>WNFB01004368.1_pt1 | contig 12586 bp, 11 predicted proteins | sample 5400501 | NCBI WGS metagenome assembly WNFB01 (sample SAMN13153341, study PRJNA577476) | soil metagenome | isolation source: 200 cm saprolite under Douglas fir tree site 2 hole 1 | place: USA:California | collected 2015-04-18 | reverse complement strand
GCCAGCAGACGCAGCCTGGGCAGGCGTATTTCGCCCTTGACCACCGCTCGACCGTGCAGTTCCTGGCGCCGCTAAGCCAGAGCGATCGCTGGTATCGGGAGGAGAGTGCGGCCATTCCGATCCCGTGGCAGGCGGCAGAGCTGACCTACGTCGCCGGCCCCAAGGCGGCCCTGACCAACCTGGCGGGCCAGATGCTGCCCGGCGCGCAGACTTTGCTACACAGCACGGCCCCCGACGGCGGGGCCGACTTCTACGCCTTCCGTTGGTCCGCGGGCTCAATGGCCGCCCTCCTGGCTGCCCGCCAGCCGCTGGATGTGAGCATGGCCCCCGACTTCCGCTTGACCGGCTACGAGGTCGTGAGCGTGAATGGCAAACCGGCGCTGGATCTTTTCTGGCAGCCGCTGCAGGCCTCCGGTCCCTACGATCTGTATGTCCACCTCATGGATTCCGCGGGCAAGCAGATCGCGCAGTTCGACGCGCTGGCTTGGCCGGTCGATGAGGGGCCCGCCCGAGACGATCTGCTGCTAACGCAGCACCCGCTGGATGTGCCCCCCGGCGCCTACACGGCCGAGATCGGAGCGGTCCACCGCTCGGCCAAAGATCGCGGCCAGCTGGTTGGCCCGCCAATCGGCTTCACGCGCATCCCGGTGACCATCCCTTGAGCGTGGCCATTAGACCGTCCCCAGCCGTCGAGGAAGCCACCACACCGGCCAGCAAGCCGTCGCTCCGACCCGCCTGGCTCTGGGAGGTCCTCGTGCTGGCCGTGATCTTGACGGCCGCGGCCTTCCTGCGCTTCTACCGCCTCGCTGAGCTGCCGCCGGGGTTGGACCTGGACGAGGCTCGCAACGGCGTGGAGGTGCTGCGGGTGCTGGCGGGCAGCCATCCGCTATTCTTCACGACCTTCGATCCTCGAGAGCCGGCGTTCATCTACAGCCTCTCTCTGGCCGTGCGCGGAATGGGCCACACCATCATGGCGATGCGCGTGACCGGCGCGCTGTGGGGACTGCTCGGCGTCGCTCTCACCTACCCTCTGGCCCGGCAGTGGTTCGGCCAGCGCGTCGCGCTGCTGACCACGGCCGGCATGGCTGGCTCGCTGTGGGACCTGGCCATGAGCCGCTGGTCGGAGCGCGACATCACCCTGTTGCCGCCGCTGCTGCTGTTCCTGTTTTTCCTGTGGCGGGGCTTCGAGCGGCGCTCGACGCCTAGCTTCGTGCTGGCCGGTCTGTTCGCCTCGCTGTGTGCCTACGCCTACGTGGCCGCGCGCATCCTGCCGCTGCTCATCCTGCTGCTGCTGGCGAGCCAGTGGCTGCTGGATCGCCAGTCGCTGATCGCATGCCGTCGAGGCTTGTTGGCCGGCTTGGCCATGGCCGTAGCCACGATCTCGCCCTTGGGCGCGTACTTCGCTCTGCATCGCGAGGCCTTCTTCGGCCGCATCCAGCACGTCAGCAGCCTTGGCCCGCCGCCGCCCGGACTGGCGCCCGAGTCCTTCTGGCGCACGGCCGCGAACACGTTGGGCATGTTCTTCGTTCGCGGCGACGTCAACTGGCGCGACGACGTGGCCGCCCAGCCGGTGTTCTGGTGGTGGGCAGCGGTGCCCTTCTGCCTGGGCGTGCTGTGGGCGCTGCGGCACGCCTTCACGCCGGCCAAGGACGTTCGCCCGCGGCTCGGCGAAGCCTCCCCTCCGGCCGCTCTGTACCCCTGCCTGTGGCTCATCCTGTGGCAGATCACGCTCCTGGTGCCGGCCTTCCTGTCGCGCCCCAGCCCCCAATACGACCGGACCATCGGCGCCACCCCATCCACCTACATCCTGCTGGCGCTGGGCCTCGCCGTCGCCTGCCACTGGCTCGCCGCTCATCGCTTGGGAGCGGCGGCCTCGGTCGCCGCGGGCGCACTGGTCGTGCTGCTCGGGCTGGATACCTACCGTGCCTACTTCCGGGTGTATCCTGTCGCCGACCAGCCGCGCCACGTATTCGAGTACGGCCAGGTGGTGGACGCGGCCGTGCTGAACCAGCTGCGGCCTGCGCCGGAGCGCACCTTCATCTATCTGGGCTCCCAGTCAGGGATGGCCATCCGCTACCTGGCGCCCCAATACGAGCCCGCAACCTGGTTGGAAGATTTCAGCCAGCTCATCCTCATTCCGGCGAGCGGCCCAGCCACGTATGCGTTCGCCCAGCCCTCCCTACCGAGCAACGGCGACTTGCCAGCCGTGCTGCAGCGCTATTTCCCTGAGGCATCGATCCTGAGCAAGAGCTCGTTTCTGAACGGCGACCAGGCGGGCCGGATGTTTGAGGTCGGCGACGCCCAACTCCGCCAGTTCGAGGGAGCTCGCCGACGGATTGATGCGAACTTCGGAGACGTTATGCGGCTCGACAGCATCAATCTCAGCGACGCGCAGCTCAACGCCAGACCGGGCCAGGAGTTCCGGCTGGGCCTGAGCTGGACCGTCATGGCCCCCAGCCACGACAACGTCAGCGCCTTCGTCCACGTTGTGGACGGCGGGGGCAAGGTCGTGGCCCAGGACGATCGCCAGGGTTTGCCGACGAATGGCTGGCAGCCCGGCCAGCGCTTTCTGTCGCTGCACGAGTTCCGTGTGCCCGCGGATACGCCGCCCGGCCGCTACCGCGTGCTGGCCGGCGTCGACCGGCGCACCGTCGACGCCCAGCCCAGCCGCTCGCTTGGCGAGCTCGGCCCCCAAGTCCAGGTGCTGGAGCTGGTCCTCAGTTGAGGAACCTCCGAGGGCTCCTGCCCGTCCTTCTCATCCTGCTGCTGGCCGCCTTTCTCCGGCTGTACCGCCTGGACACCCTGCCGCCAGGCATGTACAGCGACATCGCTACCAACGGGCTCGATATCCGCGACATCTTCGCCGGCCACCCGAAGGTCTTCTTCCCAGCCAACAACGGCCGCGAGGCCTTCTTCATCTACCTCCAGGCGCTGCTGGTCGCGGGCGCCGGCTACCACCTTATCGTGTTCACGTTCGCCGCCGTCGCTATGGGCATGCTCAGCGTGGCCCTGAGCTTTCGCCTGTTTCGGTCGATGTTCGGCTACCGCGTGGCGCTCATTGCCGCCGGGCTCTTTGCGGTGGCCATCTGGGGCGTCGCATCGAGCCGGCTGGGCCTTCGCTTTACGTCACTGCCGCCCTTCGTGCTGGCGGTGCTTTACCTTCTCTGGCGAGCGCTGCACAGCGGGCCATCGCGGTACGCGATCCTGGCTGGGATCGCAGTCGGCGCCTCGATGTACACGTACACTTCGGCGCGGCTCGTTCCAGCACTAGCGGTACTCGTGTGCCTGATTGAATGGCGGCTGGCCGTCAAGCGGCTGCCGCGGCTGGCCATTGGCGCGATTGTGGCGGTCGCGATATTCGCTCCCGAGGGCCTGTATTTCCTCCAGCACCCGGACGCGATGCTCGCGCGGGCGGTCCAGGTGTCGGTCTTCAATCCCCAACCGCAGGTCGAGCGTGGGACTAATACGCCCATCGAAAGCATTCTCAACACGGCCGGGATGTTTTTTGTCCATGGCGACGAAGACCGCCGAACTAACATCCCCGGCCGGCCCGTTTTCGACCAGCCAATGGCAGCGTTCTTCGTGGTCGGGCTGGGCCTCACGCTGTGGCGCTTCAGGGACGGCACCGCGTATCGCTGGCTCCTGGCGTGGCTGCTGGTCATGAGCTTGGCCAGTGCGCTGGCGCAAAGCAGCCCCGATCAGGACCGCATCTACTCCGTGGCCCCGGTAGCGTTTGCCCTGGCGGCGGTTGGTCTGGTTGGCGTAGCGGCGGCCATCCCCCATGGATTGGCACGGACCCTTTTGCCGGCTGCCGCGGTGGCTTGGACGCTGGCCTGGACAGGGGTGCTGTACTTCGGCGAATGGGCTGCCGACCCGGAGACATACGTCGCTTTTGCCGGCGACACTTACAAGCTTGCACTCTACGTAGCAGATCGACCCGAGCAGCACATGCTATTCGCCTATCATCTCCGCTGGCCCGTAGAGCTGCTGGCGCCGCGGACAACTCAAGCCGAGTGGTTCGACCTCGACACGGCAGCCCTTCCGATCCCGGCCAATCCCGCCGGCGACGTGCTGTATGTCGCTCAGCCAGCCGCCGCCCTAAGCGGGATCGATGCCGGCTTGCTGCCAGGCCTAGCTAAACTGCCGCACACCATAGGTCGGACGGGGCAGCCTGATTTCCTGGCTTTCCACTGGCCTTCTGCCTCGGCCAGGCAGTTTCTCGCCAGCCACAGGCCAGTCGAGGGCGATATGAGCCCCGACTTCCGTCTCACCGGCTATGCAACAACATTCGGGTCGGGCTCGGCCCTGCTTCGGTTGCTCTGGCAGCCGCTCGTCCCGGCAGGGCCCTACGATCTTTGGGTCCACTTGATGGATGCTTCGGGTAAGCAGGTGGCCCAAGCCGACGTGCTGGCCCGCGCTCCAGACGACGGCCCTACTTCCGGATACCTGTTGCTGACGCACCATCCGCTGCCCGCGCCGCCGGGAAGCTACGTTGCCGAAATTGGCGCGACCCATCGTGCGATCGCGCATCCGGAGCAGATTGGCGGCGGTCCGATCGGACAGGTCGTGCGGTTGCCGCTGGTTATTCCCGGCCAGGCCACGTGAGCGCGGCGGGGCCCTCGGTGAGCCTGGTGCTGCCGGCCTACAACGAGGTGCGGACCATCGGTCAGACTCTTCAGGAGGCAGTGGCCTACTTCGACCAGCGTGGCCTTGAGTATGAGATCCTGGTGCCGGCCGAAGGGGATGATGGCACCCGCGATGTGGTCGCTGGTATGGCCGCCGAAAACCCCCGCCTGCGCCAGCTTGGCGGCAGGGAGCGTCGCGGAAAGGGTCACGCCATCCGCCAGGCGGTACTGCTGGCTGAGAAGGAGGTTGTCGGCTTTGCCGATGCTGACAACAAGACCCCCATTGACGAGCTCGATAAGGTGCTGCCCCTGTTCGATGGCGGCTATGACGTGGTGATTGGCTCGCGCGCCCTCGAGCAGTCGCGCATCCAGCGTGCCCAGCGGCTCTACCGCCGCTGGGGATCGAAGGGTTTCCGGCTGCTGATGCACCTGCTGGTGGGCCTGCGCGACATCCCCGATACACAGTGCGGCTTCAAGTTCTTTCGAAAGGACGTGGCGAAGGACCTGTTCGCCCGGCAGCGCATCGACGGCTACATGTTCGACGTTGAGATCCTCTACCTGGCTCGCGCGGCGGGCTATCGCCTGGCGCAGGTCCCCGTCCGCTGGCAAGACGACGCCGACAGCCGCTTCAACGTTCTGGGTGGCACCCTCCGTAACGCGCGCGACATCCTGGGCATTCGTTTCTCTAAGCGAAATTGCGCGTCTTCGTAACCGGCTGCGCCGGCTTCATCGGCAGCCACCTGACCGATCGGCTGCTGGCCGCCGGCCATTCGGTGGTGGGTTGGGACGACTTCTCCACCGGCCAGCGAGAGTTCCTGGCCGGCGCCCTGGAGTTGCCGGCTATGCACCTGGTCGAGGGCGACATCCTCGACCGCGACGCTCTCGCGGTGGCGATGCACGGCTGCGACCTCGTCTTCCACCTGGCCGCCAACGCCGACGTGCGCTACGGCACGGATCACCCCCGCCGCGATCTCGAGCAGAACACCATCGGCACGCACAACGTCCTGGAGGCCATGCGGCTGGCCGGCGTCAAGCGCATCGCGTTCCCTTCGACTGGCTCGGTCTACGGCGAGCCGACCGTCTTCCCCACGCCCGAAGCCGCCCCGTTTCCGATCCAAACGTCACTCTACGCCGCGTCCAAGCTGGCCGCCGAGGGCCTCATCGAAGCGTATGCGGCGGGCTTTGGCATGCAGGGTCTCATCTTCCGCTTCGTGTCCATCCTGGGCGAGCGCTACACCCATGGCCACGTGTTCGACTTTTACCGGAAACTGCTCGCAGATCCCAACGAAATCGAGGTCCTGGGCGACGGCCGCCAGCGCAAGTCGTACCTCTATGTGCAGGATTGCATCGACGCCATGCTGCTAGCTGTCGAGAAGGCGCGCGAGCCAGTGGCCGTGTACAACTTGGGGACGGACGAGTACTGCACGGTCGATGATTCGCTGGGCTGGATCTGCGCCGAGCTGGGCGTCAGCCCGAAGCACCGCTACACCGGGGGCAAGCGCGGCTGGCCCGGCGACAGCCCGTTCATCTTCCTGGACTCCTCGCGCATCCGGCATCTCGGCTGGCGGCCCACGCTGTCCATTCGCGAGGCCGTGCTGCGCACCCTCGACTATCTGCGGGCAAACCCTTGGCTGCTGGAGCAGCGGGCATGAGTCTGGCCGGCAAATCCGTGCTGATAACCGGCGGCAGCCGCGGCCTGGGCAGGGCCATCGCCCAGCGCTTCGTGGCCGAGGGCGCACGCGTGTCCATTTGCGCTCGCGAGGAGGGCCTGCTGCGGGCCACCGCTGCCGAGCTGGGCGTGCTCGCCGAGCCTGCGGACGTGTCCCGCCCGGCTGACGTCGATCGCGTCGTCGCGGCTGTGGCTGAGCGCTTGGGCGGCATCGACGTCCTCGTCTGCTGCGCGGGCATCCACGGCCCGATCGGTCCGGTCGAGGAGGTCGACTGGCGCGAGTGGGCGCAGGCAGTCGAGGTGAACCTGTTCGGCACGGTGCTGGCCTGCCGAGCCGTCCTACCCCTGATGAGGGAGCGCGGCTGGGGCAAGATCATCGCCATCTCAGGCGGCGGCGCCACCCAGCCGCGGCCTCGCTTCAGCGCCTATGCCGCGTCCAAGGCCGCGCTGGTGCGCTTCGTCGAGACGCTGGCTGCGGAGCTCGCCGGCACGGGAATCGACGTCAACGCCGTGGCGCCGGGCCCGCTGAACACGAGGCTGCTGGAGGACATCTTGAGCGCCGGGCCGGAACGCGTGGGCCAGGAAGGCTACGCCAGAGCGCTGGAGCAGCGGGACACCGGCGGCGCCGGCTTCCAAGCGGCCGCCGATGCCGTCGCCTTCCTGGCCTCATCCGCCGGCGATGGCATCAGCGGCCGGCTGATTGCCGCGCTGTGGGATGACTGGCGGAGCTTGCCTGAGCTGCGCCAGAGCCTGGCCGGCAGCGACGTGTACACCTTGCGGCGGATCGTGCCCGAAGATCGGGGCTGGCCGCGGTCATGAACCTGGCAATCATTGGCTGTGGGCTGGTCGGCCGCAAGCGGGCCGCCACCCTGGGCCGGCACAACCTGATCGCCTGCGCCGACGTCCGTCGCGAGCTGGCCGCCCAGCTCGCCGCGGAACACGAGGGCTGCGAACCCGAGATCGAGCCTGTCAAGCTCCTCTCGCGAACCGACGTCGACGCCGTCCTGGTATGCACCACCCACGATTCCCTCGCCCCACTCACCATGGCAGCGCTGGAGGCCGGCAAGCACGTGCTGGTCGAGAAGCCCGCGGCGCGGACTCTCGACGAGCTGCAGCCCGTCCGGGAGGCGGCCGCCCGCGGTGGGCGGGTGGTGAAGGTCGGCTTCAACCACCGCTTCCATCCCGGGCTGCGCAAGGCGCACGAGCTGTTCGCAGACGGCGCTATCAGCGAGCTGATGTACATCCGTGCGCGCTACGGCCATGGCGGCCGGCTCGGTTACGAGCAGGAGTGGCGAGCCAGCAAGGACCGCGCCGGCGGCGGCGAGCTGCTCGATCAGGGCAGCCATCTGATCGATCTCGCCCGCTGGTTCGCCGGCGACTTCTCAGGTGTGGCGGGCCACGTAGCCACCTGCTTTTGGCCCATGCCGGTCGAAGACAACGCCTTCCTGTCCCTGCGCACGGCTACGGGCGTCACTGCCTGGTTGCACGCCAGCTGGACCGAATGGAAGAACCTGTTCTCGTTCGAGGTCTTTGGCCGCACCGGGAAGCTGCAGGTGGATGGCCTGGGCGGCAGCTACGGCCCCGAGCGACTGACCTATTACCGTATGCTGCCGGAGATGGGCCCGCCCGAGACGACCACGTACGAGTTCCCGCCCGAGGATCGCTCCTGGGCGGCCGAGCTGGAGGATTTCGTCGCCGCCATCGAGCAGCGGCGCGAGCCCTGCGGCACGCTGGACGACGCGGCTGCGGTCCTCGACATCGCCGCCAAGCTGTACGAGGCCAAGCGGTGATCATCACGCGCAGCCCACTGCGGATTACCCTCGGCGGCGGCGGCACCGACCTGCCGTCCTACTACTCGCGGCACGGCGGCTTCCTGATCGCCGCTGCCGTCGACAAGTACGTCTACATCACCGTCCACGACAACTTCAGCGACGACCTCATCGTCAAGTACTCCAAGCTCGAACGGGTGGCCTGCGCCGAGGAGGTGGCGCACCCCATCTTTCGCGAGGCGCTGCGGCTGCTCGCCATGTCCGGTCGCTCCCTCGAAATCGCCAGCATGGCCGACATCCCGGCCGGTACCGGCCTTGGCTCGTCCGGCAGCTTCACCACCGCCCTTCTCAAGGCCCTGCACGCCTACAAGAACCAGGTGGTCCATCCCCGGGATCTGGCCGAAGAGGCCTGCCACATCGAGATCGATCTCCTCCTTGAGGAGATAGGCAAGCAGGATCAGTACATCTCGGCCTTCGGCGGCGTGACCTGCTTCGAGTTTCAGCCCGACGGCGAGGTGGCCGTTCAGCCGTTGACGCTCAGCAGCGAGGCCCTCTACAACCTGGAGGACAACCTGCTGTTGTTTTTCACCGGCTATTCGCGATCGGCTTCGGAGGTTCTCCACGACCAAAACCGGCGCACGCTCGACAACGATGGGGAGGTCGAACGTAACCTGACCGAGCTCAAGGACATGGCGTATGCCACGCGGCGGGCGTTGGAGGGCGGCGACTTCGGTGTGTTCGCCCGACTGCTGAGCGACCAGTGGCAGCAGAAGAAACGCCGCAGTGGCGCGGCGAGCAACGGCAAGATCGACCAGTGGTATGCACTCGGCGTGGCCAACGGCGCCCTTGGGGGCAAGCTGGTCGGCGCGGGCGGCGGCGGTTTCCTCATGTTCTACGCCGAGGATCGCGTCCGGCTGCGCCGGGCGATGCTCGACGCGGGCCTGCCCGAGGTCCGCTTCCGGTTCGACTTCCAGGGCGCGCAGGTGGTCACCCAATCGTGATTCCCGTGGCGCTGCTCGCCGGAGGCAAGGCGACACGGCTCGGCAGCCTGACTGAAAATCGCCCAAAGGCTCTGATCGAGTTCGCCGGCGAGCCGTTCATCGCGCACCAGCTCCGCCTGCTGCGCGCGGAAGGCATCAGCGACGTGGTGGTTTGCGCGGGCCACCTGGGCGAGCAGATCGAGGCGTTCGTTGGTGACGGGCGGAGCTTCGGCTTGGCCGTTCGCTTCTCGTATGACGGCCCCACCCTGCTGGGTACCGCCGGCGCTCTGAAGAAGGCGCTGCCGCTGCTGAACGACGCCTTTTTCGTGCTCTACGGCGACTCGCTGCTGCCGTGTCGCTACGCGCCCATCCATGATGTTTTCCTGGCCAACGGCCGGCTTGGCCTGATGACCGTCTACCACAACGAGGGCCGCTGGGATACGTCCAACGTCGAGCTTCGCAGCGGCGAGATCGCCGCCTACAGCAAGCGGCGGCCGGCCGCCGCAATGCGCCACATCGACTACGGTCTGGGCCTGCTGTGCCGCGACGCGGTCGAGACGTTGGTTACCAGGGTGCCGTGCGATCTGGAGTGGCTGTACCAGCAGCTGCTCTCGCAGGGCCAGCTGGCCGCGTACGAGGTCCACGAGCGCTTCTACGAGATCGGCTCGCCGGCCGGTATCCAGGACACCGCCCGCTATCTGGGGTCGCGCGATGCCGTTCACTGAGCAGTACCTGGCCGAAGCCAGGGCAGTGATCGACAGCCTGGACAAGCTGGCCATCGAGCGCCTGGCGGATGAGCTGGCAGCCGTTCGCGACCGTGGCGGCCGGCTGTTCATCCTGGGCGTCGGCGGCAGCGCTGCCAACGCCTCGCACGCCGTGAACGATTTCCGCAAGCTGGCCGCCATCGAAGCCTATGCGCCGACCGATAACGTCTCCGAGCTCACGGCGCGCACCAACGACGAGGGCTGGGCTACGGTGTTTGCCGCCTGGCTGCAGACCAGCCGGCTCAACGCCAAGGACATGGTGCTGGTCCTCTCGGTCGGCGGCGGCAGCGAGGAACCGAGCGTGAGTCCCAACCTGGTCGAAGCCTTGCGCTATGCCAAGAGCACCGGCTGCCGGATCGCCGGCATCGTGGGGCGCGACGGCGGCTACACCGCCAAGGTCGCTGATGTGACCGTGCTGGTCCCCACCGTCAATCCCGATCACGTCACGCCTCACGCCGAGGCTTTCCAGCCGCTGATCTGGCACCTGCTCGTGTCACATCCGAAGCTCAAGGCCGCGCCCACGCGCTGGGAATCGCTGAAATGAACCGGGCGGTGTTCCTGGACCGCGATGGTGTGCTGAACCGCGCGTTGCTCCGCGAGGGCAGCCAGGCTTCGCCCCGAAGCCTCGACGAATTCGAGCTCACGCCGGGCGCAGCCGAGATCCTGCGCAGGCTCAAGGCTGCCGGATTCCTGCTGATCTGCGTCACCAACCAGCCGGAACTGGCCCGCGGCGACCTTGCGCCTGAGGCGCTGGAGACGATGAACGCCGTGCTTCGCCGCGAGCTGCCGCTCGACGACCTGTTCGTCTGCCCGCATGACGACGCCGCCAACTGCGACTGCCGCAAGCCCAAGCCCGGGCTCGTTGTGAGAGCCGCCGCCAAGCACGACGTCGATCTCGGCGCCAGCTTCGTGATCGGCGACCGCTGGCGGGACGTCGAGGCCGGCGCGCGTGCAGGCTGCCGCACGGTCTTCCTGGATGGCGGCTACGACGACCGCCGTCCCTCTGTGGCGCCAGATGCCACCGTGCGCTCCCTCGAAGAAGCGGCAAGCTGGGTGCTCAGTCACGCGCAAGCGAGCGTGTTAGATTAGCCCAGGATGGCTTCTGTGACGAGCCCCGCGGCAGTCCAGGACGTCCTTCCGGAGGCGGCTCGCCAGTGGCTCTCCAGCTGCCGCGTCAAGATCTTCGCCGATGGGCCGGACTTGACAGACCTGCAGAAACTTGTCCGGCAGCCGTTCATCAAAGGCTTCACCACCAATCCCACGCTGCTGCGCAAGGCCGGCGTGGCCGATTACGAGACCTTCGCGCGTGACATGCTGGCCGTCGTTCGCGACCGTCCGGTGTCGTTCGAAGTGACGGCCGACGAGTTCCCCGACATGGAGCGCCAAGCGCTCGAGATCGCCGGCTGGGCCGACAACGTGTACGTCAAGATCCCGGTCACCACCACCCGCGGCAAGTCATCGGGCCAGCTTGTTCGGCGGCTCAGCCAAGCAGGCGTGAAGGTAAACGTCACAGCCATGCTGACCCTGGAGCAGATTGGCGAGATGGCCGAAGCGCTCGACGGTGGCGCGCCCGGCGTCGTGTCGCTATTCGCGGGCAGGGTGGCCGATACTGGCCGCGACCCCGTGCCGGTCATCGCTGAGGCGGTTCGCCTGCTCCACAGCCGGCCGCGGATCGAGCTGTTGTGGGCCAGCCCGCGCGAACTGCTGAACGTCTTCCAGGCCGAGGAAGTCGGCTGCCACATCATCACTCTCACCTCCGACCTGCTGGCCAAGCTGAGTCTGATTGGCAAGGACCTTACGGCCTATTCGGCCGAAACCGTCGCGATGTTCTGGAACGACGCGCGGCGCGCCGGCTACGACCTCTAGCCGCCCGCAATCATGTCAGTCTGAGGAGCCCGAGGCGACGAAGAATCCGCGCCCCGAGCGCCTTCCATTCCGTCGATTCAGGCTCCTACCCGCCCTGCTGGGCCTGCTGCTGCTGACGTTCGGGCTGCGTGTGGCGGGCCTGGAGGCCCAGTCGATCTGGGTCGACGAGGGCTTCAGCGTTGATTTCGCCAGCCGTACGGCCGCCGATATGACCGCCATGTGGAAAGCACGGGGCGGTGTTGGGGCGATCACCGATCCCGAGGCAGCCCGAGCGGCCAATGATCCGCTGGCCATTGCCGTGGACATCCACCCCCCGCTGTACTACCTGGTCCTGCACGAGTGGCTGCCGTTCGCCGGCCGCGGCGAGTACGCCGTGCGCTTCCCGTCGGTGATCGTCGGCACGCTGCTGGTGCTGCTGCTTTACCGCCTCGGCGCCAGCCTGACCACCACCGGAGTGGGCCTCGCCGCCGCCGCTGTCGGCGCCACGGCGCCCTTCTACGTAGCCTACTCCCAAGAGGCCCGCATGTACGCGCCGGTGGCCCTGTTCAGCGCCTTGTCGCTGTACTTCACCTGGCGCGTGATTCGAGGCGGCAAGACTTCCTCTCCCGCCGGCGCGGGAGAGGGCTGGGGTGAGGGAACTTTCATACAGCGCTTTGGCCGGGCTTCCCGCTCCGAACAGTTCGGGCTCCCATGGCTCGGCCTAGTCGTGACCAGCTCCCTGGCGCTGTACACCCATTACTCGGCCGTGCTGGTCATCGGCGCCGAGAACCTGCTGGTGCTGTCGCTGCTGCTGGCGCGAGCCTTCCGCCCGCGCCGGCTGCTTGCCAGCTGGGCGGCTGCCCAGTTGGTCCAGCTCGCGCTGTTCTTCCCCTGGCTCCGGACGACCATCGGCCAGGTTGCCAAATACAACGAG
>WNFB01004367.1_pt1 | contig 12586 bp, 10 predicted proteins | sample 5400501 | NCBI WGS metagenome assembly WNFB01 (sample SAMN13153341, study PRJNA577476) | soil metagenome | isolation source: 200 cm saprolite under Douglas fir tree site 2 hole 1 | place: USA:California | collected 2015-04-18 | reverse complement strand
CAGCCCCTCGATCAGGCGGATGTCGCCGACCGCGGTGGCGGGCGAATAGACCTCGCGAAACCCTTCCGAGAACGCATCGCGATAGCGCTCGAGCAACGCGCGCGCCTTCGCCGGGTCGGTGTTGCGCGCGAGCTCGTCGGCGAGCTCGTCGATCCAGGTGCGCACGATGGCCTCGACCCCGCGCTCGAGGCTCGCCCGGTCCGGGCCCGCCGCCGGCGGCTCGGAGAGGCCGATGATGAAGTGGACGCGCACCAGCGGCCCTTCGGGAAAGAACGGATAAAACGCGCTGACCCGGCCCTGAAAGGCGTCGGCGAGGTAGTCGCCGATCGCCTTGCGCACGTCGCTGTCGTAGCGCTCGCGCGGGGCGTAGACCAGGATCGAGGCGAAGCGATCGAAGCGGTCGCGCCGCGGCAAGACCCGCACCCGCGGCCGCTCGTCGAGCTGCAGCACCGCCATCGCGAACTGATAGAGCGTCTCCTCGTCGAGCTGGAACAGCTCGTCGCGCGGATAATTCTCCAGCACGTTGACCAGCGCCTTGCCGGAATGCCCGTCGGGATCGAAGCCGGCGCGCGCGACGACCGCGCTGACCTTGCGCCGGAGATAGGGGATGGAGCGGGTCGACCGGTTGTAGGCGGTAGAGGTGAACAGGCCGACGATGCGGAACTCGCCGACGAGCTTGCCGGCGGCGTCGAAGCGCTTCACGCCCACGTAGTCCAAGTAGACGCGGCGATGCACGCGCGAGCGCGCGCCGGATTTGGTGACGATGAGCAGCGTCGGCTCCTGCATCAGCGCCCGAATCTCCGGCGTGATCGCGAGCGGCTGGTTCCAGCGCTGCACCACCCCCATGGCGGCCGCCCGCAGCAGGCCGAGCCCGGTCTCGAACATCGGCTCGAGAGCGTCCCCGCCGGCGCCGAAACGGTAATTGCGGATGCCGAGGAAGGTGAAATTGTCCGCGACCAGCCACTCCAGGAACTGGACGGCCTCGGCGATCTCGGCGACCGGCAGCGGCGGCGGATTGTTCTTGAGCTCGGCGATCACCTCGCCGACGCGCGCCAGCATCGCCCGCCAGTCCTCGACGCAGAGCCGGACGTCGCCGAGCGTGCGCTCGAGCGCCGCCGCGATATCGGCGCGGCGGCGTTCGTCGAGGCGCTCGGTATGGATGTGGATGAAGCTCTCGCGCAGCGCGCCGGTCGCCGGCTGCGTGCCGCGGAAGGCGGCGAGGCGGCCGCCTTCGTTGCGCTCGACGCTGAATATGGGATGCACGACGAAGTGAATCTCGACGCCGCGCTCGTTGAGGGCGGCCATCACCGAGTCGAGGAGGAACGGCATGTCGTCGTTGACGATCTCGAGCACCGAGACGGTGTTGAGCCGCGCCTGCCCGCCGCTCGCCGCCGGCGACGCGAAGCGCATGCGCGGCGCCCCGGGCTGCCGCACGGACATCAGCGCCCAGGCGTCGGCGGCAAGCGTCGCTACCTCGCGCGGGCCGTAGCGCATGAGGTCCTCGGGGACCGCGCGCGCGAATAGGCCGGCGACGAAATCCGCAGGGACCCCGCGATGATTGTGGTCGAGGACCTTGCCGGCGGCGGCGATCAGCGCCGCTTCGGCGCGCTCTTCATCGGTGCCGGGCTGGTCTGCCATGACGCTTCCCTGGGCGCGCGCGTGATTGGGTCAGTGCATGAACCGATGCGCGGCGTCGGCATATCCGACGCGTTGCTCGGGCGGCACGGGATGCCGGTCCGTGGCGCGCGCCAGCAGCAAGCGGACATCGTCCGGGCGCCGCGCTTTCACGGCCGCGTCGAGGACGAGCTGCTGCAACACGTCCTGTTGCGCGTGGCTGCCGCCGAGACGGTGCATCTGGTCGAGCACGGGACGCATCAGGTCGAGCGCGGGCATATAGTCGCCGCGGCGATGCGCCAGCACGGCCTCGCAAACCGGCACGGCGACGAGTCCGACGATGGGGGCGATGGTTCCGTCGCCGTTAGCGAACGCGCGCATCGCCTCGAGCATCCGCCGCGCGGCGTCGTCGCGGCCGGCCGCGGCGAGCGCCATCATCCAATGCGGGAGGGTGAACGGCGAGAGGCAATCGCCGACCCGCTTCTCGGCCTTGTCGGCGAGCTCGTTCCAGCGATCGCCGACGTCGACGCCATGGCGCTCGAGCCGGAACAGCATCGATGCCGCGTTCTGAACGTCGAGGTGGAAGTCCGGCTGCGATCCGGTGAGCGGCGAACTGAGGTTGCGGAAGCGTCGATCGTACAGATCAAGGACCGCGTCGAAGTCACGCCGCTCCAGGTGAAACAGCGCGTCGTGCCACCACAGATGATGCAGCAGATGGTTGCCGGCCGACCAGTGCGGCTCGAGTCCCGTAAGCCAGGCGATGCCCTCGTCGTGCCGGCCCTGCATCTCCATGACGTGCGCGATCGCATGCGCGCCCCACAAGTCCGCCGGGTCGATCTCGATGGCGGCGCGTCCGGCCACCTCGGCCGCGGCGTAGTCGCCGCATTCCTCGTGGGCGAAGCAGCGACAGGTCAGGAAAGAGCCGTAAGCCGGCAAGTCGCGACCCCAGCTCGGACCGGCGCGCTCGACCGACGCCAGCATGGCGCGCGGCCGGCCGAGCCAGAAATATTTCAGATGCGCGAGCCGCAAGGCGAGCACGTCGGTCGGGTGGTCGGCGAGGATGACTTCCCAAAGCTTGAGCGCGCGCTCGAGGTCGCCGGCCACCCAGGCCTCCAGGGCGTAGACGTGGGTCTGCTCCCGCACGGTTGCGTTCGCGCTCAGCGCGCGCGCGGCGCGCACCGCTTCGGCGGCGCTCGGCACCACCGCCTGCTTGTACAGGAGCATCGCGAAATAGCCCTTCACGCACTGCGCCAGGCCGAACTCGCGATCGGCCGCAAGTGCGCGCGACAGGTGCTCGCGGGTATCGAGGCGGAATTTGAGAAAGCCCGCGACCGCACGGTCGAGGTGCGCACCCGCCTCGGGCGACGCGGTCGAAATCGTGAGACCCTGCGCGTCCCGCGGCATCGATGCTCTCTGATTCGACCCCCGCCTCGTTGCCGCGATGATACGGTGATTGACGGCCGCTCTTCAACCAATACGATGCTCGCAACCAAGCGGGCCGACCGGCATCTGGGAGAACGCGGATGGATTTCGAGCTTTCACCGGGTCAGAGGCAACTCCAAGCGCGCGCCCGCGCGCTGGCTGAAACCCACATCGCGCCGCGCGCCGAGGAGATCGACCGCACCGAAGCCTATCCCTGGGACCATGTCGAGCGCCTGCGCGCCGGCGGCTTTCTAGGCATGACGATGCCGAAGAGCCTCGGCGGCCAAGGGCTCGGCTATTTCGAGGCGGTGCTGGTGATCGAGGAGATGGCCAAGCATTGCGGCGCGGCGGCGCGGATCGTCGTCGAGACCAACATGGGCGCGATCGGCGCCATCGTCAAATACGGCACGAGCGCTCAGCAGAAGCTCGCCGCCGACCTCGTGCTGTCCGGCGACAAGCCGGCGATCTGCATCACCGAGCCCGAGGCCGGCAGCGCGGCGACGCAGATGAAGACGCGCGCCGACAAGCGCGGCGGCGTCTACGTCCTCAACGGCGGCAAGCATTGGATCACCGGCGGCGGCGTGTCGCGGCTGCACCTGATCTTTGCGCGGGTATTCGACGAGCGCGGCGCCGAGCAGGGCATCGGCGGATTCATCGCCGTGCGCGATCCCAAGACCGGCGCGCCCAAGGGGCTGATCGTCGGAAAACGGGAGCCGGCCATGGGCCTGCGCGGCATTCCGGAGGCGGAGCTGATCTTCGACAACCTCGAAATCCCGGCCGACATGCTGCTGGTGCCGCCGCGCGGCCTCGGCCACGGCTTCGGCGAGCTGATGGACGCCTACAACGGGCAGCGCATCGGCGCGGCGACGGTGGCGCTCGGCCTCGCGCAAGGCGCCTTTGAGAAGGCCGTCGCCTATGCCAATCGGCGCGAGCAGTTCGGCCGCCCGATCGCCGAGTTCCAGGGGTTGCAATGGATGCTCGCCGACATGTCGATCGCGCTCGAAGCCGCGCGCGCGTTGATCTGGAAGGCGGCGGCGAGCGCGCCGCCCGGCGGATTCCCCGACGCCGCGATCGCGGCGCGCGCCAAGATTCTCGCCGCCGAGACCGCGATCAAGGTGACCAACGACGCGTTGCAGATCTGGGGCGGCGCCGGTTATTCGCGCGACAACCCGATGGAGCGCTACGTGCGCGACGCGCGCATGTTCGCGATCGCCGGCGGCACGACGCAGGTGCTGCGCACGCTGGTCGCATCCTCCATTCTCGGCCGCAAGCTGCCGCAGACGCGCGACGGATACGTGCGGATGAGCGGCGGGATCGCGGCGCCCTCTGCTCGCAGCAAGCCGAAGGAACCATCGACCGTCCCGGCCGGGCGGTGAGCATCGCCTGCCCGCGGCGAACGATAGGTGGCCGAACGGCGCCGGGCAGGCGCAATAACGAAACGAAGGGTGGACATCAATGCGCTCGATTTCATGGCTCGCCGCCGCGGCGGCCGCGACATTCGCCGCCCAGGCGTCGGCGCAGGCGCCGAAAATCGTCGTGGAGGAAATGATGGTGCCGTCCGAGCCCGGCATCGAGATCTACCTGCGCAACAAGCGTCCGGCCGACATGACGGCGTTCCGGCCGGAGCGCACGCTCCTGTTCGTGCACGGTGCGACCTATCCCGCCCACACGGCGTTCGATCTCGCGCTCGACCGCCTGTCCTGGATGGATTACATCGCCGCGCGCGGCTACGACGTCTATCTGCTCGACCTGCGCGGCTACGGCAAATCCACGCGCCCGAGGGCGATGGACGCGGAGCCCGCGGCGAACGCTCCGATCGTGCGCGGCACGACCGCGGTCAAGGACATCGCGGCCGTGGTCGACTTCATCCTCGAGCGGCGCGGCATCGCGCGGCTCAACCTGCTGGGCTGGTCCTGGGGCACCACGCTGATGGCGACCTACACGACGCAGCATGCCGGCAAGGTCGAGCGGCTGGCGCTCTACGCTCCGGCCTGGATCCGCACCACGCCCTCGCTCAGCCGGCCGCCGGGTCCGCTCGGCGCCTACCGCATGGTGACGCGCGAGCAGGCGAAGACGCGCTGGTATACCGGCGTGCCGGAAGACAAGAAGGCGGCGCTGATCCCGGCCGGCTGGTTCGAGGCCTGGGCCGACGCGACCTTCGCCACCGATCCCGTGGGCGCCAAGATGAACCCGCCGGTCCTGCGCGCGCCGAACGGAGTGCAGCAGGACGGGGACGAGTTCTTCTCGGCCGGCAAGCCCTATTACGATCCCGCGAAGGTCACCGTGCCGACGCTGCTCGTCCACGCCGAATGGGACCGCGACACCCCAGCCTACATGGCGCAGACCTTGTTCCCGCTGCTGACGAACGCGCCGGGCAAGCGCTACGTCCAGCTGCCCGAGGGCACCCACCACATCATGCTGGAGAAGAACCGTCTTATGCTGTTCGAGGCGGTGCAGGCTTTCCTCGACGAATCCGGACGGTCGTAGCCCGCACTACAGCTCCAGCGTCGCCGTCACCGGCACGTGGTCGGATGGCCGCGGCCAGCCGCGCAGATGCCGCAGCACCCGCATGCCGGCGACGCGGTCGGCGAGCGCGGGCGCGACCCAGACGTGATCGAGGCGGCGGCCCTTGTTGGCCGCCTGGCAATCCGGCGAGCGGTAGCTCCACCAAGTGTAGAGCTTCTCAGGCTCCGGCACCAGCTCGCGCATGATGTCGACCCAGCCGCCGCCCTTCTGCGCGGCGACGAGCTTCTCGCATTCGATCGGGGTATGCGACACGACGCGCAGCATCTGCTTGTGGCTCCAGACGTCGTGCTCGAGCGGCGCGACGTTGAGATCGCCGACGAGGATCATGCGCTCGGAGCCGTTGCAGCGCAGCGCGGCCGCGGCCCGCATCTCGTCGAGGAAGTCAAGCTTGTGCGCGAATTTCCGATTGATTTCCGGATCGGGAACGTCGCCGCCGGCCGGCACGTAGAAATTATGCAGCGTGATCGGATCGCGCAGCCCCGCGCGCTCGCCGATGACCGCGGAGACGTGGCGGCAGTCCGACTGGCCGCAGAACGAGCGCACCTCGAAGCGCTCGAACGGCAGCCGCGAGAGCACCGCGACGCCGTGATAGCCCTTCTGGCCGTTGAGCGCGACGTGCTCGTAGCCCAGCCGCCGGAAGCGCTTGCGCGGAAACTTGTCGTCGGGGCACTTGGTCTCCTGCAGGCAGAGAACGTCCGGCCGCGCCGATTTCAGGAATTTCGCGACGCTGTCGATGCGCAGCCGCACCGAATTGATGTTCCAGGTGGTGATCGTGAGCCGCATGACGGAGGTCAGCAATCAGATGTCAGAGGACAGATGTCGGCGAGCAGGCGACGCTTCGCTTCCGGCATCCGAGCTCTGACGTCCGTCCCGTGATCGCCGGCTACTGGAGATAGCGGGTATAGTCGATCTTGAACATGCCGGGGTCGGGGCGCTTGCTGGTATCGAGGTTGGAGACTGCGACCGTGGTGTCGAAGCCCTGCGGGTCGGTCACCGTCCACTGCTTGAGCTGATAGTCCTTGGCGCCGACCATCATCATCAGCCGGCTGGTGCCGATCACGGCCTGCCGTTCCTCGATGGTGACGGTCACGAACACGTCGTCGGCGCGCACGGCGATCACGTTGGTGTCCTTCAGGAGGTCGATGCGCTCGGACAGCAGGAACCGCAGCGGCGTCTGCGACAGCGGGTAGAGATCCTGGGTGGCGAGCTTGCTGTTGCGCACCACCACCGACTGGCCGTCGGCGATGATCTCGATCGGGCTCGGCGGATCGTATTCGAAGCGGACCCGGCCGGGCTTCTGGATGTAGAACTCGCCCCGCACGCGGCTGCCGTCGGGCCCGACCTGGACGAAATTCCCGGTCAATTGCTGCACGCCCGAGAGATAGGCGCTGACCTTGTCGACCTGGGCGCGCTGGGCGGCGTTGAACGTCGTGATGGCGGTGGTGGCGGCCGGAGCGGTCGCCTCCGGCGGTTTCTGGTCGAGATGAAACAGCGATTTGATCCCGGCGGCCAATCCGCCGGAGGGAGCGCTCGCGGCGGGCTTGCCCGGCGGCGGCGCCCCTTCCTTGGGGAGCGGGGCCGGCGTCGGCAGGGGAATGGTTTCCGCGCCCGCCGGCGGCATCAATGCGGTTCCCCCAAGCAGCACCACCCCGACCAAAAGCCCCCGGCCAGCGCCCGCCATAGTCCCCTCTCCGCGTCAGACCTTTCGCCGGCGTCGGTAGCCGCCCCGTGTGGCGAGATGACGACTGATTTGCCAAAACATTGAGTTAACGGCCGATCGCCGAATTCTCAATAGCGCTCGGCGTCCTCTTCGCCTACCAGGATTTCGCGCTTGCCGGCGTGGTTGGCCTGGCCGACGACGCCTTCCTTCTCCATGCGCTCCATCAGCGACGCCGCCCGGTTGTAGCCGATCTGCAGCCGGCGCTGGATGTAGCTGGTCGAGGCCTTGCGGTCGCGCAGCACCACCTGCACCGCCTGCTGGTAGAGGTCGGCGCCTTCCGGCTGGCCCATGCCGGTCGAATCGAACACCGGATTGCCGTCCTCGTCCTCCTCGTCGGCCGCGGTGACGGCCTCGAGATATTGCGGGGTGCCCTGCGACTTGAGATGGCGAACCACCTTCTCGACTTCCTCGTCGGAGCAGAACGGTCCGTGCACCCGGCTGATGCGGCCGCCGCCGGCCATGTAGAGCATGTCGCCCTGGCCGAGCAGCTGCTCGGCGCCCTGCTCGCCCAGGATCGTGCGGCTGTCGATCTTGGAGGTGACCTGGAACGAGATGCGGGTCGGGAAATTGGCCTTGATCGTGCCGGTGATGACGTCGACCGACGGGCGCTGGGTGGCGAGGATCACGTGCAGGCCGGCGGCGCGCGCCATCTGGGCGAGCCGCTGCACGGCGCCCTCGATGTCCTTGCCGGCGACCATCATCAGGTCGGCCATCTCGTCGACGATGACGACGATGAACGGCAGCGGCTCGAGGTCGAGCTCCTCGTTCTCGTAGATCGCCTCGCCGCTCTCCTTGTCGTAGCCGGTGTGCACGGTGCGGCTGAGCTTCTCGCCCTTCGCCTTCGCTTCCGCCACGCGCGCATTGTAGCCGTCGATGTTGCGCACGCCGAGCTTCGACATTTTCTTGTAGCGCTCCTCCATCTCGCGCACCGCCCACTTGAGCGCGACCACGGCCTTCTTCGGATCGGTGACCACCGCGGTGAGCAGGTGCGGGATGCCGTCGTAGACGGAGAGCTCGAGCATCTTCGGGTCGACCATGATCAGCCGGCATTGGTCCGGCCGCAGCCGGTAGAGCAGGCTCAGGATCATGGTGTTGATGGCCACCGACTTGCCGGAGCCGGTGGTGCCGGCGATCAGCAGATGCGGCATGCGCGCGAGATCGACGATCACCGGCTCGCCGCCGATAGTCTTGCCCAGGCAGAGCGGCAGCTTGGCGGTGGTGTCGATGTAATCGCTGCTGGCGAGCTGCTCGCGCAGATAGACCTTCTCGCGCGTCGGATTGGGCAGCTCGATGCCGATGGCGTTGCGTCCGGGGACCACGGCGACGCGCGCGGAGAGCGCGCTCATCGAGCGGGCGATGTCGTCGGCGAGCCCGATCACCCGCGACGACTTGATGCCGGGCGCCGGCTCGAGCTCGTAGAGCGTCACCACCGGGCCCGGCCGCGCATTGATGATCTCGCCCCGCACGCCGAAGTCGGCGAGCACGCCTTCGAGCGCGGTGGCGTTGGCCTGCAGCGCGTCGGCGCTGAGCATGGCGCGCCCCGTCGACTTCGGCGCGGCCAGGAGCTCGAGCGCGGGCAGCACGTAGCCGCCGCTCGATTTTCGCGCGGGACGGATCGCCGCCTTCGGCTTGCGCGGCGCGCGCGGCGTCTCGTCTTCCTCCTCCTCCTCCTCGTCGGCCTCGAGCTCCGGCTGCAACGGGGCGCGGGCGCCGTCGTCGAGGCGCGGCTCGCTGCGGCCGGGCGCCGGCGGCGCGTCGCCGCGGCCGGAGCGCCCGCGCAGCCAGCGGGAGAGCCGGGCCTTGAGGCTGAGGAAGCCGTGGGTGATCCAGCCGAGGGAGACCGACGCGCGCTCCTCCTCGTCCTCGGCCGGCTCGTCGTCGCCCGCGTCGGCCTGCCAGCCATGGCCCGCGGCAACGGCGAGGCAGACGAGCATCGCGATGCCGAGGGCGGCCGCGACGACGATGCGCGCGGGCCCGGAGGCGCCCACGAGCAGGGCGAGCGGGCGCAGGATCCAATCGCCGATCACGCCGCCGAGCCCGGCCGGCAGCGGCCAGGCCGCGCTGCGCGGCAGGGCGGCGGCGCAGCCGGCGGCCAGCAACACGCCGAGCATCCAAGCCGCCAGGCGAATGCGCTCGCGGTTGAGCGGACGGTGCGAGGCGAGCCGCCAGCCCCAGATCGCGACCGGCAGGACGAGCGCCAGCGCCGCCACGCCGAGGAGCTGCATCAGCAGGTCGGCCACGATCGCGCCGGGAAGGCCGAGTGCGTTGCGCACGGCCACGTTGGTGGCGTGGCTGAGCGAGGGGTCCTGCACCGACCAGGTCGCGAGCGCGAGCGCGAGCAGCGTTGCCGCGAGGATCAAGGCAAGCCCGCCGAGCTCGCGCAGCCGCCGGCGCAGCGCATCGCGCAACGCGTCGGGGAGGAAGCTCAGGCGGTCGAGGCCGCGGTCGATGGCCGGCATGATCTCCCCTCAGCGCAGCGCCGCGACCAGTCGGTGCAGCGCCTCCGCGGTAGTCTCCTGGTCGTGCACCATGGCGACGCGGATATAGCCGCGCCCGGGATTCGAGCCGTCGGCCTGGTCGCGCGCGAGATAGCGGCCCGGCACCACCCGCAGCCCGGCATCGCGCCAGAGCTTTCGCGTCACGGCCTCGTCGCCGCCCTGCGCCGAGACGTCGAGCCAGAGGAAAAACCCGCCGGCCGGCCGGCGATAGCCGAAGCGGTCGCCGATGATCTGATCGGCGAGATCGAATTTCTGCGCGTAGAGCCGCCGGTTGGCCTCGACATGGGCCTCGTCGCCATAGGCGGCGATCGCCACGCGCTGCATCGGCGTCGGCACCTGCGGCGCCGCGACGTTGCGCAATTCCAGGAAGCGGGCCAAGAATTTTCGGTCGCCGGCGGCGAACCCGACGCGCAGCCCCGGCAGGTTGGAGCGCTTGGACAGCGATTGGAACGCGACCACGCCGGCGAAGTCGGGACCGGCCGCCTCGAGCATGCCGGCGGGAGCCTGCCTCGTATAGATCTCGGAATAGCACTCGTCGCTGAACACCAGGAATCCGTGGCGCCGGGCGAGCGCGACGATGCGCTTGAGATAGGCGAGGTCGGCGACCGCGCCCTGCGGATTGGCGGGCGAGGCGATGAACAAGGCCACCGTGCGCGCCAACAGCTCCTCGGAGAGCGCATCGAGGTCGGGCAGGAAGCCGGTCGCGGCGGTGGCCGGCAGGTAGACCGGCTCGCAATTTCCCGCCACCGCGCCGGCCGCATAGGCGGCGTAGAACGGATTGGGGATCAGCATGGCCGGGCGGCCGCGGCGGCCGCCGACCCAGCGTTCGGCCGCGATGGCGGCGAGGAAGAGTCCTTCGCGCGAGCCGTTGAGGACCAGGATTTCGCTTGCCGGATCGATCGGGCGCGGCAGCGCAAATCGCCGTCCCAGCCAGTCGGCGGCGGCCTCGCAGAACGGGTCGAGGCCGCGGTTCATGGGATAGCGGCCGAACTCGCCGAGATGGGCGGCGATGACTGGGCCAACGAACGACGGCACCGGATGCTGCGGCTCGCCGACCGCAAGGCTGATCGCCGGCTTGCCGGGCGGCACGTCGCCGAGAAGCTCGCGCAGCCGCACGAACGGCGAGCGGCCGATATCGGCGCGCGCAGGCAAGGCAGCAGTGACCCGTTCGGCGGCGGTCATGAACATGGACCAAGCGGCGCACGCCCGCCGCACAATGGTTTCCTTACCATAGGTTCGGCGAGGTTAAGGCGCGATTAACCATCGGCACGAACCGGCGCCATGCGCCGAAACTCGGCGGTCCCCAGCGCCGCCGAGTTAGGCCGCTCTTAAGGCCGATGTCGTAGACCGCGCCGGGGTCTAAGTGGAGAAACCGACATGGCTATCAACATGGCGTTCTGGCGGGGTGCAGCCTGGAATCTTGTCGTGCTCGCGGCCGCCGGCATCGGGACGGCCCTCATCGGGGTCGACCCGGCGATCCTGATGATGGGGTGACGACCGCCCGAGCTTCCGCCTTTTGGTAGCGGCCCACGAAGAGCGCACGAGCGTCGCGTTCTTGGATCAGCGCCTAGCGCTCTGGGAAATAACGAAGATCGTTGATGCGTTTCTTGATGAACGTCTTGACCTCGCGCGCCATGCGCGGGTTCCGCCGGTCATAATATTCGTAAATAGCTTCCCGATCGGCGAACGCACGCGGCGTGTAGCGAATCCTCATATACCATGGCGCTTATCGGCTTCGGCGATCACTTCGTCCGGCACGAATTCGCCGCGATCCGCCTGGGCAAGGCCTTCACGGATGGCGGCCCGCGTCTCGTCGTCGAGCGGGAAAGCCGAGGCATCGCCGACCATCGCGAGGAGAGCGCGTGCGAGCTCATCCTGCTCTTCGTCGGTCAGCTCGCGCACCCTTGCTATGGCCTGTTCCAGCAGCTTTGTCATTGCTCGAGCATAGCCGATTGGGCCGCACAAGAACAGTGAGGGGCCCCGGCTTGCGCCGGAGCCCCTCGACGGCAAGGGCGGTGCCGGGTCTCCGCCCTAACCGTATCGCGTCAAGGCACGGTCAGTGCACGGTCTCGCCGTGCAGCTGCAGGTCGAGCCCCTCGCGCTCGGCCTCGTCGCTCACGCGCAGCCCGATGAAGACGTCGACGAGCTTGAGGATGATCAGCGACACGATCGCGTCGTAGACGAAGACGATGACGATGCCTTCGATCTGGTTGACCACCTGCATCGCATTGCCCTCGATCAGGCCGGCGGTGCCGCCGTACTGCTCGATCGCGAACACGCCGGTGAGCAGCGCGCCGACGGCGCCGCCGACGGCGTGAACGCCGAAGGCGTCGAGCGCGTCGTCATAGCCGAACATGTTCTTCAGGCCGGTGCAGCCCCAGTAGCAGAGGATGCCGGCGGCGATGCCGATGCAGAGCGAGCCGACCGGGCCGACGAAGCCCGAGGCCGGGGTGATGGCGACGAGGCCGGCAACGGCGCCGGTGCAGATGCCGACGACCGTCGGTTTGCCGCGCATCATCCACTCGACGACCATCCAGGTGAAGGCCGCGGTGGAGGTCGCCATGTGCGTCACCGTCATCGCCATGCCGGCCTGCATGCCCGCGCTCACCGCGGAGCCGGCGTTGAAGCCGAACCAGCCGACCCACAGCAGCGAGGCGCCGATGAAGGTGAGCACCATGTTGTGGTTCGGCCCGGTGTCCTTGCGCTTGCCGAGCATGAGGCAGGCCATCAGCCCGGCCACGCCGGAATTGATGTGCACCACCGTGCCGCCGGCGAAATCGAGCACCTTGATCCAGGCGTCGGAGTT
>WNFB01004776.1_pt1 | contig 12589 bp, 13 predicted proteins | sample 5400501 | NCBI WGS metagenome assembly WNFB01 (sample SAMN13153341, study PRJNA577476) | soil metagenome | isolation source: 200 cm saprolite under Douglas fir tree site 2 hole 1 | place: USA:California | collected 2015-04-18 | reverse complement strand
CGCGAACGGTGCGAACGACAATTTCAAGGGAGTCGCCACGCTGTGGGGCGCCGGGCGCACCAGTTACCGGCGCGCGCTGGCCTGGGCCACGGTCTTCACTTTCTTCGGGTCGCTGGTGGCGGTGTGGGCCGCCAGCGGCTTGGCCACAAAGTTCAACGGCTCAGATCTGGTAGGCAAAGAAGTCGTTGCGCAGGTGCCATTCCTTGCCGCAGTGGCACTGGCCGCTGCGGGAACCGTGTTGCTGGCCTCGCGCCTGGGTCTGCCCATTTCCACCACGCACGCGCTCACCGGCGCGCTGGCTGGCGCTGGAGTGGCCGCGGCTGGCTTCGCTGGCGTGAACTTTGGCGCGCTCGCAAGCGGCGTCGTGCTGCCGCTGCTGTTTTCGCCGCTGATAGCGCTGGCATTGACGCTGGCCATCTATCCCGTGGTCACCAGACTCGCAGGAGGCCGCGACTGCGTATGCCTTGAGCAACCGCAGAGCGTGGCGCTGGCGGTGAGCTCGCCTTTTCCCCGTGGGCGCCGCCATCAGTTTTGCGCGCGGCGTGAACGACACACCGAAAATTGCCGCGGTGCTGCTGGTGCTCCCTGCGGCCGGGCTGGGCGGCGGCCAGGTGAACTATCTGCTCGTGGCCCTGGCGATGGCCGCGGGCGGGATGCTGGGCGCGGCACGCGTGGCCCGCACGATGAGCCGGAAGATCACGCCGATGGCAATGCCCGAGGCGGTCGGAGCCAACCTGGTGGCCGCAACGCTGGTCACCCTGGCCTCGCGCTTTGCCCTGCCGGTTTCCACCACGCACGTGACCTCCGGCGGGCTGTTCGGCATCAGCCTGCGGCGGCGCAAGCAGGCTGATTGGCGCCGGGTGCGCGACATCGTGCTTTCCTGGCTCGGCACGCTGCCGCTGGCCGCCGCGCTTGCCAGCGCGTTTTATTGGTTGCTGAGAACGTAGGGAGGCTGCTTTCCCGTTTTTCGATCTCGCTTTTCGAGTTTCGATTCAAGCCGGAGGAAATCATGGCCCCGAAAGTCTCCTCACTGGATACCGAAGCGGTGGTGCGCGAGCGCTACGCCAAGGCCGCGCGCGCCCACGAAGCGCAGCTCTGCTGCCCGGTCAGCTATGCCACCAAATACCTCGAAGTGATCCCGCAGGAGATCCTCGAGAAGGACTACGGCTGCGGCGACCCTTCGGCCTATGTGCGCCCGGGCGACATCGTGCTCGACTTCGGCAGCGGCGCCGGCAAGATCTGCTATATCGCCGCGCAGATCGCGGGACCCGGCGGCCGCGTAATCGGCGTGGACTTCAACACTGAGATGCTCGCGCTGGCGCGCAAATACCAGCCGCTGATCGCCGCGGCGCTCGGCTACGACAACGTCCGCTTCTACCGGGCGCGCATCCAGGACCTGGCCTTGCCGCTCGACGACGTGGACGCCTATCTGAAGGCGAACCCCGTGCGCTCCTCTGACGACCTGCGGCGCTTCGAGGAGTTCCAGGGACGTTTGCGCAAGGCCGCGCCGGTGGTCCCGGACGAATCGGTGGACGTGATCATCTCGAACTGTGTTCTCAACCTGGTGCGCGAGGCCGACCGCGAACAGCTCTTCCGCGAGATGTTCCGCGTGCTCAAGCGCGGCGGGCGCGCGGCCATCAGCGACATCGTCTCCGATGAGCCGGTGCCCGCAGCGATGAAACACAACGCGGAGCTGTGGAGCGGTTGCATCGCCGGGGCGTTTCAGGAAGCCGCGTTTTTGGCGGCGTTCGAGCGCGCGGGCTTCCACGCCATCACCCTCGACAAGTACGACGAACGCCCCTGGAAGACGCTTCGCGGCATCCAGTTCCGCAGCGTGATCGTCACCGCGCGCAAGGGCAAGCAGGGACCGTGCTGGGAGCGCAACCAGGCCGTCCTCTACAAAGGCCCGTGGAAAAAAGTCGAGGACGACGATGGGCACACGCTCCTGCGCGGCCAGCGCATGGCCGTCTGCGACAAGACCTACCGCATCCTGACCGGCGAGCCCTACGCCAGCCAGATCGTCCCTGTGCCGCCGCTCAAGCAGGTCCCGCTGCGCCGCGCCAAGCCGTTTGCTTGCGGGCCCGCCGCGGCGGCCCCGCTGCGCCCGCTGGCGGAAACCAAGGGCAGGCGCTACCGCAAGACCGAAAATGCCGCAGCGGCCTGCGCACCCGGCTCCGGCTGCTGCTGAAGGAGGTTTGCCGTGGACGGCTACTACCATTCGGCCGATCTCGCGCGCTTCCCCGAGATCGGCAAGGGAAACAAGGAACTCTGGGAGAAGTTCTCCGCTTACTACTCGGCGGTGTTCGCCGAAGGGGCGCTTACCGAGCGGGAGAAGACTCTGATTGCGCTGGCGGTGGCGCACGCCGTGCAGTGCCCCTACTGCATTGATGCTTACACGCAGGCGTGTCTTGAGAAGGGATCCAACCTCGAGGAGATGACCGAAGCGGTGCACGTCGCGTGCGCCATCCGCGGCGGCGCTTCGTTGGTGCACGGCCTGCAGATGCGCAACGTCGCGGAAAAACTATCGATGTAGAGGCATCGGGGGAGGCGGGGCATCAGCCCCGAGGCTATGGCCACCGAAACCCTGCCCATCGCGGGCAACGGCTTGAGCTTACAAGCGCGCGCCAATCCGCTGGCGGCCACTGCGGAACAGCTCCGCATCCTCGCGCAGCCCGGCAAGGTGCCGCCGTTTGGGGAAAAGATGCGCGCTGCCGGCCTGTTCCCGCTCCACGCCACCGGCATCACTGTCTTCCAGATCAACGTCGGCAAGCTGTGCAACCAGACCTGCCACCACTGCCATGTGGACGCAGGACCCGACCGCAAGGAGATCATGACGCGCGAGACGGCCGAGCTGTGCGTCCGCGCGCTCGCCCGGACCGCCATCCCGGCCGTGGACATCACCGGCGGCGCCCCGGAGCTGAACCCCAACTTCCGCTGGCTGGTCGAGCAGGCGCGGGCGCTCGGGCGGCACGTGATCGATCGTTGCAACCTGACTGTGCTTTTGCTCGCCGGGCAGACCGACTTGGCCGAATTCCTCGCGCAACATCACGTGGAAGTGATCGCTTCGCTGCCGTACTACCGCGCTTCGCAGACCGACGCGCAGCGCGGCAAGGGCGTCTTCGACAAGTCCATTGCTGCCCTGCGCAAGCTGAACGCGCTCGGCTACGGCCGGGAAAGCACGGCGTTGGCGCTCAACCTGATCTATAACCCTGTCGGCGCGTTTCTGCCGCCCAAACAGGCGGCTATCGAGGCGCAGTTCAAGCGCGAACTCGAGCGCGAACAGGGGATCGTCTTCAACCGCCTCTATACGATCACCAACATGCCCATCAGCCGCTTTCTGGAGTTTCTGCTCGAGACGGGCAACTACGAGGGTTACATGGAGCGGCTGGTGAACGCCTTCAACCCGGCGGCCGCAGCGGGCGTGATGTGCCGCTACACACTCTCGGTGGGGTGGGATGGCACGCTCTACGACTGCGACTTCAACCAGATGCTCGACCTGTCCACCGGCAACGGCGCGCCCCGGCACATCCGCGACTTCGACGCCAGCGCGCTCGACCACCGGCGCATCGTCACCGCCAACCACTGCTACGGCTGCGCCGCTGGCGCGGGCTCGACCTGTGCCGGCAGCATCGCCTGAGTCACTGACCCCGGCGGGCGTCTGTCAGCGGCAGAATCCCAAAGACGCGGCAGGGCCCGCCCGAGCCGCCTTCCAGCTTGATCGGCGCGACCACCAGGAACGCTCCTGCCTCCGGCAGAGGGCTCATGTCAGCCAGGTTTTCGAGATGATAGAGGCCGGCGCCGTGCGAGAGCTTGTGCACCGGGAACTGCTTCGACGGGCCGTAGTCCACGCTGAGCGTATCAATGCCGATTCCGCTCACCTTGCGCAGGATCAGCCGCACCACCGCATCGGTCGAATACCCCGGAAAGTGCATCACGCCCTGAGCGTCTTCATTGCGGTACGCCTTTGCGTCCGGCCAGCGCGCCGCCCAGCCGGTGCGCAGCAGCACAATCGCGCCCTGCGGGATGTGGCCATGCTCTTTTTCCCACCGCGCGATGCGTTCCAGGGTCAGGCGATAGTCGGGGTCCTTCTCGGCTTCCTCGCGCACGTCAATCACCACCGCAGGGCCGAATAGCCGCTCGACCGGGATCTTGTCTACCGGCGTCTTCCCGGGAGGAAAATGGATCGGCGCGTCCATGTGCGTGCCGTAGTGTTCCAGCATCCAGAAGCTGCGCGTGAAGTAGCCGTTTTTCTCCACCGTGGCATTGGGCTTCGCTTCAAATACGCGCGTGTCGCCGGGCCAGGCGACAAGTTTGTCGTTGATGGCGTAGCTCAGATCCACCACGCGCGTGCGCCCCGACGGAATGCCCGCGAGCGGGTTGGAATCCTCGTCCGCTTTCTTCACCGGGGGCTTCACCGCAGGCTTCGCTGGGTGTTTCTGCTGTGCCATGGCCCACCCCGGCAGGACGAACAGAATCAGGCAAAACATCGGTCGTGCATACATCGTCCGCCCTCCGCTGTCCATTCTCCCGGCACTACTGCCTGGGCCGATAACCGGGCCCGCGCAGAACCTGCCCCGGCAGCGCCCCGGTCATCCTGCCGTCGTCGAGCACGAGTTGACCGTTCACGATGACGTAGCGCATCCCTTCTGAAAACTGATGGGGATTCTCATACGTAGCGAGGTCGCGGACCCGTGCGAAGTCGAATACCAGCACATCGGCCCACATGCCGGGTTTGAGTAACCCGCGATCCTCTACACGCATGGTCTGCGCGGCGAGCGAAGTCATCTTGCGGATCATCTGCTCGAGCGGAACCAGGTGCCTCTCGCGCACGTAGTGGGCCAGCAGCCGCGGGAAGTTTCCGTAGGCGCGCGGGTGCGGACGATATTTCCCCAGCAGGCCGTCCGGACGCACCGCCTCCGCATCGCAGCCGAAGCTCATCCACGGCTGCGGGACGCCGCGCTCCACGTCAGCCTCGTCCATCAGAAAATAAATGGCGCCCGTCTGCAAGCGGTCTGCGATCAGAATGTCGAACAGGGCGTCAAGCGGCTCCTGCCCGCGCAAGCGCGCCGCCTCGGAGAGTCGCTTGCCTTGGAGCGGTCGAAGCATTTCGTTGGCCACGAAGCTGATCAGCACGTTTTCCGCGCCGCCTGCGACGTAATAGAAGTTCTGCCACGACTGCGCGGGCTTGCTCATCTCCGCCTTCATCCGCTCGCGCTGGGCGGGGTCGCGCAGGCGCGCGAGGGTCTTCTCAAGGCCGCCTTCGAGCGCCCAAGGCGGCAGCGATGCCCCCAGCGAGGTCGCGCCAGCGAGGTAAGCGTACATATCCGCGGTGACTTCGAGCCCTGCGGCGCGTGCGCGCTCGATTCGGCTGATCGCCTCGGGCATGCGGCCCCACACGGGCTTGCCCGCCACCTTCAGGTGATAGATGTGCACCGGGATGCGGGCCTCGCGGCCGATGCGGAAGGCTTCATCGAGCGCTTCGAGGATCTCGGTGCCTTCGTTCCGGATGTGACTCGAATAGATGCCGCCGTAGCTCGACGCCGCCCGGGCCAGCTCAATCAGCTCGTCGGTCTTCGCGTACGTGCCCGGCGCGTAAACCAGCGCCGTGGATACCCCGCGGGCGCCCTGCTCCATCGCCTCTGCTACCAAGCGCTTCATCTCGGCGAGCTCGGCCGACGTGGGTGCGCGGTTCTCGCTGCCTAGCACGGCGCGGCGCACCTGCTCGGCGCCGACGTTCGTGCCCAGGTTGATGGCTGTGCCTTGTCTCTCCAGGCGCGCAAAATACTCGGCCAGCGTCCGCCAGTCCGCCTTCACACCGTAGGCATTCAGGCTTTCCTGAAACTCGGGCAGCGTTTTCTCGTTCTGAGGGGCCACCGAGCCGCCTTCGCCAGTGAACTCGGTGGTGATGCCCTGCCGGATCTTGCTTTCCGCGCGGCCGTCCACCAGAAGAGTGATCTCCGATTGCCCGAGCATGTCAATGAAGCCCGGCGTGACCACCTGGCCGCGCGCGTCAATCGTGCGTTTGGCCCGGCCGGCCGCCAGCTTGCCGATGGCAGCAATGCGGCCATCGCGGATGCCCACATCGGCGCTGTACCAGGGGTTGCCCGTGCCGTCCATCACGCGGCCGCCGACAATCAACAGATCGAAGGACGAGACTCTCTCACTCGCCCCGCCCGGATACATTGCGGCGGCGGCGATCACCACAAGCGCGGTGAGAACGGCCAGCAGAGACAGGACGGGAGGCTTCACGGGCGCGTATCGTAGAACAGAAAACGGAAAATAGAAAACGGGGTAGCGCGGGGGGCAGCCCGTTCTAAGAATGCCCCCTTCATGCGGCAAGGCTCCTCACTTCCGTTCCCGGTTCTCCGCTTTCTAGGGCAGACCCTTCGGCCGTGCCAGCGCCGCCTCAGGGCAAAGGCAGGCCGGGCGACGCCACAATGCCGGCCATGCGGAGGATTTCCTGGTACTCCTCGTCGCCAATTGGCGAAATGATCAGACGGACGTTTTTGAGGAACTTCACTTTGCGCAACGCACGGTTGGCGCGCATCTCGACGAGCGCGACTTGCCGCGGCAGCCGCTCCATGGCGCGCAAGTCCGCAACCAGGTTCTTTCCTTTCGCGTCATGCGGATCAGGATAGGGATCGCGCGTCACTTCGGCGAGCGCGTAGACCGAGCGATCCGGCGCGGCGTGGTAGCACAGCACGCGATCGCCGCGGCGCACCTGCTTGAGCTGCCGCAAGGCGTCGGGCCGCGAGCCTGCGCCTCGCCACATCTCCTTGCCCTTCACGAACAGGGTGTCCCAGTGATAGTTGTGCGGGTCAACGCAGAACAGCCAGTAATGGTGCTTGGCCGCGGGGCGGGTCATAGACGCACTTTGTGCGCCGCACTATACACGGGAGAGACGTGCAAAGGGGAAAAATTTCGTGTGCCCGTTTATCCGCTCACGCGAGCAACCGTTCGCCGGCAGCGCTCCCCAGGGCTCGGACGGCCTCCGCAAGATATGGCTAAGGCCAACAAAATAAATGGCTTCTAAGCGCTACCCACAGTCGATTAAGATGTCTTCCCCCCGCACTTCGACCGCGTAGGTCTCGACCCCCACGGCCGGGTTCATGATGACTTTGCCAGTGGTCACGTCGTATTGCCACCCGTGCCAGGGGCAGGTGACCACGTTGCCTTCGAGCTCGCCCTGGCCGAGCGGGCCGCCCCGGTGCAGACAGGTGTTGCTGATGGCGTAGAACTTGCCGCCCACGTTGGCCACCGCCACGGTCGTGCCGTTGATCTGGAACTCGCGAATGCTCCCGTCGGGGATTTCGTCTTTCTTTGCGGCACGCAGAAAAGCCATCGCTCGACTCCTTCGGAGAAGGTTCAGGCCAGGGAAATTGGGGAAGCGTCCTTCAGAGTCCTCACCGGCCATTTCCGGGCAAGCCCGACTCAGCGGGGCGCGGGCGTCTGTGCCACCATCACGCCGCGCTTGAACTCTTCGACCATCACCGGAGTGAGCCGCACCTCAGTGGGCCGCTTCGCCAGGGACATCTGATCAATCTTATCCTGCAATTTGAGCAGCGCGTAGAAAAGGCCCTCGGGCCGCGGCGGGCATCCGATCACGTACACGTCCACCGGAACGACCTTGTCCACGCCCTGCAACACCGAGTAAACATTGAACGGTCCGCCCACACTCGAACACGCCCCCATCGAAATACACCACTTCGGGTCGGGCATCTGGTCCCAGACGCGCTTGAGCACCGGAGCCATCTTCAGCGTTACCGTGCCCGCCACAATCATCAGGTCGGCTTGGCGGGGCGACGGGCGAAAGACCTCCGCTCCGAACCGCGCAATATCGAAACGCGAGGTAGTCGAAGCGATCATTTCGATGGCGCAGCAGGCCAAGCCAAACGTCAGCGGCCAGATGGCGCTCTTGCGCGCCCAGTTGAAAACGTAGTCCACCGAAGTGATCAGGAAGTTCTTCTCGAAGCGATTGTCCAGAATTCCCATCGGCGCTTCACTGCCTCCAAAGCCAGTATAGCGCCCCGCAGCAAGGCGCGTCAAAGACGAGCCGGGGGCGCTCAGGCGTCGCCCGGCTATCGAGTGGGCGTTCCTGTTCTGGCAACTCAGCGCGCCGGAATTCCAGCCGTCTTCCGGCGGACACGCTAGAAAACCCTCGGGGCCGGGATTTGCGGTTCTACCCCAAAGGGCTTGGTGCCGTAGATGAGCAAGGCTCCCTCCGCGCGAAAGGCGCGCAACTGCTCGGCGTCGCGGAACCATTTCCCTGTGTACACCTCGGGCGCCGGAGTGTCGTCGCGGATGCGGCGGTGTGCGACCTCCGCAAACCCAGCCTCGCGGAATAGCGCCGCCCACTCGCCCGCAGAGAACAAGTGCGTGGGTACCGCGATCACCCGGCCCCACTGGTGGCAGTGCGGATTGTCGCGGTAGTAGTTGATCAGGACCCAGGCGGAGCCGCCTTCGCGCAGCACGCGGAAGATTTCGCCAAGGGCGCGCGCCGGGTCAGGCCAGTAGTAAGCTGATTCGACGGAAACCACCCGGCTGAAAAAGCTGCCTTCCCAGGGGACTTCGTCCACCGCGCCGACGACGAACATCACGTGCGCCAACTCGGCGCTGGAGCGCCGCGCGCGGCGCACCATCTCGTCGGAGATGTCCATACCCACCACGCGCCCTTCCGGTACCCGCGCGGCGATTAGCCGGGAGAGCCAGCCCGCGCCGCAACCGAGATCGAGCACATTCTCGTCCGGCTGAAGCTCCATCAGCTCGAGGGTGAGCTCGGCGATGCGGCGGTGGTCGCGCTCCATCTCCTCGCCGCGCCCAGCTTCGGCCCAGCGGTTGAATTCCTCGCGCAGTTGTTCTTTAAGCGGGGGGGAATTTGACTCGTCCATGCGGCCTACACAAGCCTGTTCGGACTACAAAGCCAGCAGGCGGCGGGGTATCAGTTTTTTCTCGACAGGGTCAACCGCAAAACCGAGCGCCTCCAATGTGGTCGCGCCCAGGACGGCTTCTTCTCCCAACTCGGCGAACGCCACCGGGATGGGCAGCGTTCTGCCATTAATCGTGAAAAGGGCCGCCCCGACATCTCGCTGCAGCACGCGCCCATCCGCCAATTGGAATTCCAATCGAGAGGTTGGCCTTATGCCGAGACTCTGAAGGAGATCCCGCGGAATCCAAGAAAGCGTGGCCCCGGTGTCCACGAGCAGCATGACTTCTCCGGCACGCTCAGGCGCCTCGGGGTTGGCCAGTCGCACGCTAACTTGAAACAGTCCCACGTGTCCGCCCTATTTCTCGACGCGGCTCAGGAGCTCGACGAATTTCTGCTGGCGCTCCTCCTGGGTCTGCCCGGCGTAGGCCTCGGCGAGTTGGGTGACGTTCATCGAGCAGAACTTGGGCCCGCACATCGAGCAAAACTTCGCTTCCTTGTAGAAATCGTCCGGCAGGGTTTCGTCATGCATGGCGCGGGCGGTCGCCGGATCGAGGGAAAGCTCGAACTGCTTGTTCCAGTCGAACAGGAAGCGCGCGTAGCTCAAGGCATCATCACGGTCGCGCGAGCCGGGACGATGGCGCGCCACGTCGGCGGCATGCGCGGCGATCTTATAGGCGATCACCCCCTGCTTGACGTCCTCGGCGTTGGGCAGTCCCAGGTGTTCCTTCGGCGTGACGTAGCACAGCATCGAAGCCCCGTGCCAGCCGATCATCGCCGCCCCAATCGCGCTGGTAATGTGGTCGTAGCCGGGCGCGATATCAATCACCAGCGGCCCCAGGGTATAGAACGGGGCCTCGTGGCACAGCTCCATTTCCTTCTTGACCTGGAGCTCGATCTGGTCCATGGGGATGTGCCCGGGACCTTCGATCATCACCTGGACATCGTATTCCCAGGCCTTTTGGGTGAGCTCGCCCAGCACTTTCAACTCGGCAAACTGCGCCGCGTCGCTGGCATCGGCCAGACAGCCCGGCCGCAGGCCGTCGCCCAGTGAGAAGCTGACGTCGTGCTTCCGGAAGATCTTGCAGATGTCGGTGAAATGCTCGTAAAGGAAGTTCTGCTTCTTGTGCGCGCTCATCCATTGGGCCAGCAGGGCGCCACCGCGGCTGACGATGCCGGTGATGCGGTTGCGCACCAGGGGCACAAACTCGCGCAGCACCCCGGCGTGGATGGTCATGTAGTCCACACCCTGCTCGGCCTGCTCCTCGATGACCTCGAGCATCAACTGTGGGGTCAAATCCTCGGCGCGGCGGATGCGCGTAATGGCCTCATAGATCGGCACCGTGCCGATGGGCACCGGCGAAGCGTCAATAATGGCCTTGCGGATGGCGGGGATGTCGCCGCCAGTGGAAAGGTCCATCACCGTGTCCGCGCCGTAGTGCACGGAGTTGTGGAGCTTCTTCAGCTCTTCGTCGCTGCTGGAAGTGACCGCGGAGTTGCCGATATTGGCGTTGATCTTGCAGCGGAAAGCGATGCCGATGCCCATCGGCTCAAGGCTGCGGTGATGAATGTTGGCCGGGATGATGGCGCGGCCGCGGGCCACTTCGCTGCGCACCAGCTCGGGGTCGAGTTTCTCCCGCTTCGCAACGTACTCCATCTCTTCGGTAAGGATGCCCCGGCGGGCATAATGCATCTGTGAGACGTTGCGCCCATCGGTTCCGCCCGCGGCTGGGCCGCCGTTACCGCTCGGCCCCGAATCCTTCGGAGCTAGCCCGAGTCGGGCGAGCCGCTTTTCAATCAACGCATCTCGAAGCGCCATGGTTTTCCCCCCAAGCGCACGCACCCCGCCGCGTCCGGCTGAGGCACAGCGAAACAACAGACTCGCGTGCGAAAACTGATTATCGCACCGCGCCCGCAGCGCTGCAACCCGCCGCGGCAGGCACGAAAGCGGCGGCCGGGTGTGGACGCCCCGCCCGGCGCCGTGGTAGGCTGCGGCGGTCAAATCAAACCCAAGGAGCCAAGCATGCGCAAAAGTGTTTTGTGTTTGACGCTGGCGGCCCTGCTGGCGCTGGTTGCAGGGCCGGCCCTGGCGCAGACAAAAGCCCCAGCGCCGGCGGCGAAGCCCGCGGGGGGCTCTGCGGAAGAGGCCCTGCTCATGTGGAACTCCATCGGCCGAAAGCTCATCGCCATGGCCGAGGATTTTCCTGAGGACAAGTACGACTTCAAGCCGAAGCCCGAGGTGCGCACGTTTGCCGAGCAACTGCTGCACGTCGCTGGCGCGAACTATCTTCTGCTCAGCGCGGTCAAGGGCTCGACGCTCGGCCCCGGCACGGAAGACCCGACGCGGGGAACGTACAAGACCAAGGCCGACGTGGTGGGGTTGCTGAAAAAATCCGTGGAAGATGGCGCCGCGCTGATCAAAGAGAAAGGCGATGCCGGGCTGGCCAAAGAGGTCAAATTCCCCTTCGGCAACCGGATGGTCAGCGGGTCGTTTTGCATCTCGGAAGCGGCGGAGCACTCCGGCGAGCACTACGGCCAACTGGTGGTGTATTACCGCATCAACGGGCTGGTGCCGCCCGCGTCCCGCCGGTAGCAGGCCGCGGCGCGACGCTCCGACGAGAATTGCTTTCGCCGGGGTATGGCATCGTTCGCTGAAGCTTGTCGTCATGCTAAGCCCGGTCCCCATTTCACCGCGCGTTCCGCGGTCATCATCGGCTGGAACTACCAGCGCGGCGGTGCTGCCGAGCGATCCGGGGAATAGGTTCCTTGCCGAATTTTCCTCCTTTTTTCCACTGCTGAGGTACCCCCCCACCCGGGTGTTTTTTGTAAGAGTGTCATTCCAAGGGACTTTAAGTCCAATGAAATTGTAAGAGGGGATTCCAAAGGACTTGCAGCCACGTTTTTGCGTAAGTGCGGATTGTAAAGGACTTGTGGGAGATTTTTTCATGTTTAGCGCCACTGCAAGATCTCACCGCAGAGACGCAGAGACCGCTGAGAAGAAGAACATCCCGGAAACCCGACCGGGATGCCTACACCGCATCTCCGTGCTCTGTGTCGCCTAGGATTCATGCCTTTGTCCCGTCGGCCCCTTTGGTCCGCCGCGGCGGGCGCCCCTCGGCTCTGGTCGGTGCGGGACGATTCATGTTACCGCAAGTCAACTCGAGCGATTGCGCGTTCTGCGCATTTTCTTGGGTTGAAAAAAGGGCATTCGAAAAGATTGCGGGTTTCCAGATTGAGAATCTGGCGTCCTACGGCCCTTCCGTTGAAAAACCTACCTCTTACGTTAGGCTTAGTTAGCTAAAGTTAGGCTGTTTTTGGGCACGTCGGTGAAAGATTCGGTGAAAGATTGCCCTGCTTTGGTGCAGCCCTGCGGCCCGGCCTCATGCCTGGGGGCTGTAGCTCAGAGGGATAGAGCAAGCGATTCCTAATCGCTAAGTCGCCGGTTCAACTCCGGCCAGCCCCACCATTTCCGGCACGCTACTTGGGCACGCTGAATATGGCGAGCCGAATGTTACCGGCGTTGACCGTCTTCAACAGCGTGCCGGGGAATACGCGCTTGCGCCCTTTTTCCATCGCAAGCTTCCACCCAGTGCCCGCTGTCATGCGCTCGCCTTTTCTTGCTTTCACACTAAGGATTTTGATTTTCTGTGTGGCCACAGTCTGGGC
>WNFB01007466.1_pt1 | contig 12591 bp, 11 predicted proteins | sample 5400501 | NCBI WGS metagenome assembly WNFB01 (sample SAMN13153341, study PRJNA577476) | soil metagenome | isolation source: 200 cm saprolite under Douglas fir tree site 2 hole 1 | place: USA:California | collected 2015-04-18 | reverse complement strand
ACCCCGCCTTATCAGGTAACCGACCCGGCGACCGGCGAGGTGACCGAGACTTTCCCCTTCGCCACGGACGCGGAGGTAGCGGGGGCGCTCGCCGCCGCGACCGAGGCGTTCGCGGCATGGAGGCTGCGCCCGGTCACCGAGCGCGCCGCAGTCGTGAAGCGGATCGCCGAGCTGTTCACCGAGCGCGCCGCCGACCTGGCCGCGCTGATCACCAAGGAGATGGGCAAGCGGCCCGCGCAGGCTGTCGGCGAGGCCGAGTTCTGCACCGACATCTTCAACTACTACGCCGACAACGGCCCCCGGCTCATCGCCGACAAGCCGCTGCCCGGCCATGACACCGCGCGCGTCGAGTACCGGCCCGTCGGCCCGGTAGTCGGCGTGATGCCGTGGAACTACCCGTATTACCAGGTGGCCAGGTTCGCCGCGCCCAACCTGATCGTCGGCAACACCGTCATACTCAAGCACGCAGAAAACTGCCCTACCTCGGCCCTGGCGATCGCGCAGATCATGAAGGACGCGGGCGTGCCGGACGGCGTGTACGTCAACCTCTTCGCGACCCACGAGCAGGTCGCCGCGATGATCGCCGACCCGCGGCTGCGCGGCGTGTCGCTGACCGGCTCCGAGCGGGCCGGCGCGGTAGTCGCCGAGACGGCCGGCCGCAACCTGAAGAAGGTCGTCCTCGAGCTTGGCGGCTCCGACCCGTACATCATCCTGGACACCGGCGACGTCGAGGACGCAGCGAAGACGGCCTGGGTCACCCGGATGGAGAATGTCGGCCAGGCGTGCAACTCCAACAAGCGGATGATCGTCATGGACGATATCTACGACGGCTTCGTGGCCGCCCTGGTCAAGCGGGCCACCGCGATGTCACCGCGCCAGCCGGGCGATGACTCCCCGCGCGCCTACAGCCCGATGGTCTCCCGTAAGGCAGCGGAGAACCTCCTCGCTCAGGTGCAGGACGCGGTATCGAAGGGCGCCACGCTGCACGTCGGCGGCAAGCTCGGCGACGGTAAGGGCGCTTACTTCGCCCCGGCCGTGCTCACCGGCGTGACCCCGGAAATGCGGGCCTACCGCGAGGAGCTGTTCGGCCCGGTCGCCGTCGTCTACAAGATCAGCACCGATGACGAGGCGGTCCAGCTCGCCAACGTGGTGGATTTCGGCCTTGGCGGCGCGGTCTGGTCGACCGACAAGGAGCGGGCAATCAAGGTCGCCGAGCAGTTGGAGGTCGGCATGGCCAACGTCAACACCCCGGCAGGCGAGGGCGCGGATCTGCCGTTCGGCGGCACCAAGCGCTCCGGCTTTGGCCGCGAGCTAGGCCCCCTCGGCATCGACGAATTCGTCAACAAGCGCCTCTTTTACGTCGAGAAGTAGCGCTTGACGAGTAACGCCCCAGTGTCGCCCCGGCAGGCCACTCCCAGTGGCCCGCGGTGCGGCACCCGCCCGGCCCGCGTCGCGTTGGTGAGGGCTTAACGAAACCGAGGGCAGTGCCCGGAGAGGCGGGAGGGCCTGGTGGAGGCAGAGCCGGAGCGTCAGTTGGCTGACCCGCCAGCCATCTGGCAAGAGCATTGGTTCGACCACCGCCAGTTGCTCCGGCTCTACCACAGCGACGAGCACTGCGCGATCTACGTGGACCCCGACATGCGCCGGGCTGAGATCCGGTGGCTGCGCCGGTTCATCAATGTGACCTGGCAGTACTCCAAGGCAACCTACGGCGACGCGTTCGGGTTCGACCCGCGCATCTACTCCATTCACCACGCCGGGCGGCACGGCGGCGGCCACGCGGGCTACTACGTCAGCCCGGTCCACGACTACCACAACGTCAGCGACTGCGGGCTGGACACCTGGCGGGAGGGCAACACCCTCGCTCGCGAGCTGCCCGCCCATGAGATCGGGCATTCTGTGGAAAGCGCCAACAACGGCGTCCACGGTTCACCGGCGTATGAGATCTGGGGCGACAGCAAGTGGGCCGAGTTCTACATCTATGACCTGTACACGGCACTGGGCATGGATCGCGAGGCCAAGGGCGTCTACCGCCGGTTCACCGGCAACACCGACGATTTCCCCCGCCGGGGAACCCGCTGGTTCCGCGACTGGTTTTACCCGCTATGGCGGGACTGCGGGCGGGCAGAGGTCATGAACAGGTTCTTCCGGGAGCTGGCCCGGCACTTCCCACGCGACTCCGGCGGCACCTACATGCGGCGGATGAACTGGGGCGAGTACGTCCACTTCACCAGCGGTGCAGCGGCCGCCGACATGAGTGGCCAGGCCGCCCGCGCCTTCGGCTGGCCCCGCGAATGGGCAGGCCAACTGGAGTACGCCCGCGAGCAGTTCCCCGGCATCACGTACTGAACTACCGGGCCGTGCTACCGGGCCGTGGCCAATCGAGCGACTTCGCTTGGAAACGGGCCACGCGCTGCGCTGCGCGTTACCGCCAGCGCTGCGCCGTCAGCCAAAGTCCACTACCGGCAGACGATCTCCCTCCCTGGCGGTCTTGCGGTATCCGCCGCGTGCTGTCGTGCCCGGCGTGGCCGGGGTGAAAACAGCGCCTGGATCCCGCTATGCGCCTCCGCCCCAGCCGGTGTGACCGGCGCGAGGCAGGCCAAGGTGGCGGATCTGCCAGTCCCGCGGAGCTGCCAGGACGTGGATGCTGGGCAGGTCATGGGCTACGCAAAGTGAAAAGAGCAGTTGCGCCCCAAGCTTGGATGACCGCAGATCGCCGAGTATGAATGCCTACAAATTTGATAGATATTCCAGGTGCCGATCGCGCAGAATGGGCAGATCTGGTGACCTGGGCCGCCGTGATCGCTGAGCATGGTTGTGGGCAGAGCCGCGTGTCTAGTGATCAGTAGCGTGGCGCGCGCCGGGTCGGTTGGCTGCGGCGCACCGCTGCGTCACGCAGGTCGACCAGAGTGGAAGTAGAGCCCTTGCGCGTTCGCTTGCGGAGTCCGGAAGTGTCAGGTTCGGTATCTGAGATGCCGTTCAGGCAGTTGTTGGGAGAAGAGATGAATCCTCAGCAGGTCGCCCGCGCCGGAGAGATGTTCGTCGCGGCGGAGATCCACAGGCGAGGAGGATACGCGGTCACGTTCGCGGGCAACATGCCCGGTATCGACATCCTTGCCTCCGACCTGGCAGATACCCGCCGGATCTCGATTCAAGTTAAAGCGAAGAGCAGCGGCTCGTGGCATGCGCGCTTCCCGAGGGACGCGGCTCAGTGCGGCGCAGATCCGGCCGAGACCTCCTTCTGGGTCTTCGTGGATCTTGGCGGCGAGCACCCGGCTTACTTCGTCGCTCCGCGATGGTGGGTGCGCAACGACATCTGGCAAGACCACACCGCTTATCTGGACCGCTACCAGCTGAAACACGGGCACGCGCGGGAAAGCGAACATCACGGAATCCAGGTCCGCAGAGTCGAGCAATGGCGCGGTCGCTGGGATGTTCTCGGGATCTTTCGCAACGAAACTGCGGCGTGAACGGCAGGGCGCCTATGCCAATGTGCGCCCGTCGCGTGCCAGGCCCTTCGCTGGCGTCAGAGGTTCGACGGTCCTTCTCCTTGTTGGCCGATGGCAGAACGATATGGGTGCGTATCCGGTCCGGGCGGCCTGTTGTGGACCGCCTGGCGCCGAACCTGAGTCCCTGCCCGCACCAGTCTGTGCCGTCGTTCAGGAAGGTCATAGCCTTTCGTGCCTCCGCGGACAGCTGTCGTAACTGCCAGCGGGCCGCTACGGCCCGTGACCATCTCGCCCGGTCGCATTGTCACGGATGGATTACGCGCCTTGGCGAGCGGCGGGCTCGTCGCGGTGCTGAACGTGCAGATCGTCCAGTTCGGCGTCCGTGACTTCGGCTTCGCGGTCTCCTGGCTGGCACGCGCTTCGGCGGCTCGGCGGTTCCTGTTGCAGGCGAAGCTTCGCACGGCCGGGAATTGCGGGGCGGTGGGCAACCGATCCGGCAGTCGTGCGTACTAGTGGTGTGGACTATGCGCAGTCCGGCGCGTTCAGCACGCCGCCGGAGGCCGGCGGCCAGGCCGGCGGCTGCGAGCCGGGCCGGCTAGGGGCGGCGGCTGCTGGCGGGTGGCTCGATCTGGCAGGTATTTTCCGGCAGTATCACGCGGACCTGGTCCGGCTGGCGCTGCTCCTGGTCGGCGACTACGCCTCCGCCGAGGACGTGGTGCAGGACGTGTTCACCCGGCTGTGCGCCCGTGGCCGGGAACTGGACCAAGATGGCGCCCTGGCCTACATCCGCACGGCGGTCGTGAACGGCTGCCGCAGCGTGCTGCGGCGGCGCGCGCTCGCGCGCCGGATCGCGGTCACTCGTGCGGCGCCGTGGCGCGACACGCAGGAGTCCGCCGAGCACACCGCGATCCTTGCCGAGGACCGGCGGCGGGTGCTGGCGGCGCTGGCGGCGCTGCCGGGCCGCCGCCGCGAGGTGCTGGTGCTGCGGTTCTACCTCAGCCTGCCGGTGGCCGAGGTCGCGGCCATCCTCGGCATCAGCCAGGGGTCGGTCAAATCTGCCGCCGCACGCGGGCTTACGGCACTGGCCCGCCGGCTCGGGGAGGAACAATGACCAGCATCCTGGACCGGCTGACCGACGCGATGAGCGCCGCGGCTGGCACCGTTCGCGATGAGGAGCTGCGCCCGCTGGTCACGCCGCCGCGCCGGCGGCGCCAGCCGGCCGGGGGGCGGCGGTGGCGGCGGCCGGCCTGGGCCGCTCCCGTCGCCGCGGCCGCGGCCGTGACGCTGGTGATCGGCCTGGCGGTGTCGGTGCTGAACGGGCTGTCCGGGACGCAGCGGCCCGCCGGGCCGGCGCGCCTGCCCGCGGCGCCGCGCCAGTTCAACCCGCTGATCCAGAACGTGTCGTTCGGCTGGCTGCCTGCCGGGCAGTCGCTCGTATCGGGCGGGTTCCTGCGGACGGAGGTGTACCTGGACGCGGGGCGCCCGCCAATCGGCGGATGGTGGCTCAACGTTTACGCCAGGGGGCAGTGCCACCTCACCGGCTCGCCCAGGGGCCTGCAATGCTCCGCCCCGGCTGGTGGTGATGGTGGCATGACAGCGCGGTTCAGCGGGCGCGCGCCTGCCGTGGGCGGGCACCGCGCGTTCTGGGCTGGTACGAGGCTTGTCTGGCAATATGCCCGCGGCGGCTGGGCGGGGCTGGATACGCCAGTATCCCTGCTTCAGCACGCTGACTTCAGCACGCTGCGGCATCACCCGCACACCCGGCGCGAGGCGATCAAGATCGCCGGGCACCTCCGGTTTGGCGCGGCCACGCCACCGCTGGCGTTCCCGGCCCGGTTCACCGGCCTGACCAGCGGGTGGCGGATCAGCTACGAGTACTTCTCACCCGATCGCGGGGTGCTGGGCGTCCAGTCATACGTGCTGACCATCCGCGCCTCCCGGTTTCTCCCCCACGTCGGCGACCTGGGCGTCTGGGCCAACGCTCCTTACGTCGAGATCCACCCCGCCCCCCGCTCGAGCACCTGCACCCCGCACGACCCGGCCAGCGAGAACACCAGTGAGATCATCAACGGCTACCGGGTGGTCGTGAAACGCATGACCACTAGCGGTCTCCTCAGGCAGCAAGTGTGCGCCGCCCGCGCCGGCGGTTTCTGGGTCTCCATCGAGGAGTTCGGTCCCCACCCCGCCATCGGCGTGGCCAGCCTGTTCAGGCACCTGCGGCTGCTCGGCACCAACCCGGCGAACTGGACCAGCAACCCCATCGGATGAGCAAGGGCCATCTCCCCGGCGCGCACCCAGCGCGCTCAGCCGACGAGAAGGCGGCGCCGCTCACTTAAGCACCACGCCACGTCCACGGGCAGTCCCCGGCCGGCCGGGACGAGCTGGCAATCGCGCGGCCGCAGGGGGCTCGCTGCGCTCGCCGCTGGTGCTGGCGGGCGACGATCAGCGGTGACCGGCACGATGCCACAGCCTGCCCACGCGCCGAGCCGGAATTCCCTGCAGGCCAAGGGTGAGGCGCGGCTGGCGAGGATGCCACTTAGATCGCACTGTCCGGCGCGGCATGGACGGCGTCACGTAAAATCCAGACTGCCCCAGCAGATCGGCGGATCGGGCCCAGCGCGGGTGCCGCGGTGAAGTAGTGGCCACGCTCGGCTGTTGGCCTGCGAGAGCTTGTGCCTGGCCGCGGCCTTGTCTGGCGACGCCCCTGTGGGCGCGGTTCGGCGCGGGCTCGCAGTCGAACACGGGTCAGCCTCGCCACCCAGGCCTGATCCGGCGCTTCTCCGCTGAGCGACCTTTGCCCTGGCGCTCACGATGCGACCTACCATCGTGAGGATCTAGCTAGCATTAACTACATCGTTGGCTAGCCCGGCAGGGGTTCTCTCCCAGGCGCAGGAGCTGAGGGACAGTATGAGTACTGATGCCGGTGCCGTGATTCTCAATGGCGTGCTGCCGCTCCTCGGTGTTCTTATTGGCACAGGGGCAACGATCACCGTGCAGCGAGGCTCGGCGCGCGAAGCGAGGCTTCGTTCTCTTGCCGAGCGCGCCAGGCGCAGCGGAGCGAGATCAAGAGCGCGATCGCTTCATATCTGGAGACCGCTCAGCACCTGCAGACCCAGCTCTACGCCAGGGAGCATGGCAGAGACGTCCCGGACATACCAGTGATGGTCGAGCAGATCTGGCTGGCTCATGCCACCATGGCGAAGTACTCGCCCCACCGCTTGCCCTGCCACAGCCCGACGCTTTCCACCAGTTCGATGAGGGCGTAAAGAGCCAGCCCGATAGCCAGCAGGGTGAGCCAGCGCGAAGTGTGCGTGAACGACTCGTTGATCAGCCTGAGCAGCTTGGAGTGGCTGACGTCAAAGCCGAGATCCCGGTACAGGGTACGGATGGCGGGCAGGGCGTTGTCGTACGCCCGCTGGATGCCGGCCCGGTCGTACTTGAACCGCCACACCCCGTAGGCCGCGGCGCCGATGATCAGGAAGCGGAGGAACCGCTCCACCGCGAACACGCGCAGGATCAGCTCGCCGCGCAGCTCCTTGCCCCGGCGGATCAGCGGCGCCTCTGCGGCCGGGCCGCTGCCGTGCTGCCCGTCGGTCACGAACGCGCCGCAGCGCAGGCACCGCCAGGCCGGTCCGGCCGCCGTCGGGGCCATCAGCCGGTTCCGCAGCTCCGGTTCGTCCGGCGCGTACGTCACGTGGCCCTTGCGGAAACAGCCGAACAGGCTCTAGTCCACATCTTGAGAATAGCCATGCCGCCAACGCGCTGCTCCCGTCATCATGCCGACCGTGCTTCCGGCCACGCCCGCTGGTCGGCGAGCGAACTCAGCATGCTTGAGGGGGTCCGCTCACACCGCGTTAGGACCAAGCGGCACAAGGTTGACGCTTGAGTGTCACGGCGACGGCGCTCACGGCTCCGGCTCCGTTGACACGGAGGCCGCCTGTGTGACCTGGCGAACCTATGCTGCTGACCTGCCTATACATGGCTGCGGCCAGCGGAACAAGCCAAGATCGTTCCGTACATGTTCCGGATCAGGCGCCGATGGCGGTAGCCTTCCGGTGGTCAGTCGCGTCGGTCTGCCCGCCTGAAAAGCGGAAGGTCGGCAGTTCGATCCTGCCCCTGACCACCCCTGTATTAAGGCGCTGGGCCGGGAAGATATGCAGCAGCGCACTCGGTATCCGAGTTCTTGGTTGACCGCGACGTCCCGTCTCTAACCGAGATTTGCTGCCCGGTGTCGCACGTGGATCGCACGCCGAGCTGTCCGGGCTCGTTGGTGTCAGCTACGGGTGTCACTGGCCCGACGGGTCAGAGTCTCGGACTGTGTGAAGCGGCTTGGAGAATCGGCATCATGTTGGACATAGATGGTGACGATGCGCTGGCGCCGCGCTCTCTTTCCCGCCGCTGGGCTCTGGTCAACGACGACTCCCTCCGCCGTCGCGGGGTGCTCAGTTAGCCAAACGAGTTTGATGCGAAGATCGGCGTCAGAGAGAGTCATGCGAGCCAGGCCTCCCGGCAGGCCAAGCAGATCGGGCACGGCGGGTCGCCGAGGTCTACGCGATCTGCGGCTGGGATCGCGCGGGAGCCGGTCGCGGTGCCACGTAAAGATCAATTTCGCGAGCGCTTCGATCAGCAACTCGAACATGTCCGCCTCCCCGTTTGCCAGCGAGAGAGTCCGCGCTGAGCGGGCCTTCGGCGGGGTCAGTCAGGCACAGGCCCGGCGTTCTCTCACACTGGTTGGACGCTTGAGAGCCGGGATCGGGTGACCGCTTCAGCGACATTTGTGCTTGGGACGCCGCCCTCAATTCCGTCTTGCTAGTTCCCTGCCATCTTCCTCATAGCTGCTGAGCCCTTGTGAGTGGTCGGCGGGTCAATGGTCGGCGCAGCCGATCGCGTGCGACGGCCAGCAGGGCCGCCATTGACGCGGCGGCCGCGACTGGGACAATCTGACGTGAGGAAGACGGCGTTGTGCTCCACCTGGCCTGTGTTCGTTTGAGCCATCTTGAACGGTGTGCCTGCGGGTGCGGCCCGGCGTGCGCCGGGCGGGCCTTTTCGAGGCAGAGCCCGGCGCTGACGCCGGGCCAGCGGCGCCGCGCAGCGGCGCCGCCTTGTTGATCTACGGTCTAATTCGGCAGTACTGGTGGCCTCTTCGTCCCGAAGCCAAGTCCGGGTGTGATCGTAGTGCGCAGGCCTGGAGCCGACCTGCGGGTGCTGTCCGTCAACGTCCGGCGGCGTGTGTGGACGGTCGGTGGGATCGTCACTCAGTTAGTCACCCACCCTCGCTCCGGCGAGTGCGCGGTGATCGCGGTGCCGCTCATCACCTGTCCCGCGACGTGCTGTACGACAGCATGCGCGGCGGGAAGCTTCCCTACGTCAGGGGCGGCCGCCACGGAGTCATCCTTCGTCACCTTGAACGGTTCCTGTGCAGCAGGCTGCTCGCCTGACCGGACTTCTACGCAGGAAGTTGGGCGCAAGGTCACCGCCACCCCTATTTCTGCCACATCCTCCCGGCTTACACTCATCGGGTGCAACCCCGAAGCGCGACCTACCCCGGGGACCGAGCCGGTCAAGGTAGAAGTTGTCGGGGCCCCCGAACCAAAGCGGGATACCGGGTGGTGGATCACGACGGCCGGTCCGGTTGTCGTAGCAGCCCTCGCATTGGTTGTCGCCATTTTCTCGCTCCAAGATCAGCATGCGGCCGAACGAACAGCCCAGGCGGCAGCCGCCAGGACGTACGCGTCCCAGGTGTCCTTCTTCCAAAACCCATCCGGATCTTCCACCTTTGAAATCGAGAACAGTGCGAATGCGCAGATCAATTCTGTCGTACTGCAGCGGGCCCCCCACGGACCCCTCGACCGTCTTGGAACTCTTCCTCCATGCATGGCCTTCACCGTTCCCGACACTGTTAATCTGTCTGCCAGCAGCCAGCCCGTAATCTACTTCCGGGATGTCAACGGTTTTGGCTGGGAGCTGGCGCTCGGCGGCGCCGCACAGCCATCCGTGGACCCGTCCGCAATTCTTGCCCTTGTGCCGCTAAGTCAGGTATCCAGTCTTCCTCGTGCTGCTCTGAATCCCCAGCCAGTGCCAGGCTGCGTTGCCTAACGGAAGATCTCATACATGACCTCGGCTCCTGTGGTGATCACGGGCTGAAGCTCCCGCAGGCAGATCGTCTCAGTGGTGCGGCTCGAACTGTGCCCGGTAAGCCGCGCGATGCATGACAGCGCCAGGCCGCAACTCCAGCGGGATGAGAGGCCAAGCCTCAAGATCACGAGTGAGTATGCCAGCCAGCACAAGCGCGGCTGGACTGTACCGTCCGATTCCAGGGCGCCTACGGCATCGACGCCGCCGCGCACCACGGCGCCCTGACCGACGGCGGCGTCACCATCGCCGTGGTGGCCTGCGGTCCCGACGTGCCGTACCCCCGCGCGCACGCTGGGCTGCTTGCGGACGTCGCCGTCCGCGGGGCTGTGGTCAGCGAATACCCGCCAGGCCATCAGCCCAGCAGGCTTCGGTTCCTGGCCCGCAACCGCTCATCGCCGCGCTGGCCCGTGGCACCGTCGTGATCGAGGCCGCCGAGCGAAGCGGCACCCTGGTCACCGCCCGGCACGCCAGCGACCTCGCCCGCCTGCTGGTGGCCGTCCCCGGCCCTGTCACCTCCGCGATGTCGGCCGGCTGCAACGCGCTCATTCGCGACCAGCGCGCCGCCTGCGTCACCAGCGCCGCCAAAATCATTGCGTTCACCATGTCGTGAGCGACAAGGAGCGGCGTTACGCACATGCCGATGAGAGAGTGCTAGGCGGACGGCATCTGTACCTGTTGAACGTTAAGACGAGTTCGCCAGATGCTATATGGAGCATTAGCCGAGAGATCACCGGGTAAACAGCCACTGGGTAATTCGGAGGTCCACTGTTCGGTGGATTCATATCAGCTACCCGGGCAAGCCTGATCCCTCTAAAAGGCGCTCGCGTCGGGATGCTTGCCATGTATGCCACGCAGGGCACGAAGACCACCAGGCTAGTAAGGCTACCAGCGTCGGCCCTGCCTCAGCTTCTTACAGTCGGGCGTACTCTGGGCGCCGTGGGTCCTTCGCACGTGGTCGCGAGCACGTTCTCGGACGCCTTCTGGCCGAACCTCTGGTCCGCCTTGATCGCTAGCCTCGTCACTGGTCTGCTGGTAGGCCTAGCGGTGTGGCAAGTCCAGCGCCGGGCGGAGGCGCGCCAACTCTCCCGTGCCGCCGAGCGGGAACTTGCTGGACTGAAGGCCCAGCTGCGTCCCGTCCTTGCGGAGCAGGACGTTATCACCGTCGGCGAAGCCTCGGCGTCCATGCCTCCTGCGGCGTCGTCCGCGCTCGCGTTGCTCGATAGCTCCCCCATCGAATATTGGATAGACATTCTGCCGAGTGAGCGGTCTACTCTCCACGAGATCGTGAGACTCCAACGGGAAGCCCGCAGTTTTCGCGCGGTGGCAAATGACCTTGACGTACGACTAGCCGAGCTGATCAGGATGAGGAACGGCTCCCAAGGTTTGGCCGCCGATTATGACCACTGGTTCCACGCATTCTTCGTCGGCATGATCAACCAACTCCGCCCTGCTTACATCGTCAACGCTATCGACGCGGCTGATGCCCAACTGCCACAGCTCCAGGCCACTTACGAAGCACTCTCGAATGACCCTCAGATACACGTTCTTGTTCCCAAGTACGCAGAGGCTCGTCAAAAGGTAAGCAAAGCCGCCTCGGCTCTGGGCACTACTATCACGCCGCACAGCGCTTTCGGATAGGGAGGCTACCAGGTGGCGACCGTCGAACCCGGCCTCAAACGCTCCATCGTCAGGATCCTGGGGGATGACCTGATTATTGGAACCGGGTTCCTTGTAGCACCGGGCTTGGTGTGCACTTCGGCTCGAGTCGTCGCCAAGGCATTTTCCCCAGTCTGGGACCAGCCGACTCACCCAACGGCAGCTGTACTGCTAGATTTTCCCTACCTGTCCTCCGGCAAGGTGAGCGCTGCTGTTTTGCTATGGGACCCATTGCGCGCTGATGGTGGCGGCGACATCGCAATTCTTCGGCTCACGGGGCCGCAGCCGCCCGATGCCCGGCCGGCTCGATGCCTGGCCGGGCGGAACCTCCGAGGCCGTACGTGTGTTGTCTGGGGGTTTCCTCCAGGGCTCGACTTTGGCGACGAGACGAAATGTGTCCTTGGACAGATGCTCGCTGACGCCAACAGATCGGTTCAGCTCGAAACAATTACGAGAGATTCGTTGCAGATTCGGCCTGGCTATACCGGCGCACCCGTCTGGGATACGGCTGGCCGGGGTGTGGTCGGGATGGTCGCGGGTAACGAGGGGAGTCCGCCGGTGCCGGCGACGTCCATGATTCCCGTGGCGACCCTGTGTCGCCTTTGTCCCGAGATCCGCGTGGTCGAGATAGCTCGACTTTTCTCGGAGCTCACCGACGGCTTGTCGGGGAGTTTGCTCAGCAGTCTCGAGGAATTCCTAGCCCAATATGCCGGCACGGCAAAGCGGCCAGCGCCGTTCGGTGGCCGTGATTCGGAGATGCAAGATCTGAACGAATGGCTGGCAGCGCCCGAAGAGCCCTATGCTCTGTTGTTGGCCCAGGCTGGGAGAGGGAAAACGGCTCTGCTCACCCGGTGGGCTCACCAAATCGCCTCCGCGGAGGACGCTCTGGTTGCCCTTGCACCGGTCAGCATCCGCTTCGGGACAGCCCGTCGCAGCGCGCTTCTTAGCCTCTTGAGGGCACGACTTGACCAGCTCTTGGAGGCCCCCAGTGAAGCCGACCACCAGGCAAACCCAGACGTGTCGGCCGATGAAATCCACATGTACCTTCGCGAGGACCAGGATCCCAGCCGCCCCCTCGCGGTTGTCCTCGACGGAGCCGACGAGGCGGTCGGATGGACTGTCGGCCAGGAACTCCGCTTTCCGATCCAGCCCGGGTCTGGCGTGAAGGTTGTGGTGTCCGCCAGAGGCCTTGGTTCCGATACACCGCAGTGGGAGAGGCGCCTCGGCTGGCAGGTGCCCTGTCGCCGACTGACGCTTGCCCCGCTGAGTTTGCAGGGAGTGACGGAAGTGTTGCGTTCCATAGAGGCAGCGGCGGACCTTGCCAATCGGCCAGATGTGATCCGGGAACTCT
>WNFB01004363.1_pt1 | contig 12595 bp, 6 predicted proteins | sample 5400501 | NCBI WGS metagenome assembly WNFB01 (sample SAMN13153341, study PRJNA577476) | soil metagenome | isolation source: 200 cm saprolite under Douglas fir tree site 2 hole 1 | place: USA:California | collected 2015-04-18 | reverse complement strand
GTCCGCGTCCAGCTCGCGGCCCACGGCCCGGGCGGCCGCAGCCACCACCGCCACCGCCAGCGCGGAAGAGCCGCCGAGCCCCGAGCCGGCCGGGACGCGAGAGTGCGTCACGACCTTCAGGCCGGACTCGATGCCCAGCGCGCGGAGGATGTAGGCCGGGAGGGACAGGCTTCCCGCGCCGAGGACGTCGGCAACGGTGCGCCCTTCCGCCTTGGCCAGCGTGTCCTTGGACTCGAGCCGGATACCGTCCATCCCCGTCTCGACGCGGCACCACGCCCGCCGGTCGATCGCGACGTTTACAGTGACCGCACCCGGGTGGAAGAGATAGAGGGGCCAGATGTCCAGCGTGCCGCCCGCAAGGTCGACGCGTGTCGGCGCGGTCGCTTCGACTGTGATGCCCGTCACCGGCGCGGATTCTATGCGACGACCGGGGCTGTTACCATCTTGTCTGGACGAAGATGCCGACGACAGCGACGAGCGCGGACACGGCCGGCAGCGCCAACTGCCCGCGTTGCGGCCAGGCCAACCCCGGGCCGGTCGCCTGTCCGCGCTGCGGCGTCATCTTCGCGAAGATCCGGCCCCGGACGGTCCCCGCGAGAGCCGCGACGGACGCTGATTCCGACGATGCTCCGTCCGCGTTCTCCTGGTGGAACGCGGTCGCGCTCGCGCTTCTGGTGGTGAGCGGCGTCGCCGGATGGCGCAGCCTGCGCGCGCCCGTTCAGGCCACGAAGGCGCCGGTGGCGGAGTCGCGCGCGCGCCGTGCGAGCCTGCCACCCGCCGCCGAGCTGCCACCATCCCCGATGGCCGCGCTGGATCCGCCTCCGGAGGCGGTCCAGGTCCCCGCGACCGGTATGCCCGACGAGGACCGTGCGAAGTTCGAGGCCCTGGCCCACCGCCAGCCGGCCGTGAGCGTGGCGGACGTGACGGCCGCCGAGCGGCTCTACGCGCGCTATCCCGCCGATGCGCAGCGGCTCCTGGAGACGACGCTCCTCAACGCGGCCGAGGGCGAACGGCGGGTCCACCGCTACGGTGACGCGGCCGCCCTGCTCCGGCGGGCGGCGGAGTTGCAGACCGAGGCGGCCTGGCCATACGTGGCGCTCATGAGAGTCCTGTCGGAAGCGGGCGATTGGGCCGGCGCCGAGGCGGCCGCGCGGGCCGCCATCGCCCGCGAGGCTCGCAATGGCGACGCTTGGCACGGTCTGGGCTACGCGCTTATCCGCCAGGACCGCAACACCGAGGCCGCCGAAGCGTTGCGCACCGCGATCGAGATCCGCCCGGACGCGAACGCACAGGCCCTGCTGGACCGCGTGTCGAAGGGCATGGTCGACGAGCGCGGGATGACCGAGCGCGACCTGTCCCACTTCCACGTTCGGTACGACGGCGAGGAGCACGAGGACATCGGGCGCGAGATCCTGCGCGCGCTCGAGCACCATTACGCGACCCTGGTGTCCGCCCTGGATTACCAGCCGCAGGCCACGATTCCCGTCATCCTGTTTTCGAGCCAGGGCTATCACAGCGCCAGCGGCGCCCCCGCCTGGTCGGGTGGCGTCTACGACAGCCTCGACGGCCGCATCCGCGTTCCCATACAGGGGCTCACGCGGAGTCTCACCCCCGAAATGGACCACACGCTCCTCCACGAGCTGACCCATGCCTTCGTGGCCAACCGCACGCGCGGCGTCGCCACCCGGGACATCCAGGAGGGCCTCGCCCAGTACATGGAAGGAGAGCGGGTCACCACCCGGCTGACGCCCGAGCAGCTCACCATGCTCGCCGACGGCCGGGCAGGAGGCGTCATGGGGTTCTACCTGTACGCCCTCTCCTTCGTGGAGTACCTCATCGCCAACCGAGGCATGGGGGGAATGAACGACCTGCTCCGCGCGATGGGCGAGACGGGCAGCGTGGACGAGGCCTTCAAGCAGGTCCACGGCCAGGACTACCGCGGCACCAAGCAAGCCTGGTTCCAGCGCCTGCACCAGCAGCACGGAAGCTGAGCTAGAACACCCGCAGGTCGAAGGGGAGGCGAGCGAGGGGCTGGCCGTCGCCGAGCGCGGACGCCCACCGCAGGAGGGCCCGCACGTCCGCGGGCAGCGCGGTCTGCGCGCCGTCGTCCTGGCGCTCCAGCAGCTGCTCGAGCAGGCCCTTCCGCTCGGGCAGGATCACCAGGCGCACCTCTTCCCCCTTGCCGATCTTCGCCTTCTCCTTCGCGATGTCGAGGGCGAGCGCGAACCCACCGAGCCGGTCGACGAGCCCGTTGCGCTGCGCTTCCGCGCCCGTCCACACCCGGCCCTGCGCGATGGCGTCGATGTCCTCGTAGCTCCGGTGCCGGCCCTGGGCGACCTTGGTGACGAAGTCCCTGTAGAACGATTCCATCAGCTCGCGCATCCGGGCCCGTTCGTCATCGCTCCAGGGACGGTAGGCCGAGAACACGTCGGCGCGCCGGCCCCGGAGGAGGATCTCCTTGCTGATCCCGATCTTGTCGTACAGGCCGTGCAGGCTGAACTTGCCCCCGAACACGCCGATCGATCCGGTGATGGTCCCAGGCTCGGCGACGATCGCGTCGCTGCCCATCGCGACGTAGTACCCTCCGGAAGCGGCCACGTCGCCCATCGACACCACGACCGGCTTCTTCTGGCGGGCCAGCGCCACCTCGCGCCAGATCACCTCCGAGGCGGTGCCCGATCCTCCCGGGCTGTCCACGCGCAGGACGACGGCACGGATCGCGCCGTCCTCCCGGGCGTCCTTCAGCGCCTGGGCCACGGTGTCGGAGCCGGCGAACCCGCCCCCCAGCGGGCTACCTTGGCTGCGGCCCGGAATGATGTCGCCCACCACGTACACCAGCGCGATCTTCGGGCGGCCGTCAAAGCCGAAGCCGCGGCTGCCCTTCACGTACCGGCCCGGCGTGAGCCGGCTCGCGCCCTTGAGACGGGCGTCGAGCTGGTCCTGGTAGACCAGCTCGTCCACGAGCCCGGCCCGCAGCGCCGAGGGCCCGTCGTAGGGGCCGGCATCGATGACGGCCCGGACCTCCTCGGGCGTCCGGCGGCGGCCCTGCGCGATCGCGGCCACGAACTGGCCGTAGAGGCTGTCGAGCAGCGCGTCCATCTGCTCGCGGTGCGGCTCGGTGAAGCCGCTCTCGGTGAACTGGTTGGGGGCGTTCTTGTACTTCCCCACCCCTTCGAACTGCGCCTGGATGCCGACCTTGTCGAGCGTCCCCTTGAAGAAGGAGACCTCGGAGCGCAGTCCGGTCAGCTCGATCAGCGCGCTCGGGATCGCGTAGATCTTGTCGCAGCCGCTCGCGAGGTAGTACTCCTTGTTTCCGCAGAACTCGAGGTGTGCGTAAGCGGGTTTGCCGGACCGGCGGAAGCGCCCGACGGCGTCGCGCAGCTCCTGGACGGTGGCCCAGCCCGAGTCGGGCAGGATGCTCACGCGCAGCACCACCGCGGACACCCGCGGGTCGTCGGCCGCCCGCTCCAGGCTCTCCACGAGCGTTCGCAGCGACGGGGGCTGTCGCTCGAAGATCGCGCCCAGGTCCGAGGACGGCGGCTCCTCGGAAATCTCGCCCTGGAGGTCGAGGTAGAGGTAGTTGTTCGCGCTCCAGCCCGCGCCCCGGCCGCGCAGCGCGAGGGCGAGACCGCCCACGGCGGCGGCGCCCACCGCGACCGCCGCCACCCCCGCCACCAGGATCCACGCGGTGCGGCGTTTCATCATTGGCGTCCTCGCTCCGGCCAACTCCTCATTGAACGTCTCGGGCGGAATGAATCCGCCCTCGGCGACAGAGGGAAGCCTCCGCTCGGAAAGCGCATCCGATTGCCTATCCTTGCGCGGGGGCGGCACCCGCCAGGTAGTCAGCCCTTCGGCGGGCCTCCGCCGCGTACACGCTGCCGGGGAATTCCTCGACGATGCGGCGGTACGCCGCTCCGGCTTCCGCCGGACGCTTGGCCGCCTCGAGCATGGAGGCCAGCTCCCGCAGCACGTGGTCGCGCGGGAGGACGAACGATGAGTCGTCGACCAGGCGGCGGTAGTCTTCGATGGCTTTGTCCAGCTGGCCGCGCCGTCGGTGGAGGTCGGCGAGGGCCAGACGCGCCAACGACCCCTCGAGAGCGTCCCGGTCACGCTGAGCGGCGATCTCGCTCAGCGATTTCTCGGCGGCGTCGTACTCGCCCAGCTCCATGCGGGAGAGCGCGGCGTAGTAGCGCGCACGCCGGCCTGCGTCGAGGGACGCGTACTTCCGCGCAACCTCGTCGAACTGCGCGGCGGCCTTGCGGTGCTTCTCGGCGGCCGACGCGAAGACCGGTCCCGGAGGCGGCTCGAACCCCTCGGGCAGCTCCGTCGAAACCGGGGAGTGGAACGTGTCGAGGGCAGTAGCGAAGTCGCGCTCGGCCTCGCTGCGCCGGTGGCCCAGATAGCTCGTCACCGCGAAGGCCGCGAGGGCGACGACGGCGACGACCGCCGCCGTGACCTTCACCTCCGACCCGTGGGTGGCCGTCCAGACGGACGCCCGCTGGAGGCCGCTCACCAACTCGTCCTGCTTGATCTGCTTCTTGAGCTCCCGTTTCATCTATCGGCGTCCTCGCTCCGGCCTATGCTTCATCAAGCACCTCGGGCGGAGTGAGTCCGCCCTCGGCGGCCAGAGGAAAGCCTCCGCTCGGAAAACGCATCATTCGGCGTCCTCGCCAGCAAACAGCATACGCTGGTGCGCCCGGCCCGACTCGAACGGGCGGCCTGCGGTTTAGGAAACCGCTGCTCTATCCTGCTGAGCTACGGGCGCAAGACAAGGCGTGCCGGACTCGCGTCGGGCAGCGACGAGGTTATCACATCCCGCGCCGCCCGCCGCCGCGCGCGCTCAGTAGCGGATGAGGCTGAGCACCTTGCCTTGCAGCTTGTCGCGGCCCTTCAGGAGCGTCAGCTCCACGAGGAAGGCGTAGCCGGCCAGCTCGGCACCGAGCTGGCCGACGAGCTGGCCGGTGGCGGCGGCGGTGCCGCCGGTAGCGATCACGTCGTCCACCACCAGCGCGCGCTCCCCCCTTTGCAGCGCGTCCTCGTGGATCTCCAGGCAGTCGGTCCCGTACTCCAGGTCGTAGGTGTGGGCGATCTTTCCCCCCGGCAGCTTGCCCTTCTTGCGCACGGGGACGAAGCCGGCGCCGAGGCGGTCGGCGAGCACGGCGCCGAGGATGAAGCCACGGCTCTCGATGGCCACGACCTTGTCGGGGCGCGCGCGCAGGCACAGGTCGGTGAAGAGGTCCATCGCCTCGCGGAAGAGCCGGGCGTCCTTGAGCAACGTCGTGATGTCCCTGAAGACGATCCCTTTCTTCGGGAAGTCCGGGACGTTGCGGATCGCGCTCTTCAGCGCGGCGACGCGCATATCGAGCTCCATGTCGGTTGAATCTCCTAGCGGATGTGGAAGCCGGCATCGCCGCGGGACGCCGAGTCGACGCGCTCGACGCTGGTGACGGTCGCGAAGGACGGTCCCTGGCGCAGGCGGTCTTCGAAACGTCCGAGGGCGTCGTCCGGTCCCTCGGCGACGACCTCCACCCTGCCGTCGGGAAGGTTGCGCGCGAAGCCCGTGATTCCGAGCGCCTCCGCCTCCCGCAGCACGAAATAGCGGTACCCGACTCCCTGGACACGGCCGTTCACGAAGTACCGGTACGCGGACATGAAGGTGCAGCCTAACTCGTTCAAGGGGCTCCGGCAACGGCGCTTCGCCGGGAGGCTTTCCCGTGCTACGCTCGCCCGGCGTTTCCTTCGGCCTCGGGAGGGGTCGGCCATGGCCGGAACCCTCTGGTTCTACGTCAAGGACGATAAGCGGCTCGGTCCCGTGGACTTCGAGCAGCTCGTCGGTCTGCTTCTCGGCGGGCAGCTCCCCCAGGGCGCCCTGGTTTGGCATCAGGGTCTGCGAGAATGGAGCCCCGCCGACCGCATTCCCGAGATCGCCGAGCAGCTTCCGCCACCCCTGCCGCCGGGCAAGTCCCCGCGCTCCTCGACGCTGATCATGGACGCGGCCACCGCGGCGCGGCTGCGTGCCGCAATGGCGTCCGAGCCCGCGCCTCCCGCCGCGCCCGCCGCCCGAAACCCGAGGATCGAGGAGCTTCGGCGCCGTCTCGAGAAGGACCGGGCCTCCCGGGTCTTCGCGCAACTGGCCGAGGAGCTGCGCAAGGAGGGCGAGCTCGAAGAGGCGATCCGCATCAGCCGCGAGGGCCTCCAGAAGCATCCTTTCTACCCGTCGGCCCGCATGACGCTCGGCCGCGCGCTGGTCGACAGCGGCGACCTCGAGGCCGCAAAGACCGAGTTCGAGACCGTCCTTCAGGGGGCTCCCGACAACCTCCTCGCGCGCCGCTTCCTCGAGGAGTGCCAGGCGCAACGGGCGCAGCCGGAAGCCGCGGCCGCCGGCGGCGAAGGCGTTGGCCAGACGGCCCCGTCCGCTCCGTTCGGGTCGGAGACTCCCCCGCTGGAGATCTCCTTCGGAAGGGCGGCGGAGCCGCCACCCGCCGAGCGCAGCGACGACGCTCCGGACCGCCCCGCCTCCGCTGGGGAGCTGCCGCCCATCCCCGTGGTCGCCGCGGAGGAGCACTGGGAGCTTGCCGCACCGTATGAAGTGGCCACGCGGCCGCTGGCGACGGAGACGCCGCCCGCCCCCGCCATCGAGCCGGCTTCGGTGCCTGCCGAGGCGCCTTCTGCCGCCGCCCCGGTTGACCTCGCGGCCGAAGCAAGCCCGCCTCCTTTCCCTGTGGCCGCCGAAGCGGCGCCGCGCCCCACCCGCGGCATCCGCGCTCCGGAGCCGCGCCGCCCGGGCGTGAAGCTCCCCGACCTGTCCACGCTGCTGGCGGAATCCCCCGCGCTGAACGTCCCGGCGCCGCCGCCCGTCCCGTCGCCGGCGGTCGTCGATCCCGGAGCGGCCTCGCCTCCCGCGGCCGCGCCGGTCTCCGCGGAATTGCCGGCGACCGGCAGCCTGGCCGAATACGACTTCCCCGACCTCATCCACTCTCTCTTCGTGCGCCGTTGGACCGGGACCGTCGAGCTGCATCGGGGCCGCATCGACACGAGCGTGCAGGTGACGGGCGGGCGGCTCGTGTTCGCCTCGTCCACCAACCGCGACGAACGCCTGGGGGAATTGCTCCTCCGCCGGGACAAGATCACGCTGCCGCAGTACTACGACGCCAGCAAGGCGATCCGGAAGGGCAAGCGGCTCGGAACCGTCCTCGTCGAGCAGGGCGCTCTCGAGCCCAAGGAGCTGGTGAAGGTGGTCGTGGACCATACGCGGGAGGTCATCTGCAGCGTCTTCCTGTGGACGGAAGGCTTCTACAAGCTCAAGGAGGTCCCCGATCCCGGCAACGAGAGCATCACGCTCCGTCTGAGCACGCCCGACATCATCATGGAAGGCATCGGACGGATCCAGGCGTGGAGCCGGATCGAGCGTGGCGTGGGCGGCCCGGACGCCCACTACACGCGCGCCGACGATTACCAGGAGAGGCTGCGGGAGATGACGTTGACCCCGGAGAAGCTGCTCATCGTCGGCGACCTCGGGGGCGAGCGCGACGTCACGAGCATCTGCCAGGCTTCGAAGCTCGGAGACTTCGAGGTGTGCCGCACGCTCTGGGCCTTTCGCGTGATCGGTATCCTGCGAAGGCTGGGCACCCCGCCGGCGCTGGAGGAGTCGTAGACGTCTCCGAGCCACCATCCCCGGTCCCGTCACCCGCTCGATCCCCAGTGATCTCCGCGTCTTAGGGTCCTAAGATCATTAGGGGCCGGATCTAAGACGAATTCCGTATGTTCGTTATACGGTTGTCCCCGTAAGGTTTCTCCCGGGAAGACGGTTTCCCGAGGCAGAAACAAGAGCCCCCGCGAGCCTTCAACTAGACCCAGCTCGTAACTACAGGCGACATCGCCCCAGCTGGTCACCCCACGGCATCCGGGTCGGGTCCCTCAGGGGAAAAGACAGCCTTCCTCACGGAGTACGACCATGCATTCCGGCCATCCCTCCGCCGGAAGCAGCGCTCGCTTCCTCTTTCTCTGCATGTGGCTGTTGTCGGCGCTCGCCATGCCTCAGGCGCGCGCGGCCGCCCAGGCGCCGGGCGGATTCATCGAGACGGACGACACCTCGGTGACCCGCACGCCATGGACGCCATCGCAGATCCAGGGATTCCTGCCCCCGAGGGGCACGTTCGCCTTCCCGGCCCCCTACAACACCGAGGGGATCCGCTTGACGAACGCCAGCGATTGCGGCGGCAGGGACTGCGTCGTGCCGATTGCCAGCTCGTACGGGCGCAACATCAACAACCATCGCGGCCGCGACACCGTGCTCGTCTTCCTGGGGTTGCGGGGCGTGGGACCTACGCTGTTCGGCTTCAGCAAGGCGTCGGGAAAAGTCCGGAACCTCGGCCCCCTGTTCGATTCATCGAGCCCCTACGCCTCGGCATCCGGCGAAGGGTGGTACTTCAGCGGCACCCAGCCGAGCAAGCTCTATTTAACGGGCCCGCTGAGTGCGCAGCTCCAGCGCTACGACGTGTTCACAAAGGCCTTCGAGACGGTATTCGATGCCAGCACCCAGTTCGGAGCAGGCACCTATGTCTCGCAGGCGCAATCGAGCGACGATGACAACGTCCACTCCGCTACGCTGAGGGACTCGTCCTCTCACACGAAGCTGGGATGCCTCGCCTACCGCGAGGACGCGCGTCAGTACCTCTATTACCCCGCGACCGAGGACTACTCCGAGTGCCGGATCGACAAGAGCGGCCGCTGGCTCGTGATCCAGGAGGAACTCGACGGAGTACCTGGGCGGGACAACCTGATCGTCGACCTCGAGACCGGGATCGAGACGGTCCTCCCTCGTTCGCAGGGTGCGGGGGGGAGCTTCGCCAACGGCTACGGTTACATGGTCGCGGCGGACGAAGGTGGTGGCGTGCGGGGCGCCGTGCGCGTCTGGGATTTCGACAAGAGCCCGCTGCGGGGGACCGTGGTCTATACGACATCATCGGGGGCGGGACGTATCGGGCAGATCGCTCACTCCAACGCCGCGCCGGGGGTGCCGCTGTCAGAGCAGTACGCCTGCGCCGCCAACACGACCATGACCGCGGTGCCACGTGCGACCGAGGTCGTATGCTTCCGTCTGGACGGCTCCCGCGACGCCCTGGTGGTCACGCAGAGCATGACGAATCTCGACGCGCCGGGCGCCGGTGACCGTGATCTGAAGCTGGGGACGGGAGGCCTGGACTTGACCGGCGGCTATTTCATCTGGGTGGCCGACGTGCCCGGAGGACGCGTGGATGCGTTCATGGTGAAGGTGCCGGGGCACCTGCTCAGGAGCACGAGCTCGGGCGCGATGCTGCCCGTGGGCGCCGCCACGGGGCCCGCACCCGACTCGACCCTGAGGGATCTCAGCCGGGCTCCGGCCCCGCCCGCGGTCGGCACGCCGCTCCCTGACCCCACGCTGCTACCCGTGGCGACCATTGCGCAGGTGCCGCTCACCGCTGCCTACAACGCTCTCAACGTGCCCTCTCGGGCCGCGGGCAGCTCGTACCTGGATCCGACCACCGGGGTGACGATCTACAAGCTCACTTCTGCTACGTACCCGACCTCAAGCCTAAACTGGGGACACGATTACTCCGAAGGCGGCGATGAAGTATCGCTGCCGTACAACGGAAACACTCGCGCGGTATTCGTCCGCCAGGACGGGAGCTCCTCCTGGTGGCTGATCGACTTCACACCGGGTGTCGGTCTCAGCAATCCTCGACTGCTGACCGGCATCCTCAATCCCCGATGGGACGTCGCCTTCGCCTTCTCGAACAATCCCGCTACGCCCTATTACGCCTACGTCGCTAACGGCAGCTCGATTCGGCGCTTCGACATCCGGACGATGACGGATGCGCCGGGCAATGGCTGGCCCGTGACTGAGACGGACGCGATATGGCTGCATCAGAGCGAGAACGACGGCTTCTTCGTCTGGATGCGCGGCGCCAACGGCTCAACGGTCGTTGGTTATGAACCAGGCACGGGTACGCTCAAGACATACACCAATGCGGATCTGAATGAGCCGCGGATCGACAGGGCAGGCCGTTATGTCGGCGTGTCCATGAATGTTCCTTGGGATGGCCTGGTCGTCTGGGATTGGCAGACGAACACGGTCGCTTGGACTGCGCCCGGCAGTCCCGGGATCCCTTTCTCGCACAATGCCAGCCTCAGACGACGTTGGGTGTCCGTGGACTGGAACATGAGCTACCCGCCCGACTTCACGATGTTCACCCCGGATGTGCCCAACTCGGCAGTGCACATCGGAGGGCCGGCCAACGCGACCCTCGTTCATTGTAACGGCAACTGGGTGCAGCATCCCGCCGATTTGAACGACCAATGGGCGATGTGCAGCCATTATGGAAGCCTGCGCCCACCCGAGGCTTACTGGCTCGCGCCTGGAGGCTTCATTCTCCTCACCCCCAATGGCCAGCGGCGTCTGTTGGGGCATATGTACAACACAAGTGGGAACTACACGTTCTACAGCTTCCCGAAATTCTCGTCGGATGGTAAGTACGTGCTGTTCACGTCGGACATGAACGGCAGCGGGCGAAGCGACGTATTTCTTGCTGAACTCCCTCAAACCGCCAATCCCGACTCCACGCCTCCGACAGTCTCCATCACCGCTCCTGTCGCAGGAGCTACTGTTTCAGGAAGCACTGTGACCGTCTCCGCCAATGCCTCGGACAATGTCGGGGTCGTAGGGGTTCAGTTCAAGCTGGATAGCAATAATCTCGGCGTCGAGGATACCGCCGCTCCTTTCAGTATTTCCTGGGACACCACCCTCACCAGCAACGGGAGCCACAGCCTGACGGCAGTGGCTCGGGATGCGGCGGGCAATTCCACCACGTCGGCGGCGGTGAGCGTCACGGTGAGCAACGTCGACACCACCCCGCCGCTCATCTCGGCGGTGTCGGCGGCGAGTATCTTTTCCCTGGGCGCCACCATCGCCTGGACGACGAACGAGCTTGCCGATTCCCAGGTCGAATACGGGCCCACCACCGCCTACGGCTCTACAACGACCCTGAACCCCAGCCTCGTCCTCGGCCATTCCCAGGCGTTGATCGGCCTGTCGCCCTCGACCCTGTACCACTACCGGGTGAAGTCACGCGATGCGGCCAGTAACCTGGCCGTGTCTGCGGATTTCACGTTCACCACTCTCTCCCTGGATACGGGCCTGATCGCCTATTTGAAGCTGGACGAGGGAAGCGGCACCACCGCCGCCGACTCGTCCGGGAACGGGAATGCCGGCACCCTGATGAACGGCGCCAACTGGACCGCCGGCACAAGCGGAACAGGCGTCGCCCTGGACGGCGTCAACGACTACGTGCTCATCCCTCACTCCGCATTGCTCAATGCCTTTCCGCTGAGCGCGGCGGTCTGGTTCAAGACCAGCACCACCGCCGGAACGCGGGGGCTGGTCAACAAGTACGTTGCTTACTCCTATAACGGGTACCAGATCTTCTTCGAGGATGGCAAGCTGTGCGCCTGGTACGACAAAGACGCCTCGAACTACGTCGACAATGGCACCGGCTGCAGCATGCCCACTACAGGATACAACGACGGCCTCTGGCACCAGGCCGTGTTCGTGGTGGACGCTGTGGGCGGCCGGTTGTTCGTCGACGGGACACAGAAGGCGAGCCAGCCGTGGACGGGGCTGGCCGGCCCTCCCTCCACCACTCAGGAAGTCCATCTCGGCCACTATCCCGGGGCTGCCGGCGGGGCCGAGTACCTGCCCGGCGTGATCGACGAGCTCCGCCTCTACAGCCGAGCCCTGGTCGACGCCGAGGTGTTGCAGCTCTACAACGCTTCCAGGCCGGTCCCGGACACGACTCCCCCGGTGCTCTCCGGGGTCGGCGTCACCAGCATCGGCCCGACGGGCGCGACCGTCGTCTGGACCACGGACGAGCTTGCGGACTCTCAGGTCGACTACGGCCTCACCTCCGCCTACGGCTCTTCCACCACCGTGAACCCGAGCCTGGTGCTCTCCCATTCCCAGGCCCTGAGCGGCCTGGCGCCAGCGACCGTGTATCACTATCGGGTCAGGTCCAGCGATGCCGCCGGAAACCTCGCGCTTTCGGGGGATTCGACGTTCCTGACGTTGGACAACGTTCCTCCCGTCATCTCCGCGGTGTCGGCCTCCGGCGTCTCGGCTTCCGCGGCCACCATCGCGTGGACCACGAACGAAGCGGCCGATACGCAGGTGGAGTATGGGCTGACCACGGGCTACGGTTCCGCGACGACCCTGAACGCCAGCCTTGTGCTCTCACATTCCCAAGCCTTGAGCGGCCTGGCGTCTTTGACCCTTTACCACTACCGGGTGAAGTCCAGGGACGCCTCCGGCAACCTCGCCACATCGGCAGACTTCACCTTCACCACCCTCGCCGTCGGCCCCGACCCGAGCCTCATCGCCTATCTGAAGCTCGACGAGGGGACCGGCACCGCCGCCGCCGACTCCTCCGGAAACGGCAACGCCGGCACCTTGATGAACGGTGTCGCCTGGACCGCCGGCACCAGCCTGGGCGCCGTCGCCCTCGACGGCATCGACGACTACGTGCGCATCCCTCACGCCGCCGCCCTCGACGCCTACCCGCTC
>WNFB01006690.1_pt1 | contig 12596 bp, 12 predicted proteins | sample 5400501 | NCBI WGS metagenome assembly WNFB01 (sample SAMN13153341, study PRJNA577476) | soil metagenome | isolation source: 200 cm saprolite under Douglas fir tree site 2 hole 1 | place: USA:California | collected 2015-04-18 | reverse complement strand
GCTCTCGAAAGCTCCAGCAGTGTGAGGTACTGCTCGGGCTGCAAACCCTTCGCGGCGACTTGGGCACTGGTCGTAGTCAAACTAAACCTCTTAAGTCAGAATTGTGTGATCGGAACTTTGGAGCCAGGACGATCTTGTCCGGGCTGAGCTCCAACGAACCAAGTAATCAAATTTTTGGTATCGAGCCATCGGATACTTAAATTGGCGTCGTAGATTTATTGTCTTCGGTATCCACTGAAAATGCCAGCCGCCGTTAGAAAGACGCCTGAGCAACTCTCGAATTTGTATTGGCTGATGCCTTTGCCCGCAAGCCAAGGGCGAGGATTCTGGAATAGAGAGTAGTTGGCTTCATCCCAAGCAACGCTGCGGCGCCATCTGAACCAGAAACCTTACCCGCCGCCTGATTTAGTGCGGCGATAATGCTTTCGCGTTCACGCATCTTCAACTCGTCGCGCGTGAGCAACGATGAAGTTTCCTCACTGACATCGTCCTCGTGTCCAGGCCGCGAGGCAGGAACTCGGCCAACGTCGAGTGGTCCACCGTCTGAAAGAATCAATGCTCGCTCGATCGCGTTCTGCAATTCGCGGATGTTACCGGGCCAGTCATACCGCAGCAGAGTGTTAACAAATGTCCCAGTTAGTTTGGGCACTGGCCGCTTCAGTCGATCCGCAGACGTTCGGAGGAAGTACTCGGCAAGTAATGGGATGTCGTCGCGACGCTCGCGCAGGGGCGGAGTCTCGATAATGAAAACACCAAGACGATAGTAAAGGTCGCTTCGAAATCGGCCAGCTGAAATTTCCTGATCCACGTTGCGATTACTTGCAGCAATAATTCTGACGTTGAGTTTGCGTGAATGCGTGTCGCCGAGACGCTCGACCTCCTGCTCCTGCAGAACACGCAACAGCTTTGGTTGCAAGCCCAGTGGTACTTCCGTAATCTCGTCCAAAAATAACGTACCGTTGTTCGCCAACTCGAAACGGCCCGGCTTGTCTCGCTGAGCGCCGGTAAATGCGCCTTTGATATGTCCGAAGAATTCACTCTCAAACAGAGTCTCCGGAATCGCGCCGCAGTTGACCGTCACTAATGACCGCGCACTTCGAAGACTTGATTCGTGAATTGCCCGCGCCACGAGTTCTTTGCCCGTCCCACTTTCGCCAGTAATCAGCACAGTTGCGTCCGTACCTGAAACCAGGTCGATTTGTCGCAGGACTTTCCGGAGCGCTGAGCTGTTGCCTACTATGCCGTGGTGATGCGTCTCATAGGGCGCTTCCGGGTTGATCTGATTTTCTGCCAGTGCCCTTTGGACTGCCTGTAGGAGTGACTCTGGATCGAACGGTTTGGTTAAGAATTCGAATGCACCTGCCTTCATTGCGCGCACAGACATCGGGATGTCGCCGTGACCGGTGATGAAAATAATTGGAATCTGAATATCGGCCTTGGCCAGTTCCTCCTGCAGATCGAGACCACTTAATCCTGGCAACTCTACATCGAGCACCAGGCAGCTTAAGCCCTTCGCGCGCGGGCTTGTCAGGAACTCTCGTGCCGAAGCAAATGTCTTTACTTCGAGCCCCGCCGAGCGAATGAGATTTTGCAGGCTCTCGCGGATTGACCTGTCATCGTCAACGACAAAGACAAATGAGTTCTCAGAATGCATTGCTTAACCTCCTGCCGGGGTACGTCCAACCTTATACTAAGAGCCTACACGTTCAGACACTTCGTCTCACGAATTCTTGAGGGCCGCATCTATCGCATTGAGTAGTTGCTCATCGCGGAACGGCTTATACAAATAAGCCACGGCGCCGGCTTTAAGGGCCCGCGCTTGCGCGTCGCCGTCTGCGTGTGATGTAACGAAGATGATCGGGATTCGCCAGTCTCCAGCGTCTATCCGACGCTGGAGCTCGAGTCCGTTCATACCGGGCAATCGCACATCGAGAATCAAGCACGCCGTATCGTGGAGTTGATTCGAACTCAACAAGGCTTCTGCTGAGGGAAAACCTTGCGCGCGAAAGCCGACCGATCGGATCAGATTGTCGAGCGAATTCCTAAGAGAATCGTCATCATCAACAATCGCAATAAGCGGAACTCCAGTCATTCAGAATCTCCTACTCCTTGGCTTACCTTCCTGGCACAGCAGAATCTTCGGTAGGAAAGACTATAAAGGCCGGGGTGGAGCACTTCTATAGCATTTTAGGAAAGGTGGCTACGACTTTGGGGTGAGAATTCCGATCCGATCGGCGATCCTAACCAGTTCGGCCAGCGAACCGGCTCGCATCTTTTCCATCACGTGATGTTTGTGAATCTTAACTGTGGTCTCGCTTGAGCCTAACTCTGCGGCTATCTGCTTGTTGAGCAACCCCGCCACCAGCAGCGGCATTACTTCCCTCTCCCGCGGAGTGAGTAAGTCAAACCGGCCGCGCAGCACTTCTACCTCCGCCCGCTGCTCGCGAGACTTGCGGTCACGTTCCAGCGCCTGCTGAATAGCGTCGAGTAGTTCCTGATCGCGGAAGGGTTTGGACAAGAACTCCACTGCTCCGGCTTTCATTGCTTGCACCGACATCGGGATATCGCCGTGGCCGGTGATGAAGATGATGGGAATCTCGATGTCGGCCTCGGTCATGCGCTTCTGCAGATCAAGCCCACTGAGGCCCGGCAGTCGCACATCGAGCACCAGGCAGCCGGGCACATCCTCGCGCTTAATGGACAGGAAATCTTGTGCGGAGGCGAAGGCCTCGACCCGCAACCCGACGGACCGAATGAGGTTCTCCAGCGAGCGGCGCATGGCCGCATCATCATCTATGACAAATACTAGGGCATCTGCTTCCGTCACGACGCCCTCTCGCTACCAATTGGCAAGGTGAACTGAAAGACGGCTCCGCCGTGTGGCGCATTCGCCGTCGCCCACAGCCGCCCTCCGTGACCTTCGATAATCGAGCGGCTGATCGCCAACCCCATACCCAGGCCTTCTGGCTTAGTCGTATAGAAGGTCTCGAAGAGATGATCCAGGCTCTCCGCATCCAGACCCGGGCCCGAATCGCGCACGGAAACTAATATGCTCGACTCGACTTTCTCCGAATCAACCCACAGTTCTCGCGGGACACTCTCATCGATCCCTCGCATAGCTTCGATGGCATTCATCGTCAGATTGAGCAGCACTTGCTGCAACTGAATTCGATCTCCCAAAATGGGCGGCACACTACGGCCGAGTCGAGTCTTGAGTGAAACGCGATTACCTTGCACTTCACTGCGGGTCAGCGTGATGACCTCTTGGATCGTTTTGTTGATGTCGAGCCAGTCTTTCCTCGGCGGCGCCTTCTGAGCCAGCGCTCGAATCCGGGCGATGATTTCGCCGGCTCGATATCCATCTGCAGCGATGAGCATGGCGGACTGCCGGGCTTCCTCCAGCTTCGAGGCGGTGAGCCAGCGCAAGCAAGCATTTGCGTTATTGACCATCGCGCCGAGCGGTTGATTAATCTCATGACTGATCGACGCCGTCATCTCACCCAACGTCGCCACCCGCGTCACGTGCGCCAACTCCGACTGCGCTTTAAGCACGGCATCCTCCGCCCGCTTGCGTTCGGTCACATCAAGCTGGCTCCCGATGTATTCGACGAGATCCCCGGCGGCGTCAAAAACGGGATGGCCTATCGAGTGGAGGTACTTGATCCTGCCGTCCGGAAGAACGATTCGGTAATCGATCTCGAAGTCGGTGCGTTCACCGACTGCTCTCTTGTAGGTTTCGACGACTCTGTCTAAATCCTCCCGATGAATCCTCTGGCGAAATTCGCTGTCTGACGGCACACCCCTCTCCGGATCGAAGCCATACAAACGGCAAAATTCCTCAGACGAGTGCGTGCGCTCTCCGGTGGTGACGTTCTGTACCCAACTGCCGGTGTGGGTCAGCCGCTGCGCTTCGGCTAAGTAGGCCTCGCTCCGCCGCAGCTTCTGTTCTGCCCGCTTTCGGTCCTCGATGTCGAAGACCGTGGCATACCACTTAACGATGATTCCTTTGTCGTCGCGCAGCGGTACGGCGCGGACCAGGAACCATCGATATTTCCCGTCCGCGCGCTGATAGCGTGTTTCCATCTCGAAAGGTTCCCCAGTCGCCAAGGCCGCTTGCCAATTGTTCAGCACACTCTCAAGGTCTTCGGGATGGATTGTTGACCTCCACGCCCCGCCCACTATCTCTTCCCTGGAGCGGCCTACGTAATCCAGCCACTTTTGACTGATGAATTCAATTGAACCATCAGGTAGGGCACTCGAGACTATGGCCGGAATCGTTTCGACAATGATGCGAAGTTCCCTTTCGTCTTGCCGGATCCGTTCTTCCGCCTCCTTTGCCGCGGTGACGTCCATCACCGCTCCGACAAACTCGAATCGGCCAGGTTCATCTTTCGATGCATGAGCCATGACGTGGACATGCTTGACTGAATCGTCGGGCATTAACAGACGATATTCCAAATCGCAACCCTTACCCTCGCTGGCTGCACGGTGCATATGCTCGTGAACCCTGGCCTTATCTTCCGGATGAACACGTTCGAGGATCGCTTCCATTGCAGGTTTGGTGGCTCGGTTGTATCCAAAGATTCCAAAGGTCTCTTCTGACCAGAACATCTCGCCCGAAGAGAATTTGCATCCGAAGCTGCCAGTCCGACTCAGTCGCTGTGCTTCGGTCAAGTAGGCTTTGTTACGGCGCAATTCCTCTTCTGCTTTTCTGCGGTCGTCGATGTCAGTCAACAACATGTACCAGCCGGTGATACGACCTTCCGGATCTCGCGCGGGAAGAGCACGAGAGTGGAACCAGCGATACACACCATCGGCACGTCGCTGGCGGAGTTCAAGGTCATGCGGCTGCCCGGTTTCGACCGAGCGCCTCCACCCGTCGATCACGCGAGGAAGGTCATCCGGATGCACGGCGTCGCTGGTGCTCCAATTCTTCAAGTCCTCAGGCGTCTTGCCGAAATAGTCCAAGACCTGGCGGTTAAGAAGTTCGACTTCGCCTGCCGGACTCAGGGTACATACAAACCCAGGAATGGTGTCGATGATCAGACGAAGACTCTTTTCGCTCGCGCGAAGGCCGGCTTCGCGGCGTTGCAGATCAGAATAGAGATTGGCGTTCTCTAGTGCGATCGCTGCCTGAGAGGCGAGCAGTTTCAGCACGCCTACCCGAGCGGCTGTGAAGACGTGTGGAGTCAGATTATTTTCGAGGTACAGGACACCGATCAGGACGGCCTGCTTAACTAGCGGTAAACAGAGAACAGAGCGAGCGTGATTCTGACGGATGTAGTCATCGGACGAAAATGGGTTTTCCGTTGAGGCATCGCCCAGAATCACTCTCTCCTGGGTTCGGACGACGTGATGGAAGAGGGACTCTGGTAAATCCGCGGCGGTCACGCTCCCCTGTCGGAGACGGACCGTGGTTGTCTCGTTGCCGGTGCTGGCTTCCGCCTCGATGCGCTGGTCAACACCTTGCGTGAGAACCAAAAGACCTCGTTGAGCCCCCGTGTGTTCGACCGCCGTCCGCATGAGAGCGTCGATCACTTTCTCCCGGACGATCTCGCGTGAGACCGCTTGCGAGAGTTTGATGGCTGTATCGAGATCAAACTGTTCGATCACGCTGCTGATTTTATTAATCCCTCCAGCGCCTCACGTACTGAGACATCATCATCCACAACAAGACCAGGCAGTCGACTGATTTATGAGCGGATCTTATTACGTTTCCGGCAAGAAGACGAGAAATCGTAAGCGGCGTTACGAGAATCAGTAACCCAAACGGAAAATCGTCACCCGGCCACTTCATCTCAAAACCGCGGATACTCTGTTTCCCAAATAAAATTGCGCTCTTACGTTGCTGGCACAGCACGTGAATACGGAACGACACGGAAGAAAGGTAACTCGGAATGAAATCAATCAAATCAACTCGGTACATGAGAATCGATATGCAGGTCGTTCTGTTCTTATTGCTCGCTGCCGGCCAATCGGTCGCACAGAAAGTAAGTGTGGACTTCGATAAGGAGATCGATTTCTCAAAGTACAAGACCTACGCGTTTACGGAAGGCACGCCGACGCCCGTCACGCTCACTAACCAACGAATCGAAAGGGCCATCGAGGCTCAGCTTGCCGCTAAAGGCCTGACGAGAGTTGAAAGCAATGCAGACTTAACCGTGGTCTTCCACTGCTCCGTCACTGAACGAACCCAGTTCAGCACCAGGAGTCTGGACGGCTGGGGTTGGGGGCCGGGTTGGGGTTGGGGACCAGGCTGGAGACGTTGGGGAGGCGGCGGAACTGCGATCACTCAAGTGGAGCAAATTCCTGTTGGGACTCTTATCGTCGATATCGGCGATTCATCTACCAGGAATTACATCTGGCGCGGGACCGCAACTGGGACGATCAGTAGCAAACCTGAAAAGAATGCGAAAGCAATCAATGAGGTGATGAAAAAGATGTTCGAGAAGTTTCCACCTCAAGAGAAGGAGTAAGAGCGCTCTCTAAACGATCGAGGTCGGCCATGCGCGCGACCGTGACTTTAAACAACAGCGAAGAGGCACGGGCCACTTCGACCAATTTGAAAAGGAGAACAGAATCATCATGAATAATCCGAACGAACTAACCATCGAGAACTCGGCTGTGGTGCTTATCGATCACCAGCCGGCGGTCGGCTTGGCCGTGAATTCCATTGACAGGACTATGTTGGTCAACAACGTCAGTGGTCTCGCCGCGGCAGCGAAGGCTTTGGGCGTGCCGACAGTGTTGACCACGATCGGCGCGAAGGGGAGCGTTCTCGTCGATCCCATCTTCAAGGAGATCCAGGCCATCTTCCCCGAAATCAAGCCAATCGATCGCACAACGACGCATGCGTGGACAGACCCGAAGTTCCGGGCTGCCATCGACGCGACGGGTCGCAAGAAACTGATCATGGCTGGCATCGTTACCGGAACCTGTCTCTCTCAGTCGGTACTAGCGGCCGTCAAGGACGGGTTCGAGGTCTACTTCGTCAGCGATTGCTCAGGCGATGTGACGACAGAGGCACACGAGGACGCCAAGGCCCTCATGACACAGGCGGGGGCCCATCCGATCACCTGGATGAACGCGTCCGGCCAGTGGGCCCCGGACTACACTTCGAAGGAACGAGCCCTGATGACCCCCATCTACACGAAGTATGGAGGCGGCGGCACGAACTTCCTTGTCGACTACGTGCTAGACCAAATCGCAGCCGGTGTCGTGGCGCCACCAAGCTTTATCAGCGCCGCGCCAGCGAACCAGGTCTCCGGTTGACATCGCATCGAGTGGTAAGGGAGGTGCCCGCGGTCGGTTGCCAGCGCGCGGATCGCGGTGACCACCTCGCCCACCACTTAAGGAGGCAAACAATGAAGGGAGAGGAAGTCATGAAACGTTTCAATAATCGAACAGTGATCATCACAGGCGGTGCCCGCGGAATGGGTGCCAGCCACGCGCGCGGCTTCGTCGCCGAGGGCGCGAACGTCGTGATCGCAGACATACTCGAACAGGAGGGGCAGACGCTCGCCGACGAACTCGGCGATCGCGCGATCTTCTCCCGCCTCGACGTCACAAACGACAGGGACTGGGCGGCGACGGTGGCCGCGGCTGAGGACGCCTTCGGCCCGGTCTCCGTGCTGATCAACAACGCGGGCATCGTGCGCTTCGGGCGGATCGAAGAGACCGAGCCAGCAGTCTGGCGCCAAGTGCTGGAAATCAATGTGACCGGCGCGTATCTGGGGATCCGCGCGGTGGTGTCCTCGATGCGCAAGGCAGGCGGCGGCGCGATCGTCAATATCTCCTCGGGCGCCGGTTTTACTGCCACGTTCGGGCTCGCCGCGTATGTGTCCAGCAAGTGGGCAGTGCGCGGACTGACCAAGACGGCGGCGCTGGAGCTCGGACACGACAACATTCGCGTCAACTCGATTCATCCCGGTGCTATTCGCACGCCAATCCTCGCCAATGATGCGCCGGACGCCGCTGCGATGGCGGCGACGATGGAGGGAGCAGGGGTGGGGTTATCGGCTATTCCGCGCATCGCCGAGCCTGAAGAGATCACCCAGATGGTGCTGTTTGTCGCCTCCGACCTGGCCAGCTTCTCGACCGGCTCCGAGTTCATCGCTGACGGCGGCCTTCTGCTCGGCCCGGTGCCGCACCACGAGCGCGCCGAGACCGCGGTCGTGGCCTGAGCCGCAGAGAAACCGAGTGTCTTCTAGGTAAGGGAGCAGACATGAAGATCCTGTACACAACCGAGGCAGTCGTCGAAGGAGGGCGAGCAGGTCATGGACGGACCTCGGACGGACGGTTAGCTGTCACTCTGTCTGTCCCGAAAGAATTGGGCGGTGAGAGCGGACCCGGAACTAATCCAGAGGAGCTTTTCGCGATCGGGTACGCCGCCTGCTTCCAGTCCTCGGTGCTGGCGGTGGCCCAGGGTCGAAAGCTCGATGCCTCCAATTCGACAATCACTTCCCAAGTGGGAATCGGTCCCACGGGCCACGGCGGTTTTGGTCTGGAAGTCGCCCTCGACTTACATGCGCCGAATCTGTCACGTGCCGACGCCGAGGATCTCATGCGACGAGCGCACGAGCTTTGCCCTTACTCGAACGCCACGCGTGGCAATATCGACGTTACGCTCCGCGTCGACGGCACAAAGTTCGGTGAGAGTGATTCAAAGGAGGAACCCCAATGACCCCTACCTCAGCTAGTTCACCACTGCCGAGCCTGGCGCGGGCGATCATGCAGCGTACCCGTGGCCGAACGCTGGGCTCCACCACACGTCTGATGAGTCCGTCCGATTTCGGCGAGATCCTGAAGCCGTTCGTGTTTCTCGATTTTTTCGACTATCAAGGCGCGGCTTTCACCGCGGGACTCCACCCTCATTCGGGTATCGCCACTCTGAGCTACATCCTCGAAGGCTCTGTGAATTATATCGACCCGGACAACGTCAAGGGCACAGTTCCGGTCGGCGGCGTCGAATGGATGCAGGCTGGACGCGGCATGTGGCACGGCGGCGGGATTAACGCGGGCCGGACGCGCGGCTTCCAGCTCTGGATCGCGCTGCCGCCGAAGCTCGAATTAGGTCCGGCCACAAGCATCTATCTGGCCCCGGAAGCTGTGCCGGAAGACGGTCCAGCGCGCATTCTCCTCGGCAACTCCGGGTCCGCATCGAGCGCGATCACGTCTCCGTCGCCGATCAACTATCTCGCGCTACGCTTGAAGGCCGGCGAGCGCTGGCGCTACGAGCCACCGCCGGACCACACCGTCCTCTGGACCGCGGTCGCATCCGGCACCGTGTTAGTTCCCGACGAGTTGCGGCGCGGCGACTTGGCGGCTTTCGAGCCGTCGAACGAAGCGGTCGAGTTCGAGGCGCGGACCGACGCTGAATTCGTTCTCGGCTCGGCCGTCCCGCACAAATACGACCTCGTTCTCGGCTCGCACTCAGTCCATACAACGCCCGCCGCGTTGCACGATGCTCAAGCGCACCTTTCGGCGATTCGGACGCGCCTCGTTCAAGAAGGCCGTTTGTAATCAGACCATCGTCGTGACAAGGAGAAACTAACATGCGTGCAGTGAGAGCAGAAAAATTCAGTGGAATGATCGAAGGTGGAAGGAGTAGTAAAGGTATGGCACAGGTATTAACAGACGGCACGCAGCCGGCTTCGGGTTCGACCGGGAAGATCATAAACATCACACTTTGGGTTTTGCAGATCGCCGCCGCCGGGATGTTCTTGATGGTTGGCTTGTTGAAACTGTCGGGAGATGCGCGATTGATCGGGTTGTTTCAGGCCATCGGACTCGGGCAATGGTTCCGCTACCTGACAGGATCGCTGGAAGTCGCGGGCGCGATTCTGCTTTTGATCCCACGGACGAGCGGATTAGGCGCGTTGATGCTCGCCTGTATCATGATTTGCGCTGTTGCGACGCACGTCTTCATCGTCGGCGGAAGCCCACAGCCGGCGGTTATTCTATTGATCGTCACGGGCATCATCGCTTGGGGAAGACACCACCGAATGAGTTCGCTCTTCTCGGCGCAAAAGCTAATCAGCTTGAATCTTTTATCTTAGAGAATTGGTGTTAGGAACCGCACAGGGGGAATTTATGCTTAAGATTGCCATCATCATCGGAAGTACGCGGCCTGGTCGCAATGGCGAGGCCGTCGCCAATTGGGTTTACGAAATCGCGCAAGGGCGTGGCGATGCCGAGTTTGAACTGGTGGACCTCAAAGATTTCAACCTACCGCTCCTCGATGAGCCGATGTCGCCGATGATGGGCCAGTACACCCATCAACACACGAAGGATTGGTCCGCGAAGATCGCGTCCTTCGACGCTTACGTCTTCGTGACGCCCGAATACAACCATGCGACATCGGCTGCGCTCAAGAATGCCATTGATTTCCTCTACCACGAGTGGGTCAACAAGGCGGCTGGATTCGTCGGCTACGGCGGCGCCTACGGGATACGCGCGGTGGAGAATCTGCGATTAGTGATGGGGGAACTGCAGGTCGCCGACGTGAAAGCGCAGGTCGGACTTTCCCTCCGCACCGACTTCGAGAACTTCAGCGTCTTCAAGCCGACTCGCCAGCAAGAGCAGACGGTGAACACCATGCTTGACCAGGTCATCGCCTGGGGCGGCGCGTTGAAGTCTATGCGGGAACTAAGCGCAGTTTACTAATCGGAGTTTATTAAGTGGCTTGGGGACTTGAGCTATGCCACACATTCACTTCGAACCAGACAGGACGCTAGTTGAGATAAATGCTCCAGAGACAATTCTCCAGGCCTCTTTGAAAGCAGGTATTCAACACGCTCACGCATGTGGAGGAAATGCTCGCTGCTCGACCTGTCGCGTTGTTATACAGGAGGGATTGGAGCATTGCGCGCCGCCGAATCAGCTTGAGCGGAAAATGGCGAAGCGGCTGAGCCTCAGCCCCTCGGTACGTCTCGCCTGTCAGACCACAGTTGATGGAGACGTAAGCCTTCGCCGGTTTGTTCTTGATGCTGAAGATATAGAGCTGACGCGCCAATTGACCGCTGGCACGAGCGCGCTCTCATTCGGCGAAGAGAAGTGTGTCGCTATTCTCTTCGCGGATATTCGCGGGTTCACGACTCTGTCCGAGAAACTCCCGCCCTATGATGTGATCTATGGTCTCAACCGTTACTTTCATAAGATGAGTCAGGTGGTATCACGTCACGGCGGATACATAGACAACTACATGGGCGACGGGCTGATGGCGCTCTTCGGAGTTGAACAAGCGGAAGGAGCAGCATTGCAAGCGGTGAAGGCCGGACTTGAAATGCTTGAAGAGGTCGAGCGTATGAAGCACTACGTTGAAACGGTTGACGACGTCAGCTTTGGAATCCGCATCGGTGTGCACTACGGCGAGGCAGTGGTCGGCGCAGTGATCGGTATTGCCGGACCCACACGTTCGAAAAGGCTAACTGCTATCGGTGACGCCGTGAACTACGCCAGTCGCATCGAAGCGGCGAACAAAGACCAAGGGACGAGCTTTCTCATCTCGGAGGAGACTTACCATATGGTGAAGAATGAAATAGTGACAGGCAAAAAATGCGAACGGGTTACGCTACGGGGCAAGAGCGGCGAGCACGTTCTTTATGAGGTCATCGGGATAAAGAATCTTGATCAAGATCCTAACCATCTCCAGGCCGGATCCAGAGAAGCTGTCAAAATGGGGGCCTTTTGTTGACTGCTACCTTCCTGACGCTTTCTCACCTTTGGGAGTCATGATTGTGCTGGTGACCTGCGCCACCATTTTCTCATCGTCCCTGACAATGTCGCAGACATATCGACTAATTGCCTTCCCACATTGCAAATGCTACGGGCCTTTATCTGGTTCGCGATCTAGTGGGTGGTAAGAAGGGTGGATCAACCATTACCGCCTTCAATTCCGCCGGGCACGCCATGACGCGTATCTGCCTGCACGATTTGCCTTGTATGCAAGTGAAAAGTTGACTTGAGGCCGAATGATAAGTAGTCAATTTCGCAGCTCGGCGAATCGAAGAAGATGGGGCTAAGCTGGTGGCGGGACGTGTTGATACGTAACCAGACTAAGTGATACCTTGACGACCGCTAGGCCCGTAAATACTGGTACGTATCGTTTGGTAAGACTAGGTAATGACGGTTCCAACGGACTTAAAATCCGTGGTCCGCTAACGAAACTTAGCTGCTCTCCCAAATAAATTCGGATTCTTAAGGAAATCTAGTGATTTCAACAATTCAACAATGACCAGAGTGGATCTGGCTATCTCAGAAACCGCCGAAAAACCTCAATTCACGTTGACGGCTTATTGACGCCTTTGTAGAGAAATGGGAGAAAGGAGAGACTCTAGAGAAAAGAAAACGGGTCACTTAACTTGTTGACTCAAGAGTAAGTTGTTGTAATGTGGGAAGTTATCGGCAGGCGGCGCCCGTTTAGCTCAGTGGTAGAGGCGACGCTCGTAAGGGTCGCCTTTTCTTATGTTTACAGCCGCTCGGAAAACGCGTTGGCGACTTATTGACCTCTTCTGGATGATAACAAAGGGGCTTGGTAAATGATCGTAACTCCGCATTCCTCTTGCTTCTGAATCTCCTTAATATGTAGGCAATCA
>WNFB01005744.1_pt1 | contig 12596 bp, 8 predicted proteins | sample 5400501 | NCBI WGS metagenome assembly WNFB01 (sample SAMN13153341, study PRJNA577476) | soil metagenome | isolation source: 200 cm saprolite under Douglas fir tree site 2 hole 1 | place: USA:California | collected 2015-04-18 | reverse complement strand
GCCAAATGTATTTCGAACCAAATTCGTCCGGGGAACACCTGCGGCGTTGCTGAACCAATCATTGGCCTCAAACGGAGTGCCCCGGTAGAATTCAAACGCTGCGCCGTGCAAATCGTTCGAACCTGATTTCGTCACTAAATTGACCTGGGCGCCAGAGGAACGGCCCTGATTTGCGTTTCCATTCGCCGTGGTGACGCGGAACTCCTCGATCGCCTCGGAATTGAGACGCAGAACCGGGCCCGTCGTGATATTGCCCCGGTCGGTATCAAGTTGGCCGATCACTAGACTATTCGTTGTTCGCGGTATCTCGGCATTGCCCGTTTGCGCGTTGTTGATATCCACGCCGTCCAGCGTAACGTTCGACTGATCGGCTCGCGACCCCGTTACGTAGCCTTCGCGGGTGGAACCCGGCTGCAGACTGAGCAAATCAACCAGGTTGCGGGCTTCCAGCGGAAGCTGCGTAATCTGAATTGATTCAATGACGTTGCCGAGCGAAGCATCCTGGGTGTTGATGACGGCGTCTTGGAGGTTCGCACGCACTTCAACCACCTGGCTCATTGCCCCTACGCTCAATTGCACGTTGGTCTCAGTTGGCTTGCCGATTAAGGCTCGCACATTGCCCACGACTGTCTTGTTGAATCCCTTGGCCTCGATCTCAAGGCGATAATCTCCGGGCGTAATCAAGTCAAAAATGTAAGCACCAGTGTTCGATGACTCCACACTGCGCGTGGCGTTTGTCGCGACGTTTGTGAGCGTGACCTTTGCTCTAGGTACTGCTTTACCCTGCTGGTCGGTGACGATTCCGCTTATGGCAGAGGTCCCGGTCTGCGCCACCGCTGCGCTAAACGCGAATAGCAACATAACACCCGTGATCAAAAGCTTGCGCTTCATTGAAGTCCATTCCATAAATTACCCCTTTCGCGCACCATAATTGAAGATCGCACCAAACTCGGGAGAAAGTTGCCGGACAAATGAGAACGCACTCCGGCTCGCGGCCGGCTGAAGACCACTGGCGATGTGCAAATGAACCCCGGGCAACTTCACCCACCGCTCGACGGAATCTACCGTTGACCTAGCTTTTAGAACAGGTTGCCTGAGGATGTCAAGTCAAGTTATTTCGATTCAATTCTACGGTTTTTCAGACGTACCGCGCTTCTGAACCTGCTTCCTATTCCATCAGGGCCGTCGGCAAACACACCCCCACCTGCAATCGCAAAACAAGTTCGGATATCTTCAAGATATCCTCGGTACCCTGAACCTTTCATCGCTTTCTTTTTCCCCTTGACATTTTCTTTCTCCCAGGTATAATTCTTCATAGGGAATTTCACGCTTGGCCTTCCCGCACCTCCCTTTGATTTGTGGCTTGCTTCTTCCCTCTGCACCTAACGTGTTTCTATTCATGCGGCTCCGCACTCTTTTGCAATTCTCGCTTTTGAGCACAAATTCGATCCTTTAAAATCAGTCACTTACGCACTCTTTTGCGGTCTTTTGCACTTTTTTGCACACAGATCCGCACTCTTTGCGAAAAAGGAGGGGGGTGGGTACCCGCCTCACTCTGCGAAATGTAAAGCATAGCCTGAAGAGCGGGATGGATACCGCCAGCGGTGCACTAGATTGCTTCTATCTAGCCTAAATGCAGCAGCTTGGCCTCCGTGATGGCCGGAATCGCTCGGATCGGCCCAAGGATCGAAGCCGACACCTCGCCGTCGACGCGAACAAGGGAGACGGCGTCGGCCCCGCGCTGAGCTTCGCGCCGCCCCAGGGCAAACGTAGCGATATTGACGCCGAGCTTCCCTAGAGTGCTTCCGATCTGGCCGATGACGCCAGGTTCGTCGCGGTTTCTCAAATAGAGAATCGTGCCCTCGAGCTGCGCCTCCAGCGGAATACCTTCGATCTGCAGGACGCGCGGCGAGCCGTCATGAAGCACTGTGCCTTCCGCCGTAAACCCTCGCGCTGAGCCGGTCTTTTCGGGAAGTGCGGAGACTTCCAGAGTGTTTGGAAAGCCATGTTCGCGCCGGCGAGTCTCTTCTTCGACGGTCAATCCTCTTGCTGCCGCCACCGCCGGTGCATTGACGATGTTCACTTTTTCATCCAGCACGGCATTCAGCACGCCTGCCAGCACCGCGCTGCGAAGCAAATGCGTTCCTACTTCTGCCACTTCGCCCGCATACCGGATGCGAATCCGTGCCGGGCGGGACTCTGCCGCCTGCGAAACCAGCGAGCCGAGCCGCTCCGCCAATTCAAGATACGGCCGCACACGCCGGTATTGGTCCGCCGAAAGCGCCGGCAGATTCACAGCATTGCGAATCACTCCTTCCACAAGATAGTCCCGGATCTGCAGTGCCACCTGTGTTCCCAGCTCTTCCTGCGCCTCAGCCGTGGAACCCGCAACATGCGGCGTGGTAATCACATTCGGAAGCCCGATCAGCGGGCAATTTTTCGGCGGCTCTTCCGCAAAAACGTCGAGGGCGGCCCCGGCGACGTGGCCGCTCTTGATGGCCGCCGCCAGGTCAGCTTCGTTGATCAGCTCCCCGCGGGCGGCATTGATAATACGCACACCCTTCTTCATTTTCGCAATGGATGCGGCGTTGATCATCTCCCGTGTTTGCGGACTTACGGCCGCGTGGAGGGAGATAAAGTCGCATTCGGCCAGAAGCTGATCGAGCGGCACGAGTTCCACCGACAGTTCCCGTGCCGCCGCTTCGCTGATGAATGGATCAAACGCAACTACGCGCATATCGAACGCTTCCGCCCGGGACGCCACTTCGCTGCCGATCCGGCCGAGGCCGACGAGACCCAGTGTTTTGCCGCGCACCTCGGCGCCCGACGACGATTTTTCCCAGCGGCCCTCGCGCATCGCCGCGTCAAATCTTGGAAGCTGCCGAACCAGCGCCAACAATAGCGCAAAGGTATGTTCGGCAACGCTGACGGAACTTCCGCCGGGTGTGCTCATGACCAGAACGCCGCGCTTCGTAGCTTCGTCCAAATCGATATTGTCCACGCCCACGCCCGCGCGGCCCACCGCGCGCAACTTTTTCGCCTGGTCCAGCAATTCCGCAGTGACCTTCGTCGCGCTGCGCACAATCAGGGCATCCGCATCGGCGATCTCCGCGTTTAGCGTATCTGACGTCGTAAGTACGACGCTCCACCCCGGCTGCTCCTTCAGCAGCTGCACGCCGCGCTCGCTGATCTTGTCCGCTACGATGACTTTCATGAGCCCTGCGCTCTCCTCGAGCGGGTCTGTCCCGCGCGGTCTGAGAAATCAAAAGTAGCGGGCCCTTCGCGCGCTGTCAAATCAGTACGGCGGATACAGAGCCAATCCGTCTCGAACCATTCCTTCGCGGCGGATTTCCCGGTCTGCTATATTCAATAACGTGAGGAACCTGAGATGAGTCTCGCGGAAAAAATTCAGAAGGACCTGGTCGACGCCATGCGCGCCAAAGAGGAACTGCGCCTCAGCGTCCTGCGGGGAATCAAGGCGGTCATCAAGCACAAAGAAGTCGAAAAGATTCGCGTTCTCGATGAGGCCGAGTCCATTCAGATTCTGCAAACGCTCGTAAAACAGCGCAAGGAATCGATCGACCAGTTCACCAAGGGCAACCGCCCGGAACTCGCCGAAAAAGAAACCAAAGAACTCGCCATCATCGAATCTTATCTGCCTGCCGGCGCCAGCGAAGCCGAAATGGACGCGGCCATCGCCAAGGCCATCTCCGAATCCGGCGCGAACTCCATCAAGCAGATGGGCGCGGTCGTAAAGACAGCCAAAGCGGCTTTGGAAGGCAAGACTGTCGACGGAAAAGCACTGAGTGACCGAGTCCGCGACCGTCTCTCAAAAATGGGCTGAGAATTCGCATCCCTCATTCGGCATGCCGCTCCCGGAAACCATCGCGATACGCTTCACCGAAGATGACGCGGGCTATGTGACCGTGCGTCCAGTCGTGAAGCAAACGTTTCGGCTTGCCGAACTTGCCGATATGGTCGTGAGCATCACGGGCAAGAATGCCGCGCGTGTGCGGCAAATTTTCCGCGCCGGCACTGTCGTCTATAACGGTTATCGCTACTGGTGGGACGGTTTCGCTTCCAATGAGGATGAAATCACGGGACTCCTTGCCCTTTTCCCGGATGACGACCCCTCGCGTCTTTTCAATCCTGCCGAAGTAACCGCCGTCTCTCTCGAAATCGGCGGCGGCACACAGCGTTCTCTGGTTGGCATCGCGCGCCGCGAGGCTTCGGCGAAGAATTTATTCCGCAAGCGGAGTCCCTGGGAAATTTTGCTCACCACAGCAAAAGATTCGACTCCACGCTACGAGAAGTACTCCCATGCAGAGCGTGCCGATGTTTATCGCGTCCACCTCTCTTTTGAGATGGCTGCTTCACTCTTGAAACAAGTTATGGCCGCTTCGCCGCGCGTCCTGCGAAAAAAATTGGCAGGGCTGCAGCCCCCTGCCGCCATTCTCTTCTTGATCCCTCGCACAAAGTCTGATGGAGCGGGAACATCCCCTTAGAACAGGAATCGCGATGACACTTTCTCCAGATCCCGGCACTCGCAATAGCCAGGCGCTCGCCTTGCTCCGCATCGGCGTCGGTATTCTTTTCCTGATCTTCGGCCAATACAAAGTTTTCGGCACAACCTTCACTCTTCACGGCGGCTTTCAATTCTGGATCAACAAATTCCTCGAGGGCGGCGCTTACCCCTTCATGGCGCCCATTCTCCGTGGCTTTGTCCTCCCACACGCCACCAGCATCGCCTTCCTCGTCGCCTACGGCGAATTGGCGATCGGGCTCGCGCTCGTTCTCGGAATCCTGGTGCGTTGCGCAAGTTTCTGCGGCCTGATCTTCATGCTCACCATGCTTTTCTCTTCGGACTATCCCGGCGCCGGAGCGCCCTTCTGGCAATACTTCGGCGCAAGCCTGAGCCATTCGGTATTTGCGCTCTGCTTCGCCGCCTTCCTTCTCGGGCGCGCCGACTCCGTTTGGTCAGTTAAAGATTTCCCCCGAGGATTCTCTTCCCCACCTCGCCCACCTGCGGCATAATCCCCCCGCACAGGCCGCATTGGTATTCGATGATGCAAATGGGAGGATTCAGTGAGTGAACGTCCATGGAGTTCCACGGCACCCCCGGGCGAATTCCGCACTTACGTATCGGCCGAAGAAAGTCCAAAAGAATTTACCATTCGCGCGATAATCCTCGGCGCACTCTTCGGACTGCTCTTCGGCGCGGTGACTGTATATGTTGGCCTGCGCGCCGGGCTAACGGTCTCCGCTTCGATCCCCATTTCCGTGCTTTCCATCAGCATCCTGCGCGCCTTCGGCCGTTCCACCATTCTTGAAAACAACATCGTCCAGACCACCGGCTCGGCAGGCGAATCGCTTGCCGCGGGTGTTATGTTCACGATTCCGGCGCTGATCTTTCTCGGCTTCGGCTCGGAATTTACGTTCTGGCGAATCTTTCCTTTGGCGCTTCTCGGTGGATGGCTCGGCGTGCTCTTCATGGTTCCGCTGCGGCGTCAACTCATCGTCAAGGAACACGGCAACCTGGCCTTTCCCGAAGGCACTGCTTGTGCCGACGTGCTCGTGGCGGGCGAACGCGGTGGTTCTTTCGCGGGCCGCGTTTTCTGGGGACTCGGTCTCGGCGGCGCTTACACCTTCTGCATGAACACCTTTCAAGCGTGGACCTCTCAGCCGGAAGCTCGGCCCTCCTGGTTCCCGGGCGCTTCTTTCCGTGCCGCGATCACTTCGGAATACCTCGGCGTCGGCTACATCATCGGTCCAAGAGTCGCGGGCATTCTCTTTGCCGGCGGCATCATCTCCTGGCTGGTGATGATGCCTGCCATCAAGTTTTACGGGCAGCTCGCGGGCAACACGCCGATCTATCCTTCCACCGTTCCCATACCACTCATGTCACCCGACGACATTTGGCGCAGCTACATCCGGCCGATGGGCGCCGGGGCGGTTGCCGCCTCCGGGCTAATCACGCTGTTGCGCACGTTGCCGACAATTATTTCCGCGCTGCGCGCCGGCTTGAAAGACGTGCGTGCCGAAAGTGGGGGCCAGTCCACCGCAGCGAACCGCATCGACCGCGACGTCTCCATGCGCTGGGTCATCCTGGGCTCACTGATGATCATTTTTTTGATGTGGGTGCTGCTGACGTTTCATCCGATGAAGGGCGCCAGAACGGAGTGGTACCACAACCTTCTTGCCGGTATTTTCGTCACCATCTTCGGATTTCTCTTTGTCACCGTGGCAGCGCGCATCAGCGGGCTGCTCGGCAATTCCTCGAACCCCGTCAGTGGCATGAGCATCGCTACGCTCATGGCCACGTGCGCAGTCTTTTTTCTGGCCGGATGGACGGCGCCCAATTACGAGGTACTGGCGCTGATGATCGGTGGCGTGGTCTGCACGGCCGCGGCTATCGCCGGTGCCACCTCTCAGGACTTGAAGACCGGCTACCTTGTCGGCGCCACGCCCTCCTATCAACAATTAAGTCTTCTTGTGGGCGTTACTGTTTCCACCATCGCCATCGGGGCAACCCTAAATCTGATGAATAAGGGACTGGAAAAATATATCCCGACCGAGATTCCGGTCAATCTCCAAACCTTGCCCGAGGGCGTCAAAGTCGAAAGGGACACCTTTACCCATCAAGGAAAAAACTACGTCCTCATCAATTCCCTGAGCTCGCACGAAATTCCCGATGGCGAATATCTCTACGATCCATCAACGAAGCGAATCGAGTTCCAGTGGGCGCAAGGCATCGGCGGTGATAAGGCGCCGGCTCCACAAGCGCGGCTAATGGCCACTGTGATTCATGGCATCTTGAATCAGCGCTTGCCGTGGCGTTTGGTTTTGATGGGTGTAGCACTGGTCATCGCCGTCGAAGTTCTGGGCGTTCGCTCTTTGGCATTTGCCACGGGATCGTATCTTTCCATCGCCACGACCGGTGCGATGTTTGCCGGCGGGCTCGTTCGCGTGCTCGTCGAGGCAACGACCAAGAAGAAGGACGAAAGCGAAGCCAGCCCCGGGGCCCTCTATTCCAGCGGCTTGATCGCTGCCGGAGGAGTCTTTGGCTTGCTCGGCATCATCATTAATCTCATTCAAGATCCCGAAATCGCGAATCGGCTGCCGCACTGGCTTGCGGCAACGCTGAACTGGACTGCGAACCATGCGCCACACTGGCTTGCTCCCGTATTCCGTCTCCCCTGGTCCGATAAGGCCTTTGCGCTCGGGCCGAAATATTGGCCCTTGATCGCCGCTAGGCTCGATAACTTACCGCCAGCCTCGGCGCAGTCCCTCTTCGGCATATTCATGTTCGCGATTCTCGCGGCTTCGCTCTTTTATTTCGCCCGCAAGAAACTGAACTAAGCTGGCGTGCAATCGGGCCACTTATTATGGCGTGGTCTGCGCACTGGAGACGGTAAGGGTGCTTTGACGGATTCGCCCCGCCGCCGTACACTGCGAATATGGGGACTAGGATCGGTGCGCGGCGCTACAATTTCGACTGGCGCAGTTTCATTACCCCAGGCGTAAAACTCCTCGTATTGGTCTGCTCCGGCGTTTTTCTTTTGCAGACTCTTTTGGGCCTGCTCGCTCCTCCCGCGGCGACTATCTGGCTGCTCAAGTGGTTTGCACTGATTCCCGAAGCCGTAACGCACCACATCCCTCCGCGCATTTGGCAGCCCCTTACTTACATTTTTCTGCACGGCGGCCTTCTCCACTTGCTGATCAATATGCTCATGCTCTGGATGTTCGGCCGCGAACTGGAACTTGTTTGGGGGAAGCGCAAGTTTCTGAATTATTTCTGCATCTGCGGGGTGGGCGCGGGACTCATCGAGCTTTTCGTCAAAACGATTCCAGTTTTCTTTGGAAGCTTGCCTTCGGTAACTCCTACCATTGGTGCCTCGGGTGCTATTTTCGGCATTCTTATGGCAAACGCACTGCTCTTCCCTGACCGCCGCATCTGGCTGATTCCCCTTCCAGTCACAATCCCGATGCGTCCTTACGTGGCAGTGATGGGGGCCATCGAATTCTTCGCCACCCTCGGCTCCGGGGGAGACAACGTCAGCCACGTCTGTCATCTCGGCGGCATGCTTGTTGGCTATCTCTATCTCCGCCGCGGCTCGTTTTTATACAGCGTCCGCAACACCGTCACTGACTGGCAGTACCGCCGCAATCGCAAGCGCTTCGAGGTCTACGTTAACAAGCAGAAGAAGGAACCGCCCTCGCGCCCCGACAACTGGGTTAATTGAATGATGAAATGGGAAGTCTGAGGCAGGAATCTTTTCGATTCTTCGGTCTTCCGTCTACGCTGGCCCGCCGATAATATGAAACTTCATGAAGTTCGTCGTCCCGCGAATCCCCATCGGCGTGCCCGCCACAATCCCGATCACGTCGCCCTTGCGCACCAGCCGCTCTTCCAGCAGGCGCCTCTCCGCAACCTTGGCCAGCCCATCTACTTTTTGCACATCTAGAATTTTCCTTGGCAGCGCGCCCCAAATCAGCGCCATGCGCCGCCGCGTTTCCGCTTCCGGCGAAAAAGCCACAATCGGCACCAGCGGCCGGTAGCGCGACACCAGCCGCGCCGTGAATCCGCTATGCGTAAACACCGCGATCAGCTTCATGTGCAGCTCGCGCGAAGCGTGGCACACCAGCTCCGCAACGGTTTCCGCCACTTTCAATTGCTCCTGGGTCGCCGGCCGCGGAAATTCCCTTATGCTCGCTTCCGCTTCTTCGATGATTCGAGCCATCATCCCAACGGCCTCGACGGGATACCTCCCCGATGCGGTCTCCGCCGAAAGCATTACCGCGTCCGAGCCGTCGAAAATCGCGTTGGCCACATCCGAAGCTTCCGCGCGCGTCGGCCGCGGGTTCTCCGTCATCGATTCCAGCATCTGCGTCGCCGTAATCACCGGACGCCGGAACTCCCGGGCCCGCGTAATAATCGCTTTCTGCACCACGGGCACGCGTTCCGGATTCATCTCCACGCCGAGGTCGCCCCGCGCCACCATCACGCCATCGGCGGCCCGCAGAATCGCATCCAGATTTTCGATCGCCTCCGGCTTCTCCAGCTTCGCAATCACCGGAGTATCTTTCCCTGCGCGGCGAATCAACTGTTTCGCCAGCAGCACGTCTTCCGGTCGCCGCACAAAGCTCACGGCAATATAATCCGCGCCGTGTTTCAGGGCGAATTTCAGATCGGCGCGGTCTTTCGTGGTCAGTGCAGGCACGCGCAGATTGATTCCCGGCAGGTTGATTCCCTTGTGTTCGCCAAGCGCCCCGCCGTTCGCAACCTGGCAAATCACCTCCCGCCCGCTGACCTTTTCCACGCGCAGCTCGATCAATCCATCTGAGAGCAGGATGCGGTCGCCGCGGTGAACTTCATGCGGAAGCGGCGTGAAGACTGTATTCACGCGCGTCGAATCGCCCAGAACTTTTGCGGTGGTGATCACGAACTTTTGTCCGCTGCGCAGCAGCACCGGCCCGCCGCCCGCCAAAGGTCCGGTCCGGATTTTCGGTCCCTGAAGATCGGCAAGAACCGCAATCGGCTTTTCGTGCTCGACGGCGGCCGCGCGCAGCATCGCGATGCTCTTTGCATGCTCCTCGTGCGTGCTATGCGAGAAATTCAGCCGCGCCACGTCCATCCCCGCGCTCAATAGGCGGTCAATCATCCGCGGCGAACGGCTCGCCGGCCCGATTGTGCACACGATTTTGGAATGACGGAAATTCATGCGTCCATTGACGGTACTAATTGTAGACTGCTTTTATTCTTAACGGGAAGCGCGTGAAATGGCGATGGTTTATTTCCTCTGCTCGTGATTCGAATCTCTTCTTCGTCAGTGCGCCACTGCGAATTCCGCAACAATCTTCGCCAGCACTTCCACACCCTTGTCGAACGCCGCCAGCGGTATCCGTTCATCGTCTCCATGCATCCGCCTCAAATCCTCCTGCGCCAGCGGAAACGGCACCAGCCCATACGCTTGCACATTGTGTAGCCGCAACTGCGCCGAATCCGTCAGCCACGTCGATTGAAACGGCAGCGCCGGCGCCCCCGCGAATTCCTGCGTAACCACCTTCGTAATTACGCTGTAAAAATCCGATTCCAGCGACGATGGCGGCGCCGCTAGTCCCGCGTTCGGCTGTACCTCCAGCTTCACCTGCGGATCATTCACCAGTTTTTTCAATTCGTTCAGCAGGACATCAATCGTGTCTCCCGGCAGCAGCCGCACATTCAGGTTTGCCCGCGCCTCCGCCGGAATCACGTTGTTTGCTACTCCGGCGGTCAGCACTGTCGGCGCAATCGTGTCCCGCAACATCGCATTCCACAACGGACTTGCATCGGAAATCACGCGCTGCGCATGTTCACCGCGGTCCGCCGTATTCATCGACCGGATCCACTTCCCAATCTCGTCATCCTCCAGCGGCGCCAGCCCCTCGAAGTATCTCTTCACAATCGCCGTTAAGTGCACCGGCGCCGAATAGTTCCCGATTTTCGACACCGCCGCCGCCAGGTGCACCACCGGATTGTCTTTCGTCGGCTGTGAAGCGTGGCCCGACGTTCCCCGCGCGATTACGGCAATATTAAAGGCCACTTTCTCGCTCGCCTGCACGCCGGTGTACTGCACTTTTCCGTTCTTCACGAAGACGTTCCCGCCTTCGTTGATCGCATACCCCGCAGCGATCTTTTCCCAGTGCTTCGCAATCAGCATTCGAATGCTGGCATCCCCGCTGGTTTCCTCGTCAGCCGTCGCGAGAAAAATCACATCGCGGTTCAGACGCGCCATCGAGCGCTTCAGCGAAATGAACACCGCCAGGTTCGCAGCCAGCATGCCCTTGTCATCGATGGCCCCGCGCCCGTACAAATATCCGTCCTTCACCACGGCGCCGAACGGATCCACACTCCACCGCGACTTATCCACCGGCACCGTGTCCAAATGCGCCACCAGCAGCAGCGCCTTGGAAGGATCGGCCATCGCCGCGCTGCGCAGCCGCGCCACCACCGCGCTGCGCCCCGGCGTCAGGTCAAGAATTTCTGCCTTGATCCCTTCCTTCGCCAGGATCCCGGCAATGTACATTGCTGCAATCTGCTCATTCCCGGGCGGATTCGACGTGTTGATCTTGATGAGATCCGCCAGCCAGCCTCGGGCTTCCTTCGCAATTGCCGATGTGTCCCCAGTCTGCGAAGGATTCCCCGGAATCCCCGGCGCCCCCGCTGGCGCCACCTGCGCCGCAATCGGAAAACTTGCGGCCATCACCAATGCCGCCGCTCCCGCCAATACCTGGACCATGCGTTTCCCGTTCACGAATCTATCCTCCTCGTAACAATTGGCCGCCACCCGGCCGCTCCAGTAAACGTTTTGTCTTAAATGTGCTTCATACTAACATGCAGGTGTGGGCGCTTGGCCTGGGCATTGCCGCGGCGTTGCGTAAATTCAACCGCTTCGTGGCCGCCATGTTGCCCCGCAGGCAGGAGTCATCGCCAGTTTAAAGTTTTGGATTGCAATCAAGGGGTGCGTGATGAAGGCCATTCTTTCCGTAATTCTACTCGCAGTTCTAGCGACCGCTCTGGTCCTGCGGCTGGCTGAGAATTCCGTTCTTGCCCAGGCCCCCACCGGCCCGCAGGGCGGCGCGCCTCCTCCTCCGCAACAGCAGCAAAATCCGGCTTCGCCTCCGGGGTCCATTCCGGCGCCGCCGCCGCAGGCCGGCGTCACTATTGCCGTCGATGTTCCCATCGTCACCCTCGACGTGGTTGCCACCACGCAGCACGGCGACATCATCCCTGGCCTCAAGAAAGAAAACTTCCGAATACTCGACGATGGCGTCCCGCAAACCATCACCAACTTCGCCCCCACCGACGCTCCCATCACCATGGTCCTTCTTCTCCAGTTCAGCAGCAACGGCTATGGCAGTTTTTTTGCCTATGTCGGGAAGTATTGGTCCACGGCGCTTTTCCCCAGTCTGCAGCCGAAAGACTGGATCGCGCTCGAGACCTTTGACATGAAGACCCGTCTCGAAGTGGACTTCACGCAGAATAAAGACGAAGTGATGCAGGGGCTCTATCATCTCTATTTCCCTGGATTCAGCGAATCGAACGTGTTCGACGCCATACTCGAAACTGTGGATCGCTTGAAGGATGTAAAGGGCAAGAAGTCCATCGTCCTGCTGGCCAGCGGCGTGGACACTTTCTCCAAACACACGCTCGATCAGACCATGAAGCAGCTCCGCCAGAGTGACGTCACGATTTTCTGCATTGGTTTGAGCCGTGCCTATCAGAACTTCGCTGACATGAACGGTGGAATGGGCAGCATCGCGCGCATGAATTACCTGCAAGCGGAAAATCAGCTAAAGACTTTTTCCCAGGAGACCGGAGGCTATTCCTGGTTTCCTCAGTTCGCGGGTGAGATGCCCGACGTGTTTCGCGACGTCGCCGCATTCCTTCGCCATCAGTACAGCCTCTCTTACTCGCCGACCACCGGTGCGAAGGACGGAAAATTTCACAAGATTAAAGTGGAGTTGGTCGCCCCCGATGGCGGTCCGCTCACCGTCCTAGACCAAAAAGGCAAGAAACAGAAATTCCAGGTCTACGCCCGCGAAGGCTATCAAGC
>WNFB01004359.1_pt1 | contig 12598 bp, 12 predicted proteins | sample 5400501 | NCBI WGS metagenome assembly WNFB01 (sample SAMN13153341, study PRJNA577476) | soil metagenome | isolation source: 200 cm saprolite under Douglas fir tree site 2 hole 1 | place: USA:California | collected 2015-04-18 | reverse complement strand
AGGGCACGTGGCCCCGCGCGTTCATGTCATCGAAGGCCTGCTTGTCCTTGAACGTGTCGAGGCAGGCCCAGAACCCCTCATGGCGGTACGCGATCAGCTGTTCGTGCCCGATGAGGCGCTGAAACGGCTCCTCGACGAGCTCCTCGCCGCCCTTGAGATAGTCGAAGATTTCCCGCTTGAAGACGAAGAACCCGCCGTTGATCCACAGGTCGGCGTCACTGACATGGCGGATGTCCCGCACCACGCCTCCCCCGTCCACCGACACCGTGTGAAAGCTCTGGTTCGGGCGGACGCAGACGAAGCTCGCGATCTTGTCCTGGCCGTGAAAGTGATCGAGGTAACGGTCGAGGGGTAGATCCGACAATCCGTCGCTGTAGTTCGCGAGGAATGCGGCGTCGTCCGCGAGATAGTCCCGGACGGCACAGAGGCGCTGGCCGATGTTGGACTGCAGCCCCGTGTCCACGAACGTGATGTTCCAGTCCGCGATGTCGCGGCTGTGGAGCCGGATATCCCGGTCTTTGCCGGAGAGCTGAAAGTCGTTCGAGAGCCATTCTTCGTAATCGATGAAGTACTGCTTGATGAGATCTCCGCGATAGCCGAGGCAAAGAATGAACTCGGTGTGCCCGAAATGCGCATAGTACTTCATGAGGTGCCAGATGATCGGCCGGAAGCCGATATTGACCATCGGCTTGGGCACGGTGTCCGAGTGCTCGCGCAGTCGAGTGCCAAATCCGCCACAAAAGAGGACGACCTTCATTGTTATCAGGCCTCCGTTTTCGATTCAGTACGACTTGACGAGAGGACGCATGCGGAGCTCGGTCACCTCGACCGTGCGCGGCAACCGCAAGGCCGCCACGACCATCTCCGCGACGTCATCGGGCTGGACGAGCAGTTCCGGCGCATAGGGCCGACCTTCCTGCCGGAAGATCCGCGCCTGTCGCGCGGTGGCCGTTCGCCCGAGATAGACGTTGAGCACCCGCACGCCGTCCGCATTGACCTCGGCCCGAAGCGCATCCGCAATGGCCCGCAGGGCGTGCTGCGTCGACGCGTATTGACCGACCCCGGCCCGGGCTTCGAGCCCGACCGTCGAGTTCACGAACACCACCTGCCCGCGACAGGCGCGAAGCATCGGCAGGAGGCCCTGAACGAGCAGGTAAGGTCCCCGCACGTTGGTCCGGTATTGTCGATCGAGATCTTCGATAGGCGCCCGTTCGTGCCCGTCCATGGCAAACACACCGGCGCTGAGCACCAGGATGTCGACCACGCCAACGTCACCCCCGAGCCGGGCCACGGTCTCGCGGACGGAGGCATCGGAGGTCAGGTCCATCGGGTACGTGAAGACCTTCTCGGTCAGGGCCCGCGCGGTGGTGGCGAGATTCTCCAGTGCGCGCGTGTCACGGCCGAGCACACAGAGCTGAGCCCCGTCGGCCGCGAGGCGCAGCCCAATGGCCCGCCCGATGTCGCTCGTCGCTCCGGCGATGAGCGCGACCTGCTGGGTGAGCGAGACCTGGGTCACGGCAGCTCCTTCAGCAGGCCGTGATCCCGGAGCATCCTCAACGCACGATCAATCGCTTCGAAGGACAGTCCGGAGCGCTCGGCGATGTCGAGCGCGCTGTGCTGGCCGTCGGAGAAGTTCAGGGCCCACCGCACCGCCATTTCGCTCTCCGGAGAATGTGCGGAACCTCCGACCGTGTGGTAGAGCCCGCGCTTGCCGAGCTGAGGCTCGCACTTCGGATTTTGGTTGATATAGCTCCGATCGTGCTCGAGCACCTGCACGATCCCGAGGCACGCCGTTAGCGAGGCTGCGAGCTGCGCGGGGTCGACAAACTGAAGATTGTCGGCCGACGTGTGGTATTCGGGATAGCGGTCATACGGGGTTCGCGAGAGCCGGCCGACTGGCAGATTGAAGCCCGGTGAACAGAACTGCCGCTCGTCGTACCCGAAGGGCGAGAACTCGAGGATCTCGTGGTCGCCGAGCTGTCGCAGGACGTGCGCGGCGACCCGATCGATGGCGGCATCCCCGCGCCGGCTCTTCTTGTACGTCAGTCGCCCCGCATCACCCAAGCCGGCGAGGACGAGACCGTGGCGGATGCCCCCTACGACGGGTTCGTTCCGTGCGAGCCACGTGATCGCCCCGATCGTGCCCGGAACGAACAGGAAGCGATAGGAATACCGGCGCGAGACCCGCTCGAGGTATCGCGCCAGGTACGCGCCGATGACCACGCCCGACAAGTTGTCGTTGGCCAGCGAAGGGTGGCACACGTGAGAAGAAATGAGGACCTCGTCCGTCGACTCGCCGGTCAAGCAAACCTCACCGTAAGTCAGCGAGCCCGGCTCGAGTGAGGAATCGATGCACACGTCGTACTCACCGGGCTCGAGCGCCTCCAGCTGTCGCTGGCTGAGGCAGAAGCCCCACGTCTCCGCGTAGTACGAGGTCCGGTAGGGAATCCAGTCGGGCTGGTCCGGCAGCGTGAACAGATGCGGCCTGAGCGTCTCGAGCGACATGCGGGCGCGAACGGGAACGCTGTAGCTGACGACGTGCAGGCTCGAGCGCTGGAAGTCGACCACGCGCTCACCACGAGCGTTCTTGATGTAAGCGTCCCGGATGTTCCACTCGCGCGGGACCGTCCAGTCGAACACGTCGGTGCCGCTCGGCACCTCGTGCAGCGTCATGGGCGCCAGCCGCTGTAGGCGCCTCAGGGTCTCGCGCACTCCGTCGCCGGTGATGCTGCGGCAGATCGGGTAGAGCTCGGCGATCCACGCCGCAAGCTGCTCGCCCACCGTCTGCTCGTCCAATCCCGCGCGAAGTTCGTCGATCGTCATCGGGCGTCGACCTCGGTGGGCCGAAAGTCGGGATAGCGCAGGTCGCGTTCGATGATCGTGCGCTCGTCAACAGGCCACGAGATGCCGAAGAGCGGATCGTCCCACCGGATGCCGCGCGCATGCTCGGGCGCCCAAAACTCGGAGATCTGATACAGGATCTCGGTCTCGTCCGCGAGCGTCTGGAACCCGTGGGCGAAGCCGGTCGGCACGTACAGCATTCTGCGGTTGTCGGCGGTCAGCACGATCCCGGCGTGCCCCAGGAACGTCGGCGAATCCGGGCGCAGATCGACGATCACGTCGTAGAGCGACCCACGGGTACAACGCACGATCTTTGTTTCCGTGGCCGGTGGCACCTGATAATGCAGGCCCCGGAGGGTACCCTTCCGCTTGTTGAACGACGTGCTGCACTGCGCGACCCGGGTTTCGAGGCCGCACGCTTCGAACTCGCGCGCGCACCAGGTCCGGGCGAAGAGTCCGCGCGCATCCTCCGAGGGCTCGGGGTCGATGACGAACGCACCCGGGAGAGCGGTCTCGGCAAAGATCATGGACAGACCTTCACGTCGGGAATCGGGACGAGAAACTGGCCGCCCCAGCTCCGGATGTCGGCGACCTGTTCCATGATCTCGTCCTTCAGGTTCCAGGGCAGAATGAGTACGTAGTCGGGTCGCGTTTCCCAAAGCGCTTCCGGCGGATGGATCGGCACGTGGGTGCCCGGCAGGAATTTCCCTTGCTTGTAGGGATTCCGATCCACGGTGTAGTCGAGAAAATCCCGCCCGATGCCACAATAGTTCAGAAGGGTATTCCCCTTACCCGGTGCTCCGTACCCGGCGATCCGCTTGCCCCTGCGCTTGGCGGCGATGAGAAACTCCAGGAGCCTTCGCTTGGTTTCGTGGACTTGCTCGGTGAAGGTCGCGTAGCGGTCCAGGCGGTTGAACCCGCTCGCCTCCTCCCGGGCACGGAGGTCGCGGACCCGGAAGCCGACGGGCTTGCTCGCGTCCTCGACGTGGCGGGCATAGATCCGCAACGAGCCGCCGTGCGTCGGCAGCTCCTCGACGTCGAACAGGGTCAGACCGTGAGCGGCGAAGACCCCCTCGGCGGAGATCAATGAAAAGTACGAAAAGTGCTCGTGATAGATGGTGTCGAACTGGTTCTCTTCGACGAGCCGCATCAGGTGCGGGAACTCGACGGTGGCGACGCCGCCCGGCTTGAGGAGACGCCGCATGCCGCCCACGAAGTCGTTGAGGTCCGACACCTGCGCGAGGACGTTCGCGCCGCAGAGCAAATCCGCCTGATGGCCCGAGGCGGCGAGCTCGGCCGCCGTCTGCCGGCCGAACATCTCCGTGACGGTCGGTACTCCTTTGGCCATCGCCGCGGCGGCGACATTCCGTGCCGGCTCGACTCCAAGCACGGGGATGCCCTTGGCCACGAAGTACTGCAGCAGATACCCGTCATTGCTGCCGAGCTCGACGACCTGGCTGGCCGGGGTGAGTCCCAGGCGCTCCGTGATCATGTTCACGTAGCCCTTGACGTGAGCCAACCAGCTGTCGGAATACGACGAGAAGTAGGCGTACTCACGGAAGATCGCTTCGGGGCTGACGTATTCCTGGACCTGAACGAGAAAGCACCGATCACACACGTAGACGCGGAGGGGGTAATAGGGCTCCATGTGGTTGAGCTGCTCGGCCGTCACATAACTCTCGCAGAGGGGCGACATGCCCAGATCGACCACGGTGTGCTGGAGCGTCGTCGCGCAGAAGCGGCATGCGGGCACGTCAGGCCACCTTCCAGCGCAGCGTCGCATCCACTCGGCCCGAGGCCAGAAGCCCCTTCAGGTGGTCGATCCGCTTGAAGCGGGGCCCCTCGTAGTCCTCCAGGGCGAGGCCGGCGCTTCGGTAGGCGGCGTAGAGCTCCTCGGCGCCGCGGCGGGCATTCCACCGAGGCTTGAACTCGGGCAGCAGGCGACTGATCTTGCCGAAATCCACCCGGTAACACCGCGGGTCCGGCCCACCGTCCTCCGCATAGTCGATGCGCGAGCCGGGGACGACTTCCCGGACGATCTCGGCCAGCTCACGGATCCGATAGTTCTCCTCGCTCTGGCCGACGTTGAGCGCTTGATTGTGAATGGCCTCGCGGGGGGCGGCCAGCGCGGCGAGGAACGCGCGGGCGATGTCTTCAATGTGCACGAGAGGACGCCACGGGCTCCCGTCGCTCTTGACGTGCACCCGCCCCGTTGTGCACGCCCAGGCCACGAGGTTGTTCAACACAAGATCGAACCGGAGGCGTGGCGAAACGCCGTAGGCGGTGGCATTCCGGAGGAACGTCGGGCTGAAGCGATCGTTGGCCAGCCGGGCCACGTCCCCCTCCACGCGCACCTTGGAGATCGCGTACACGGTGATCGGGCTCAGCTCGGCGGTCTCGTTCACGAGATTGTCGCCGGCCGCGCCATAGCTGCTGCAAGAGGAGGAATAGAGGAAACGGGACACGCCCGCGTCCCGCGCGAGCCGGGCCAGGCGGACGGAGGCGGCGTGGTTGATGTCGTGTGTGAGCCGTGGGTTCAGATCGCCGAGGGGATCGTTCGAGAGTCCGGCCAGGTGGATCACGGCCTCGAACCCCTCCAGGTGTGCCGGCAGGATGTCCCGGAGGTCGAGGCGCAGCTCGGGAACGTCCTGAATGCCCGACGTGAACGTCGACTGCCGGAAGAGATCGCTGTCGACACCGACGACGTCGTGGCCGGCGCCGAGGAGCATCGGCACCATCACGGTCCCGATGTACCCCTTGTGTCCCGTGACGAGGATGCGCATGGCAGTCTACGAACGCACCTGGGCCCGGTCGAGCTCGACGAGGCGCCCGCGCTCGGCCAGCGATTGAGTCGCGGCCTCGAGGATGCCGACAATTCGGAGTCCGGCCTCGCCATCGGTGATCACGGGCACGCGATCCTCGATGCACCGGATGAAGTGCTGCGCTTCCGTCTTCAACGCTTCGGTCATGTCGAGCTGGGGCGCCCACATGTCGCCGGTCCGGTAGCTGATGAGGAGTTTGTAGAGGTTCTCCGCGGTGTTCGCGAGCTGGATGCCCTTGTCGTACACCTTGACCTTCTCGCTCGGCTCCACGTCGTCGTAGACCACCATCCGCCGGCTCCCGCCGATGAGCGTGCGCCGCACCTTGACCGGAGCGAGCCAGTTGACGTTGATGTGGGCGATCAGATTCGCCTCGAAGAACAGGGTCAGATAGGCGATGTTCGCCGGCTGGCCAGGCACATGGCTCATCCCGGTCGCGGCGACGGCGTACGGTTTGGGGCCGAGGACGTAGTCCATGATGGCAAGGTCGTGGACCGCGAGATCCCAGACGACGTTGATGTCGTGCTGGAACAGTCCCAGATTCACGCGCACGGAGTCGTAGTAGTTGATCTGGCCCAGCGCGTTGCTCGCGATGAGCTCCTGGATCCGTCGCACCGCGCCGGTGTACACGAAGGTGTGATCCACCATGAGCACGCAGCGCCGTCGTTCCGCCTCGTCGATGAGCCGAACGGCCTCGTCCGAGGTCGCGGTCATCGGCTTCTCCACCAGCACGTGTTTGCCGGCTTGCAGCGCCTGAAGGGCGAACTCGCCGTGCGTCGAGACCGGGGTGGCGATTACGATGGCGTCGATCGCCGGATCGTCGAGGAGACCCCGGTAGTCTGTCGTCGCTTCGACCGTGGGATATCGTTGCCGGGCCAGAGCGAGCCGGTCGGAGCGCAGGTCGCACACCTTGCGGACGCGCGCGTCCGGCACTTCGTTGAAGTTGCGGACGAGATTCGGACCCCAGTAACCGTAGCCGACCACGCCGATGCCGATCACCCTCGATCCTCCGTGGCCCGCACGTCGGCCATGCAACGCGCCGGGACGCCATAGACCAGACCGAAGTCGGGTACGTCGTGAGTCACAACCGCCCCCGCCCCCACCAGCGCGCCCTCGCCGATGGTCCTCCCGCAGAGGATCACCACACCCGATCCGATGGAGGCCCCTCGCTTCACCAGCGTGGGAACGGCCGTCCAGTCGTCTTCGGTTTGCGGGCGCCCGTCGGTGGTCGCCCGCGGATAGCGATCGTTGGTGAACATGACGCCGTGACCGATGAATACCTCGTCCTCGATGGTGACGCCCTCGCAGACGAACGTGTGCGACGAGATCTTGCAGCGCTCGCCGATGCTGGCGCGTTTCTGGATTTCGACGAAGGTCCCGATCTTGGTGTCGTCGCCGATCGAACATCCGTAGAGATTCACGAGGTCCGGGCGGGGGATCTTGACCCGCTGCCCGAGCTTAACGTCCGCGCTGATCGGCATAGGATTGCCTCCGCCGGCCAACGCCGGCTATCGAGGAGCAGGGAATGGGAATGTGACGCATCAGTACGCTCCGCCGCCGAACAACACCGCCCGCGGAGTCTGCAGGAGGATCTTGAGGTCGAGCCGCACCGACCACATCCGCGCATACTCGAGATCGAGGCGCACCATGTCGTCGAAGCAGACCTTGCTTCGCCCTTTCACCTGCCACAGGCCGGTGATACCGGGCTTGACTTCCATCAGACGCCGGCGATGCCAGATGTCGTAGGCCTCGATCTCGTACGGGATCGGGGGCCGCGGACCGACCAGTGACATTTCTCCCCGCAACACGTTGAGGAATTGCGGGAGTTCATCCAGGCTGGTTCTCCGGAGCAACCGCCCGATACGCGTCACCCGTGGATCGTCGGTGATCTTGTACGGGAGGTGCCCGTTCGATCCGTTGCCGGACGACTTCACCGACCCCTCGATGTACCGCTTGACGAACTCGCGGTGGCTCTGGGGATCGCTCTCGGCGTGCATCGACCGGAACTTCAAGAAAGTGAACGGGACGCCATACCGGCCCAGCCGCTGTTGGCGAAAGAAGATGGGGCCAGGCGACGTGAACCTGATCGCGGCGGCGATCGCCAGGAAGCACGGCGACAGGATCAGCAAGGCCAGGGCGCTGCCGAAGAAATCGATGCCGCGTTTCACCGCGCGCGCGACCTTCTTGGCCGCATCGCGCTGAGTCAGATCCGGATACATCGTCGGTTCCGCCCGATCGGGCAGCGCGTCGTCGGGGAACCAGTGAAACGAGAGGGCCAGACGCTGCCGTTCGTCCGGCGTCAGGCTGGACTCCAGCGCCGCGTTCAGTCGCCCCCGAAGGATGGGGAGGGCCGATCGCTCGTCGGCGCCCCCGAGCTCCGTGAAGATCACGCCCAGGACTCCGTTCGCCGCGTACCATCCCGCGATGTCGGTCTCGCGGATCCGTGCGAGAACCGCCGCGGTGGTCTTGCTCCGTGGCCCGTTGCCGTCCCCGTTCTCGGCGTTGTGCCCGAAATCGATCAGCAGGAGGAGGAATCGCTTGCCCGAGCGTTCGGCGCGTTTCCGCTCGAGGCTCAACGCCCTCAGGAACATGGGTTCTGGCAGCAGCTCACTCGGCCGAGTCAAGACCCCGTCCTCCCACAGCGCGCGGGACTCTTCCGGCGAAGTCCGCGGCGCGCGCGAAAAAAAGAACTTCCGAGCCATGGGCGTTTACGCTGCCTCCAGGGCGGTGCAATCCAGATGGACAGCCACGCTGCGCTGAAGGAGCTCGACGGAAACCACCAACAGACCCTTCTTGGGGCTGCTTCTGACGACGATCCCCTCGACGTCCGCCAGCGGGCCGCGCGTGACCCGCACGCGCTGCCCTTCGCGAAGGTAGGGATGGGGCAGCACGGGGACGCCGCTCGAGCTGATCTTCTGAATGGCCTCGATTTCCGAGTCGGGGACCACGGCGAGTCGGTCCCACCGCTCGCCGAGCATGCGGACGAGTCCACGCGCCTTGCACACCTCGAGATAACTCGTCTTGTCGATCGCATGACGGAGGAACACGTACCCGCTGAACAGCGGCAGGCGGGCCAGGCGCCGGACGCCACCACGCCGACACCATGACTGGACCGTGGGCAGGAAGAGAGCGAAGCCGTGCGCGGCGAGCTGATCGTGGACCGCCTGCTCGCAATTGCTTCGCGTCCAGAGCACGTGCCAGCGATCCGTCCGGTCTTCCGCAGCCGCTTCCGTCAAGGCTTCGCCCCCTTTGATCTCTCCCCGGTTCCCCGGGCCGATCAATCATCGAATCCATATGCGCGCGTAGTCGGACATCCGAGCTACGCCTGCCGCTTCGCCGCCGCCCGTACCGCCAGGCGTCAGCGGACCGCAGTCCGTCTCCTGCGCTTCTCATTCCGGTTCGTGAAGAAACCGCGCACATCCCAGGCCGCTCGGCGCCCCGTCCCGGGCGCGCCGCCGTTCCGGCCATCCATGCCGTACGAGGCCGCGTACGCGTCATCGAGTGCGGCGTCATCGCTCCCGTTGAAGACGACGCCAAGAACCTTCGAGGAATCCAAAACCCGTGCGGCCTCGTCGAACAGCTTCGCCGGCGTCTTGTGAGCCCTCACGACGAGCAGGAAGCCGTCGACGTGCTTGCCGATGATTCGGCAATCGGGCAGCGGCACCAGCGGCGGCGTGTCGACCACGACGTAGTCGTACTGGAGACGCGCCTCTTCGAACAGTTGTCCGAGCCGCGGCGATTTCAAGAGCTCATACGGTGACGGTGTCAGCGTCCCCGCCGGCAGCACCGAGAGATTGAACGGCGGACATGGCCGCACCACGTCGACGAGGGTCAGCGTGGGGTCGAGGATCGCATCGGCCAGACCACGCCTGGCCTCGCCCATCCCCAGGTACTGATGCAGGGCGGGACGACGGAGATCAGCGTCGATCAGCACCACCCGCGCCTCCGATGCCTGGGCGAGGGCGCCCGCGAGATTGATCGCGGTCGTCGTCTTGCCGTCCCCGACCGTCGGCGCAGACACCGCGAGGATCGACACCTGCTCGACACGATGTGCCTGTTCGACGATGTACCGGAGCGTGCGGTATTGCTCGGCCCTCGGCGAGATCGGATCCAGCAGGCTCACCAGATGGCCGTCAAGGACTCCCGAGACCGGCCTCGGCCCCCTGGCCACTGGCGAGGGCGGTTGAACCGCGGGAAACGGAATCACCGCCGGGGACGGCTTCGCCGGCGTGGCGTTGGGAGCAGGCTGACTCCCACGCGGAGCCCAGACCGTGGGGGGCGCGGCATCGCTGAGGCCGCGATCACGCCGTGCCTGCTCGAGTGCTTTGACGATCTTGTCGTTCATGGCCGTCGGTTCCTAGGGCCGGGGCTTCATGAGCAGCCCGACGAGCTGCTCGTTGCCGTGAGCCAGGAAGTACGAGACCGCCACGAGCGCGACGAGGCCGATGCTGGTGGCCATCGTCGCGAGTCGGAACCGGGTGCGTTGCCGGGCCGCGTCCGCTTCCGTCACGATCCTCGGAATGCTGACGAGCACGGGGAGCGACGTGCGCCCCCTCACCTGCTCGATCGTATGGAAGGATCCGTCGAGCTTTTCCGCCACGATGACCGCAGCCGCCGCGAGGTCGATGGCCACCACGAACACGATGAGCAGCAGCTTGAGAGGACCGGCGATCGGCCGCGTGGGAACCGCCGCCGCCTCGATGATCCGGAACTGCTCGCTCTTCTGCCCCTGTTCCATGCTCTCGGCGATCTGGGCGTCGCCGTGGCGCTTCAGGAGGCTCTGGTAGACGTCTCGGGTGGTTTCATAGTCACGAGCCAACTCTTTGTATTCCTGCTCGCGTTCGGGGATCTTCTCGATCCGCTGCTGATAGGCGGCGATCGACGCTCGCAGGTGAGTCTCTTCCGCCTTGAGGACCTTGAGCTCGGTTTCCGCCTCGGTGAGCGCCCCCTTCAACGGCGAGGTGACCGTGTTCGACACCACGGAGGAGGCCGGCTCTGACCCGCCCTTGGCCTTGGCGTCCTTCAGCTCGCGCATGAGCGCCGCGATCTCCGACTGGGTTTGGACGACGTCCGGATACTTGTCGCTGTAGCGTGAGCGGAGCTCGGCCAGCGTCTGCTGCAGCCGGGCCAGCCTCGCGGGGCCGCTTTCCGGGGCTCCGCTGGCACCGCCACCAGGTCCGGCGAAGCTGAGCGATCCCGTTTCACTGAGCTGGGCGCTCAGGAAGCTCCGCCGCTCTTGAGCCCGCGTCTGACCGTCGGCGTTGAGCCGAAGCTGCATCTGCAGCCGTTCCAGCGTGGCCAGATTGGCCTCCATCTGCTGGGGGAGCTCACCAAGGTGGCGCCGCTTGAACTCGCTGACGTTGCGCTCGAGCAGGTCGAGGCGTTGCTTGGTTTGCTCGAGTTGCACGCGCAGGAACTCCGCCGTCCCACTGGCCTGGAGCCCGCGGGCCTTCACGTTCTCTTCGATGTAGTAGGAGGCCAGCGTGTTGGCGACGTCCGCGACGGTCTTCGGCGCCGTGCCCTGATAGCTCAGCGTGAACGCGACGGGCGCCTGCGACTCACTCCTCGTGTCCATCCCCTTGATCTCGAGGTGGATATCGCTGCGCATCCGCTCGATGACCTGGTCGGCGGGAATCCGCTTCTGAAGATCCGTATAGAGGCCGAACCGCTCGCGGAGGGCTTCGAGGCGCGGCCGGCTCAGGATTTCCTGGCTGATGGTCTTCAGTCGCGTCTCGACCGCGCTCGTCACGGTCGTCGAAACCAGCTTCTCCGGAATCTCCTGGCGAATGACGAGGACCGTCACTGTCGCCCGATACACGCTCGGCAAGGCGGCGACGATGGTCAAGCCGATGGCCAACGGCACCGCGAAGGCCAGCAGCGCCAACCACTTGCGCCGACTCCACACAGCGCGTAGCCAATCAAACGTGTCTGACATGGTCTCCCGGGTGGAACAGGGTCTCTTCCGTCACGGACGCGTGACCATGGGCAAGACGCGTACCATGGCTGGCTCGACAGCTCTAACACAGTGAAATTACAGATCAGATCATCATCGACTGAGAGATACGCCTACAGGTCGAGGCGGCATCGCCGTCGCGCGTGTCGCGGTTTCGAGATGCCTAACGCAGTGAAATCAAATGGATTTTGGCCGATACAGCCGCGCGGATGTTGACGCTGGAATGGCTCGACCTTCACTAATGCCTTGATTCTTCGATATATTCTCCGGCCTCGCGGGCTCAGTTGGGATTACAGGCTGTGAATCGGGGTATGTAGTCCGGGACCGCGATGTGAAGTGCGCTGTCGTTCGCATCGCGCGCGCAACGACGGTACCCTCACGAAAAGATAGCGGCTGCCGTGAACCTGCGTGAACAGGAGGCACGATGAAAACGCACGGATCCATCGCCGTCTTGGTGATCTCGCTGGCGCTCGGCGTCGCCGATCAGAGCCGGGCCCAATCCAAAGACCAGCTCGGCAAGGTCGACTTCCAGAATTTCCTGTAGCCCCGGAGTGCAGGAGAGCTTCCAGCGCTCGGTCGCGATGCTGCACTCGTTCCGGTACGCGGAGACCGAGAAGGCCTTCCGTGAGGTCCTGGTGCAGGATCCGTCCTGCGCGATCGCGACATGGGGCATCGCCGCCATCCTGATGTCGAACCCGCTCGCCGGCATCGGCCCGTCACCGCAATGGGCCGAGCGCGCCAAGGCGGCGATCGACCAGGGCCGCAAGATCGGCGCGAAGACCCAGCGAGAGCGCGATTACATCGAGGCCGTCGCCGCGTACTACGACGACTGGGCGAACCGCCCCGAGCGTACGCGTCAGCTCAATCGGGCCCGCGCCTTCGAGACGCTCGCCGCCCGCTACCCGACCGACGACGAGGCCCAGGTCTTCTACGCGCTCTATCTCGCCGGCACGCAGTCGCTGGCCGACCAGAGCTATCGGGCCTA
>WNFB01004355.1_pt1 | contig 12602 bp, 10 predicted proteins | sample 5400501 | NCBI WGS metagenome assembly WNFB01 (sample SAMN13153341, study PRJNA577476) | soil metagenome | isolation source: 200 cm saprolite under Douglas fir tree site 2 hole 1 | place: USA:California | collected 2015-04-18 | reverse complement strand
CAGGCCGCCGCGACGACGGGGATGATGTACAGGAGCGAGAGGACGATCTCGACGCCGCTGATGTAGTCGACATAGCCGATCGTGGCGATGACGACGAGCGCCAGCAGCACGCCGAACGGAGAGCCGGGCCGATTCGTGCGCACCGCGGCCTAGGTTACCGGACTGGTGCCGGTGATCGTGGCTCGACCGACCTTCATCGGCGGGCAGAGGCAGACGATCGATCCCATCCCGTTCGACGACCACCAATCGCGTGCGAGGCGCTGTGGCCCCAGGAGCTCGATCCCGGCGAAGAGATCGAGCGCGCTCATCGTGAAGCGGACGTTCGCCAGCGCTTTCGTGATCCGGCCGTTCTCGATCAGGAAAGTTCCGTCGCGAGTGGTGCCGGTCATCGTCGCGCGCTTGGGGTCGGGCGTGTTGGTGTAGTGGAAGCGCGTGATGAGCACGCCGCGCGAGACCGCGCGGATGAGCTCGTCGCGCGTGGCTTTCCCACCCAGCATGGTGAGGTTTCCGGCATGGCCGCCGACGCCGTGCCGCCGCGGGTCCGCGGCGTGTCCGGTCGAGCGCGTGTTGAACCACTTCGCGGACTGGCGATCGTGAACGACGCCGCGCGCGACGCCGTTCTCGACGAGCGGCACGCGGCGTTTCGGTGTCCCCTCGACGTCAAAGGGGATCGCGAGGGTGCGCGGATCGAGCGCGTCATCATGCAAGGTGAAGAGCGGACCGGTCACCTGCTCGCCGATGCGATCGGCCATGAATGAACGGCCGTCCTTCAGCGCTTGCCCGTTCAGCCCGGTCAGCGACATGAAGCGCAGGACCTCCGCCACCGCGAGCTCTTCGAACACGGCCTCGTAGTCGCCCGGCACGAGCTGCGCGCGGTCGCGATCGAGAAGGCACTTCGAGATCGCGCGTTCGGCGACGCCGGCTGGGTCGAACGACCGGATGCTCCAGCCGAGGTCCTCGGCCCACCCCGTACCGGAGTCGCTCAGGACGAGCGCGCGCAGGTACGCCAGCGTGGCCGGCGCGTACGCCGCGACGCCGCGGGTGTTCGCGACCGCGTCCTCCGTGAGCTCGATCTGGTGCGTACCGGCGGCGCGCAGGCCGCGCGCCGACACCGCGGCGGCGACGGCGCGGATCGCGTCGGCCTGCGCGCGTGCGTCCGCCGCGGCGGTCATGGCGTCGAAGGCCTGCGCCTCACTCGCCGCCTCGGGCTCAGCGAGGCCGGGCCAGTCGGCGTTCGGCAGCGATAGCTCGGCGGCCGCGCGCGCGTCGTCGAGCAGCCGCCGCAGGTCCGCCGGCACGAACGAGTTGCCGCTCGCGATCCCCACGGCACGCCGGAGCGCGACGCGCGCGTGCACGAGCATCTCGTCGGCGACGGCGTTCTGGTAGATCTCGTTCTTCGCGTAGCGCGTGATCGCGGAGCGGCGCCGATGCACCCAGAGCTCCGCCTCGTCGGCCCGCACGTCCCTCAGCGCGTCGCGCAGCGGCGCGAGCAGCGCATCGCGCCCGAGCACGGTCATCCGCGCACCTCGATCGGGACCTCGCGGAAGCGCGCGTGCGCGGCGCCATGACCGACGCGCATGAGCTGCAGCGGCTCGCCCTTCGCGCACGAGAGGAAGCCGTGCAGCTCCCAGTCGTCCGCGACGCCGTCGCAGCGGCCCCAGAAGTCCGGCGTGAGCGATTGGAACGACACGCCGCGCACGTACCCCTCGAGGGTGCCGCCGCGGATGACGCGCGCCGCCTGCGTCGAGAAGTGGAAGTTCTGGCGCTTGTCGTCGAGCGAGTACGACGCGGGCGCCTCGAGGAGCAGGCCCGACTCGACGCCGCGCAAGAGTTCGGCATACGCGACGCGCCCGGGGTCGAGGCTGACGTTCACCATGCGGACGATCGGGAAGTGCTGCCAGCCTTCCGCACGCGCCGACCCGATGGTGATCGGCAGGCCGAGCGCGGCCGCGGTCTCGCGCGAGGTGAGGTAGCCGACGAAGATGCCACGGTCGATGAGCTTCGTCCGCATCGCGGGCACGCCGTCGTCGTCCCACCCGAACGTGCCCATGCCGCCGGGGACGGTCGCGTCCGCGGTCATCGAAACGTGCTCGGACCCGTACCGCAGCGCGCCGCGGTCCTTCGGCCACATGAAGGTCGTTCCGGCGAACGCGACCTCGTGCTCGAGCACGCGATCGGCTTCGGTCGGATGCCCGCAGGACTCGTGCACCAGCAGCGCGAGGAACTCCGGCGCGAACACGAGCGTCGTTGGTCGTTCGTCGCCGAGCGGCGCGACGAGCGTCGCCTCGGCGTCGTCGCGGTAGCGCGCCGCGCGCGCCACCAGGTCGAGATGCTCGATGTACTCCCAGCCGGCCTGCCGGACGAGTCGGCTGTCGTACCGCTGCGCGGGCTTGTGACCCGCCTTGACCGCCGTGACCGCGACGCCGGCGCCGGTCTCGACGATCTCCTGCCGCACGTCGGTCCCCTCGCTCGTGACGAGGTGTTTGCGCGTGCGGTACGCGGCCATCGACGCGCGACGCGACACCGCGTTCGGCCCGCGCAGCGCCGCATCCGCCTCGCGCAGCAGCGCGATGCGCTCGGCCATCGGGACGGCGAACGGATCGCGCCCCAGTGTCGTTCGGTACTCGCCCCGCTGCGGCTCGAGCGGCGCGAGCTCGACCGGGCGCGCGCGCGTCGTGCTCGCGGCCTCGGCGCGACGGAACGCTTCGTCGATCGTCGCCTTCAGTGACGGCTCGTCGGTGCGATCCGTCGCGGCAAAGCCCCAGGCGCCCTTGTGGATGACCCGGAAACCGATGCCGCGATCGCTCTCGCGCCGCACCGACTCGACTTCGCCGTCCCTTACCGCGACGGACTCCTGCTCCCGCTCGACGCGCCGCGCGTCGGCATAGCTCGCGCCCCGATGGCGCGCGTCTTCCACCAGGGCGGTCAGATCGGGCACGAGGCGAGAGTAGGATTCGCCGGGTGTCCACGCCTCCCGTGCTCCTGCCGACGAGGATCGAGGAGGGTCGCGGGCCCGGACTCACCTATCGCGTTGACGGCGAGCTCGTCCCCGTGCTCTACATCCGGACCGACGGCTCGCTGCCGATCTACTTCGAGCATCACGTGATCCTGTGGAAGGACCCCGCGATGCAGATCGGCATCCATAAGCTGCAGGGCGCGTTCAAACGGATCATCTCCGGCATGCCGATCTTCATGACCGAAACCCAGAGCGCGGGCGAGGTCGCTTTCTCGCGCGACGACACCGGTCACGTCCTGGCCCTGCACCTCGCGCCGGGGACGGCCCTGCTCGTGCGGGAGCACCAGTTCCTGGCGGCCACGGGGAACGTCGACTACACCTTCAACCGCGTGAAGGGTGTCGCGAACATGCTGTTCGGCGGCACCGGCTTCTTCGTCGACCGTTTCGAGGCCAAGGGGTCCGAGGGGATCGTGTGGCTGCACGGCTACGGGAACGTGTTCGAGAAGCGGCTCGACGCCGGCGAGGCGATCGACATCGAGTCGGGCGGCTGGGTCTATCGCGACACCAGCGTCCCGATGCAGCAGCAGATCTACGGCCTCAAGACGGGCATGTTCGGGGGCTCCGGGCAGCTCGTCTTCAATCGCTTCACCGGCCCGGGACGCGTCGGGATCCAGTCCGCGTACGTGCACCTTCCGACCGCCGACTAGTTCGTCTAGACTGAAGACACAACAAAACGGCGCGCGCGACGACCAATGCGTTCGTGAATGACGCGCTCGCGGCCGGACCGCACTCCTGTGGTGCGATGCGGACGAGGGTGAGCAATCAAGGCGCGTGACTCCATCGGGGTCCGCGAACGGGTCGGGCGGCGTGCGAGCCTCATAGGAGAATCCATTGCCCGACGTCGCTCTCCTCATCGATTGGGAGAACGTCTACTACACGCTGCGGCAGCACACCACCGGGCCGCTGCCCAGCTCACTCGCGATCCTGCAGGCCATCCTCAAGAAGGCCGCGGAATTCGGCCCGGTACGCGTGAAGCTCGCGATCTTCGGCCAGGAGGTCGCGACCCAGGACGAGACGCTGCTCATGGCGCTCGAGTTCACCGGGATGGAACCCATCGCGGTCGCGCAGCGCATGAGCGGACGGCTCCTCAAGGGCCGCTCCGACGCGGTCCTCATCACCCGCGCGTTGAAGCTCCTTTACAAGGAGCGGCCCGACATCGAGGTCTGGTTCATCGTGTCGGGCGACCGCGACCTGAACGCGCTCTGCAAGGCGCTCAAGGACGAGGACAAGAAGGTCTACCTCGTCGCGGGTGACCTCTCGCTGGCGAACGAGCTGCGCGACTCGCCGTATCTGCGCGACGACGTCTTCCTGCTCGAGGATCTCATCCCCGAAGCGCGCTGGACGCGCGGCGGCCTTCGGGCTGACGACACGCAGGCCGGCAAGGAGGAGCGTTCACCTCGTACCGACCGTGTCGAGGAAGCGCCGCGCGGACGCACGCGCCGCGGCGGCGTCCGCGCGCGCGCTCCGCGGACGCTGCCGGTCGTCCCGGCGGTCGTGCCGACCGCCTCACCGGAGTCGGAGAAGGAGCAGCGGCGGCTCGCACTGCTGCTCCTCGATCAGCTTGTCGCGATCCATGCAAGCGAAATGGCGCGCGGCGACTTCATTCGCTCGGTCGTCCCGCTATCGGAGAAAGAAGCGTCCACCGTGCTCGAGCAGCGGCTCGACGCCGGCATCGAGCAGCGACACATCATCGCGCGCTTCGAGGGACGCCTGCGCGCCAAAGCGAAGCAGCTCATCGCGCCCAACCTCAACTCGGCGCTCGTCGCCGAGACGTACTTCCACTTCGTCCGGCTGCTGCGGCGCATCGACACGGTCACGAAGGACACCAAGCGCGTCCCGGTGGTCGAAGCGGTGCTCGACCCGCTCTCGCGGGCCGATCAGCCCGGCGGCATCGCGCGCGGCCGCAGCCAGCGCCGCATCCTCCTCGAGACGCTGTACAACATCGCCGAGGAGCGCGGCGCGATCGCGAGCGAGTCGGTCCAGCGCGACAACCGCGAAATCACGATGTGCTGGCTGGTCGAGGGACATCCGCTCGTCGCCTACGTTCGTCAGCCCGCCGCCGCGATCGCGCACCTCTTCAACTTCGTCGGCACGGCCAAGGCGCACGGCGAGAAGGTCGATTGGGTGAACTCCGCGCTGTTCGCGGAGCTCCTCTCGCGCGTCGAGGGTGACGCGCTCGAGTCGAACCTCCGCGGCGCGGTCGAGCGCGGGATCATGCGCGTCGAGGACCACGGCAAGCGGGCCGGCTATGTCATCGACCGCGCGCATCAAGAGGTGCGCACGATCCTCGGCGAGTTCGCGATGCTGAATGGCGATAGCGTTGCCACCCCCTTGCCGGCACCCGAGGGGCCTGTCGAGGCGGCGGCGGCGACCGACGCGAGCATCGACGCGACGGCGGCCACGACCGCGCTGGCGGCACCGAAGCGCCGGACGCGGCGCGGCTCGCGCGGCGGCCGGGGCCGACGCGGCGGCCGCGGTCGGAACACGACCACCGCATCGCAACCGGGAAGCGACGCGGCCGACTAGATCTTCGCGCTCGTCTCCGCCGCTTCGCGGCTCCGCCTCGCCGCGCCGCTCCGCTCTTGCGGACTCGCTCCTCGCAGGTGAACTGCTCGTCGCTCGTTCGGTCGCGCAAGCGGCTAGGCTGCCGCGATGGCACGCATCCTCATCGTCGAGGACGACCCGGCGAGCATGGACCTCGCGCTGCGCATCGTGCGCCTCGCGCAGCATGAGCCGATCACGACGATGGACGGCGAGACCGCGTTCGCGGTCGCGCAGGCGACGAAGCCCGAGCTCATCCTGCTCGACCTCCACATCCCGCGGCTCGACGGATTCGCGTTCGCGCGCGCCGTGCGCAAGGAGCCGTGGGGGAAAGCGCTGAAGATCGTGGCCGTCTCGGCATCGGCGACGCCGCCGGACCGCGAACGTGCGATCGCCTCGGGGTGCGACGGCTTCCTGCCGAAGCCGTACTACCCGGAGCAGCTGCGTGAGGTCATCGACAGGTACCTTCCGTCGCACGCGCGACGGTCCCACCCGCACAAGACGGCATAGACCGAGCGACGAGCAGCTCACCTGCGAGGAGCGAGTCCAAAAGAGCGGAGCGACGCGGCGAGGCGACGCCGCGGAGCGGCGGAGACGAGCGCGAAGAGCTAGTCCGCCGCGCCGTCTCCGGCGCGCTTGTTCTCGCGCGTGGCGGCCACGCGCGCGATCTCGTCAGCCGTCGCCTGGGACGCGCTCACCAGCGAGCGGAACGCCTTGCGATCGAGCGCGAGTAGCTCGAGCGAGGTCTTCGCCCGGACCGTCGCGATGCGCGGCTGATCGCGCAGCATGCCCACCTCGCCGAAGTAGTCGCCGGGACGCAGCGTGTTGACGACGCGCTCGGTGCCGCTCTCGTCGCGCTGGGTCACCACCGCCTCGCCCTTCGCGATGACGTAGAAGTGGTCGGGCTGATCGCCCTCCCGCAGGACGACCGCTCCCGGCGGATAGGTGAAGATGCGCATGCGGCTGGCGGTCTGCGCGGCGACCTCCCGCGGCGCGTCGGGGAAGGCCCGCTCGGTGTGTTTCAGCTCCTCGATGTAGCGCACGGCGTGCAGCACCGCGGTCGTCGCGTCACCGACGGCGGTCGTGATCTGCTTCGCGAGCTGCTGCCGCGTGTCCCCAGCGGCGTAGACGCCCGGGACGCTCGTGCGCATGTACTGATCGGTGATGAGGTAGCCGTTCTCATCGTGCGCGATGTGGTCCTTGAACAGGTGGCGCCCGACCGGCTTGAAGCCGACGAAGATGAAGACGCCCTCCAGCGGGATGCGTTCGACCTCGCCGTCACGCTCGATGTCGAGCCACTTCACGCCCTGGCTGTCGCCACCGATCTCCTTCACCGTCGCCGGCGTCACCGTGTGGACCAGGTCCTTCTTCAGGAGCTGGTCCTGCAGGATCGCCTGCGCGCGGAAGTCGTCGCGGCGGTGGACGACGTGGAGCTTCTTCGCGAAACGCGTGAGGAAGAGCCCCTCCTGGAACGCGCTGTCGCCACCGCCGATGACGGCGAGGTCGGCGGCCTTGAAGAACGCCCCGTCGCAGACGGCGCAGTAGCTCACGCCGCGGCCGTGGAACTCCACCTCGCCCGGGACGCCAAGCTTGGTGGGCTCGCCGCCGACGGTCACGATCACGGCGTAGGCGCGGTGGACGCTGCCGTCGGCCATCTCAATCACCTTGCGGTCGCCCTCGACGCGGATCTGCTTGACCTGTCGGTAGGTCTCGATCTTGAGACCGAATTTGAGTGCGTGCTCCGCCATCTTCTGCGCAAGCGCCGCGCCGGTGACGGACTCGAAGCCGGGGTAGTCCTCGATGAGCTCGGTGTTGAGGATCTCGCCGCCGACATCCTTCGCCTCGAACAGGACCGCATTCATGTTCGCCCGCGCGGCGTAGAGTCCGGCGGTCAAACCGGCGGGGCCGCCGCCGATGATGACGAGGTCGTAGTCAGCCAAGAGCGGTCCTTTCTGGAAGCGGCGCTTCTAAAGACTAGAACAGCGGAGCATTCCATCGTTATTCGCTGGCTTGCCCTCGGTGACTCGTTCACGATCGGTACCGGCACGACGCCGGATCGCGCGTTCCCCGCGGTGCTCGCGAAGCTGTGGGGCGACGCGGGACGGCAGGTGGAGCTGCGCAATCCGGCGGTGAACGGCTACACGACCGATGACCTCATCCGTGAAGAGCTGCCGCTCCTCGCCGACTGCGCGCCTACGGTGGTCACGCTACTTGTCGGCGCGAACGACATCGTCGCCGGCTCGACGGAGCAGCGGTACCGCGCGCAGCTACGGCTCATCCACGATCGCATCCGCGCGGACGCGCCGAGCGCAGCCGTCTTCGCGCTCCCTCAGCCGGATTGGTCGCTGTCGCCGGCTGGCGCGTCGTTCGGCGACGCAAGCGCCATCGCAGCGCAGATCGAGCGGTTCAACGAGATCGCGCGCGAGGAGACCGAGCGCGCCGGCGGCGCGTACGTCGACATCTTCCCGCTGATGCGCGAGCAGGGCCGCCGGCGCATGTTCGCGGCGGACGGCCTGCATCCATCCGCGGCCGCCTATGCGGAGTGGGCCGAGGTCCTCAGGACAATGTTGGTTTCGTCACCATGAGGAAGACGATCACGATGACCACGACCGCGAGAAGGATCCCTACGACGCGTCCGCGCGACGCGACACGCAGGTATTCCGGACTCGTCGGACCGGAGGCGTCCATCAGGCGGATCTGCTCCCGCAGCGTCGGCGAGTAAACGAAGATGGCCACGACGACGAGCAACACGTAGAGCGCCAGCGCCGCGGCGATCCAGAGGGTCGTGAGCGGATATCCCGCGGTGAACGCCATGAAGAGCCCGGTGACGATCAGCAGGCCGTAGCCGGGGTTCGCGAAGCGATCGTCGAGGACCTTGATCGTGCGCAGCACGTGACTCTGCACTGCCTGCGGCTCCTTCGCCGCGCGCGCGAGCCAGATGCCGTAGGACGCGTTGAAGCCGACGGCGATGATCGCGCGAAGCACGTGGACGAACTTCGCGAGCGTGTACTCCATTTCAGGTCCTCCCGGTGATCGGTACGAGCGCGCCCGTGACGCCGCTCGATTCGCGCGACGACAGGAACAGAATGACGCTGCTGACCTCCCGCGGCGACGGCCACAGCTTCGGGTCGGCCTTTGGCATCGCCTCGCGGTTCACCGGGTGGTCCATCGTCGTGGGGAGGATCGCGTTCACGGTGATCCCCTCGCCCTTCACCTCGGCCGCGAGCGACTCGGTCCATCTCGCGATCGCGCCCTTGCTCATCGCGTAGGCGGCGCCATTCCGACCGCCCTTGAGCGCGCTGACCGCGGCGACGCTGACGACGCGTCCGTAGCCGCGGGCGCGCATCGGACGAAGGCATGCCGCGGTCGCGGTGACGGCGGTTCGGACATTCGCGTCCCACATCTCGCGCATGACATCGAGGTCGGTCGCCGGCCCGTTCGCGAAGCCGCCGGCGAGGTTCGCGAGAACGTCGAGACGTCCCCAGGCGCGCAGCACGCGCTCGACCAGCGCCGCCATCGCCTCGCCGTCCGACGGATCGGCGGCGACGACCAGCAGCTTGGGATCCTCCGCCGTCCCGGCGAGATCGCCGAGGCTCGTGCGGAGCGAGTCGCCCTTTGCCTGGTCGCGCACCGCGATCGCGACGTGCGCGCCCTGCGCCAGATACGCGCGCACGACGTGCGGACCGAGGTTGCCGGTGGCGCCGGTGACGACGCACGCGTGAGACGAAAGATCCAGCACGCCTCCCTAGTATGAGGACGATGACGGTCCTCGAGCGCGTGAGCCAGCCGCGCGACCTGCGCGTGCTCCAGCGGGAAGAGCTGCTCCAGCTGTGCCGCGAGATCCGCGAGTACACCGTCGAGAGCGTGCAGAAGACCGGCGGCCATATCTCGTCGAGCCTCGGCACGGTCGAGCTCACCGTGGCGCTGCTTCGCGTCTTCGAATCGCCGCGGGACAAGGTCATCTGGGACACCGGCCATCAGGCCTACGTGCACAAGATGCTCACCGGCCGGCGCGAGCGGTTCGACACGCTGCGCCAGTACGGCGGCATCTCCGGCTTCCTCGCGCGCAGCGAGTCCGAACACGATCACTTCGGCGCCGGTCACGCCGGCACGTCGATCTCCGCGGCGCATGGCATGGCCCTTGCGCGCGACCTCAAGAAGGAAGACTTCAACGTGGTCGCGGTCATCGGTGACGGCGCGCTCACCGCGGGGATGGCGTTCGAGGGCCTCAACAACGTCGGCCACGATCATCGGCGGGTCATCGTCGTCCTGAACGACAACGGCATGAGCATCGCGCCGAACGTGGGGGCGGTGTCGCGCATGCTCGAGGCGGTGCGCACCGCGACGCCGTACCGCGGCGCGAAGCAGATCGTCCGGCAGGTCCTCGACCACATGCCCGCGGGCGACCTGGCGGAGGAGGCGCGCCGGCGCATCTTCAACAGCCTCAAGGCGCTCCTCATCCCGAACCTGCTCTTCGAGCAGATGGGCTTCACGTACTTCGGCCCGGTCGACGGGCACGACCTGTTCGCGGTCGAGAGCGTGCTCGAGAAGGCGCGCGACTTCCGCGACGGGCCTGTCTTCGTGCACCTGCACACGCAGAAGGGTCACGGCTATGGGCCGGCCGAGGACGACAACGTGAAGTGGCACGGCGTCTCCGCGTCGGGCGCGGCGAAGCCGACGGCGCCGCAGTACACCACCGTCTTCGCCGACACGGTGCGCGAGATCCTGAAGACCGACGAGCACGCCGTCGCGATCACCGCCGCGATGCCCGGCGGCACGGGTCTCCTGCCGCTCTTCAAGGACTTCCCCGACCGTCTCATCGACGTCGGCATCTGCGAGCAGCACGCCGTGACGATGGCCGCAGGCCTCGCGACGCAGGGCATCGTGCCGATCGTCGCGATCTACTCGACGTTCCTGCAGCGCGGCTTCGACCAGGTCGTCCACGACGTGGCCGTGCAGGACCTCTCGGTCGTCTTCGCCATGGACCGCGCCGGGATCGTCGGTGACGACGGCCGCACGCATCAGGGGCTGTACGACATCGCGTACCTGCGGCCACTCCCGGGGTTCACGCTCATGGCGCCGAAGGACGAGGCCGAGCTCCGGGACATGCTCTGGACAGCGTTCCGCCACGCCTCCGCGGCGCGCGGATCGGTCGGCGTGCGCTTCCCACGCGGCACCGGCTTCGGCGTCGCGATGGACCGCCTCCCGCGGGACATCCCGATCGGCCTCAGCGAGACGCTGCGCGAAGGGAGCGATCTCGCGATCGTCGCGTACGGGCAGCCGGTGAACGCGGCGCTCGAGGCCGCCGAGTCGCTCGCGAGCGCCGGCGTGCAGGCGACGGTCGTGAACGCGCGCTTCGCCAAGCCGCTCGACGCCGAGCGCCTGCTCGCGCTCGCCGCGCGAACGCCGCGCTTCCTCACGGTCGAGGAGCACGTCGTCGCTGGCGGCTTCGGCTCAGCGGTCGCGGAGCTCTTCAGCGAGCGCGGCGTGCGCGTCGACCTCGAGATGCTGGGGATCCCCGACGAGCACGTCGATCACGGCGCGCAGAAGCTGTGGCGCAAGCACTACGGTCTCGACGCGGACGGCATCGCCGCCGCGGTGCGCCGCCGCTGGCCGCAGCTGGTGCGCGCGCGCGAGCAGGAGAAGACCGCGGGCTAGAAGCGGCTCTTCGCGAGCTCCTCCAGCCACCAGATGGCCTTCGCTTTCTCCGCGAACGCCCGAGCGCGCGCGATCGACGGACCCCAGTTTCCTTCGAGGCGCAGCCCGCGGCGCGCCGCGATGTGGACCTCGCAGACGGTCATGAGGCCGACAGGAAACTGGAATCCACGCTCGTCCGCGGTCTCCCAAACGGCACCGAGCGTCTCGGCGGCGAGCCGCATGTCCTGCGCGAGGAGCGCTCGCGCGTGTGCCGCGATCGCATCTTGATGACGCCGCTGGGCTGCGCTGAATGTCGGTATGCGACCGAAGACCTCGGGCCACCGATCCTCCTCTAGGACGAACGCGCCGAGCGTGACGATCGGCGTCCAGGGCGCGAGTGGACCGAGCGGTCCGTCCGGACGCGTCATGAGCGCATGGAGCCGGTCGAGCCAAGAGCGACCCGTCGCCGGATCATCCCAAAGGGCGTACAGCAGAGCGCCGAGGGCGGCGGCCGGGATCCAGCCCTGCGCGTCGCCTGCGCGCTCGGCCGTTTCGATGAATCGCAGAAGGTAGGGCCGGGCAGCGTGAGGGCCCTCACGCGAGAGGACGACGAGCGAGCGCTGAAACTGGCCGAGTCCCGGTGTGTCGGATCGCTCGACCGCGCTGATCTTCTCGAGCGCGGATTCGAAGTCGGCATCGTTGAGATCGAGCCATGACCACTGCGCGTATGGGAACGCGAGCTGTGACCGCTCGAGACCATGCTCGCGAATCCAGCGAATGCCCTCTTCGATCCACGCGCGGCGCTCGGTCACGGGCCGGCCAAGTATGTTCATGGCGATGAGCGCATTGTTGATGCCGCGAGCCGCGGTCGTCGTGAGGCCGTGCTTCTTGGCGAGGTCGATGCCGGCCTTGGTCAGCGCGAGCGACGCCTCGAGATCGTCGTCGCGCATCGACGAGCCCTTCGTTATCATGCCGTTCGCCTCGGCCCACGGATCGCCGAGGCGGCGCGCGAGGACGATCGCGCGGTCGGCGATCTCGGCGGATTCGTGGTACGCCCCATCGGTCATGCGCAGGCCCGCGAGATGCGCGGTCGCGCGCGCGAGCTCGACACACTCCTCCCCCTGGAGGATCTCGATGGCTTCGCGCGCCAGACGGGCAGCCTCTTCGCCCTCGCTCTGCAGCCAGCGGTCGCGGCTCGCGAGGCGCAGCATGCGCGACTGACCCCGGCGGTCGGCTCGCTCGCGGTGCGCGTTCGCGGCCTCGATCGCGGCCTTGTAGGAGAGCGGGATATCGAAGAGGTGGTAGGCCTCGGCCAGCTGCTCGAGCACCGCGGGCAGGTCCGCGTCGGGTACCCCGACCTCGAGCGCCCGCTCGTAATGGACGACGGCCTCGCGCGGCGCATCGGTAC
>WNFB01011709.1_pt1 | contig 12606 bp, 9 predicted proteins | sample 5400501 | NCBI WGS metagenome assembly WNFB01 (sample SAMN13153341, study PRJNA577476) | soil metagenome | isolation source: 200 cm saprolite under Douglas fir tree site 2 hole 1 | place: USA:California | collected 2015-04-18 | reverse complement strand
GGCCAAAACGCGGAAGATTGCAGGGGCCACGGAAGTTATTGATTTGGAATGGGATGGCGAACCGAAAGACCGCTCTTTAGATCAAGATGCCAGCGTGCCGGTGCCAGCAAGGTGGCAGGCTGCCAGTTTTCTGGCACACAAAAAGTACTTTGATGGGGGCTGGAATATTTCAGAAGGGGTGTGACAAAAAATGGATGCCGCGACTATGCAGAACCGCGCACGATTCCGAGTTTTTGCATTCTCAACTGGAGGGTGGATCGTTTCATTGCAAGATGTGCAGCTGCGCCATTAGGGCCGGCCACAACCCAATTGCACTCCTTGAGAGCTTTAAGAATCTGTTCACGTTCCGTTCCTCCAAAACGTTGTGAAGTGCGCCATTTGCCGATTTCGCAGTAGCGGGTTTTTCTGTCGGAGGGTCGGCCTTGGAAAATTTAAGATCGCTAACGTCGATCTCTAAGGTAGGACCCGTCGAGATAATTACGGCGCGCTCGATCACATTCTGAAGTTCCCGTATGTTCCCCGGCCAATGATATCGGGACAGGGCATCCATTGCCGCGGACGGAATCGTTTCAATGACTCTGCTCATGCGGCGGGAAAACTGTTGCGTGAAGTGCCGCACCAAGAGCGGAATGTCCCCCTGGCGTTCCCGCAAGGGCGGCACGTGGACCGGAAAAACATTCAAGCGAAAGAAGAGATCGGATCGGAACTTCTGCTCGCTTACCATCGTTTCCAAATCTCGGTTCGTCGCGGCAATCAAACGCGCATCGGTTCGCAGCGTGCGCGAGCTTCCCAGCCGCTCGAACTCCCTCTCTTGCAGCACGCGGAGCAGTTTGGTCTGCAATTCGAGAGGAATATCTCCTATCTCGTCCAAAAAAATCGTGCCGCCATTGGCCACTTCGAAGCGGCCGAGGCGTTGCGCGATTGCTCCCGTGAATGCGCCTTTTTCGTGTCCGAACAGCTCGCTTTCTAGCAAACCTGTCGGAATCGCCGCGCAGTTGAGCTTGACGAACGGCTTCGAGCGCCGAGGGCTCAAATCATGAATGGCTCGCGCAATCAGTTCTTTTCCTGTACCCGTGTCTCCGAAGATGAGCACCGTCGAGTCCGTCGGAGCGACCGTTTCCACTTGCTTCAGTACACGCCGCAGAGAAGCACTTTTCCCGACGATTTGCGCAAAGTTCATTTCGCTGCGGATTTCATCTTCGAGGTAGAGCTTTTCCTGCGCGAGCTTGTCTTTCAGCTCTCGAATCTCTCCAAAGGCGCATGCATTCTCCACGGCAATCGCAACCTGATTTGCGATTTGGGTCAGAAACTCGATATCGTCGCTGGCGAACCCATTCTCTTGATATTTGACCACGCCGAATATCCCCAGCACGCGACCTCGGCTAACAAGAGGAAGGATGCAGACCGTTCCAACTTCGGCTCGCGCGGTGTCCTTCATTCCCTGCCGCCTCGCCTCCTGGACGCTACCGCACCAGGGTTTGCCCGTGCGAAAGACCGCTCCCGAGATATCTTCATCCATGGAGATAAGACTCTCTTCTTGGACGGATTCGTCGCTGAAGGGGAAATCCATGGCGTAGATGCGCAAGTGTGTGTTGTCGGTATCGGGAAGGGTAATGCCGACGCCATGGCAGCCCATAACCCGGCGCGTGCTCGCCACTACGGCTCGGAGGAGGTCCCGGAACTCGAGATTGGAAACCACATGATTGGTCAATTCAAGGAGAAGTCCGAGACGCTCGTTCTTTTTCGCCAGCTGCTGCTGCGAGGCTTGCGACGCATCAAAATGCAACGCATTGTCGAATGCGAGAGCGATCTGCTCAGCCACCACCGAAAGAAATTGAACTTCCTCGGCGGTATAGACATCGGGAGCCTTACTGCCAAAGGTAAGGGTTCCGACTTTGCTGTGGGCTGTCGTTAGAGGGAGAGTGCACAGACAGTGGACACCGTACTTCTTTAAAATCTCTTGGAGTTTGGAAAACCGAGCGTCGCGGGTTTCGAGCGAAGTGACCAGAGGCTCTTGATTCTGATAGACCCACCAGGCATCCGATTCCTCCATGGCTAGTTGCGGGTCTGGAAGGATAGCTGCTTCTGTTTCTGCGTCGACGCAATGCCGGTGAAACGTATTAGATTTCTCGTCACGGATAGACACACCGACATAATCAAACCGGACGACTCGGTGCAACTCCCTCACCAGCACGCCAAATAGCTCCTGCGGGTCGCGATGCGTTCCGATGGCATTCGATACCCCGACGAGCAATTCATATCGGGTGGCGGCCGAAAGCTGAGACCCGTCGGCAACTTCTGTTCGCATAGGATAAACCTCTCAGAGACTGCCCCTCGGAGCTTGGATGTTGCAATTTGCGTCTACGTTAGACGGAACTTAGCCAACCCTTCGGGACCTTCTTTCATGAGCATTACATCCCTTGCATTTGACACTGTGGGTCTTGTGAATACGTCTGAATCTCGCGATTCAGAATTACGCAACCGAAGCCGATGCGTGGTTCGAGCTGGCGCGATGGGCATGCACGGCCCGCCATTCCCCTGGCGATGTGCCCTCCCACTGGTGAAACGCGCGAAAAAACGAGTTCGCGTCTTCGTACCTGCTCTCCAGTCGGCTGGCACAAATTATCTTTCCCTTATTCAGACCAGCAATGATTTCGAGATACCAACCGTCCGGTAAATTCCAATCAACACAAGCGCGTTTGTCGGTACTAATCCGACGGACGAATCGATAACTTCCGGCTTGCCCGTGATCCAGGCACAATCCCGAGAGGCGTGGCAAATCAACTGCCAAGGCAGGTCACTTCTTGAACCCATAAACGGCCACTGCAAGCGGATCGGCCTGCGAGAGCCAGTTTGGCATAATCTAGTAAATATCAGGTCCGGTGCAGGACTCTGCGAAACTCATTGTTGCGATTCGCTGCTTGCTGGTACACTCCGGCCAGAAAGAAATGGAAAAATCTGACTACGTCATCCGAGGCGGGATTGAGGGAAGAGAACGCCTGCGCATCCTGTCCCGCGTCATGCGGCCCACAACGCTTGATTTGTTGCGACGCGCAGGAATCCGGCCAGGAATGGCCTGCCTGGAGATCGGCTGCGGGGGAGGCGACCTCGCCTTCGACATGGCGCGCATGGTGGGTCCTGCGGGCAGAGTTGTTGGGACGGACATCGACGAGAAGAAGCTCGAACTCGCCAGCCAAGAGGCCGAGGAGCAGCAACTGAACAACGTCGAATTTCGACTCACGGACATCACTGAGAGCGAACCCGGGAAGGCATTCGATTTGGTCCACGCGCGGTTTGTGCTAACACACTTGGCGAACCCCGCTCAGGCCTTGGCGAGAATGCGCGGAGCGTTGCGGCCCGGCGGAGTCATAGTGGTGGAAGACATCGATTTTCGAGGCTATTTTTGCCATCCGGAGAGCATGGCGCTCTGGCGATACGTCGAGCTCTACACAGAGACCGTGCGGCGAAAAGGAGCGGATGCGAACATTGGACCCCGCCTGCCAGCTTTACTCATCGAGACCGGCTTTGAGAATGTGCGCCTGAATGTCGTCCAGCCGGCCGGAACCGATGGCGAAGTAAAGCTCATTACTCCACTCACAATGCAGAACATTGCCCGCGCAGTGCTGGCTGAGGGCCTAGCCTCCCCGGCTGAGGTCGATCAGCTCGTGGCGGAACTCTACGAATTCGCTCACATGCCTGGCAGTGTCGGTTGCATGCCCCGCGTGGTAGGAGCCTGGGGCAACCAATCTAAGGCGCCAAACTGAAGCGCAGGGCAGCGCAATCATTGTTAAGCAAAGATCGCGTCTTCGAGCGCGCTCCGGCACCTCAAACGGCTTGAGCCGGTTGTACATTTTCGGTGCGGCAGGATAGCTCCCCGATCGTCGGCAAGCCGGAAAGGCGAACTCCATGAACGAAGAAAATACAGGAGCGTTACTTGGCCAGAAAAATCCCTGCGCCTACAGTTTTGGATTCCGCAAGGGCGAGTTGCTGACTCTGCACGTCCGCCAGGTGGACTTGTTCGATCGCTGGATTGAGCTGGAGGAAGGCACCACGAAAATCGGTGAAGCCCGCAAAGCCAAGATGACCACCGAACTTTTCGAGCTATTATCCGCGTGCTGCCAGGGCAAGAAGCCGGATGATTTCGTGTTCACGCGCGGAACTTGCGCGCAGGTTGTTGACCCGCGTAAGGAATGGTACGATTTATGTGTCAGGTCTGGCCTGGGTCATTGGGTTGCCGCAAAGCGCAAGAATGGCGAGGAGTTCAACGCCTATCGGGGGTTGAACCTTCACCACTTCCGGCGCAGGGCGATCAGGAACATGACCCGGCGAGGCGTCAGTGAAACGGTAGCCATGAGAATAAGCGGGCACAAGACCATAAGCGTTTTCAAGCGATACAACATCGTGGACGAACGCGACTTGGAGCAGGCGTCGAAGCTGATTGAGGCTGGCCGCAAGCTAGATGTTTCGGGCTCCGAAACTGACACAAAAAGTCATACATCGACTTACGCGCACTCTTAGATTGCTCGTAAGTTGTTGGTTTCCTTCAGCGGGGACGTAGTTCAGCTGGTTAGAACGCTGCCCTTTAGTTAGTTAGAATCCTACACTGTCACGGCCGAGCCGCAGAATCTGTCACGCACGCCGTCGCTCATCCGACAGCAAACGCTGTATCCTTTCGTTGACTCGGGCGTCTAATCCGCCTAGAGTCGAATTAGGGCAATGCGCAATAGACTATTCATCGTCGTGGCGTTGGTCGCCCTGTTGGGCTTGCAATTTGCGGACTGCATGTCCGCGATGACGCAAGACCAGCAGAGTATGCAATGCTGCGGTTCCATGCCCTGCGACCCGTCCAATCAGAGTCACGATTGCTGCAAGGGGATGGTTTCTTCACAGTCCCCCAGCGTGCTGCCTGTTGCCCGCGTCACGCTCCATGCGCCGGTGATGGTTGTCACGGACATTCTTGCCTCCCCGCGGGCGACGCCGGACTCCGAAGCATTTCACTTGGATTTTGAGGCTCCCCAGCATTCGCCCCCAGAGCTGTACACCCTTAACTCTTCCCTCCTGATCTGATCCGCTGCTCCACGGTGCGGCAACGTACCGCCCTGTCTCTTGTTGTGTCTCCGCTGTCCCTTTGACCCGCCGATGTGTTTTCGGCCGACTCCCTTCACGGGATTCGCCGACGATCCGCGGTTTCGTCGTGCACGTTCAGGAGAAAAAGATGTTTTCGATCGCGAAAAGGAGTTTCGCTGCGCGTTTGTCGTGCGCAGCTCTTAGTCGCAGTATTTCAGTGATTTTGCTTTCCGTTATTTTCGCGGGGCGGGCTTTCGCACAGGAGTCTGCACCATCACATTCGGGAACGGTCACTCCACTCTCGGAGTTGCTCACGGAAGCGGAGAAGAACAATCCGCAAATCGAAGCGGCGCGACGTGGCTGGGAAGCAGCAAAGCAAGTGCCGACACAAGTCTCGACGCTTCCCGACCCGCAATTCACGCTCCAGCATTTCAGCGTTGGCAGCCCGCGTCCCTTCGCCGGATACACCAACAGTGAATTTGCGTACATCGGCTTGGGAGTCTCACAAGACATTCCGTATCCGGGCAAGTTGCGCTTGAAAGGTGAGATTGCGAAGCGCGAAGCAGACGTTTCGCAGCAGCAGATCGAGTCTGTGCGCCGCAGCGTGCTCGCGGAACTCAAAGCTGCGTATTTCCAACTGGCCTACCTGTCGAAGACGCTTGCGATCCTCGAACAGGACGGCGAACTGCTCAAACAGGTGCAACAAGCCGCAGATGCCCGCTACCGCTCGGGAATGGGCACACAGCAAGACTTGCTGCAAGCGCAACTGCAACAGACCAAGCTCCTTCGTGAAATCGCCATGCACCACCTGGAAGTGGGCAAGCTCCAAGCCCAAATCAAACAGCTTCTCAACCGCCGACAGGATTCGCCGGACATCGAACCCACCGATCTCGTCGAAACACCTCTCGTGCAGACCTACGCCGAACTTCTGGCTGCCGCGCAGGTCCAGAATCCCGAAATCGCCAGCGCGAAGAAGATGATCGAAAGACAGTCCCTTCAAGTGGACCTGGCACGCAAGGATTTCTACCCCGACTTCAACGTGCAGTATATGTGGCAACGCACCGACCCCACGCAGTTTCGCGCCTACTACATGCTGAGTGTCGGGGTGCGCGTGCCGATCTATCGAAGACGCAAACAACGTCCCGAACTCGCGCAAGCAGAAGCGGAGAAACTTCGCGCGGGAAGCGAACTCCAGGCGCAGTCGCAGCAGGTCGCGGCGGAATTGCGCGCGCAGTACGTGCTAGTCCAACAGACCTCTGAGCTTCTCAAGATTCACCGCGAGGGACTCTCGCCTCAGTCGCGGTCGGAATTCCAAGCCGCCTTAGCCACGTACCAATCGAACAAACAGGATTTTCAAGCCTTGCTGGCTGCGTTTCTCGACGTGCTCCACCTCGACGAAGAGTATTGGCAGAACGTCGCCGAATACGAGACCTCAATTGCACGGCTCGAACAGATCACGGGATTGTCGCTTCGTTAAAAAGGAAAATGAACATGCGGAACTATCGAAATGCGTTTGTCTTCGCCCTGGTGGGCAATCTCGCGCTCCTCGCTGTTCTCGGCGGACTGTGGTGGCGCGGAAAGCAACATCGAGAGGCGGAGGCTGCGATGCAACCGCCTTCGACCGAATCGGCCCAGAGTCCTCCGAACGGGTCGGAGAGTGCGGCGATGGCACCGCACGACGCAGCGCTCGTCCCTGTCCAGCTTTCGCCGGAGCGTCTGCAAAGCATCGGCGTCAAGACCGGCCGGGTAGAAAGCAGAACCGTCGAAGACGAGATCCACGTCACTGGCAATGTCGCGATTGATGAAACGCGCCTCTCCACCGTGCAGGTGCGGTACTCCGGCTACATCCAGAAAGTCTTCGCAGATGCCACGTATCAATACCTTCGCAAAGGCCAGCCCCTTTTCACCATCTACAGCCCGGACCTCGCGGCCACCGAGCGTGAGTATCTGGTGGCGAAGCAAAACCAACAGCGCGTAGCACAAAGCACAGTCCCTGGTGTGACCGAGGGAGCCGCGTCGCTCTTGGAGGCCGCAACCGAGCGGCTCAAACAATGGGGCGTTCCACAGCGCGAAATCGCTAGACTCGAATCGACAGGTGCAATCCAGCTGGAACTCCAAGTCGATTCTCCGGTTTCTGGCTACATCACCGAGCGCAACGCCCTGCCGAATCTCACCGTTCAGCCGGAGACGCGGCTTTATTCCGTCGCCGATCTTTCCACGGTTTGGGTCTTGGCCGAAGTGTTTCAAAACGATTTGGGAAGAATCAAAGTCGGCGACGGGGCTTCGCTCACGATCGATTCCTATCCGGGACGCACCTTCGAGGGCCGCGTCAATTTCATTTATCCCCAAGTGGACATGACGACGCGCACGGCGCGGGCGAGGCTTGTATTTTACAATCCCGGTTTGACATTGACTCCAGGAATGTTCGTCAACGTTACGTTGAAAGTCGCTATGGGAAAGCAGTTGGTCATTCCAGCCACCGGTGTTTTGCAATCGGGAACGCGGCAGATTGTTTTCGTCAGCCGCGGCGACGGCTACATCGAACCACGCGAAGTGCAACTCGGCTCGCGAGCAGGGGATGACTTCATTGTTTTGAAAGGAGTGAAAGCGGGCGAGGAAATCGTAACGTCCGCCAACTTCCTGATCGACTCGGAAAGCCAGCTACAGGCAGCACTCGGGACGTTTGTTCCCCCGCCGCCCGGCGCAGGCGCGGCAGGAGCGATGAACGCTCCACAGGCAAAGGCGGAATTCACAACCGAACCCGATCCCCCGCGCAAAGGCGGCAACACCTTCCGTGTGAAGCTCACCGATGCGAGCGGTTCACCGATCTCTGGCGCGGAAGTTTCCGTCACCTTTTCCATGCCGGCCATGCCCGCGATGGGCATGGCCGCGATGCGGACGCAGGTTTCACTCACAGAAAAAAGCAACGGACTCTATGAGAGTCCAGGGAAGCTTGACAGCGGCGGAACGTGGCAAGTCACGATTCTTGCGAAGAAGAACGGCCAAGTTGTCGCCAGCAAACAACTCAGCGTGAACGCCACGGGAGGAATGTAACGTGATCTCTCGTTGGATTGATTGGTGCGCGCAAAACCGTTTTCTGGTGTTCACGGGAACGCTGCTGCTGGTGCTCGCGGGAATCTGGTCGCTTCGCTGGATTCCGCTGGACGCCCTGCCGGACATCTCAGACGTTCAAGTCATCGTGCATACGCCGTGGGCTGGTCAGCCGCCCAGCCTCATCGAAGACCAGGTTACCTATCCTATCGTCACCAAGTTGCTCGCGGCACCGCACGTGAAGGCCGTAAGGGCGCAGACGATGTTCGGTGACTCCTACGTCTTCGTCGTCTTCGAAGATGGAACCGATCTCTATTGGGCGCGCTCGCGCGTCCTCGAATACATGCAGCAGATCACCGGGCGCCTGCCTGCCGGAGTTCATCCCGTCATTGGGCCGGACGCAACAGGAGCAGGCTGGGTGTACGAGTACGTGGTGGTAGATCGCAGCCACCAGCGCAGTCTCGCCGAATTGCGCAGCATTCAAGACTGGTACTTGCGGTATCAGCTCGAGACCGTCCCCGGCGTCGCGGAAGTCGCGACCATCGGCGGGTTCGTAAAGCAATACCAGGTCAATCTCGATCCCAACAAGCTGCGCGCCTACAACATTCCACTTTCGATGGTGATGGAGAAGGTGCGGGCGAGCACCAATGAAGTGGGCGGGCGTCTCCTCGAAATGGGCGGTGCGCAGTACATGATCCGCGGCCTCGGCTACCTGCGTTCGCTGAATGACTTGGAGTCCGTACCAGTCGCCACGAAGAACGGAACCCCGGTCCTCGTCCGTGATCTCGGCACGGTGAGCTTCGGGCCGGACATCCGCGAAGGCGTCGCTGAATGGCAGGGCGAAGGGGAAACTGTCGCAGGCATCGTCGTCATGCGCAACGGGATGAATGCCCTGACCGTCATCGACGGCGTAAAGAAAAAACTGGCGGAGACCAAATCCTCGCTGCCTCCCGGAGTCGAAGTCATCTCCGGTTACGACCGCTCCGGCTTGATTCACGCCTCCATCGAAACCTTGCAGCGGGACTTACTCGAAGAGGGCATCATCGTCAGCCTCGTCATCATCCTCTTCCTGTTTCATTTCCGCTCGGCGCTGATTCCGATTCTCACGTTGCCGATCGCTGTACTGGCCTCGTTCATCCCGATGTACTACCTGCACGTCAGCTCTAACATCATGTCGCTCGGCGGACTGGCGCTGGCCATCGGCGTCCTCGTCGACGCGGCAATCGTCATGGTTGAAAACGGCTACCGCCAGGTCTCTGAGCACCCATCTGCCGAATCGGAAGGCGTGTCCGCGCCGGAACGACGGCGCATCCTTCTCAGCTCCGCCAAACAAGTGGGACCGGCGATCTTCTTTTCGCTCGTCATTATTGTCGTGTCCTTCTTACCGGTTTTCCTGCTCGAAGCGCAGGAAGGAAGAATGTTCCGGCCACTGGCCTGGACGAAAACGCTAGCTGTAGGCTTTTCTTCCGTGCTGGCCATCAGTCTCGTTCCGGTGCTGATGATTCTCTTTATCCGCGGCAAGCTACGACCGGAATCGAAGAACCCCATCTCCCGCGTCACGCAGGCCATTTACCTGCCCGTGCTGCGGCTCTGTTTGCGATATCGCAAGACTACGTTGCTGGTCAATTTGCTGTTCTTGATTGTGACTTTGCCATTGGCCCTCAAGATTGGCAGCCAGTTCATGCCGCCGCTCTTTGAAGGATCGGCGCTCTACATGCCGACCGCCCTGCCCGGAATTTCCATCACACAAGCTTCGCAATTGCTCCAGGAGCAGGATCGCATTATTCGAACCTTCCCGGAAGTCGAGACGGTCTTCGGCACCATCGGACGCTCGGACAGCGCCACGGACAACGCACCACTCGACATGTACGACACCACCATCATGCTCAAGCCGCGTGAACAATGGCGTCCGGGCATGACCTACGAAAAACTCATCCAGGAAATGGACCCCAAACTCCAGTTTCCCGGACTCTCCAACACGTGGACCATGCCCGTTGAAAATCGGCTGGATATGGAATTGACGGGCATCAAGACACCTCTTGGATTGAAGATTCAAGGACCGACGCTCGAAGGCATTCAGCAAACCGGCGCGCAAATTCAGCAACTGCTTTCCTCGCTTCCCGAAGTGCGCTCCGTTTTCTCGGAACGGGTGTCGCAAGGCTTCTACATCAACGTTGAGGTCAACCGGCTGGAAGCCGCACGCTATGGGTTGACGATCGCCGATGTGCAGCAAGCGGTTAGTTCTGGAATCGGCGGGGAAACGGTCACGGAAAACATCGAGGGCCGCGAGCGGTATCCAGTCAACGTCCGCTACAACCGCGATTTTCGCGACAACGTGGAAGAACTCCGTCGCGTATTGATTGCCACACCTGCCGGCGCGCAGATCCCCATCGAGCAAGTTGCGCGCATTTCGTTTTCCCGCGGCCCTGCGATGATCCGCGATGAGGGTGGAGCCTTGACCGGATACGTCTACATCGACCTCAATTCGAAAGACTATGGGACATTCGTGAAAGCGGCGAACGACCTCTTCCGCCAAAAGCTTCACTTGCAGCCAGGGCACACCTACAAGTGGGCCGGAGAATATGAATTCGAACAACGAGCCAAAGAGCGCCTCAAGATTATTCTTCCCGTGGTGTTCTTCGTCATCTTCGTGCTCCTCTATATGGTCTTCCACTCTGTCGCTGAATCCGCGGTGCTCATCTTTCCCACGATCTACGCGCTTACCGGCGGACTCATCCTGCAGAAACTGCTCGGTTACAACTTCAGCGTAGCGGTTTGGGTCGGCTACATCGCGCTGTTCGGCATCGCCGTCGAGACCGGTGTGGTGATGATCGTCTATTTGCACGAGGCGCTCGACCGCCGACTTGCGTCAGGGAAACCGCTAAAGCACGAGGACATCGAAGAAGCAGCCATTGAAGGTGCAGTCCATCGCTTGCGCCCGAAGCTGATGACCGTGTGCGTCGTGCTCGCGAGCCTCATTCCCATCCTGTGGGAATCCGGTGTCGGCTCCGACGTGATGAAACCCCTTGCCGCTCCGATTGTCGGAGGCATGATCACATCCACAATTCATGTGTTGATTCTAGTGCCAGTATTTTTCGCGCTCATGAAGGAGCGCGCGCTGCGTCGCGGCACTCTGCAACCGAGAGAAACTCAGGCAGAAGCATAAGAATTTTTGCAGTCAATTCAGACGATCAAGAGGAGACAGTTACGATGAAACTCAAAATCTCAGTAAAGGTGATTCCCATGCTGGCCGCGGCAGTGCTTGTGCCGTTAGCGATTCTGGCGCAGACGGGCAGCGACCAGAACGCTGTGACCGGCATCGTAAGCGACGCGATGTGCGGCGCGACGCATATGATGAAGGATAAGCCCGCAGCGGAGTGTTTGCGCTACTGCGTTAAGCAGGGAACCAAGTACGCGCTCCTAGCGGGCAAGAGTGTGTACACACTTGAAGGACATGAAGCGGAGCTCGACAAATACGCCGCGCACAAAGTCACCGTGAAGGGAACGTTGAAAGGCGAAACCCTGACCGTGGACTCCGTAGTTCCGGCGAAGTAACTTAGGTCACTATGCGGAGCATTCGACGCAGGCTTTGCCCTGCAATCCTTCGATTCCTTCTTTCGCAATGATGGGAACCATGATGAGGGCCGCTGCAGGGTCAGCCCACCACAGACCGAAGAGGGTGTTGAGCAGCAAACCGGCAAGAAGGATGCCGGAAAGATAGGTGCAAAACTCCGTCTGCTTGGCATCCGCGTGCATGGCAGCACTTCCCAGGGCATGCCCCACCTTTCGCTTGGCTCTTGAGAGGAGCGGCATTATGAGCAAGGAGACGCAGGCCAGAACGATTCCCGGAATGCTGTGTTCGGGAGCCCGGCGGGACCACAAGTCCAAAACAGATTCATACGCGATGTAGGCAGTCAGTAGAAGAAAGCAAACTCCGACAATTCTCAAGGCGCGCTTCTCATTAAGCTCGCGGCGGTGCACATCCGCGTCAACGGACATTCTCCACAGCAGGACCGACCCGGACGTGACTTCGATGAAGCTATCGATTCCGAAGCCTACGAGCGAAATGCTACCAGCAATTGCCCCTGCGACGATGGCCACCAAACCTTCTAAGGCATTCCACGCGATGGTGAAATATTCGAGCCTTCGTCCGTGACGCGCGACAGCCGGTCGTTCCACGATGCCGCTGTTAAGCATGCCACAGTCTACAACGCCTCCTGGCGCCGCGATGCGCACGTCCTTCGCGTGGTTGCTACTTTCGCGGCGATGATCACATAAGCTCTAAATCTTGACGTTTTCTTGAGCGTTAAAAAGCCCAGGCACTGTTGATTAAACTAGAGACGTTCACCGGCTCTGTTGACATGCTCGGCACAGTTTGAAATTTGAGTTCTCGACGCGAGGGGGTAGAGAGTGTTTTCTGAGGAAGCAGGAGGGGACGATGGCCGAAGTCGGACTCCTGCCCTTTGCCCGCGTGGCCCTGGAAGTGGC
>WNFB01004353.1_pt1 | contig 12606 bp, 11 predicted proteins | sample 5400501 | NCBI WGS metagenome assembly WNFB01 (sample SAMN13153341, study PRJNA577476) | soil metagenome | isolation source: 200 cm saprolite under Douglas fir tree site 2 hole 1 | place: USA:California | collected 2015-04-18 | reverse complement strand
TCAACGGGTTCAAGCAGGTAAACGACCGTTTTGGACATATCCAGGGGAACAGACTCCTGAAGATTTTCGCAGCAGCTCTTAAAGAAGCGTGCCGCGAATACGACTATTCAGCGAGAATGGGTGGAGATGAATTCGTTATCGTTGCGCCGGGTCTCCATGAGGATGCCGCCGCAGAAATGGTCCATCGGCTTGAAACAATTATCGGCCAGGTGGGCCAAGTTGTTTGTGGCGACGCGATCGCGGTTTCGGTGAGTATCGGTCACGCCTTCTACCCGGCGGATGGTAGCAACGCCGAACAACTTCTGGCGGAGGCCGATCGTCGCATGTACAACGTCAAGAATTCACATTATGTAAAGATGGCGGAGCGCCACACCACACTTCAGCTCGAGAAAGCCAGAACTTAGGATTTACAAACTGCGTTTCCCGATCCATCAGGCGCATCCCAACCGCTAAAAGTTCTAGATTACTTGCCCGTGTAAAGGTCCGGGAACCATTGTCGTAGATGTGCGACTTTTGGCGCGTCGTTATAGACGATGTAAGGATTGTCTGGATGATGCGCAGCATAGTCCTGGTGGTAAGCCTCGGCGGCATAGAAACCTTTCAACGGGACCACCTGAGTGACTATCGGACGCGCAAAGATCTTGGCTTTGTCCAGTTGCGCAATATAGGCCTCGGCGATGCGTTTCTGGTCTTCGCCGTTATAGAAAATCGCCGAGCGATACTGAGTACCGGCATCAGGTCCCTGCCGGTTTAGTTGAGTTGGATCGTGTGCTGCCGAGAAAAACACTCGAAGAAGTTCGCCATAGGTAATCTGCGATGGATCGTAAGTAATCTTTACCGACTCGGCGTGGCCAGTCTCGCCGCTGCTTACCACTTCATATTCTGCGCTATTGGCTGAACCTCCGGCATATCCCGACGTCGCGTGGGTGACGCCTCTTACGTGCTGAAACACAGCTTGCACGCCCCAGAAGCAGCCTCCAGCCAAAACGGCGGTCTGCTCTCCATGAGCGGTGGCGCGAGCAGCATCTATCGCAGGTTTCGGAACCGCGCCCGTTCCGGTCTCTTCCGCAATGCAAGCGACGACGCCAGCAAAAGTGAGCATAAGAAGAGCTGCAGACACCCGACCAAGAAAGCTAGACATAACAAACTCCTCCTATCACAACAATTGCGATTAAGACCGCCGGTGTGTTGTTAGAGTCGCCACCGGCGACAAAGTTTCAACCCCTATTCCGCGATGTGGGCCTCGCTCTCTTGAGAGTGGGGACTAGTAATTACCGTTACGCTCAAGTATTTCCTCATGCAACGCACGCACGGCGCGTACCCTTCCCTTAGGGCTTCGCTTACCGGAATTGCGCGCAATTTTGTCTTGTGGTGGATAAACGAGCAGCCAGCAGTGTGAAACGTTTTCCCATCTGATGACACCACCACCATCATGCTTGCCGGAACGTGGGATGCAGGCTGCGCATGCTCGGAACGCAATTCCGGGCGCGATGCTACCGATGACCTTGCCGCCTCGAAGCTGCCGACAATCAATACGGTGGCTGCAGCGGCGACCATCCATCCGAAGGCGTTACCCCTGTGACCGGGCATTTTCTCATCCAGTCGGTGGTGCAGGCGTTGGCTGAAGCCCAACGGCATTTCGAACATTCGTTCGTCTCCATAAAGCTGGATCACATTTCGCGTACCGTCGAGGACCGCGGTGCAGTGCTTGCAGGCACGGAAGTGCTCTTCCATGGCAGCGCGTAATCCCGGCTCGACGTCGCCATCGAGGTAATTCGAAAGCTCGCGCCATACTTCTTCGCAGCTGACTACCATGGCTTATTCCCCTTTGCAAAAGACAAGCGGCTATGCCAACTCCCTCCGAGCCCGGGGGCCAGCAGATCACGCAGCATCAGTCGTGCCCTCAGTAGCCTCGTTTTGACCGACGCGCTGGAAATTCCAAGGGATCTGGCGGTCTCGTCAATACTCAATTGCTCGATGTCCCGCAAAACGAAAACTTCACGGTATTTCTCGCCAAGAGATGCCAACGCTTCTGCCAACTTCTCGCGGACTTCCTTTCGCTCCAGTGTCTCCGAAGGAATCTCACGCCAGTCGGCAAAGTCCCTGGGAGTATATTTTCCTTCTTCGTCTCGGCCATCAATGATGGGCTCGATCATGCCGGCATGCTGTTTTCTTCTGCGCATACGCGCCTCATTCACCGCGATCTGAATCAGCCAGGTGCTGAATCGCGCTTCCGCCCGGAATTGCCGGATGTGTTTGAAAGCTTTCAGGACCGCCTCCTGGGCTGCATCCTCAGCGTCTTCCTGGTTGCGCAAAATTGCAAAAGCCGCACTGTACACGCGAGATTCGTAAGGCCGAATCAGCTCGTGAAAAAGCTCATGCTCCCCATCCCGAATACGGCGAATTAATACTTCTTCGTCGAGTTTTTCGGCTGGATTGTCCAGCGCAGCGGCTCGTGCCGGCATTGCCCCTCACCACCAACTGAAGTCACCGCGGTCCCGCCCGGAAATTATTCCGACAAGTATTCCGGATTCTTTTTCCATCCAGTGAACATGGATACAAAGTTATCCCACCCATGCAGGATGACCATCACCAAATGACCAAAGACAAACGCCAAAATCGCCCACATGATCAAAAAGTGCCAAAGCCGGGCCAGGTGAAAACCGCCCATCATCCACGCCAGCCAGGAAAGCTGCACTGGTTTCCACACGGCCAAGCCGGTCAATACTGACAGCACTCCTAATGCAATCGCCGACGTGTAGGCATGCTTCTGCAAAGGATTGTAGGCTTCCTTCACCGGCGGCTTCTGACCAAAGAAGAAGTAGTGGCGAACCATTGGCCACACTCCCGGCAGGTCTCGCCGCGTAAAGAGAACCTGTTTGTAATTGCCGCTAAAAATTTGATAGCCTACGTACAAGATTCCGGTTGCGATATAGATCCACATGAAGGTAAGGTGCCACTGCAATGCACCGCCCAGCCAGCCACCCAGGGCGAACGCCTTCGGCCAGTACAGCAGATCTTTCTGTGGTATCTTCGCCCCAAAACTTGGAAAGGCACGGAAGATTTGCAGTCCGCTTCCTACCAGCACGAAAAGCGCGACGGTATTAATCCAGTGGCAAAGGCGTACTACGAAGGGGTGCTCGTAGACTGCCGTGGTCACTGCGCCGGACTTCACGTTCTCGACCGCAATCGCGTGAGTGGACATGCCGGTTCTCCCTGCTACAGCCCGTAAAAGTATGAGTAGCCTTGATCTTCCCAGTATCCAACTTTATCGAGCACATGAGTCACGTTGAGGGCAGTCAGATACTTGGCCTGTTTGTAGCCAATTTTCGTTGGGATATTCAGGCGCAAAGGCGCGCCGTGTTCGGGAGTAAGAGGTTTGTCGTACATTTCGTAACAGAGCAACGTTTGCGGATGCATTGCTGTCGCCATATCCAGTGACTCGTAATAGTCGTCAGCGCATTCGACGGTAACGAAACGCGCACCGGGGTCGGCGCCGATCATCTTGAGGAAGTCAGAGAGCTGCACGCCGCCAAAGCGGCCAATCACATCCCACCCCTCTACGCAAACGTGACGGGTATTCTGCCTGGTCTTGGGCAGCCCTTGAATTTGTGCCAAGGTATAATCCCCAGGTTTCTGGACCGCGCCGCCCACCGTCAAAGTCCATTTATCGAAATCAATCTCCGGGTCGTCCACGTCGTAGTCATTAATGGGAAATTTGTTGAAAGGAGTGAGAGCAGAGTCAGGAAAAGTCGGCGCGAGGTGGCCACGGCGGAAAAGCCCGGCAGAGGCCCAATCGCTGAAAGCAAGCCCGGACTTCAAGAGGGGCTTTTGTGATTTCGAGATGGCGAAGGCACCCAAAGCCAGCACCGGTGTCAGTTTCAGCAACTCGCGCCGATTGATAGCTTTGAATCTACGGTCATCAGTGGCTGATTTCATAGAACGCTACAGCATTTATCTGACGTGAGATTCGCCAGCCGCCAAGAAGTTACAGGCGACCCGCCCGGAGCGTTGCCGCAGTGATTCGCAATTTACTGTTGAGCCGTGCCCTTCACTACTAGAGCAAACGGCATTTCTTCACCGGAAGACAGTTTCATCCCGCCAGAAAATATCCAGTGTTCCTGGTCGTCTTTCGACACCGCCGCTGCCGTGCCGCTCTCGGCCTGGACCATGTTCAAGGGACCCGGGTGCTTTGTCCCGGTTGCTTTGCGGCTCAGGTTAACCAATTCTTGAAATTTCAAGACTGCATTGGGATCAGTATCCGACGATGCAGGAACGAGCAAGAGAAAGTCGCGATTGGGTGCGGCACCGAGATGATTACCGTCATCGGGTATTAGTTCGTAGCGAAGAGTATAGAAGCCAGCGGAAATAGGTTGCCCGCGATAATCGGTCGAAGCCTGCGGAAAATGGAGCACCCCGACCATCGTCGACTCGGCCAGGCGGTTATAGAGCGCTCCTTGAACATCTTTCTTCGGTTGAGCGGGCACGATTGCCCGTAACCACAACTCGCAGGCCACGCTGCCGTCATCGAGCGTCACATGGTAGCCCTTGGAATCGAGGACCTGGCGCACCGCATCCGGGACAGACTTGTCGGTAAGGGGACCGATATTCTCTACTTTGCCGTTCTGTGCAAAGCTGAAGATAAGGGGAAATAGCAGGAAAGCGCAGAGAAATCCCAGGCCTTTATGCAAGTACCCTCCTCTGGATCCAATGCCTTATTCGCAAATTTAGCGCGCGAACGTCCCCACAAATGCGCTCCGCTTGCCGTGCAGATCCCACGAGACACCCAATCCGGGACCGCGATATGAATCGGTCAACGCCACCGCTGGCATGGAATGCGCCATCTCCGTGAGTGGAGGGTAAAAGGTTTCTTCGTTGCCGCAGAGGTGATCCTTTGCCCCGACCCCGCGCGTTTGGATGGTTGCGAAACGGCCGGCACGCAACATGGCAGAGCCGTGATGTTCATGATTTACAACCAATTCCATCGGAGCGCTGACCACCTGTTGCACATTTTTCAGCAGTTCCCCGCCCATGTGCTTGGCGAAATTAACTAACGCAGCACTTTGCTGCGGACTTGCCTGATCGTCGACCAGCAATACGGCCTTGGCAGGATAGGGGTTTTCGTATGGGTCACCCAGAGTACCGTTGGCGCGCACGGCGGCGGCCACGGTCAGACCTTGGAGGGGCACACCGTCCCAACTTCCGCCTTGGACATGCCAGGCAAGAATGGCTTCATTACCCACCAGGTTCACCTCACCATTGGCGAAGCACTGGCCAGTGTAAATATCGGCGCTGCGCGTTTCTAAATAATCGCCGCTGATCTGCTGTGCGCTCATGGCGAGTGAGAGAACAAGAAGAACGGGGAAAAGAGCAAGCAGGGAACCACGCATAGGGAAACTCCTCGTCGTTTGTAACGTAGCTTATATTGTCGAACAAAGGGGCCAGTGGCTGCAAGCGGTCCGGCCGCGTTGACTTGCGTGGGGCGCTGACCCTAACATCAAAGTTTATTCATCCGGAGAAGTTCTCCTCATGGTTGACGAGATCGTTTCCCATTACCGCGTAATGCAGCAGCTCGGCGGGGGCGGGATGGGTGTGGTCTACGAGGCCGAGGATCTGAACCTCGGCCGGCACGTGGCCCTGAAGTTCCTGCCTCCGGACCTTGAGAGAGATGCTGGTGCATTAGAGCGCTTTCAGCGCGAGGCCCGGGCTGCATCGGCGCTGAACCATCCCAACATTTGTACGATTTACGAAATCGGGCAGGCTGATGGGCGGCACTTCATCGCCATGGAATTGCTCGAAGGCGAGACGCTAAAGCATCGCGTGGATGGCCATCCCATGGAGATGGGGCTGTTACTGGAGCTCGCCATTCAGATGGCAGACGCGCTCGAGGCCGCCCATGCCAAGAACATCATCCACCGCGACATCAAGCCGGCGAACATTTTTATCACCAACCGTAACCAGGCGAAGATTCTCGATTTCGGACTGGCAAAACACGCGCTTCAGCCGCATGCCGTTCTCGGTGGTTCGACGCTCGGGGCGGCCGCGACTTTGGACGAAGGGCTTCTAACCAGTCCCGGCTCCACGGTTGGCACCGTGGCGTACATGTCTCCAGAGCAGGCTCGAGGCAAGGAATTAGATACCCGCACTGATCTTTTCTCCTTCGGCGCTGTAATTTACGAGATGTCCACCGGCGCGCTGCCCTTCCGGGGGGATACATCGGCAGTGATCTTTGAGGCCATCCTGAATCGGGCGCCAGTAGCGCCGGTTCGGCTGAACCCGGACGTCCCCGAGAAGCTGGAAGAGATCATCAATAAACTGCTGGAAAAAGACCGTGATCTCCGCTACCAGAGTGCAGCAGAAGTGCGCTCGGACTTGAAGCGCCTGAAGCGCGACAGTGAGTCGGGCGCCATCGCAGCTGTGACTTCGGAAATCCCCGCGTGGCGAAGTTCGCGGACATCGCGGTCGCCGGGTTCTCAGATAACAACGCAGTCCCCAGGAAGAAAATTTGGCACGATAGCGCTTGCTGCGGTCATCCTGGCGCTTCTCGTCGCCGGGGTTTTCATGTTTTCACGCCACGGTCGCGCCCTGACGGAAAAGGATGCCATCCTGGTTACTGATTTCATAAATACGACCACTGACCCTGTCTTTGATGGCACGCTCAAGAAAGCATTGGCAGTGGATTTGGCACAGTCGCCCTACCTGAACGTCTTTCCCGATCAGAAGGTGCAACAGACATTACAGTTCATGGGGCGCTCGCCAGATGACAGGGTTTCAACCGCAGTTGGAAAGGAAATCTGCCTTCGCGACGGTATCAAGGCCATGTTGACAGGCTCAATTGCGAGCCTGGGGAGCCAGTATGTGATCACGGTGGACGTAATCAACGCCTCCAGCGGCGATTCTCTGGCCCGCGAAGAGGTACAAGCCCCCAGCAAAGAAGAGGTACTTAACGCGCTGCATAAAGCGGGTTCGCGGCTACGAAGCAGGTTGGGAGAATCGCTGCCTTCGGTCCAAAAGTACGACATGCCTCTATCGGAAGCGACGACGTCGTCCCTCGATGCTCTGAAAGCACTAAGTCTGGGCGATGCTAAGCACAACGCAAGTCAAGAACTGGCAGCCCTTCCGCAGTACCAAAGAGCCGTCGAGCTCGATCCGAACTTTGCCATGGCATACGCGCGATTAGGTACCGTTTACAACAACTTAGGGCAGAGTGAGCTGTCTGAACAGAATCGCAAGAAAGCCTTTGAACTACGCGATCGTGCCAGCGAGCGGGAGAAGCTCTACATCGCGTCGCATTATTACGCGGATGCAGGACAGCTGGACAAGGGAATCACAGCGCTGGAACTGTACAAGCAAACTTATCCTCGAGACTTCATTCCATTCAACAACGTGGCGGGTATTTATAACCAGCTTGGGCAATTCGAAAATGCTTTAGACAATGCGCGCCAGGCGGTCGAGATCGACCCAGAAAGCGGCACGGGCTACGAAAATCTCGCCCAGGCCTATGCCGGACTAAACCGTTTGGATGAGGCAAAAGCAACTTTGAATGCGGGGCTGAAGCATGTTCCCAAGAGCGCCATGCTGCACTATATGCTCGCCGGCGTTGCTGCGAGCCAGAATGATCCGACGACTCTGGAACACGAACTGGAATTGACGCAGGCTGCCGGGCCGGAGGGACAATTTGTGGCCCTGAGCTGCCGGATTTCGCTCGCCGTGTACCATGGCCAACTGAAGCGTGCCCGCGAGCTCGAAAGCAAAGCTGAGGACATGGCGAGGCAGGCTAACTTAACTGAAGCTATCGCGTCTGGCCGAGCTCAGCAGGCGCTGTGGGATGCTGTTTTCGGACTTCGCGCGCAAGCAATTCAGACGGCTAACGAGGCGTTGCAGACGTCTCAATCAGCCAAAGTGACTCCCACAGTCGCGTCCACGTTTGCGCTAGCTGGTGAAGAGGACAAGGCCCTGAAGCTCGCGAATGAACTCGCCGCCAAACGTCCCTACGACACCTTTGTGCAGTACGTCCAGGTGCCAACGATCAAAGCGATCATGGAGCTCAAGCATCATCAGCCGGCCAAGGCGATTGACCTTATGGACAGTGCTATGGTGTATGCGCGTACCGATTCCGGCGTGCTCTATGTGAGGGGAATGGCTTATCTGGAAGGAAAGCAGGGCAAAGAGGCAGCCGACGCCTTTCAAAAGATTATCGATTTTAAGTCTGTCCATGACGTAGACCCTACCGCTGCCCTGGCGCATCTTGGGCTGGGACGAGCATATGAATTGCAGGGCGATACCGCACGCAGTCGCATCGCTTACCAGGACTTTCTTGCGATGTGGAAGGATGCCGATCCTGATATTCCGCTGTTGCGGGAGGCCAAATCAGAGTACGCGAAAATACAGTAAGAAGCTGGCGTCGTCAGCTTTCAGACACGAGTCCACACTGTTGATAACAACTTAAGAATTGAGGTTGCGCTTTAAACAACAGGCGTTCCGGTCACCGGAACGATCATCCGCACTTGCCCGTGCCGTGACAGACCCTGCCCTTCGAACAGCAGTTGCCAGGCTCTGCCAGTTCACCGTCCGGGCCAATGCAAGTCTGAGTGTGGAGGCACCAGAATAATCCATCGTTAGATCGTGGAACCGTCGGATCGGGTTCGGAAAGCACGAACTGTCCTTTCCAGCGCAGGGCTGAGCAGAGATTAGGATTATTCGTATTGAAGCGATCGGATTCGCTGATCGTCTGTTCACGAATCATGCGGCACCTCCCGAGACGGCTTTCAGCAACGCGCGTTTCACCGCCACGCGGGCAAGTTGAACCTTGTAAGCATTGTGTGAAAGCGGCTTAGCGTTTTTCACGGCGGCATCGGCAGCCTTCTGCGCGAGGTCGTCATTGATGCTCTGTCCGCTTAGGACCTGCTCGGCCTCCGGTGAAGGCCACGGCACAGGAGCGACATACCCCATTACCACGCGTGCTGCCTGCACATTGGAGCCATTCATCTTCAGCGCAACCGCGGCAACTGCGAGCGGCCAGTCGAAAGCCTGCTTCTGACGGACTTCGTAATGGGCGGCCTTCACGCCCGTCGAGGCGGGAAGTACTACCTCCGTCACGATTTCGTTCGGTTGGAGGTCGTGCTCCCGCTCGGTTTCGGTCTTGGGAATCACATAGAACTTCTCCAACGGGAGTTCGCGTTTCCCCTTCGGACCTTCCAGTCTGATTTTCGCTCCATACGCGATCAGAACGGGCACGATCGTCGAAGGACTGACAAACTTTGCAGGCCCATCGTTTCCCAAAATAGCGTGGTAGCGGTTATCTCCGTCGGTCACCAGCTCTTTTCCGGTTTCATCCTTAGGCAGAAGGCCAAGTCCGTTGCGGAAAAACCAGCAGCGCGGGCGCTGGCACAGGTTACCGCCCAGTGTTGCCATGTTGCGGATCTGCGGGCTGGCAGCTTCGATGAGCGCGTCGGACAGTGCGGGATAGTTCTTCCGCACGTTGGCGTCGTCAGCCAAGTCGCCGAGATTGGTGAGTGCGCCAATGCGCAATCCCTGGGTGTTGTAAGTGACACCCGTTAGATCCCTAATGTCTTTGATATTCACCAGGCGTTTGGGCGCGACCACGTCGTCTTTCATCAGCGCAAGCAAGTCGGTGCCGCCAGCAAGGATTTCCGCTTGTCCCCAGTTGCTGGAGAGCAAGCTGACCGCTTGGGCCTTCGTTGTCGGGCTCACGTATTCAAAAGGTCTCATCACGCACCTGCTTTCTGGCCGAGCGAGGCGAGCACACGATCAGGGGTAAGGGGCAGGAAAGGTACACGAACGCCGATTGCATTGGCCACGGCGTTTGAAATCGCCGCGCCGGGAGAGATTACAGGCGGCTCGCCCAATCCGATGACTCCGCGCTCGTCATATCCTTTGCCCGTCATCATATGCACGACCAGCTCGGGAATGTCGTTAAGACCAGCAAGCCGGTAGTACTCCATGTTGGGATTCAACATGCGGCCAGTGGTCTGGTCCATTACCTTTTCTTCGAAAAGTGCATAGCTGATGCCCATGATGAGAGCGCCGTAGCAACTGCTCTCGGCCATTTTGAGATCGATGATGAGCCCGCAATCCTGGACTGCGACCATCTTCCTGGCCTTGACGACGCCGGTGTCGGTGTCTACTTCGACTTCGGCCATGCTCACGCCACCGACACCGCTATTGGTAAGGTCAGGCGGCTTGCTCTTGTCGGGATTCTTGCCACGCACCGTGACCGGCATCGCACCGAGCTTGGAACATGCCTCCTTCCAGCTCAGCGACTTGCTGGGATTGCTCTTCACCCTCACCGTTCCGTTGACGGATTCCAAGTCGTCCGGCTGAGCATTCAGGGCAGGAGCGACTTTGGCAAAGAGCGCGTCGCGCGCATCTACGGCCGCACGCCGCGTGGACGAACTCACTCCGCCCGGGGTCGTCGAACCTCCGGAACCTCCCGAGGGCGGATACATCGTGTCGCCGATGTACAGTTTGATGGCATCCATCGGAATTCCCAGAGTGTCAGCCGCGACTATCAGAATCGTAGTGCGAGTGCCGGTACCGATGTCCTGCGTGCCCAGCTTGATGTCTACCGAACCGTCAGGATGCAAAGTAAGGTCGCAGTCGCTTGCATGGCCGCGTCCCCCCCAGGTATGCATTGAAAGGCCAACGCCGCGAACGACGTTGCCAGATGCATTCTGGCCTCTCGGATGCCACTTCTGTTTCCAACCCATCAGGTCGGAAGCTATGCCTAGTTCCTCGCGATAGGTGTTTTGCCTATCCTTGGTCGCGAGGTCGATGTTCTTGAGGAAAAACTCAAGCGGATCCATGTTGAGCTTGGCCGCGAGATCATCAAGAGCGCACATCGTGATCACCGCTGCCTGCGGGTGATTTGGCGCCCGCCAGGCTCGTGCCGGACCAATGTTGTTACGTATTGCGGTGTGTTCTTTGCGCTGGTTGGGAATGCTCAACACGTAAGGTATCGGCGGCATACCGCCACCACCGGGACCTCCCGTTCCCCACGACTCCGATTGCCAAGCGACAATCGTGCCGTCTTTCTTCGCTCCGACTTTCACCCGGGCATAGGCAGATGGGCGAGCTCCCGCTACCTTCAATTCCGAATCGCGCTCCAGCATGATGCGCACGGGCTTGCCGTCGGCCTTCTTCGAAATTTCTGCGGTGGCAATTCCCCAACGATCGGGACCGAACTTGCTGCCAAATCCTCCTCCAATGTGGTCCTGATGCACTCGGATGTTGGTCGCAGGCATCTTCAACGGTTCCGCCATTTGACCCGCGATACCCGACACATTCTGCGTGGACATGTGCACCAGCAGATGATCGTTATCCGTCCACTCTGAAGTGGAACCGTGACTTTCGAGGCAGCAGTGAGTGATGACAGGTGCTCCGTACAAACCTTCGGAAGTGACCTCGGCTTGAGCGAAAGCCTTCTCGCCCTCGCCTAGTGTCTGAGCAGCAGCCTTCTGATAATTCGACTTCGGTCGAGTACCCTCCTCGGGATGAACTGTTGCCGCACGAATGGCGTTGATAACATCATCAGTGGCGCCATCCTCTTTGAGGCCGTTTAGGGTTTCCTCCTCCGGCTTGGAAGTAATGCCGTACTGCTGGATTTGCTCAACCATCTGTCGCGGTGGAACCTGGTTGTCGAGCATGTCATCGATATCGTCCATGCTGATAGGCCCTTGGGCTTCCGCGGCTCCCTTTGGCGGTTCGGCATCGCTCACCAGATGGGGCAGCTTCTGGTACTTCACTTCAATGGCCCGGATGGCGTCCTCCGCCGTCGGTTCATCTATCGCAGCGACCGCGACAATCTCATCGCCGGCCCAGTGGATGGTCGAGTTCGGCTTTTGGATTATGTGGACGGCCTTCACCCCCTGCATCTTCTCCGCCGCGCTGGTGTCAATGCTGATGACCTTGGCGTGCGCGTAAGGACAGCGCAAAATTTTGCCGAAGAGTAACCCGGGACGCTTGACGTCATAGGTGTACTTTGCCTGCCCCGATACTTTTACCGGGGAATCCACACGCGAAATGCGCTTTCCAATCAGAGTGCGATGTCCGGCATCGGGCCAACTATAGTCGGGCATGGCTCACGCCCCTTTCTGCGCAACCTGCGCGATCGCTTGCTGAATGCCGTGATAGGTACCGCAGCGGCACAGATTGCCGCTCAGCCCGTGGCGGATATCTTCGGCAGTAGGATTGGGATGCTTGTCCAGAAAGGCCTTGCACGCGACGACAAAGCCGGGAGTGCAAAAACCGCATTGCGACGCATCATTGTCAACGAACGCCTGCTGAATCGGATGCAGCTTGCCCTGTTGCATCAAGGACTCGACCGTGGTGACCTGCTTGCCCTGAGCTTCAATGGCCAACACCGAACACGCATATACGGGTTTGTTATTTAGCAGCACGGTGCAGGCACCACATTCCGCACGGTCGCATACGCGTTTAGCGCCGGTGATGTCGAATTCATCGCGCAGAGCATCGAGCAGAGTGACGCGCGGCTCCAGGTTCGCTTTGTACTTCTTGCCGTTGATAGTGAACTGCATCGCCCCGGCGCCGGGGCCATGGACTGGGACCTGCTCCCCGGCGGCCAAT
>WNFB01004352.1_pt1 | contig 12606 bp, 7 predicted proteins | sample 5400501 | NCBI WGS metagenome assembly WNFB01 (sample SAMN13153341, study PRJNA577476) | soil metagenome | isolation source: 200 cm saprolite under Douglas fir tree site 2 hole 1 | place: USA:California | collected 2015-04-18 | reverse complement strand
CGCCTTCCCTCGTCGCTCGTTCCTCGCTCCTCAGTCCAGGCGACGCCGCGCCCCTCCGGCTCGCTCATGACTGCGAGTGCACCGCCAGCTCAGGGGTGAGCCGTGCCACCGCCTCGGTGATGTCCCGGGCCAGGTGCTGCGGGACCAGGCCGACCTCGTCGAGGACCTCGTCACGCGTGCCGTGCGCGAGGAACTGCTGCGGCAGGCCGAACGTCTTGACCGGGGTCCCCACGTCGTTGTCACGCAGCAGCCGGCACACCGCGTCACCGAACCCGCCCGCCACGATGTTGTCCTCGACGGTCACCACGAGCCTGGCCTTGCGGGCCTCGTCCGCGATGGCCCCGTCGACCGGCTTCACCCAGCGCGGGTCGATCACGGTCACGCCGATGCCCTGGTCGGCCAGCCGGCCGGCGGTGTCCACGCACACCGCTGCCATCGAGCCGGCCCCGATCAGCAGCACGTCCGCTGCCCCATCCGCCGCGGTCTGGTACAGCACGTCGGTGGAGCCGATCGCGGCGATGGCGTCAATCTCGGCGCCGACCGTGCCCTTCGGGTAGCGCACCACGGTGGGGCCATCGCTCACCGCCACCGCCTCGTTCAGCAGCTCGGCGATCCGGGTCGCGTCGCGCGGGGCGGCGATCCTGAGCCCGGGCACCAGCTGGAGGATCGAGCCGTCCCACATGCCATGGCGGCTGGCTCCGTCAGGACCTGTCACCCCGGCGCGGTCGAGCGCGATCGTGACCGGGAGCTTGTGCATGGCCACGTCCATCAGCACCTGGTCGAACGCGCGGTTCAGGAACGTCGCGTAGATCGCGACCACCGGATGCATCCCGCCCATGGCCAGGCCGGCCGCGCTGGTCATGGCGTGCTGTTCGGCGATGCCGACATCGAATACCCGCTCGGGGTAGGCCCGCGCGAACGCCGCCAGGCCGGTCGGGTGGAGCATCGCCGCGGTGATCGCGACGACGTCCGGCCGGCGGGCCCCGATCGCCGCGAGCTCGTCGCCGAACACCGCGGACCAGGTCCGTTTCGGCGGGCCGCTGGCTGCCTTGGCAGTGGGGGCGGCCGGCACCTGGTGCAGGCAGTCCTCCTCGTTCTGCTCGGCGAGCTGGTACCCGAAGCCTTTCCTGGTGAGGGTGTGCACGAGCACCGGGCCGCCGAAGTCGCGGGCGCGGCGCAGCGCGTACTCGACCGCCTGCTCGTCGTGGCCGTCGATCGGGCCGAGGTACTTCAGGCCCAGGTCCTCGAAGAGCACCTGCGGCGCCACGACGTCCTTGATGCCCTTCTTCACCCCGTGCAAGGTCCCGTAGAGGGGGGGGCCGACCAGCGGGGTGCGCGACAAGGTGGTCTTGATGTAGTCCAGCACCGTCTCGTAGCGCTGGCTCATCCGTATCGTGGCCAGGTGATTGGCCAGGCCGCCGATGGTCGGCTGGTACGACCGCCCGTTGTCGTTGACGACGATGATCAGCCGGCTGTCCTTGGCCACCGCGATGTTGTTGAGCGCCTCCCAGGCCATGCCGCCGGTCAGGGCGCCGTCGCCGATCACCGCCACCACCGTGCGGTCCGTCTCGCCGCGCAGCCGGTACGCCTTGGCCAGGCCATCGGCGTAGGAGAGGCTGGTGGACGCGTGCGAGTTCTCGACCATGTCGTGCTCGGACTCGGCCCGGCTCGGGTAGCCGGATATACCGCCGCGCTGCCGCAGCGTGCCGAAAGCGGCCTGGCGGCCGGTGAGCAGCTTGTGCACGTAAGCCTGGTGGCCGGTGTCGAACACGATCCGGTCCACCGGCGAGTTGAAGACGCGGTGCAGCGCGATGGTCAGCTCAACCACGCCGAGGTTCGGCCCCAGGTGACCGCTGGTCCTGGACACTGTCTCGATCAAGAGGTCGCGGATCTCGCCCGCCAGGACAGGCAACTGCTCGGCGTCGAGTGCCTTGAGGTTTCGCGGACCGGCGATGGACTCCAGCAAGGTCACCTGGGCTGCTCCTCATCGTCGTCGGCTCATCGTCTTCGTCCGGGCGCGGCCGGCCGCCTCGGACGCAGGCCAGCGATTTCTGGCCAGCGCGGCGCGGGAACCAGTGCCGAGTCTATTTCGCCCGGCCCGCAGGCCGCACGAGGGGCTCAGCACCGCGCCGCAGTGCCACCCCCGGGCCGGGCGGGTCCGGGGACTTCGGTCCATCATGCCCCGATGCGGCGTCCGCCGCCCGCATGCCGCGCACCTCGCGGGGGATCAGCGCGAGCGCCGAGGCCACGATGATCACCGCGGCGGCACCGTAGTCGGTGGCGGAGACCCCGATCTCCGTGGCCAGCGGACCCGCGATCAGCGCGCCGACCGGCATCGCGATCACGCTGCCGAGCACGTCGTACGAGGAGACCCGGGCCAGCTTGGCCCGGGGAATGTTCCTGGCCATGGTCACGGTCCACTGCACCATCGTGATCTCAAGGGTGATGCCGAGGCAGAGCGCGGCCAGGCAGATCACGGGCAGCGGCCAGAGCATGCCGAGGGACAGCGGGGAGATCGCCATCGCCGCGCCGATGAGGACCACGAACATCATGGGCCGGCGCGGGCTGAACCGCAGCGATGCGAGCCCGCCGACGATCAGGCCCACCGACTCGGCCGCGGTGATGGCGCCCCACGCCGCCGGGCCGCCGAGGTGGGCCCGCGCCACCACCGGACCGAGCACCTCGAAGCTCCCGTACCAGGCGGCCAGGAGCACGCCGTACTGGGCCACGATGACCCAGAGCCAGGTGTGCGAGCGGAACTCCGACCAGCCGTCCCTGAGCTCCCTGAGCATGCTGGAGCCCGCCGACCGCTCGTTGCCGGCCGAGCGGATGGCCAGCAGCAGCGGGACCGAGCCCAGCATGCCCACGCCGCAGGTGGCCAAGGCCCAGCCGGGCCCCGCAGCGGCCACGAACACCCCGGCCACGGCCGCCCCGGCCATCTGCGCGGCGTTCATCGCCAGACGGCTCATCGCGAAGGCCTCCTGCAGCAGGCGGCCCGGAACCAGCCTGGGCAGCAGCGCCTGCGACGCCGGGTAGAAGACCGCCATGCCCGAGCCGGTCACCATCTCGAGCAGGATCATCTGCCATACGCGCGGGTGGGTGGTCAGCACCAGGATGCCGAACGTCCCCTCGCCGAACGCGATCATCAGGTTGGCCGCGACGATCACCCGCTGCGGCGCGACACGGTCCGCGACAACGCCGCCGACCAGCGCGAAGACCAGCGACGGCGCGATCTGCGCGGCCAGCACGTAGGACAGGTCCGCGGTGGACCCGGTGCTGCCCAGGACTGCGAACGACACGCCGACCAGCGAGAACGCGAATGCCGCGGGCGCGAGCACCCGGTCCGCGAGCAGCAGTCGGAAGTCGCGGATGGCGAGGACCGGAAACCGGCGGGCAGGCGCGCGCCACGGCATGAGGCATCCGATCTGTGCTGTCCGTGAGGCTCCCGCCGACCGGGCGGAGGCCCCCACCGACGCTAACCGGCATGTCAGCCGCACGGCAATGCAAATCTTCCCAGCTCACCCGCCCACAGTGCCGTAGCCGTACCCCCGGGACGTGAGCGACACCAGAGTCACCCCGGTGCCGCTCGCCGGGGCTAGCGGATGCCGTAGAGGTGCTCCAGGGCGAGCTGGTCGAGGCGCTCGAAGGCCATGCCGCGCGCGGCGAGAGCCTCGATGTCGGGCGTGAAGCCCTGGACGTCGCGCCAGGTCTCACCGTCGGCCAGGGTCGGCAGCGCCAGGTCGGCCACGTGCGAGGCGGCCAGCGCCGCGATGACCTCGTCGTCGGCCCGGAACGCGCGGACCTTCTCCCGCAGGATCAGGTAGTTGCGCATGCAGGCGGCGGCCGAATCCCAGACGCCGTCGTCGTCCTCGGTGCGCGGCGGCTTGTAGTCGAAGTGGACCGGCCCGTCGTACCCGCCCGCCTCCAGGGCGTCCACGACCCAGAACGCGCCGCGCGCGTTGCCGGCCCCGAACCGCAGGTCCTGGTCGTAGCGGGGCCCGTTCTGGCCGTTCAGGTCGATGTGGAACAACTTGCCGTGCCAGAGCGCCTGGGTGATGCCGTGGGCGTAGTTGAGGCTGGCCATCTCCTCATGCCCGATCTCCGGGTTGATCCCGACCATCTCGGGATGCTCCAGCTCGGTGATGAAGGCCAGGGCGTGCCCGGCGGTCGGCAGCAGGATGTCGCCGCGCGGCTCGTTGGGCTTCGGCTCGATCGCGAACCGCAGGCCGTACCCCTGGTCGATGACGTAGCTGGACAGGATGTCCATGGCTTCCTTGTACCGGTCCAGCGCGGCGCGCATGTCCTTGGACGCGCCCGACTCGGCGCCCTCCCGGCCGCCCCAGAACACGTACACCTTCGCGCCCAGTTCCGCGGCCAGGTCCAGGTTGCGCATGACCTTGGCCAGGGCGAAGCGGCGCACGTCACGGTTGTTGGCGGTGAACGCGCCCTCCTTGAACATCGGATGCGAGAACAAGTTGGTCGTCGCGGTGGTCACGACCAGGCCGGTCTCCTCCAGCGCCAGGCGGAAATCAGCGATCTTCTTGTCCCGCTCCGTGTCGCTCGCGTCGAAGTCGAACACGTCGTTGTCGTGGAAGTTCACCCCGTAGGCGCCGAGCTCGGCGAGCTTGCGCACCGCGCGGTCGGCGGGCATGGGCGGCCGTACGGCGGGGCCGAATACCTCCACCCCCTGCCACCCGACGGTCCAGATACCGAACGAGAAGTGGTCAGCGGGAGCCGGAACGTAGGCGTCTGTGCTCACGGGTCAGTCCTTCCTTCCCAGGTGGTGGTGGCCTCACGCAGCGCGGCCAGTCTCTCTCGGATGGCTGGCTGCGGCGGCCCGGTGTACTCCTCCGCGCCGCTGCGTGGCCAGTCCGGCGGGTCCGGGGTGCCAGCCAGGGCCCAGGCCGCCTGGCGGGCCGCGCCCAGCGCGACGTACTCCTCGGGCTCCGGCACGGCGACGGGCACGCCGAAGATGCCCGGCGCGACGGCCCGGATCGCCGCCGACCGCGCCCCGCCGCCGATCAGCAGCACCCGGCGGCGCTCGACGCCCTGCGCGGCGAGGAGGTCGGCGGCCTCGGCGAGCGAGGCCAGCACGGCTTCGACAGCGGCCCGGGCGAGATTCTGGCTGGTGGCGTTCTGCGTGGTCAGGCCGCGCAGCACACCGGTCGCGCCAGGACGGTTCGGGGTCCGCTCGCCGTCCAGGTAGGGCAGCAGCGTGATCCCGCCCGCGCCGGGCGCGGCCGCCAGCGCCTGGGCGGACAGCCCGGCCAGGTCGGTGCCGATCAGCGAGGCCGTGGCGGACAGCACGAGGCCCGCGTTGACGGTTGCCACCAGGGGCAGGAAGCGCCCGGTGGCGTCGGCGAAGCCCGCCACGGCCCCCGACGCGTCAGCGGCCGGGACCGCGGCGACGGCGTACGCCGTGCCGGAGGTCCCGATGGAGATGACCAGTTCGCCCGGCTCCAGGCCGAGGCCCAGCGCCGCTCCCATGTTGTCGCCGGTACCCGGCGCGAGCACGGCCCCGCCCGGGGTCTGGCCGACGACCTCGGCAGGCTTGGCGACCCGGGGCAGGACTGGCTCATGACCGAGGGCGGCCGCGGCCAGGTCGGGTAGCCAGCGCCCGCTCGCGGGCGAGAAGTAGCCCGTGCCCGAGGCGTCGCCGGCATCGGTCACCGGCTCGGTCGCGCCGAGCCGCCAGCTGAGCCAGTCGTGCGGCAGCAGCACGAGATGCGTCCTCGCCGCGTGCTCCGGCTCGTGATCCGCGAGCCAGCGGAGCTTGGTGACGGTGAACGACGCGTTGGGCACGCTCCCGGTGTGCTCAGCCCACCAGGCTGGTCCGCCACGTTCGGCGATCAGCGCGGTGGCCGCGGCCGCCGACCGCAGATCGTTCCACAGCAAGGCCGGCCTGATCACCCGCCCGGCCTCGTCCACCACGATCATGCCGTGCTGCTGGCCGGCGACCGCGACCGCGTCCGCCCGTTCCAGCAGCCCGTCCCCGGCCTGCTGCAGCGCGGACCACCACGCAGCCGGATCACACTCGGTGCCCCCCGGATGCGGCGCGCTCCCGCGCGCGACGACGGTGCCGTCCTCGGCGCGGCACAGCAAGATCTTCGTGGACTGCGTCGAGGAGTCCACCCCGGCCACGAGCATGCTGTTAACCTCCCACGCCGACGGATTGAACCTATCCCGGCAGCGTATTCCGGCTCTGGCCACGGGCCCGCGACACTTCGAAAAACTATCCGAAAGTTGCGGTCGCGGATGAGTATAGGTATCGGTCACAGCGCTGACAAGACACCGGCGGCCTGCCCTCCGGGGCCGGCCATGGACGATCACGGGCGGACAGGCTGCTTCCCAGGCTGTCCTGGGGAAGGCCCGGGGAGCGTCCCGGCCCGGGCCGCCTGCCAGCCCGCCACGAGCTCGCCGCCGAGCACGGCCAGCAGCGCCGCTACCGGGACAGTCCAGCTACCGGTGGCGGTGTGCAGGAACCCGACGGCGAGCGGGCCCGCGGTGGCGACGAGGTAGCCGGTGCCCTGGGCGAACGCTGACAGCGAGGCGGCGACCAGGGGATCGGGAGACCGGGCCAAGGTGAAGTAGATGGCCAGGCTGAGCGCCGCTCCCTGGCCGAGGCCCAGGACCAGAATCCAGGCGGTGGACTGGGCCAGCGGGGCGAACCACACGCCGGCGAGACCGGCCGCGCTCGCCGCTATGGCGGCCACCATGAGCCCGCGCTGGCTCGGGACCCGGTGTGCGAGCACCGGGATGACCAGGGCGGTGACGGCGCCCCCCAGGTTCATCAGCGCCAGCAGGGTGCCCGCGTGCACGGCCGTTGCCCCGCGGTCACGGAACATCGTGGGCAGCCAGGAGAGCGTGGCGTAGAACGTGAGGCTCTGCAATCCCAGGAACACGGTCACCTGCCAGGCCAGCGCGTACCGGTACACCCGCAGCTGCCCGGCCCGGCCCGGCTGGGATCCGCCGCCCAGCGGCGCGGCATCCAGCGGGGCGGCATCCAGCGGCGCGGCATCCAGCGGCGCGGCATCCAGCGGCGCGGCATCCAGCGGCGCGGCATCCAGCGGCGCGTCCGCGGGGCCGGGCGGCATGGTCCGGTACTTGCGCTGCGGAAGCCAGGCCACGGCGGCGGCGATGGCGGGCAGCGCCCACAGGCCCAGCGTGAGCCGCACCGACCCGCCCGAGGCCCGGTACACGGGAACCGCGATCAGCGAGCTGAGGATCGAGCCGGCGGACAGGCTCAGCAGGTAGATCCCGATCAGCAGCCCGGCCCGGTCCGGGTTCCGCCGCTTCACCAGGCTCGGCAGCAGGACATTCATCGGCGCGATCGCGGCGCAGGCCAGCACAGTCCCGGGGAACAGCATCACCCCCGGCAGCGCCCCTCGCAGCAGCAGGCCCGCCGCCAGCAGGGCCAGCGCCGCTTCCAGCACACGTTCTTCCCCGAACCTGCGGCTCAACGGCGCCGCCACGGCGGAGAACACGCCGAAGCAGAGCACGGGCACCGACGCCAGCACGGCGAGCGCCGCCGAGGACAGCCGCAGGCTGGCCGACAGCTCTGGGAAGACCGGTGGCAGGCTGGTGATCGCGGCCCTCAGGTTGAACGCCAGCGCGACAATCCCGACGACGAGCAGCGCGATATGCCGCCTGGACGCAAGGTTACGCGCCCGGGCGCCAGTGCTGCCGGGGCTCGCCGCGTACGGTCCGCGGCGCCAGGTCACGTTCTTATGGCGCGCAATCCGACCGGCACGTGGGCGGCAAGCTGTGCCGCGATGCCAGCCGCACGCTCCGCCACGGTGCTCACGGCGGCCACCGCAGCGGCCCCGCTGGTGCTGGCGCTGGCCGCGCGGTTGGCCAGAACGGCGACCCGTTCCGATAGCACGGCCCACGCCGCCTCACGCGCGGGAGTGAAATTGCCCATCTGGTAGTACATCTCGAACGCCGGGCCCGCGGTCCGCCCGGGGTAAGCGGGCCCGGCCGGCAGCCGGGTGAGGGCCGTGCCGAGCGGCTCGAGCACCCCGGTCATGAGCCCGAACGCGGCGCCGATCAGCACGCCCAGTTGCTCGTCGCTCTCGTCCGTGTGAGTGAAGAACCGGGTCAGCGTCTGGAGCAGCGCCTCGTAGCCGAGGGTGAACAGCTCGGCGACCGTGATGGCCGCGGGCTCGGTAGCCAGCGGCTGCGGCGCCTCGATGTCGTAAGGCTGCCGGGTGAACGCGGCGATGACCGGCCGGGCCGGCTCGAAGGTGGGGTCCTGCTTGCGGAGCTCGCTGTACTCCTCCCACATGCTGAGGAAGCGGCCGTAGTGGGCGGAACGCCAGTCGCCGCGGGCGCCCTCGCCCTGCTCGATGATCTCCTCGATTGCCGCGTGCGCGGACTTGAGGTCCGTCACGGTGACAATCTCAGGCCAGCTGAACAGTTCCGGGGTGGCCTGCGCGCGGGGCGGCCCGACGAATACGGCGCCTTCCCCCAGGTGGCCGACAAGATGGCTGAGCCCTTCGGAGATGCCCCGGTAGAGATGCCCGACGGTGGCGAAATCCTGCACCCGCGGCAGCGCCTCGCCCGGTTCGACCGGCTCGTGCGGCGGCGCGCCCGGAACGAACCCCTCGGCGTCCTGGCGCTCCATTCCCTCGGGCCGTTCAAGGTACAGGAAATGGGTGAGCGCCGCCTCGCCAAACGGAAGCAGGTCAAGCTGGACGCCGGGCGGGAAGTAGTTGGAGCGCTGCGGGAAGTTGGGCCTGGTCAGGACCGGAGCAGCGCCGATCGAGGACATCAGGTTCGCGACCAGCGCGAAATGCAGCATCTCCTGCACGGCAATCCCGCGCAGGACCTTCCGCCACCTCGCGACCGCGGCCGCCTGCTCCGCGGTCAGGCCCTCCCCGGCATCCTGCTTCGGGCTGAAGCCCGCATAGAGGTACTGGCACATGATCATGTGCTCCAGCTGGGACGCCTCAGCCAGCAGATACCAGAGGTGCTCACGGTGCTCGACCACGAGCCTGGGTTCAGCCATCAGGTGCTCCAGGGGCTCCAGGGAGACTTCGGCCGGATCACGAACCGTCAATGTTTACATGATTACATGCCGATCCCGCCATGCGTGGGCATCGGCGGGAGGCTCTGTCCGGGCGGCAGCGGCTTCAGCCTCCCGCGACCAGCGAGCGGAGCACGTACTGCATGATCCCGCCGTGGCGGAAATAGTCCGCCTCGCCGGGCGTGTCGATCCGGACGACCGCCCGGAACTCCCGGCCGTCCGCGCTGACCGTGACCTCCGGTGGCACCGGCCCGGTGTTGATCTCCTCGATGCCGGTCACGTCGAACACCTCGCGGCCGGTGAGGCCGAGTGAGGCCGCCGACTGCCCCGGCCGGTACTGAAGCGGCAGCACGCCCATCCCGATCAGGTTGGACCGGTGGATCCGCTCGAACGACTCGACCAGGACGGCCCGGACGCCGAGCAGCAGAGTTCCCTTGGCGGCCCAGTCCCTCGACGAGCCCGAGCCGTACTCCTTGCCGCCGAGCACGATCAGCGGCGTGCCCTCCTGCGCGTACTGCCGTGACGCCTCGTAGATCGACATCTGCTCGCCATCCGGCAGCTTCACCGTCACGCCGCCCTCGGTGCCCGGGGCCAGCTGGTTGCGGAGCCGGATATTCGCGAACGTGCCGCGGATCATCACCTCGTGGTTGCCCCGCCGCGACCCGTAGGAGTTGAAGTCGCGCCGCTGCACCCCGTGCTCGCGCAGGTAGTCACCGGCGGGGCTGTCGTTCTTGATCGCGCCGGCCGGTGAGATGTGGTCGGTGGTCACCGAGTCGCCCAGCATGGCCAGCACCCGGGCTCCATGGATGTCGGTGACCGCGGCCGGCTTCTCGGTCATCCCCTCGAAGTACGGCGGCCGCCGCACATAGGTGGACTCCGGGTCCCAGGCGAACGTGTCGCCCTCGGGGACCGGCATCGCGCGCCACCGGTCGTCGCCCTCGAAGACGTCCGCGTAGTCGCGGGTGAACATCTCGGCGGCGACCGCGCTGCGCACCACGGAGTCGATCTCGTCCGGGGTCGGCCAGATGTCGCGCAGGTACACCGGCGTGCCGTCGGATCGCGCGCCCAGCGGCTCGTGGACCATGTCGATGTCCATCGTGCCGGCCAGCGCGTACGCGACCACCAGCGGCGGTGAGGCCAGGTAGTTCATCTTCACGTCCGGGTTGATCCGGCCCTCGAAGTTCCGGTTGCCGGACAGCACGGACACGACCGCGAGGTCACTGTCGGCCACCGCCGCGCTGATCGTCTCGGGCAGCGGCCCCGAGTTGCCGATGCAGGTCGTGCAGCCGTAGCCGACCAGGTTGAAGCCGAGCTTCTCCAGGTAGGGCACCAGACCGGCGCGCTCGTAGTAGTCCATGACCACCTTGGAACCGGGCGCCAGCGTGGTCTTCACCCACGGCTTGCTGGACAGGCCGGCCTCGACCGCCTTGCGGGCGAGCAGCGCGGCGCCGATCATGACCGACGGATTCGAGGTGTTCGTGCACGAGGTAATGGCCGCGATGACGACGGACCCGTGATCGACGGAAGTTTTCGTTCCGTCGTCCAGTGTCACCTGTACCGGTGCGTACGGGCGGCCGGGCGGGCCCTCAGCCACCGGATCGGAGGCGGGGAACGTGCCCTTCAGCCCGTTATCCAGGCCGGGGGCGGATACGTATGTGCCCAGCGCGTCGCGGAACGCCGTCTTCGCGTCGGCCAGCGCCACCCGGTCTTGCGGGCGCTTCGGGCCGGCCAGCGACGGCACCACCGTGGACAGGTCGAGCTCCACTTCCTCCGAGTACCTGGCGGGCTGGCTGGGGTCGTGCCAGAGGCCCTGTTCCCTGGCGTACGCCTCGACCAGGGCAACCTGCTCGGCGGGCCGGCCGGTCAGCCGCAGGTAGGTCAGCGTCTGCTCGTCGATGGGGAAGATCGCGCAGGTCGAGCCGAACTCCGGGCTCATGTTGCCGATCGTCGCCCGGTTCGCCACGGGCACGGCGGTCACGCCCTCCCCGTGGAACTCGACGAACTTGCCGACCACGCCGTGATGGCGGAGCTTTTCTGTGATGGTGAGCACCAGGTCGGTGGCGGTCGCCCCGGACGGCAGCTCGCCCAGCAGGCGGAACCCGACGACCCGCGGGATCAGCATGCTCACCGGCTGGCCCAGCATCGCCGCCTCGGCCTCGATCCCGCCCACACCCCAGCCGAGCACGCCCAGGCCGTTCTGCATGGTGGTGTGCGAGTCGGTGCCCAGGCAGGTGTCCGGGTAGGCGCTGCGGGCGCCGCCGTCACCGGCCTGCGTCATGATCACCCGCGCCAGGTGCTCGATGTTGACCTGGTGCACGATGCCGGTTCCCGGTGGCACAACCTTGAATTGGCTGAACGCTTCCTGCCCCCACCGCAGGAACTGGAAGCGTTCTTGGTTCCGGCCGAACTCCAGGTCCACGTTCCGCTGGAAGGCGTCCGGCCGTCCGAAGATGTCGGCGACCACCGAGTGGTCGATGACCAGCTCGGCCGGCACCAGCGGGTTGATCTTCCCCGGATCGCCGCCGAGCTGGCGCATGGCCTCACGCATGGTGGCGAGGTCGACCACGGCCGGCACCCCCGTGAGATCCTGCAGGATCACCCGGGCCGGAGTGAACTGGATCTCGGTGCCGGGCTGGGCCGCCGGGTCCCACTCCGCCAGGGTGGTGATGTGCTCGCGCGTGACGTTGTGGCCATCCTCGGTGCGCAGCAGGTTCTCCAGCAGGATCTTCAGGCTGAACGGGAGGCTGGCCGCACCGGGCACCGCGTCCAGCCGGTGGATCTCGTACTCTGCCTCGCCGACCTTGAGCGTGGCACGGCTGCCGAAGCTGTTCGCGGTCATCGTGTGCTGGCCTCCTGTCCCGTGCCGCCTGCGGCGGCCGGCTCTTCCTGCATCCTGCCGCAGGACGCCTGGCACAAACTCATCGGCCCGGTACCTTCCGGCCCGCCCTGATGGTCTGGTAAGCCCGTCCACAGCAAGGTATCTCGACATCGAGCTAACTTACGAAGCCCACCGTAAGCGTGACTTATCTCGACGTCAAGCTATCTCGGGCTGCGGGCGACCGCGCCACGGGCCGTTTATTTTCATGGCCAGCTTGCCACCGGGAAAGTCAGGATTGGGTGGCGCCCGGGCGAGGATTCCCTGTCCCAGCCGGGTCGGCCGGTCGGCCTCAGCGGGCGCGCCTCGCGCGCGTCGAACGCCAGGTCGCCGGCCTCCTTCGGGCGCGGCGCGGGCGGCGCAGGACGACTTTCGCCTGGTAGGCCTGCACCACACGGCCCTGAGAGCGGAGAGTGCCTGCTCGGTTCGTCGCCGGATTTATACTATTTCAAGGGCGCATCAGATCCAGCAGTCTAGACCCCGCTGGTTACCCGTAGTCAGGGATAGAACGCATTCCGCACATAGGCGTCCGCACCCGGCCGGCTAGACAGCCATCACGAGAGCGTCAATGCTCGCAAGCAGGCACGTCCGCTACGCCAGCGACTTGATGGAGATCGCACAATGCCCGAGCGCGACCATGGCCCAAGCGCGGTCGCGACCCTGCTCACCGCGCCGACCAAGCAGTTAGACCGCCCCGCAGACCGCC
>WNFB01010883.1_pt1 | contig 12607 bp, 11 predicted proteins | sample 5400501 | NCBI WGS metagenome assembly WNFB01 (sample SAMN13153341, study PRJNA577476) | soil metagenome | isolation source: 200 cm saprolite under Douglas fir tree site 2 hole 1 | place: USA:California | collected 2015-04-18 | reverse complement strand
CCATCTTGGGCATCCGCAGGTCGCTCAGGATCAGATCGTAGCTGCGCTGATCGGTGAGCTGGAGCGCCGCGGCGCCGTCCGGAGCCACCTCGATCTCGTAGCCGTTCTCCATCAGCACGTCGGCGATGAGCTCGCGCACGTCGGGCTCATCCTCGACGATCAGGACGATCGCCCGTCCCGTCATCGCCTCTCCCCGGTCTGGTGCGTGTTGTAGGTGCGCATTGGCAAGGCCAGGATCCCCCGCGAGTCTAGCAAAGGGCTGCGGAGACGCAAGGCTCACGCGCGGACCAGGAGCGGGTAGCGGCCGACGCGGTGGCCCGAGATCAGGAGCTCCACCACCCAGACCCCCGCCTGGGCGAGATCCCGCTTCTCGAGACGGTCCACCTGCCAGGTCCAGAGGGCGCCTTCCTGCGACTGATCCATCGGCAGATCGCTGGTTCGCGTCACCACGCCATCGGGATTGATCCAGCGGACCTGGATGTTCAGCAGGCCGCCCGTCTGCTGGATGCCGTAGAAGAACGTCACCGGGTTCCGGACCGTGAACTCCTTGACTCCGGGCGGCATGTTCCGGCGGAAGGCGGTGAACAGCAGGGTGCCTGGGACGGGTGCCGTGTCGGTGAAGTAGGCGAACTTGACCAGGCTCGCCGCCTCGAAGCCCGAGAGGTTCAGCGCCGCGGGGGTGGGCCGGCGGGGTGGGCGTGGCGTCGAGTCGCGGCGCGGCTGATTGGGCACGTGCGTTCACAGATAAGTGTAGACGACTTCAAATGTTTTGCCCAGCCAGCGGCATCCGCTCGCGCCCCACGCGGCGGGCCGGTGACGAGAATCGGCGCGGCGTGCGCGCGCTTTCGTGGCGGAGTTTTCCGACGTGCGTGTCGTGGCAAGGGACTTGCGTCGGAGGGAAGCGCCCGTTCCGAGGAGGCCGACATGAAAGCGTTTACATGCACGCTCGTTGCGATCCTCGCGATGGTGTGGCCATCGGCCACGGCCGTCGCGCTCGACCTCACCTTCGACGACGTGATGAGCGTCGCCAATCCGCTCGTGACGATGCTCGACACGCACGGCTATCGCTTCACCGGGTCGTTCCGGACCATCGACACGCCCGGCGGCCTGCTGGCGAGCAACGGCTCGGCCGTCTACCGGGGCCAGGAGGTCTCCGGGCCCGGCATCACGGTGACGCGAGCCGATGGGGGGCCGTTCTTCCTCTACGAGTTCGACGCCGCGGGCCTCTACGTCCCGCCCTCCGCGGGCTCGCCCAATGCACAGCAGGTGAGTCTGGTCAGGCTGCGGGTCGGCGGGGGCATCCTGGTCGCGTCCTACGGGCTGAGCAGCCTCCCCAGCTTCGCCCACTTCTCGGTGCCCAGCACCTGGAGCGACCTCCCGGCGGTGACCTTCGCCGGGCTCCTGTCCGCGGCCACGCCCGGCGCGCTTGCGCTGGACGACGTCGGGGTCGGCGAAGGCCCCACGTCCGTGGCCGAACCCGGCACGCTGGCGCTCGTCGCACTGACCGCGCTCGGAATTGGCGGCGTGGCCCTGACGCGCCGCCGTAGCAACGCCTTCCGACCCCGGTAGCTCCGCCGCCCGCCCCTCCCCTCCCGGGGGAGGGAGTTGACCCAAAAGTATCCAGACGGTTACTATTGACCCACTCAATCCATGCCGACCGCCGCCCCTTCCAAGCGCCCGCCCATCACACACGCCCGCGACCCCCAGCGGACCCGCGACCGCATCCTGGCCGCGGCGCTGGCCGAGTTCTCCGCGCACGGCTTCGCGGGAGCCCGGGTGGCGCGCATCGCCCGCCGGGCCCGGGTCAACAAGCGGATGCTCTACCACTACTTCGGCAACAAGGAAGATCTCTTCCGCGAGATCTTCGACCGCAAGCTCCGGGAGCGCGCGGGCTGGATCACCGAGGCGCCCGCCGACCTGGGGGCGAGCCTCCGGTACTGGTTCGCGATGGCCTGCGAGGACAGCGACTGGATCCGGCTGACCCAGTGGGAGGCGCTCGGTCTCGGGGAGGGCCCGGTGATCCAGGAGGCCGAGCGGCAGGCGTCGCTCTCACGGGCTCTCGACGACCTGCGCGATCGCCAGCGCCGCGGTCTCCTCCCCGACCTGGACGCGGGCCACCTGCTGCTGGCGATCCTGGGGCTGATCGCGTATCCGCTGGCCTTCCCGCAGGTGACGCGGATGGTGACGGGCCGCGCCTCGTCCGATCCGGTATTCCACAAGGAGCGGGCGGAGTTCCTGCAGCGATTCTCCGACGCGCTGGCGCTGAAGCGGGCCGGCGTGGAGGGGCGGGCATGAAGGCGGGCATGAAAGCACTCTGGGCCGCGCTGCTGCTGGCCGGGCCCCTGCTCGCGGGCTGCGACAAGGGGGCGGATCCCGCCACCGCCAAGGGCGCGCCGCCCGCGGTGCCGGTGACGGTCGCGGACGCGGCGCAGCGCGACGTGCCCGTCCAGATCCGGGCCATCGGCAATGTGCAACCGCTTGCCACCGTCGCCGTCCTGTCCATGATCAACGGCGAGGTGATGAAGGTGCACTTCGCCGAGGGGCACGAGGTGCCGACGGGCGCCCTGCTCTTCACCATCGACCCGCGCCAGCTCCAGTCGGCCCTCCTGCAGGCGCAGGCCACGCTCGCGCAGTACCAGGCGGCGGTGATGTCAGCCGAGGCCAACCTGGCCCGCGACATGGCGCAGCTCGAGAACGCCCGGGTGGATGAGCAGCGCTATCGCAAGCTGGTGGAGGGCGGCTTCGTGGCGCGCGAGCAGTACGACCAAATCCGCACCCGGGAGCTCACGCTCGCGGCCACCATCGACGCCGATCGCGCGGCCGTCGAGACCGCCAAGGCCCTGGTCCGGGCCGGCGAGGCCGCGGTGGAGAACGTGCGGGTGCAGCTCGGCTACACCGAGATCCGCGCGCCCATCGGCGGCCGCACCGGCAACCTGCTGCTGAACCAGGGCAACGTGGTCAAGGCCAACGACGTGGGCAATCCCATGGTGGTGATCAACCGAGTCCACCCGATCTACGTGGCCTTCTCGGTCCCGGAAGCGCAGATCGAGGCGATCAAGCGCTACCGGGCGGCCGGCGACCTGCCGGTGGAAGCGCTGGTCGCCGGCCAGCCGGGCGGGGTCGTGCGCGGCCGGCTCACCTTCATGAACAATACGGTGGACCCGAGCACCGGGACGATCCAGCTCAAGGCCACCTTCGAGAACAACGAGAACGCCCTCTGGCCGGGCCAGTTCGTCAACGTGGCGCTCACCCTCACCAAGCAGGTGGGCGCGGTGCTGGTGCCGTCCCAGGCGGTGCAGAGCGGCCAGAAGGGGCAGTACGTGTTCGTGGTCAAGGCGGACCAGACGGTGGAGGCGCGGCCGGTGGTGCCGGGCGCGGCCGACGGGCGTGACGTCGTCATCACCAGCGGGCTCACCGCGGGGGAGCGCGTGGTGGTCGACGGGCAGCTCCGGCTGGCGCCGGGCGCGCGAGTGGAGGTCAAGCCGGCGGCCGGAACGAAGGCGGGCGCCAAGACACTCGAATGACCACCGATCTCTTCATCAAGCGGCCGGTCATGACCACCCTGCTGATGGGGGCCATCCTGGTCTTCGGCCTCATGGCGTACCGGCTCCTGCCGGTCAGCGATCTGCCCAATATCGACTTCCCGACCATCCAGGTCACCGCGAGCCTGCCGGGGGCGAGCCCGGACACCATGGCCTCCGCGGTGGCGACGCCGCTCGAGAAGCAGTTCTCGACCATCGCGGGCATCGACTCGATGACCTCGACGAGCGCGCTCGGCACCACCCAGATCACCATCCAGTTCACCCTCGAGCGCAGCATCGACGCGGCGGCTCAGGACGTGCAGGCGGCGATCGCGGGCGCGCAGCCCCAGATGCCGCCGGGCATGCCCACGCCGCCCTCGTACAAGAAGGTCAACCCCGCCGACCAGCCGATCCTCTACCTCGCCCTCAGCTCGCCCACCCTGCCGCTCTACGTGGTGGACGAGTACGCGCAGACCAACCTCGCGCAGCGCATCTCGACCATCAGCGGGGTGGCCCAGGTGGGGATCTTCGGCTCGCAGAAGTACGCGGTGCGGGCCCAGCTCGATCCGAGCGCGCTGGCCACGCTCGGCATCGGCATCGACGAAGTGCAGAAGGCCCTGGCCGACTCCAACGTGAACCTGCCCACCGGCACCCTCTGGGGGCCGAACCAGGCCTTCAGCGTGCAGGCCACCGGCCAGCTCACGACCGCCGCCGCCTACCGGCCGCTGATCGTGGCCTACCGGAACGGCTCGCCGGTGCGGCTCGAGCAGCTCGGGCGCGTGATCGACGGGGTGCAGACCGACAAGGTGGCCTCCTGGTACCAGGACGAGCGCGCGGTGGTGCTGTCCATCCAGAAGCAGCCGGGCACCAACACCATCGAGGTGGTGGACTCGATCAACCGGATCATGCCCGCGTTCCGGGCGCAGCTACCGGCCGCGGTGAACCTGAACACGCTCTACGACCGGTCGGTCTCGATCCGGGGCTCGGTCCACGAGGTGCAGTTCACGCTGCTCCTCGCGGTGGCGCTGGTGGTGCTGGTGATCTTCCTGTTCTTGCGGAACGTCTCGGCCACCGTCATTCCGAGCCTCGCCCTGCCCATGTCCATCGTCGGCACGTTCATGGTCATGTACGTGCTGAGCTACACGATCGACAACCTCTCGCTCATGGCCCTGACCCTGGCGGTGGGCTTCATCGTGGACGACGCCATCGTGATGCTCGAGAACATCGTGCGCCACATGGAGGAGGGGAAGGGGCGGATGGAGGCGGCCCTGGAGGGCGCGCGGGAGATCGGCTTCACCATCGTCTCCATGACCGCGTCCCTGGCCGCGGTGTTCCTGCCCGTCCTCTTCATGGGCGGCATCGTGGGCCGCCTGCTCCACGAGTTCGCGGTGGTGATCGGCGCCGCGGTCATCGTGTCCGGCGTCGTCTCGCTGACGCTCACCCCGCTGCTGTGCAGCCGCTTCCTGCGGCCACCCCGGGAGTCGCGCGGTCGCGTCTACGCGGCCTCGGAGCGGGTCTTCAGCGGCATGCTGAGCGTGTACGAGCGCTCGCTGCAGCTCGTGCTGCGGCACCCGCGCTTCACCCTGGGCATCTTCTTCGCGACGGTGGTGCTGACCGGCTACCTCTTCGTGATCATCCCCAAGGGCTTCATCCCCAACGAGGACACTGGGCAGGTCTTCGCGTTCACCGAGGCCTCGCAGGACATCTCCTTCGACGGCATGATGGAGCACCAGATCAAGGTGGCCGGCATCGTGGGCCAGCAGCCCTACGTCGCCTCGTTCTTCTCGGCGATCGGGGCGAGCGGCTCGAGCGTGGTCATGAACACCGGCCGCATCTTCATGCGGCTCAAGCCCCGCGCCGAGCGGCCCTCCGCGGACGAGATCGTGCAGGACCTGCGGCGGAAGACGGCCGGCATCCCGGGCCTCAACGTCTATCCGCAGGTGCTGCCCACCATCCGGATCGGCGGCCAGCTCACCAAGGGGCAGTACCAGTACACGCTGCAGGATGCCGATCTCCAGACGCTCTACCAGTGGGCCCCGATCCTGTTCGAGCGGATGAAGGGCCTCCCGGGCTTCCTCGACGTCAACTCGGATCTGCAGATCAGGAGCCCGCAGGTGCTGGTCGAGATCGACCGCGAGAAGGCCTCCGCGGTCGGGGTGACCGCGCTGCAGATCGAGGCTGCGCTCAACTACGCCTACGGGGCGCCGCAGGTCTCGACCATCTACACCCCGACCAACCAGTACTGGGTGATGATGGAGCTGCTGCCCCAGTACCAGCACGATCCCGCCGCGCTCTCGCTGCTGTACATCCGGTCGGCCAGCGGGAAGCTCGTGCCCCTCGGCACGGTGGCCAAGCTGACGCGCACGGTGGGCCCGCTCACCGTGAACCACCTGGGGCAGCTCCCGGCGGTCACCGTGTCCTTCAACCTGCGGCCGGGCGTGCCGCTGGGCAGCGCGGTGGCGGAGATCCAGAAGGTGGAGCGCGATCTGACCTTGCCCGCCACCCTGAGCACGAGCTTCCAGGGCACCGTGCAGGCCTTCCAGCGCTCGCTCCAGGGGCTGGGGCTCCTGCTCCTGGCCGCCGTCCTCGTCATTTACCTGATCCTGGGGATCCTCTACGAGAGCTTCATCCACCCGCTCACGATCCTCTCCGGGCTGCCGTCGGCCGGGGTGGGGGCCCTGCTGACGCTGCTCCTCTTCAATCAGGAGCTGAACCTCTACGGCTTCGTCGGGATCATCATGCTGGTCGGGATCGTGAAGAAGAACGCCATCATGATGATCGACTTCGCCATCGCCGCCCAGCGCAAGGGCCGGCCCGCCGCCGAGGCGATCTACCAGGGCTGCCTGGTGCGCTTCCGCCCGATCATGATGACGACGATGGCGGCCCTGATGGGCACGCTGCCGATCGCGATCGGGATCGGGTCCGGCGCCGACGCCCGCCGCTCGCTCGGCCTGGCGGTGGTCGGCGGCCTGATCCTCTCCCAGCTCCTGACGCTCTACATCACGCCGGTCATCTACCTCTACCTGGAGCGCCTCCGGGAGCGGGCGGCCCGCCGGCGCCCGGCGGTGGCCGACATGACCCCGCGGCCGGTGGCCTGATGACCCTCCGTTCTTCCCTCTCCCCTCAGGGGAGAGGGCAGGGTGAGGGGTGAAGACGCTCGTTCTCGGCGGGGGCGTGGTGGGCGTGACCACCGCCTACTTCCTGGCGCGGGCTGGGCACGAGGTCACGATCCTCGAGGAGAAGGACGGCCTGGGCCTCGAGGCCAGCGCCGGCAATGCCGGCATCGTGGCGCCCGGGCATTCCTTCGCGTGGGCCTCGCCCGGCGCTCCCGCGATGCTGCTGCGCTCCCTGCGCGGCGACGAGACGGCCATCCGCGTGCGGCTCACCGCCGACCCGCAGTTCTATGCCTGGGGCGTGCGCTTCCTGCGCGAGTGCCTGCCGGCGCGCGCCCGCCGCAACACGCTCATCAAGCTGCGCCTCTGCCAGTACAGCCAGCGGGTGATGAACGAGCTGGTGCGGGCGGAGGGGATCGACTACCACGCGGTCGCGAAGGGTGCGCTCTACCTCTACCGCGACCCGGCCCTCCTCGGAGCGGGGATCAAGAAGATGGCGCTGCTCGCCGAGCACGGGCAGAAGCAGGAGATCCTCGACCCCGACGGAGTGGCGAAGCTCGACCCCGTCTTCGAGCCGGTCCGGAGCAAGATCGCCGGGGCGATCCGGGATCTCGGGGACTCGAGCGGGGACTCCCGGCTCTTCACCGAGCGCCTGGGAGCCTTCTGCCGCGACCGGCTCGGGGTCACCATCAAGCTCGGCGCTCGCGTCACCGCCCTCCGGACCGGCGGCGACCGGATCGACGCGGTTGTGACCAGCGACGGCCCCCTGACCGCGGACAGCTACGTGCTGGCCCTCGGGGTCGGGAGCGCGGGCGTCGCGCGGACCGCGGGGGTGAGCCTGCCCATCTATCCGGCCAAGGGGTACTCCTCGACGTTTCCGCTGAAGCCCGGCGGCCTCGCGCCCACCATTCCCGGGGTGGACGAGCAGTGGCTGGTCGGGTGGTCGCGGCTCGGCGACCGCCTGCGGCTCACCTCGACCGCGGAGTTCGCGGGCTACGACTGGGGCTGGACGCCCCGCGACTTCAACAACATCCTGCGCTTCGCCCGCGACGTCTTCCCCGACGCGGTGGACTTCGACCGCGGCGAGTACCGCGCGTGCCTGCGCCCGATGACGCCGGACGGCCCGCCCATCCTGGGACTCGGCCGCTACCGCAACCTCTTCTTCAACTGCGGCCACGGGCACATGGGCTGGACGATGGCGTGCGGCACGGCCCGGATCGTGGCCGACCTCATGAGCGGCCGCATGCCGGAGCTGGATCTCGACGGTCTGACCCCGCGGCGATAACCGTCCCACCCTCTCCCCTCAGGGGAGAGCCGGCCTGGAGCTCGAGCTTGACCGACTCGAGGTTGTTGAGCACGACCGCGATGAAGAGGTTCACCACCACGAACACCGCCACGAACACGAAGCTCGCGAAGTACACCCACGCGAACGGGAATTCCCCGAGCACCGCGGTCTGGACTTCGACCCATCCTTCCAGGGTGAGCATCTGAAAGAGGGTCAGCAGCGCGGCGCCGAGGGTGCCCCAGCGCTCGGGGTCCTGCTCGCGGAAGAGGTAGAAGCCCAGGATGCCGTACACGTAGAGCAGGAGGCCCAGCATCATCAGGATGTGGCCCATGGACGGGATGGACCGGAGCATGGTGCTGACGATCAGCCGCAGCTCGGGGAAGACCGAGATCAGGCGCGTCACCCGCATGAGCCGGGCGACCATCGCGAACGCCCCGGCCTGGGGCAGGAGCGACGCGGCCACCACCGCCAGGTCGAACACGTTCCAGCCATCGCGGAAGAACCGGCCGATCCCGGGCCAGTGCGCGAGGAGCCGGATGACGATCTCGCCCACGAAGACCGTCTGGACCACGAGGTCCACCAGCTCGAAGAGCTCGCCGTAGCGCTCCACCAGCGTCTCGGACGTCTCGAGCCCGACGATGACCACGGTGACCAGGATGACCCCCGAGGATGAAGTTCTGGAATCCGCGGCTCTCCGCCACCCGTCGGGCCAGGTTCGTCACTGACACCTCCTCTGCGCCGTTCCCGGCACGGTGAAATGGATCGCGATGCGCCCCCAGGGCGACTGCGATTGTAGCCTGCTCGGCGCCCGGGTTGTCGCGCCCCGGAGGGCCTGCTATCATGCCGCTTGTTCCTACCGGTAGGCCCAGGGACCCCGTCGTCTAGCCTGGCCAAGGACGCGACCCTTTCAAGGTCGAGATCGCGGGTTCGAATCCCGCCGGGGTCACCATCCTGATTCTTAAGGATGTTTCTGCCCTCGAGTTCTAGTCCCGCGGTGAAGGGATGAGAATCCTTTTTCTACTCCCTGTTCCTGTCGAACACACCAACCACCTTCTGAAGCTCTTCTTGCGTCAACCGGGTGTACAGGGTTGTGGTCTGGATGTCGGAGTGGCGCAGATGCTCCTGGACAGCGCGCAGGTTGCCGCGCGTTCTGCGCAAGAGCTCTACACCGCATGCATGGCGGAAGGCATGCGGATGAAGCTGGGCAAGCCCTGCCTGCTTGCCTAGAGCTTTTACCAGCTTGAATACCCGGTGATCTCTCAGACGTTCCTGACGCCACCCTCCGCCTTTGATCTTGAATCGCACGACGAAGAGCGGCTCGGTGGCTGGCGCCCCCGGTCGATCTGTAGCGAGGTACTCGGTCACGATAACCCTGGCGACCTCGGGGAGGGGCACCGATGCTTCATGCCCGCCCTTGCCGCAGACCCGCCGCAGGCCGAAGTCTGAAACGTAGTCGCCGACATTCAACCCTACGACCTCTGAAGCGGTGATGCTGGTCAATGCGATTTCGGTCGCTGCAGGGGCCCGCAGTCACCGGAATCGAACTGCCCGATCTTCGAGGTTGACCTCATCTGACAGGCCCCACACCGACGCCAATGCTCTCTCGCAGCCTTCGCTGTCTAGAAGTTCGCTGGGAATTGATGTGGAAATAACCTGGGAACGTGGGAATCGGACCGGCTTTTGCCGGTAGTCTGCTGACCTGGGAAGGAGTGACCAAAGGCCTCGGGTCCACCGATCCGAACCATGACTCAGCGCGCCTTCTGCCTGACCTGCCCGCATCCCGGGCACGCGTGCAGGTTTCTCATGGGGCGCCGAGACGGCCCTCGCGCGGGTCTTCGGGCCATCTCCCTCCACGAAGCGGGTGGTCGCCGCCTCAGGAGCCGCGCGGGCCTGCCGCGCCGCGTCATACCGGTGCGGGGACGGCAAATTCCGCAATCCCGATCAGGACCCGAGCCGGCGCTTTTGGCAGAATGTCGTCTGGAGAATGAGAGCGCGACGATGAAGGCTGTCACCAGCAACGACTGCCGGGCGCGCATCGACCGTGTGCTCGCTCACCTCGCCGCCCACCTCGACGCTGATCTGAGCGTGGCCGAATTGGCTCGCATCGCTCACTTCTCGTCGTACCACTTTCATCGGATGTTTCGCGCGATGACGGGCGAGTCGGTCGCGGCAGTAGTGCGCCGACTGAGGCTCGAGACAGCCGGCCGCGCTCTGCGTGAGCGCAATGGCTCGGTTACCGATGTCGCGCTAGCGGCAGGCTACGGCTCGCCCGAGGCATTCACCCGCGCCTTCCAACAGGCGTTCGGCGCCGCGCCGTCGGACTATCGCCGCGCCGTGGTCGCGCCCCGCTACATCCCGCCTCTGTCGCTCGAGCTGACGCTCGACCGGGCCACGATGCGCCTCTCGTTGGAGCCGTTCGGCAGCACCGACATGGATGTCACGATCGAGATCTTTCCCGATCGGCTTGCGGCCTGTCTGCGTCACGTCGGCTCCTATGATCACGCCGGTCCGACGTACGAGCGGTTGTTCCGTTGGGCGGCGAGCGCCGAGCTGCTCGCGTGCGATGCGGTGGTAATGGGGCTGTCCTACGACGATCCCGGCGCGGTCGCGGAGGACGCGTTGCGCTATGACGTATGCCTCGCCCTCACGGAGCCCGTGGCGCTGCCCGTGGGGTTTCGCCTCGAGACGGTGCGCGGCGGCCGCTATGCCGTGCACGCGCTGCGCGGTCCGTATAGCGGCATCCACGATGCGTTTCGTCGGCTGTTCGGCAAATGGCTGCCGACGAGCGGCGAGGAGGTCGATGACCGGCCCTGCCTCGAGCTGCACATGAGCCGCCCGACCGAGGTGCCGGAATCTGAACGGCTCACCAAGGTGTGCGTCCCTCTCCGTAACGAACCACCCCGTCGACGACGGAACTGACGCCTGATGCCAGGAGCGACAATGGGCAATCCGATGCTCGTCCGAATCCTCACGCTGGTCGCGACACCCGTGCTGAGCCCGCCGCGCGCCGAGGTGCAGCCGGTCAGCTTTCCGTCGGCTGACCTCCCGCTCACGGAGGGCGCGGCGCTCCCGACTTCTATTCCCGCCACACTCAGCCTTCCACGAAGGGCGGTCGGCCCGGTGCCGGCGGTCGTCATCGGCTCCTCCGAGGGCGCGGAGGACAAGGGGCCCGACGGCGCGCGCCAGATCCGCCGGCGACTCCGGCAGGTGTTGGAGACGCGACGCTAGTGCGAGGCACGGCGTCGTGGGCGCTGGCGGTGGTGGCCGCCGGGGTCGCGGTCGGGACGGCGCTTGTGCACGGTCAGGTCCGCGATGTCGGCCCGATCGAGCGGGTGACGCTCCGCTCGGGCTCCTACGCCGACTTCCGTCAGGTCTTCACGCGCGAGGCACCGGCGGGCGTGTCGGTCCCGGCGACCCTCCGCTTTCCCGAGCGGCCGCGGGATCGGTATCCGGCTGTGGTGGTGGTCCACACGATCGGCGGCTTCCAGGAGGCCAACGAGGGCTGGCTCGCGGCGGAGCTTCGCCGGAGCGGGTTCGCGACGCTGACCTACGACAGCTTCAGCGCGCGGGGCCTGAGCCAGTCCGCGGTCGTCGGCTCGCGCACCGGCCCGCCCCTGGCGTCGGGGGTGGCCGACGCGTTCGCCGCGCTGCATTTCCTGGCCCGGCATCCGCGGATCGACGCCGATCGTATCGGCATCGACGGGTTCTCGTTCGGCGGCGAGGTGGCGCACCTGACCGCGTTCGAGGTGCTCCGCGCCGTGATGGCGACGGGCTCGTCGCGGTTCGCGGCTCACGTTGCGACCTACCCGGGTGGCAGCTACGGCGCACGGGCCGAGGCGGGCGCGTATACCGTCGCTCCAATCCTGATGCTGCTCGGGGAGAAGGACGACAACCTGCCGGTGGCCAAGGTCGAGGGCTATCTCGCGTACGCGAGCGGAGCGGGCCATCCGGCGCCGATCACGACGGTGGTCTATCCCGGCGCGTTCCACGCCTGGACGGTGCCCACCCTGGGCGCCCCGCGCTTCTACGCGCAGTACGTGAGCACGCGGAAGTGCCCGGTCATCCTGTTCGGCCGCGGGGCGCCCACCGTGCTCGTGGACGGGCGCGCGCAGCCGTTCGACCCGGATGCGCTCGCCGCGTGCCGAGCCGCGGGGCCGGGCTACACGATGGCGTTCGACGTGACCACCCGGACCAAATCCACCGCGGACACGGTGGCATTTCTCCAGCGCCACCTGGGTCCGTGAAACGGGGCAAGACCTGACCCCCACGAGGCGACGAGCGGTTGCTCCTCGGGGTCATCGCCTACAACCTCGGCAATCTCTTGGGAAGGCTGGTCTTGCCGCTCGCCATCCAGAGCTCGACGCTGACGAGTCTGCAACAGCGGCTGTTCGACCTCGACCCGTCTCTGCGGCGGGCTCTAACGGTCGGGAGGCCGGTTGCCGATCTTCCGGCAGCGAGACTTCCGGAGCTAGCGTAGAGGACGAGCGTCGGCTCTAGTTCGTAGCGTCACGGTAGTCTTGTTCCTTCTGGCACACTTGGCCAATCGCAACGCCGTACTAGCAACTCGCAGGCCCGAGCGGGCACAATCCCCACTCTATGGAACTCGACCCCGAGTTGCGCATGATTCTCCAGCAGTTTGATACCTTCTGCGGAGCGATCCTCATGGTTCTTCAAGAGAATGAAAGAGG
>WNFB01004351.1_pt1 | contig 12607 bp, 10 predicted proteins | sample 5400501 | NCBI WGS metagenome assembly WNFB01 (sample SAMN13153341, study PRJNA577476) | soil metagenome | isolation source: 200 cm saprolite under Douglas fir tree site 2 hole 1 | place: USA:California | collected 2015-04-18 | reverse complement strand
ACTTCGCCTTGGCGGAACAATTTTCCCCGGCATTGTCGGCTATGACGACAGCGTGGTGCCGCAGATCGTTAACGCCATTCTTTCACGTCATAATTTCATCCTGCTCGGATTACGCGGCCAAGCCAAGAGCCGCATCCTGCGCGCTCTGACTACGCTGCTCGACGCGCAGATGCCTTACATCGCCGGCTGCGAGATTCACGACAATCCCTACTCGCCCATGTGCCGCAACTGCCGGGAGAAGGTCGCGGAACACGGCGACAATACGCCGATCGCATATCTCACCCAGGAAGAGCGCTACGTGGAGAAGCTGGCAACGCCGGATGTCACTATCGCCGACCTGATCGGAGATATCGACCCTATCAAGGCCGCCCGTGGCGGCCACCAACTCAGCAGCGAACTGACGGTCCACTATGGGCTGTTGCCGCGCGCCAACCGCGGAATATTCGCCATTAATGAACTGCCGGATTTGGCCGGTAAGATTCAGGTCGGCCTGTTCAACATCATGCAGGAAGGCGATGTTCAGATTAAGGGCTATCCCATTCGCTTGCCGCTGGACGTCGCGCTGGTGTTCAGCGCCAACCCGGAGGATTACACGGCACGCGGCAAGATCATCACGCCGCTGAAAGACCGCATCGGCTCGGAGATTCGCACTCACTATCCCGCAACGGTTGAGGAAGGCATTACCATCACCACGCAGGAGGCCTGGACCCAGCGCGATGGATACAAGCTGCACGTCCCCAAGTATGTGCAGGAGGTGATCGAACGTATCGCCTTCGCCGCCCGCGAAGACAAGAAAGTTGACAAGCGTTCGGGCGTCAGCCAGCGCCTGCCGATCAGTTGCATGGAAAACGTGATCTCCAATGCCGAGCGTCGCGCCATCCGCCATGAGGAAAAGCTGGTGGTACCTCGAATCGGTGATGTGTACGCGGCCATGCCGGCCATCACCGGCAAGCTGGAACTGGAGTACGAAGGCGAAATCAAGGGCGCGGACCACGTGAGCCGCGAGTTGATTCGCGCCGCCATTGCCAAGACTTACGACGGATACTTCAAAGGCGTGGATATGCAACAGGTCGTGCAATGGTTCGATTTGGGCGGCGAAATACAACTGGCGGACACTGCCAGCGCGGGTGAGGCGCTGCAATCCCTGCGCGGCATTCAGGGTCTGATGGAAAAGCTGAGCAAGCTGAACGTGGGCCCGAAGGACACTCCCGAGTCGCAGGTTTCCGCCGCGGAGTTCGTCCTGGAAGGACTCTATGCGCACAAACGCATCGGCCGCAACGAGGAGCGCGTATTCACCGCCGGTGAAAAACAGCCGCCGCACAGCGAAAAACCATTCGAGCGCGAGGAGCCACCTTACCGGCCCAGGAGATCGTTTAATTAGTCGTTAGGGAGTCGTTAGGGAGTCGTTGGTCATTAGTCGTTGGTCGTTGGCCAGCGGCGAAGGTTTGACTAACGACCAACGACCAAAGACCAACGACTGCTTGTATGAAACGCATCCGCTACAGCAAGTACGTGCCCGATCCCGCCGGCGAAATGAGCATGGAAGACCTGCTCAGCGCGCTCTCTGACTACCTATTGCAAAGCGGCTTCCAGAACTACATGTATTACGACCTGCCCGAAGGCGAGCGGACACTAGACGATCTGCGCCGCGCCATCGAACAGGCTTTGCTCGATGGCAACCTGCTGGACGAAGAAATGCGCCAGCAGCTGCAGCAAATGCAGATGGACGGCACTCTGGACGAACTCATCGAGCAGTTGATCGAGCGCATGCAACAGGAGGACTACATCAGCGTCGATGAGCCCCAGGACTCTTCGCGGCAATCAAGCGTCGGCGGACAAGTGGGCGAGGCGCAACCGCAGGCCAAATTCGAGATCACCGACAAGAGTTTGGACTTTCTCGGCTACAAGACCCTCCGCGATTTGATGGGATCTTTGGGCAAATCCAGCTTCGGACGCCACGATACGCGCGATCTTGCCACCGGCATCGAAACCAGCGGCGCTTCCCGGTTGTACGAGTTTGGCGACATGCTCAACCTTGACATCACCGCCACGCTCTCCAGCGCCATCCAGCGTGAGGGGCTGAAACTGCCGTTGAACATCGAGTATTCCGACCTGCAGGTGCACCAGTGTGAGTACCAGTCTTCGTGCGCGACGGTACTCATGCTCGACTGCTCGCACTCCATGATCCTTTATGGCGAAGACCGCTTCACCCCGGCGAAGAAGGTCGCCATGGCGCTCTCACACCTGATCCGCACGCAGTACCCGGGCGATTCTTTGTCGTTGATCTTGTTCCATGACTCCGCCGAAGAAGTGCCGCTCTCGCAGTTGGCGCGCGTCAAGGTAGGACCTTACTACACCAACACGCGCGAGGGCTTGCGGCTGGCGCAGCGTATTCTGCAACGGCAGCGCAAGGACATGAAACAGATCGTCATGATCACCGACGGCAAGCCTTCCGCGCTGACGCTGGAAGACGGACGCATCTACAAGAATGCCTTTGGTCTTGATCCGCTGGTGGTAAGCCAGACCCTGGAAGAAGTCTCGAAATGCAAACGCGCCGGAATCCTGATCAACACCTTCATGCTGGCGTCAGACTATGGGCTGGTGCAGTTCGTGCAGAAGGTCACGGAGATGTGCCGCGGCAAGGCTTACTTCACCACGCCCTACACGCTGGGACAGTATCTTCTGATGGACTACATGTCACGGAAGACCAAGACCATCCACTGACTTCTTATTTCTGACGTTCTCCATTACGCTTTCGTAATCTCCCCCACCGCTCGCCACGCCTGGTCAATGGCTGCGTCTGTGTAGGCCAAGCCCCCGGCATCCGAGTTGGCGATGGCAATCCTGCCAAACTGCTTCCGTCCCAGCACCCAGGGCTTTTCCTCCTCGGACCAGTCGGGATCGAACAGCGGATTGTCGTGGAAGGCATAGCCGTGCGCCCAGCGGTTTACCGTGATGCCTTCAATATCCCGCGCCGGGTCAAAACCCGCCGTGCCCAACATGCGCCCTAGCTGCTCGCGAATGTTGCGTTCGAAAGTTGAAAATGGCGTGCGCAGCAGTTCCATCCGCCCCGCGCGATTCTGCTCTCGTTGTGGCAAGCCTGGTTTGCACGGAGTCCGCAGCATAAACAGCACGGCCGGCTCCGACGGCTTGCTGGGGAATTTGTAGTCTCCCAGGCTCACCGGGAAATCCAGCGCAACATAGTTGTGGTAGCTGCCCGGCGCATCAATCTGGAACACGCCCAGCTTCTGGAACGCTGTCCAGTTGCGGATCGCCACGTGCGTATACACCAGCGGAGCTTTTACCAGCAACGCCAGCGCATCCCGCTGCTTCTCCGGCAGTTCGGGGCAGAGATACGGAATCATCCCGTTGTAGCAGGCCAGCACGCACGCTTTCGCCGTCACCGAACGCAGCTTATCGCCCCGCATGTAAGCGACTTCCACTTCTTTCGCCGTTTTCGCCTCGCCGACATGGCGCACCCGCACCACAGTGGTGTTCAACCGAATGCGCACCTTCGCCGTTGATTGGGAGGATGATTGGGAAGACGCCATATCCAGCTTGCTATAGTCCGCCTTCGCGGTCACCACGTCTTCCATCGTGTGTCCCGGAATTGCCTCCGGAATCAACGAACGAACCAGCAGCCGCGCGATCGAAGCATTGCCGTCCGGGAAGTGAAAAATATACGGGTCGGGCTTCTCGTCGTTTCCGCGCCCTTGGCTTCCGCCCAGCTTCAAGCCCTCAAAGCCGGGGTATCCAAGCTCATCGTAGTCGTCGCCCTCCGTGTAGCAGAACAGAGCTGGGACTGCCTCGATGCCGACGCAGAAAAGATCGTGCGTCTTCTTTTGGAAGAACGGTAGTACATCCTGATGCACTTTCACGATCTTCGTGAGGAAGTCGGCATAGCTCATCTTCCTCAGCCGTTTCTGTTTTTCTTCCACGGAGAGACCCGGCAGATAGTCCACTTTTTCGGTGTAGAGACGCGTGAGGTCGCGCTTCGCCACATCCGAGAGCGGCGTCTTCGCAATAAACTCCGGCCACGGCAGCGCGTTTCTCCCCGCAACAAAACGGTCTTCCCCAAACGTTTCTTTGTCGAAGAACACGCCCGTGCCGAGCTTCAGGGACGGAAACAGCTTCTGGTCGAAGGCTTGATAGAACTTCTGTACATCAATACCCAGCTCCGCCAGCAAGTCCTTGGCGACCTGGCTGTACTTGGATGGACTCTCGATCGACTGTGTTCCTCCGTAGCACAGCAACTTGCGTCCGCCCGCCTCAAACTCATTGCGCTTGGCGTGCCCGCCGAAGTCGTCATGATTATCCAAAATCAGAACGCGCGCCTGTGGACCCGCGCTCTTGCGGTAAAAGTGCGCCGCCGCCAGCCCGCTGATTCCGGCTCCCACCACCACCAGATCGTAGGTCTCACCGGTATCAACGGGCTTGCCCGCCTGTTCCCAAAGAGTCCCGTCGCGCAGTCTGTGGGCCGCCTCGAACGAACCTGCATGACTGCCGCGCAGCCCGGTCAACGCCGGCGGATAGTAATCAGAAGACTTCTCCGGATCGGCTTGCACTTCGAAGGCCGCAAACAAATGGGAAGGAATGATTGCCGCGCCCACGGTGAGCGCAATTCCATTAAGGAAATCACGCCGCGTGATCCCGCGTGCCATGCCCAGCTCTCGATCTCGCAAATCGTACACAATCCCCTCCGCCAAACCCGGCGCCTTGGCCGGGCCGTTTCGCTACGCAGAAAGCGGTTGAATTCTCATAGCTTCGGCGCCGAGGAACTGCCGGCGTCGGCCTTCTTCACGGCTGACTCGGCTCCCTGGAATCCGATGCGGCTGTGCGTTCCGTCGCAAAACGGCTTGGAAACCGAGCCCCCACAACGGCAAAGAGAGAAGGCAGTTTTGCCGGTCAGGTCGTATTTGTTGCCGTCGGCGTCGACCAGTTCGATGGAGCCCTCGGGAGCTTCCACGCGATACGGACCGTTCTTTCTAACCGTGATCTTTACTACAGACATGAAGCCTCCCCTTGGAATGCGAGGTGCGCAAGATAAGAAGATAACAGCTTCTAGCTTCTAGCTTCTAGCTTCTAGCTTCTAGCCGCGGATGCCGACAAGCGACGGGCTCCTCGCGGGCCCCGCTCGGAATGACATGCACTGGAAAGAGTTGTGGTGGCTACAAGCTTAAGCCAGGAGCTAAGAGCCAGGAGCTTCTCCTCACGCCGCCGCCGACTCGACCCCGAGCAGATCTTCGTACAGCTCCAGATATTCATCAATCATGCGTTTGGCGGTGAAGCATTCGCGGGCTCGCTGATAGGCGCGGTTGGCATAGCCGCGGCACAAGTCCCGCTCTTCGCTCAGGCGCCGGATCGCCTCCGCCAGACTACGGGCGTCGTTGGCGCGGAAGTAGAAGGCGGCATCACCCCAAATCTCGCGGAACGAGGCAATGTCGTTGGCAATGATGGCGCAGCGGGAAAACGCGGCCTCCAATGCTGCCATACCGAAAGGCTCGTAACGGGAAGTAGCAGCGTAGATCGCAGCCCGGCTGTAAAGCGTGCGCAGTTGCGCTTCGGTCTGCGGCCCCTTTAAAGCCACGCAGACGTTGTCGGTAGAAAGTTTGACGTCGGCGCGAATCGGAATTTTGGGTGCGTGAACCGGTGCTTCAGTGCCCACGATGCACACCGGAAGGGGATGCACATGCTGGGTCAGCAAGGATACTTGCTTGCCCGCGTCCCACAGCCGGCCTACCGCCAGCACTGAATCATCCTTGCTTACAAATGGATTGAAAAAGATCGGATTGCGCCCGTTATAGATCACCGCGTCGCGTCTTGGCCGCGTGTAGCAAGTGCGAACCGCATCCATCATCCACTGCGTGGGAGCAACTACCGCGCTGGCCTTCGACACACCCCGCGTCACCACCCCCCGATACCAGCGCAGCCAGTGGCTCGGTTTCGGTTCATGCCCGTGCACCGCCTTCCACCAACTGATCAAGTCTCCGTGTGCAACTACGATGCGGGGCACATCGACCGGAAGGCAACCGTAGCACAACTGATTCAGGTGCAGCAGGTCAGGCTTCAACTCCCGCACCAGCGTGGTGAGATATGAGGAGGAGTCTTCCAGGTCGTACTCGCCTTCTTGCATCCAGTCGAGGCGAAACGCAGTGGGGCGATACTCCAGCCCGTGCAGGTTATCCATCCAGGAGATCTGCTGCGGCATGGGGATTTCGCCCAGACTGACCAGCGTCACCCGGACTCCGCGGCTCACCAATCCAGTGACTAGTTCGCGCGTGTAAGTCCACACGCCGCTCACAGTGTCGGCAGTCACCAGAACGTGCACTGGATTCACCCGGGATTCGGTCAAAAGCCGCAGTGGACAAGCCATCCGCGTCCCTGCGTCGCACTATTGTAATGTGGGAAGAGCCATTTGCCGAAGGATTTTTGCGGTCACGATTGCGACGCTGCAAAATGTTGCACAGATTGCGGCATGATGAAACAGATAAGGTGAGGGTTGAGTTGCTGGCGTCCGGAATCGGCGCCGCCTCCGGCTCGCCACGGGCTGACAGCATGTGAGGGATTCTCGCGGACCCTCGCGCGAAAGGGCTGCGTCAGGCGGACGAATCGAGCTTTGCGCACATTTCCTGGGCCAATTTGTCCACCGCGCGGAGTTTGGCTTCCGCCGGTGCGGGAAGGTTGGGTACCTGCAGTGCCATCTCGCAGGAGAGCAGCAAGGCTGTGACTGTCCCCTTCAGTTCGTTGCGCAAGGCCTGTTTCGCCCCTTGCCGTGCGAGCAGGACTTCCCTTTTGCGCCGCTGCAGAGCCGCGCGCACCTCGCGCAGCACCCGCTCCATTCCGCTGATCGCAAAGCTGACATGGACAGGGATTGCCATCCCGACGTGCTGCAGCAGCATCTCGCTCTCATCGGGCTCCGCCTCCAGCAACGATTGATCAATCACCACCGCGGAATATTCCTGGGCGCGCAGTTGTGTTGCCGCCTGGCGCAGCGTTGCCGCCACCTGCGCGCTTTCGGCAGTAGCTTCCTGAATCGCTTTGGCGCAATCCTGAGCTCTTGCCGAAGGGGTGATGAGCAGAATCACGGCGGTTTGACTTGCACGTCTCCGGCCACGATCTTGGCGACTGAAAATGCGCCATTTATGGCTCTTCCCGCTTCCGTCCTTTCCCATCGCGGGAAGCCAAATTCACGCCTCAGCCTATTCTTGGGAAGCGTACTCCTTCAACTTGCGATAGAGCGTCGTTTTCCCAATGCCCAGCAGTCGCGCCGCCAGGAGTTTGTCCCCGTTGAGTTGGGTGATGGTGTTGAGAATGGTCTGCTTTTCCAGTTCCACCATGGGAAGAATCTTTGCGGAACCGTCCCCTCCCGCGGGCCCGTGGCCGTTGGCGCCGTGGAGGGCACTGGGCAAATCACCGACTTGGATCATGGGCCCAGTGGTGAAAGCGCAGGCCCGCTCCAGGCAGTTTTCCAGTTCGCGCACGTTGCCGGGCCAATCGTAGGCCAGCATGACTTTCAGCGCGTCATCGCTTAGAGTCCGTTCCTGAGCGGATGCTCGTGACAGCCGCTCCAGAAAGTGTCCTACCAACAGCGGGATGTCCTGCCGCCGCTCGCGTAACGCCGGAATTCGCAGGCTGAGTACATTCAGCCGGAAGTAGAGATCGCGCCGGAACGTTCCTTGTGCTACCGCCTGCTCCAGGTCGCGGTTGGTGGCCGCCAGGATTCTCACATTGATGGCAATGCGCCTGGTGCTGCCTACCGGACGGATCTCTTTCTCCTGGATGGCCCGCAATAGCTTGGCCTGCAGGTCTACCGACAGTTCTCCTACTTCATCCAGGAACACCGTGCCACCCTCGGCAATGGCCAGCAAGCCATCTCTGGACTGCACTGCGCCCGTAAAGGCTCCCTTCACGTAACCGAAAAGTTCGCTTTCGATCAGAGTGGGAACCAGGGAGCCACAGTCCACCGGAATGAACGGCTTGTCACGGAATGGCCCGGAGAAGTGAATGGATCGCGCCACCATTTCTTTGCCTGTGCCGCTTTCACCCAGAATCAGGACGGGATGGCTGCTGTGGGCCGCCTTGGCGATAATGCGGTAGAGCTTCTCCATTTCCGGCGCGCGGCCCACGATGTTGCCGAAGCCCTGCCTGGACTTGATCTTTTCGCGCAGCATGCGGTTTTCCGTCTTCAGCTTCAAGTGGCCGGAGACCCGCTCCAGCAGCAGCTTCAACTCGTCCATGCTGAAAGGCTTGGTCACATAGTCATAGGCGCCGTTTTTCATCGCCTGCACCGCCGATTGCACGGTACCGTAGCCGGTCACGACAATGACCGCCGCATCCGGCCGCCGCTCCCGGATCTGATGCAAGGCCTCCAAGCCTCCCGCTCCGGGCAATTTCAGGTCGAGCAACACCACGTCGATGCCCTGCGTATCCAGCAGGCGGTAGGCATGTTCGGCCGAGTCCGCCACGGAGGTATTAAAGCCCAGCGATTGGGCTACTTCGCGGCAAGCTTCACGAATCGCGCGCTCGTCATCCACGATCATCAGATTCAGGAGGTTCGCTCCTTCGATCTGCGGGGGATTGGGCGCGGTAGCTGCGGCTGTCGTCATGGTGGATCACCTCTTCTTCTGTTCCGATCTGGTTCTGTTCCGATCTGGGGGCCGGGTCTTCGTTCAGGATTTCACGCACCTTCTGCACCAGGGCACTTCCCGTAAACGGCTTCCGAAGCACGGTAATGGGTTGCTGGTTTGCCCTCTCTGAAGTTTGCTGGTCGTAACCCGAGATGTAGAGCACGCGCAGGTTGGGCCGTAGTTGTCGCAGTTGCCGCGCGATCTCTCGTCCCGTCATGTTCGGCATGACCAGGTCCGCCAGCAGCAGGTCAATCGTCCCCTGGTGGTTCTGGGAGACCCTCAAGGCTTCTGCCCCGCTGGCCGCCTCAAGCACGAGGTACCCAGTTTCGCTCAGCACCCGGCAGGCGGACTTGCGCACGGCGGAGTCATCTTCCACCAGCAGGACCGTCTCCTGTAGCGGCCGCAATGGGTCGTTTTGTACGGCTGGCGGAAGCGCTTCGAGCTCTTCTTGGACTCGCGGCAGACGGACGGACACTCGCGTACCCCTTCCCGGTTCGCTTTCCACCTCGAGGGTTCCGCCTTCCTGCTTCACGATGTTGTGCACCGTGACCAGCCCCAAGCCATTGCCCTGCCCGGGCCTCTTGGTGGTGAAGAAGGGTTCGAACAAGCGAGAACGTGTTTCTGCGTCCATCCCGCAACCTGCGTCGGTGACCGTGAACTCCACCCAGGGAGTGAGACCTGGCTTCTGCTCGCGGGAAGGCGAGAGGCAATCCGCGCAGTTCCGGGTCGCCAGCGTGATCCGGCCACCGTCCGGCATGGCATCGCGCGCATTTAGCGCCAGATTTAGGATGACTTGCTGCGCCTGGGCTGGATCTATCCTTACGGGCCCCAGATCATCGGCCAGCGAAGTCACTAGTTCAATGTTTTCGCCGATCAGCCTTGTGAGCAGACCTCGGGTGCCCGAGATGACTTCATTCCACGACAGTACGCGAGGTTCGACCACCTGCTGCCGCGCCACGGCTAGCAACTGCTGGATGAGCGCTGCGCCGTGCTCGCCGGCCATTCGAATCTCCTCGGCGTGGTGGCGCAAGCGGTGGTCGCTGCCCAGCCCGGCGATCAGCAGGTCGCAGTAGAGCATGATTCCGGTGAGCAGATTGTTGAAGTCATGGGCCACCCCGCCTACTAGGCGTCCGATGGCCTCCATCTTCTGCGACTCGCGCAATTGCTGCTCCGCCTGCTTGCGTTCGCTGATATCGCGAGTGTTGATCACGAGCAAATCTCGGCCATTCACCCGAAAACCGGCGAAAGAAGCTTGGATGTGCATGCCAGTGCCATCCTTCCGCGTGCCGCTGAACTCGAAGGCGGGATAGCCGTGGCCACTCGTCTCATTGCCGACCGTGCTCTCCCGGCTGACATCAGAGAGGCCGTTTTCCGGCACCAATTCCGCTAGCGCCCGGCCTTGCACCTCCGACGTGAGGAAAAATCCGAACATCTGGGAAAATGCCCGATTGGCGTAAACGATGTGGCCGTTCTCAATGACAGCCAGGCTTTCCGGAGAGGCTTCCACTGCGGCGCTCAACAGCGTGGCATCCGGGGATCCATCGCCGCCACGCACTTGAATCTGCACGATTGCGTTCATAGCCTGAGCCTACGAGCCTCTCTGCTTGCCGTTCGCGGACGACGCAGCCTGTCTTTCAAACGAAAGCATCAGCCGCAAGCGGCGCCTTCGAAAAGCTGGAATGCGCCGAAGGATGGTGTCGAAAGGCCAGTCCCCTCCCGAATTGGGAAACTTCGTTGAAGAAACCCATGTTTGCACGCGCTCCCCATTTGGGAAGTGTAGGCGGCAGGGCTGTGAGTGCTAAGGGTATCCGTCACACGGATTTGTGACCGAAGAACACCGATTGGAGATTTAGCTGTGGACCAGAAGGGAACAAAAAATGGGCGCGACGACTTTCGCGCCCATGCAACCTAAACTTTGAGTGGAGATTAGCCCCGCACGGGCAATGGCTGGACCAGCCGGAAGGTGAGACGACGCTCCGCGGAAAATCCCACGTCCTTCTTACCAGTGGCGTAGGCCGCTCCCGTACCGCCCGCAGCCCCAACCGCGCTGCCGATCAAGGCGCCTTTGCCGCCACCTGCCAGCGCACCAATCAGCGCCCCACCGCCTGCGCCGCCGCCGATCATTTCCAGGTTGCGCTTCTCATGCGAGCCACCCTTCACGAAAATGCTGGAGGTCTGCGCAGGCTGGGACTTGCCATTGAGGGAAATCTCCGTCAGGGTCAACCGCAGATAGCCCGGATCCTGCAAATGCCCGGAGGCCTTCGCGTCCAAAACCTTTCCTGTGACTGTTGCTCCCCGCGGCGCCACGGTCTGCCCCTGGACGATGATGGGATCGTCCAGCACCGCCTCGAAGGAATCGCCGGCGTGAGAAGTTGCGCTGGATACTGACGACTGTAAGCGGATCGTAATCGGCGTTCCCGCCGGAATCGCGGCCGGCATCAGGGAAGCGGTGGGAGAAATTCCCTTCTTGTCCGACGCGCGGTCAAACGGTAGCTGCTGATCCCCTGCCGCGTTCTCATCGGACGCCTGCCGGCCCGGCTGCCGCGAGCATGCCACCGCCAGCAGCAGGGCCATCATCAGAGCGGTGAAACTCGTCGCTTTGAACGACCTCATGGAACGATCCTCCTGCTACCTACCACCTCTGACAAGTCGCAAGGGGGATGCCATTGTCTCGGCTTGATAAATCAGTGACTTAGCCGAATTCCCGATTACTGGAAATGTACTTTTTACTAGTCATGCTTGCTAAGCTCACGATGCCATTTCCGTGTTTGGACTATGGTCAATGACCATGGTACAATTCCGACCAGGTTTGGGTTATGGAAGAAATTGCGATCTCGAAGTTCAAGGCAACGTGCCTAGCGGTGCTGGAAAGGGTACGCAAGACGGGCAAGCCGGTTCTCGTCACACGCTTCGGCGAGCCGGTCGCAGAGATCGTTCCAGCTCCAGTTCCCGAAAAGCCGAAAAGATCGCTCGGTTCCATGCAGGGGACCGCTCGCATCCTGGGTGACATCATTTCCCCCTCCAGTGACGAGGAAGACTGGGAAGTTCTTCGTTGATGAAACTGCTGCTCGACACCCACATCTGGCTGTGGAGCGTGCTCGAACCGAACCGCCTTTCGCGGCGAGTAGCCGAAGAACTTGAGAACCCGGAAAGCGAATTGTGGTTGTCTCCCATCAGCATCTGGGAGCTACTTATCCTGTGCGAGAAACGGCGGATGGTGCTGAATGAAGAAATTGAAGTGTGGATTTCACGAGCGCTGCGGGGCCTCCCGTTAAGAGAAGCCTCGGTCACTTTTGAGGTTGCGCGGGAGACTGGCCGTATACAGCTTCCCCATAGTGATCCAGCAGACCATTTCCTGGTGGCGACAGCGAAGGTTTTCGAGCTCACGCTCGTCACGGCCGATGAGCGCCTACTCAAACTCAGGGACATTTCGGTTCTGGCCAATCGGTAGGCGGGTTCCCCAAAAAACCACGCGGGGCGGCCATGATGCGGCGCAGCGGATGCGTACCCTCGTCCGAGAACACACCGCCCGCAGGCACCGCCCCTACTCAGGTCTTGCTGCCATCATTACTGGTGCGCACTTCTAACCGGTTCCATAGTGCTATTACTTCTTTTTCGGCCCCTTTTTTGCCGCTGGCCTTGTCGTTTTTTTGGTTCCTGCCTGCTTGAGCAGAGTCAAGGAATCCGCAGCGTTGAACGGGTATTGGCGGACGGACTGTTGACCCGTGGTACTCAGAGTGACGTCTACCCGTCGATTGCTCGCCAGGATGATCGTGCCCATGTTCTTGAGAATCCTCTGCCGCTGTTCGGGAGTCAACTCGGGATTCTGCTCCACCGCATCTCTCACCTGGGTATCGGTCAGGTTTCGTTGTTTGCCAAATGCCTTGGTTTCGATGTTTGCGGCGGGAACGCCGTGTTCGATCAAGAAGCTTCTGGTGCGCTCGACACGCCGCTCGGAGAGCGCCTGATTGTATTCCACG
>WNFB01004350.1_pt1 | contig 12607 bp, 12 predicted proteins | sample 5400501 | NCBI WGS metagenome assembly WNFB01 (sample SAMN13153341, study PRJNA577476) | soil metagenome | isolation source: 200 cm saprolite under Douglas fir tree site 2 hole 1 | place: USA:California | collected 2015-04-18 | reverse complement strand
CGAACTCTCACCGGCGCAGCGGGCGTGTCGACCGTGAGGACACCATTACGCGGAGGCCGCAGGCGGCCGGTTTCCACGAGCGCCGTCACCGCTCCGATAGTGCCGTGAACGCACATGTCCACCACGCCGCCACCATCCATGAACACCAGGCCCAAATCGGCATCAGGGTTGGCAGGCGGCACCACCACCGCGCCGAACATCACCACGTGGCCCCGGGGCTCCCACATGAGCGCGCGGCGCAGGCCATCGTGACGGCGTAGTAGGTCTCGCGACCGATCTTTGAGCGATCGTCCGCGGAGCGCCGGGAAACCGCCGAGAACGATGCGCGTCGGCTCGCCCAACGTGTGCGTGTCGATGGTCTCGATGACCGTGACGGTCATGCCCGGGTCCTGTTCGCAAGCTCTCGCCGCACAGCGGCCGCAGTCTCACCCCACAGCTCGACGGCCCGGTCTGAGCGCGCGGGGTCCTGGCCAGGATAGTCGAGCCGCATCACGAAGTGCAGCCGATCGCCAAACATTCGGTGGTAGCCGAGTACCTGTTCGGCAACCTGCTTGCTGTTGCCAAGGATCAACCGGTGGTTCTCGCGGTGGACGTCGCGGACCGGGCGGCCGGCCCAGCGGTCGTAGGTGTGCCTGAGGTACGTGAAGCCCTCGCGCATCTCATCCCACGGGTCGGAGTCGTCGCTGACAAACCCGTAGTTGAAGAGAGGAAGCTCCATGCCAGGCTCGCCCTCGTAGGCCGCATCGTAGAGCGCGACCAGCCGCGAAACCTCGTCGAGAGCGAGCGATGGATCGATCATGTAACGCTTGCCGCGCTGGCCGGCGCGAACGGCATCCCGGTCGATCACCCCATCCCCCGCCAGCATGACCGGAGGTCCGCCTGGTGTGAATGGAGCCGGGGTGATCGTCACCTCGGGGACGTCGTAGAAGCGCCCATGATGTGAGAACGGCATGCCGGTGAAGGCTTGGTTCAGAATTTCGGCAATCTCGTCGAGCCGAGCCTCGTCGGTGTCAGGTGCGATGGCCATGCCTGCGAACTCCACCGGTCGGTAGCCGGTGCCGAGGCCCAGGACGAACCGACCGCCGCTCAGTAGGTCGGCGGCGATAGCGTCCTCGGCCAGCCGAAGGGGGTTGTAGAAGGAGGCGATCGCGACGCTCGTGCCTGCGATCAACCGCCGGGTCGCGCCCAGGACCGCGGCGCAGATGGGAATCACGGCTGCCGCATATCCATCTTCGGCGAAGTGGTGCTCGGCGATCCAGAAAGAGTCGAGGCCCACTTCCTCGGCCAGGCGAGCGTGCCGGATCATGTCCTCATACAACTCGCGGTGGGAACGCTTCGAACCGGATGGTCTCTGCGCGCTGTACATGCCGATTCCGAACCGCATCCGCCTTATGTGTCCTCGACCGCGGCCGGCTCGTGCCCACGCATCGCAACCATGTACGCAGATGCGGCCGCGACCGCCCCGACCATGAGAAAGGTGGTCGCGGTCAGTGCAACCTGGATGCCGCGGCGGTCCGCGATCGCTCCGGTGACGAATGCGCCGAAATTGCCCAGGCCGAGGCCGACCCCCATCATCAGGCTCGACGCCACGCCTACGAATGCGGGCAGCAGTCGCTGCGCCAAGGCAGTGACCTGAGCTTCGGACGCGAACATGAGCGCGCCCGCGACGAACATCCACGGCACGAGCACCGGCGCGGGGAGCCAGGGCACCGGCAGGAGGCCGATCATGCCCGCGACCAGGGAGACGAGGACCACACGCGCGCTGCCGAACGCATTCGCGGCGACACCGCCCAGAAGCGCGCCGGCGGAGCCGGCGAACAGAAATACCGCTAGCGCCGCGGCGCCAAGCCCAAGGCTGCCGGTCCTGACGACGACGAGCGTGGGCAGAAATGTGAGGTAGGCGGTCATCACCGCCGAACGAAGAATCGACACCGACAGCAACATCGAGAGCGGCGCCGCCACGGCCCGCAGGGAAGCCCTCGCCGTCGCGCCGCCCGCCGGCCTCGGCAAAGGGCGCATCCAGGTCGGGTATGCGCGTGCGAAAAGCGCGGTGGCGGCGACGGCGGGGATGATCGTGACCAGGGTCGCGTGTGGACCGACGACCGACGCCAACGGGACGATCAGGAGGGACATCAGAGCCGTCCCGGTCGAGCCGCCGGTGAAGAAGATCGCGATGCCCCACGCCCGGTTGTCAGCGCTGGCGCGCCCCGCCTGCGCCACCGCTTGCGGGTGAAAGGCCGCCACGCCGAGCCCCGTCACGACCATCAGCGCGACCATCTGAGCGTAGGTCGTCACGAAACCCGTCAGGCCCATGGCGAGACCGGCGACGAGCAGGCCGACGCCCGACATCGGAAACAGCGGGTGACGGTCCTGCCAGAAGCCGAAGACCGGCTGGGTCACGCTGGACGTGATGAGCAGCAAGGTCGCGAGCGCGCCCGCCTGGGCAAAGTTGATGTGGAGGTGGCTGACAAAGAGCGGAAGCAGAGCGAAGAGCAGCGCTGCATTGGAATCGATCACGAGATGACCGAACGTCATCAGCCACAACCGCGGCCGCAGTCCCAGGAGCAAGCCCGGCTCCGACGCCTTCGTCGATGACGCGGTCACGTTGCCGGCCCCGCGGGGCACTTCAACTTAGAAGAGGAGCCAGCCGCCATCGACCACCATGACGTGGCCGGTGACGTAGTCGGCCTCCGCGGAGCAGAGGAAGAGCACCGGCCCCACCATGTCCTCGGGCTGCCCGAGGCGGCCGAGAGGGATCTTCGCGGATGCCCTCGCCATCTTCTCGTCGGTGTCGAGAACACGCATCGTGAGGTCGGTCATGATCGTTCCCGGCGCGACGGCGTTGACATTGATGTTGTATGGCGCCAGCTCGGCAGCCACCGAGATGGTGAGCTGCCGGACCCCACCCTTGCTGATGTCGTAGGCGGTCTCGGGAGTGGATGACGACACGAAGGCGGCCGTCGATGCGAAGTTGACGATCTTGCCGCGACGCTTGGGGATCATCATGCGCGCCGCCTCCTGGGTGGCGAAGAACATGCCCTTGAGGTTGACACCGAGCTGCTTGTCCCAGTCTGCCTCGGTGTACTCGACGAGGGGCTTGGCGATGCCGATGCCCGCGTTGTTGATCAGGATGTCGACCCCGCCGAATTCCGCCAGGGCTCCCTTGAAGAGCCGGCGCACGTCTTGGACGCTGCTGATGTCGACTTTGACCGCGCGCGCGCGGCCGGTCGCCTTCTGGATCTCGTCGACGACCCGCTCCGCGGCCGGCTCATCCACCTCCGCGACGATGATGTTGGCGCCCTCAGCCGCCAGCCCGAGGGCGATCGCTCGGCCCATGCCGCGCCCGGCCCCGGTGACAATCGCGGTCTGGCCCGCAAATCGCCCTTCAGTCCCGCGCACCGTGTGAATTCTAGTTGGCTAACGAGCGTTCGTTTAGTCAGGTCTTTGCCGTCCTGATCACGACTCGCCGGTATATGCTTGGCCGGCTCGCCCGCTCATTGGAGGGGACCTCATTTGCTGGACAAGTATTTCGATGAGTTGGCCGTGGGCGATGTATTCGCCGGGACTCGCGGCCGCACATTGACCGAAACCGACCTGGCCCTGTTCAGCGCGGTCAGCGGAGACTGGAACCCGCTTCACAATGACGCCGCATTCGCCGCCCAAGGGCCGTTTGGAACCCGGATCGCGCACGGTCTGCTGCTGATGTCGATGATGACCGGGCTGGCGCCGATATCGGGACAGGCCGTGGTCGCCCTCTACGGCTTCGAGCGCGTTCGTTTCGTAAACCCGGTCCTGCTGGGGGACACGATCACCTACACCTCCCGTATCTCAGCTCTGCAGCCGAAGGGCGACGGGCGCGGCCTGGCCGACCTCGATTTCGAGATCTGCAACCAGCATCAGAACGTCTGCGTTGCGGGCACCATCAAGATCCTTCTCAACAAAACCGCCCGTTCATGAAGGTTGAGCGCCTGAGGCAGGCGCTCGCCGCGAGGCAGGTACTTTACGGCACCTGGCTGCAAACGCCAAGCCCGGAGGTCGTGGAGATACTTGGGTGGTCGGGGTGGGATTTCGTCATCCTCGATCTCGAGCACGGGCCATATGGGCCGGAGGGACTGCCGCACCTGATCCGCGCCGCAGAGGCGGCCGAGTCCACTGCCTTCGTCCGGGTGCCGCTGTCCGCTCCCCATGAGGTCGGCAAGGCACTCGACCTTGGTGCCGCCGGCATCGTCAGCCCCGGCGTCACGTCGGCCGAAGCCGGCGCCGCTGCGGTCAGGCTGACCCGATTCCCACCCCGCGGCAGCCGCGGATCGTCGCCGTCGACTAGGCAGCTGCATTACTCGGGTGTGCCCTTTGCGTCCCTGACCGCACCAGAGGCGCTGCAGCCGCTGGTCGTGTTGCAGGTCGAGGCGCGCCTGGCCACCTCGGACCTGGGCAGCATCCTGGCCATCGAGGGGCTCGATGTGGTTTTCATCGGTCCATATGACCTGTCGACGTCGTTGGGACTGCCAGGCCAGTTCGACCACCCGAGGGTGCGAGAGGCGATCACCGAGATCGTCGACCGTGCCGGTGAACGCGGCGTGGCCGTGGGCATCTGGGTGCCCGACGCTCCTTCCGCGCGCTTCTGGGTCGACCATGGAGTCCGTTTCGTGACGGTGAGCAACAACGAGCTGATGCTCTTCGGGGCGTCGTCGGCGCTCAGGCGCTCGCTCCAACAGTAGCGCCATCTCCAGAGAACGAGCGTTCATTCGTCGTGGAGTCGGCATATCATCAAGCCCCGCTTCCAGCGGCCCTTTTGACGTGATCTGCGGAGCCCGCATCAAGGAGAAGGCATCGATGAACGCAGCCAGAAGACCTGGAAATCGAGTCATGACGAGCGTGGTGGCTGCGCTGGCCTTGCTCACCGCCTGCGGAGGTGGCACCTCGACCCCGAGCAATCACGTGCTCGTCGTGGACAAATCTTTCGACATGAAGACCGCCGACCCGCAGCGCGAGTTCGAGGTTTCAGGTGGGATCGTGGCGAAGGCGCTCTACAGCACCCTCCTCACTTTCAAAGGCGCGGACTCGGCGACGCCCGTGCCATCAGTGGCCAGCTCATACAACGCCTCCTCGGATGCGAAGACCTATACGTTCAAGCTTCGGAACGACATCAAGTTTTCCGACGGCACCGCGTTGACCTCAGCCGATGTCGCGTTCTCCTTCAATCGGCTCATCAACATCAAGGGCAACCCGTCGTTCTTGCTTGACGGTGTCACGGTGTCAGCGCCGGACAGCTCCACGGTGGTGCTGACATCAGCTGCCCCGAACCCAGCCCTCCCTTTCATCATCCCCAACCCGGCCCTCGGGATCGTCAACTCCAAGGTGGTCAAGGCGCACGGCGGAACCGACCAACCCGGCGCCGACAAGTCGGATCAGGCTGAGTCCTTCCTCAACACGACCTCGGCCGGCAGCGGGCCGTACACACTGAAGTCGTTCAGCACCACCTCCGAGGTGGACCTGACGGCCAACCCGAGCTACTGGGGACCCAAGCCTTTCTACAACACCGTGGTCGTACGCAACATCCAGGCCCCCACGCAGCTGATCGACATCCAGAAGGGCAGCGGCGAGATCGCACTCGATCTCTCGCCTGACCAGGCCTCGACGCTGACCGGCAGCAGCTCCCTGCAGGTCAAGGCGATCCCCGGCCCCAACGTGTTCTTCCTGTTCTCGAACAACAGCTCGAAGATCTCATCGACCACCCCGAACAAGCACTTCCAGAACGCCATCCGGTACGGGCTGGACTATGCGTCGTTCGTGCAGCTCGCGGGCGCCGGCGCAATCCAGACTCCGGGGGTCGTCCCGAGCATGTTCCTGGGAGCGTTGCCGCAATCGGCGGCGGTTCACCGCGACCTGGCCAAAGCCAAGGCCGAGCTCGCGGCTTCGGGGATCACGAACCCGACCGTGGATCTCAGCTTCCCGAGTGACTTCACCCTGAACGGCCTCTCCTTCAGCACGCTCGCCCAGAAGGTCCAGGCCAACCTGACCGAGGTCGGCATCAAGGTCAACCTCACAGGCAGCCCGATCTCGGTGGCTCTCGCCGACTATCGAGCCGGCAAAGAGCAGCTCGGGCTCTGGCTCTGGGGTCCTGACTACCCCGACCCCAATGACTACCTGGTGTTCCTGCCCGGTCAGCTGGTGGGCCTGCGGGCGGGCTGGGCCGCCGGCGCCGACCCGAGCCTCGAGACGCTTGGCACCCAGGCCGGCTCGACCACCGACATCAAGCAGCGGGGCCAGCTCTTCCAGCAGATTCAGAGCCAGCTGAATACCGAAGGACCGTTCTTCCCGCTGATCCAGCCGGGGCAGGTGGTGGTGGCGACCAAAGGTGTGACGGGCGCCGACTACAACCCCACCTGGACGCTTGACGTCAGCGGCGTCGGCGGCTAACCACGAGTCCAGGCCGGGATGGCGGCTTCGGCTGCCGTCCCGGCCCTTCGTAAGGTTCCTCGCCCGGCGCCTGGCCGCGCTCTTCCTTCTGGGTCTCGGCATCACCTTCGTGGCGTTCGTCCTGACCGAGCTGGTGCCGGGCGACCCCGCGGCGGCGAACCTCGGCCAGCGCGCCATCGGCGACCCGGCCGCCGTCCAGGCCTTCCGGCAGCACTACGGCCTGGACAAGCCGCTCCCGGTGCAGTACATCCTGTATCTGCAGCACCTGGCCTCGGGCGACCTCGGACAGTCCGAGCAGAGCCACCGCTCGGTCAGGGCGGACCTCAGCGAGTACGTGCCCGCGACCGCTGAGCTCGCCGTGATCTCGATCCTGATCGCTTTCGTGCTCGGCATCTCGCTGGGTGTGCTGTCCGCGGTGCGCCGCAACCGGCTGACCGACCAGGTGCTGCGTGTGATCTCGCTGGGTGGAATCTCGATGCCTACTTTCTGGCTCGCCCTGGTGGCGCTGTACGTGTTCTTCTTCAAGCTGGGCTGGGTCCCGGGGAGCGGAAGGCTGGATCCGGGCGTGCTCCCGGCGCCACACGTGACCGGCCTCTACACGGTCGATGCTCTGATGTCAGGCCAGTTCGACGTCCTGGGCAACGCGCTGCAGCACCTCATCCTGCCGGCCTGCGTGCTGGCCGCATACAACATCGGGCTGCTCACGCGGTTCACCCGGTCGGCGGTGCTGGAGGTCATCAACAACGATTACGTCCTGGCCGCTCGCGCGAAAGGACTGCCGGAACGCACGGTGATCTGGAGGCACGTGCTCCGGGCTGCGCTGCCCCCGATCATCACCGTTGGCGGCCTGGCGTTCGCGAACGTCATGACCGGGACCGTGCTGGTCGAGAGCATATTCGCGTGGCCTGGGATCGGCCAGTACGCATTTCACTCGGCGACCACCCTCGACCTGCCGGCGATCATGGGCGTAAGCCTGTTTGTCGCCGTCGTGTACATCGTCGTCAACTTCCTCGTCGACATCCTGTACGGCGTGGTCGACCCGCGGATCCGAGTCGCGTGAACGCACAGCCTCTGCCCTTGCGGTTTCGCATTGGCCTACGGCGGCCGGGCACGCTGGGTTCGGCGTGGACGCAGCCGCTGGCGATTGCCGGCATCGTCCTCGCCGCTGCGTGGATCGTCGTGGCGATCTTCGCCCCACTGATCGCACCGAACGACCCGCTGGCGCAGAGCTCTCAGCTCGTCCTCGCGCCCAGCCCCGCTCATCTCTTCGGGACCGATGAGCTTGGGCGAGACGTTTTCAGCCGGGTGCTCTGGGCGTCGCGCCTTTCGCTCCCTCTCGCGTTCTTCCTGGTCGCCATGGCGGTCGTCATCGGCGGCGCGCTGGGCGGGATGGCCGGTTATTTCGGAGGCTGGGTCGACGAGGTGGTGATGCGCGCGACGGACCTCGTGTTCGCTTTCCCGACCATCATCCTGGCGATGGCGGTGACAGCCGCGCTCGGGCCGAGCCTTCGCAATGCCGTGCTCGCAGTGCTCATCGTCTTCTGGCCTTCCTATGCGCGCGTCGTCCGGGGCCTGGTGATGTCGCTCGGCCAGTCGGATTACGTCAGCGCCGCCCGGCTGCTGGGAGCCTCATCGCGCCGGGCCCTGGTGGTCGACGTGCTGCCCAACGTCGCCGGGCCGGTGCTGGTGCTCGCCACGCTGGACCTCGGCAACGCGATCCTTCTGCTCGCGGGCCTTTCGTTTCTCGGTCTGGGCGCGCAGCCGCCCACCCCTGAGTGGGGCTCGATGGTCAACACGGGCACGCAGTATTTCGAGCGCTGGTGGATGGGCACGTTTCCCGGCCTCGCGATCCTCTCGGTCGTGCTCGCCTTCAACTTCCTTGGCGACAGCCTGCGCGACGCTCTGGACCCTCGCTCGTCCTGGGCCGTGCAGGGACGCGGCCGATGAACAATCTGCTCGAGGTCAGCGGCCTTCGGGTTCGGCTGCCCACCACCTCGGGCCTGGTGACCGTGGTCGAGGACATCGACTACGTGGTGGAGCAGGGTCAGGTCTTCGGGCTCGCCGGCGAAAGTGGGAGCGGGAAGACGATCTCAGTGCTCGCCCTGCTGGGCCTGCTCCCCGACGGCGCCGAGGTCGAGGGTTCCGCGGTGTTTGAACGCAAAGAGCTGCTGACGCTTGGCCGCCGGCCCCTGCGCGACGTTCGCGGCCGCGAGATCGGGATGGTATTCCAGGAGCCGCAGACATCCCTGCACCCGATGATGACCATCGAGCGCCAGCTCACCGAGCACGTGCGCTACCACCTCGGGATCGATGGGGCGAAAGCTCACGCGCGGGCTGTCGAGCTGCTCGAACAGGTCCGCATCCCTGACCCGGCCGGCGCGCTCGGCGCCTATCCCCACCAGTTCAGCGGCGGCATGCGCCAGCGAATCGCGATCGCCATCGCGCTGGCGTGCGGCCCGCGCCTCCTGATCGCCGACGAGCCGACCACGGCTCTCGATGTCACCGTGCAGGCCGGCATCCTGCGGCTGCTGGATCGTTTGCGCCGCGAGTCGGGCCTCTCGGTGATCATGATCACCCACGACCTCGGCGTGATGTCCTCCATCGCCGACTGGCTCACCATCATGTATGCCGGCCGGGTCGTCGAATCGGGGCCCACCGCGGGAGTGCTCGGGCAGCCGCGTCATCCCTACACGGCCGGCCTACTGGCCGCCCTGCCTCATCCCGAAGCCGTGGAAGACACGCCGCTGGTCTCGATCTCCGGGGCCCCGCCCAGCCCGCAGTCCAGGCCGGCCGGCTGTGCATTTCATCCGCGCTGCCAGTACGCGATCGCGTCTTGCGCGACCGACGTCCCAGGTCTCATCAATGTGGGAGACAGCCGACGGCTGGCGTGCCCGGTGGATCCGCTGCTGGTGCCCGCTTGAGCCTGCTCGAGCTGCGCGATGTCGAGGTCGAATATCGTCGAGCCGGGCGCAACCCCGTGCGTGCCGTGGCCGGGGCGAGCCTGGCCGTAGACGCGGGCCAGGTGGTGGGCCTGGTCGGCGAGACGGGCTGCGGTAAATCGACGCTGGCGCGAGCCGCGGTCGGATTGGTGGCGCCCACCTCCGGCTCCGTTCTATTCGAGGGCCGGGCGATGCGCCCGCTTGGCCGGCGAGCACGGTCGCGCAGCGACGCGCGGCTCCAGATGGTCTTTCAAAACCCGTTCAGCTCGCTCAACCCGCGGCGCCGGGTTGGTGAGCAAATCGCCGACTCGATGGCGATCCTGGGCCTGGTGCCCGCCGGCCAGAGGCAGGCTCGTGTGGTGGACCTGTTGGAGCAGGTGGGTCTGCCGCCCGCCGCCGCCCAGCGATTTCCCCACCAGTACAGCGGAGGCCAGCGGCAGCGCATCGCCATCGCGCGCGCCCTGGCGGCGGAACCGTCGGTCATCGTTCTCGACGAACCGCTTTCCTCACTCGACGCGTCGGCCCAGGCCCAGGTTGCCAACCTGCTGAAGGGCCTCGCTCGCGAGCTGCGGGTTGGGCTGCTTCTCATCTCGCACGACCTTGCGATCGTCCGGCACATCGCGGACGTGGTCGCCGTCATGTACCTGGGATTGATCGTGGAGACGGCGCCGACCCGCCGCCTGTGGACCGCTCCGATGCATCCCTACACCGAAGCCCTCATCGAGGCCATCCCACGCGCCGACGGCAGCGGCTGGTTGCCGGAAGCCTTGCCCGGCGAGGTTCCGGACCCGGCCCATCCGCCGGTGGGCTGCCGGTTCCATCCCCGGTGCCCTTACGCGTTCGACCGCTGCCGCTCCGAAGCGCCGCCGCTGGTCGAGATCGTGGGCGGCCGGCGCGCGGCCTGCTGGCTGCACGAGCCGGGCGGGATCGAGCGCGCCCCCTCCCGATTTGCCCGACGCACCCGAGCCGCCGGCTCAGCCGGCAGCGACCATCTCGACCGGGTATGAGTTGAGCTTGCGGCCGCCTTGCTCCTCGCAGACCACGATGTTTTCGATTCGGACGCCGACCTTGCCGTGCCACATGATCGAGGGCTCGTCGGTAAACGTCATGCCCACCTCGAGCGGGGTCTGGTCCTCTTCCGAGATGAATGGCCGCTCGTGGACGTCCATCCCGATGGAGTGGCCCATGCGGTGGCGGAAGTACGGCCCGTAGCCGGCTTCCTCGATCGGCTCACGACAGGCTCGGTTGACCTCGGCTGCAGTCGCTCCAGGCCTGGCGGCGGCCTGCCCCGCCGCCTGCGCATCGATCATGGCCTGGTGCGCGCGCCGGTATTCAGCGGTGGGTTCGCCGCAGAAGATGGTGCGCCCGAAGTCCGAGCAGTAGCCATCGAGGACCGCTCCGAAATCGAACAAGACCGACTCGCCCTCGCGCAGCGGCAGCGTGCCCCGATGGTCGATCGATTCCCGTTCCTCCGCCAGGCCCATCGAGAAGATGTGGGTCGTGAACGACGGGGTACGCGATCCGCGAGCGCGCATCTCGTGCTCGACATGCTCGACCAGCTCGTGCATGGTGACGCCAGGCCTCACGTCCGATGTCACCGCTCCCATCGTGTCATCGACAATCCGGCATGCCTTCGTCATCACGTCAAGCTCCTCCTTGGACTTGACGCGACGCAGCCGGTTGACCATCGGTTCGGCATTCAACAGGTTCGGCGAGCCGAAGACACGAACCAGGTTGATCACGGTCTCACCCCACAGGCGCGATCCGATGGCCAGTTTCTTCACGCTACCCATGCTCTTGGCGACTTTGTCGAACATCGCTTTCCCGTCGTCGGTCTCTTTGACCACGACCAGCTCGCCCGCCACTCCGTGGGGCAGGTCGAACTCGGCGAACATTCGGGGCAGGAGGAAGGTCGGCTCCCTGCCGGGACGGAAGAAACCGCCCCCGACCCAGCCGTGCGCATAGGACACGTTGCCGAAGGCCGGGATGTTCCGCTCGAGACCGCTCAGGTACTCGAGGTCCGAGGACAGGCCCAAGAACAGCGCGTCCACTCCTTCCTGCTCCAACACGTCATCGAGCTTGCTGCGGCGGGCGGCGTAGTCGAACATGCCGGCCAGTCTACTTTCGACCGTTGCGCGGCCACGGCAGCGGGACCCGCGACTCGGACATCACCCGCGGAAAGTGCGGCATCAGCACCTCCGGGGCAAGGTGACGAGACACCATGGTCAATATCTCCCCGAGCTCGGCCTCGACTGGCACCTCCAGCAGCAGGTGGCTCACGCCCGACGCGGCCCACACGCTTACCTGGTCGCGGTCGTGCTTTAGGTTGCCCGAGATCGCGGTCAGGCCAGGCTGCACGAGCTTCGGCCGGTCGATCGGTCGCGGCTCCCGTGCCAGGACGGGGAGCCCGGTTGCGTCGCCGACCGCGGCCGCGCCCGATCCCGTGAGCCAGAACGGGATCTCCACCTGCGCGGGTTTCGGCGTGACCGAGATCGATTTCGGAGCCGTGGCGTTCGCGGGCAGCCCGGCCGGCACCCTCCACACGGGTCCGTCGTGCTGGAGCGGCCGGCTGGACAGCGCCTCGCGCAGGACTGCGACCTCGTCCGAGGCCGCCTCCTGGCTCAGGTCACCAGTATCCGCCAGCACGACCGTCCGTCCGTTGTTGACGTTGTCGAGGATCGAGAGCTCTTCGGCGATGGTCACGGGATGCTCGAGCCCAAGCTGGATGCGAGTCACGATGCGCACGAATTGCGTGGCAGTAGATGCATAGACTGCAGCGGTGATGGCCGACAGCGCGTTGTCGGATCCGGCCAGCACTCCGAACAGGCCATGCGCCTCCGCCAACCGGGCCGTCTCTGCCTCGCGGCGTTCGGCCAGCGCAAGCCCGAGCCTCATGCGGGCACCTTGTCGCGTAGTCGAGGCATCACCTCTTGGGCGAGGCGCCGGATCTGTGATTCAAGGGCCTGGCGCGGGGCGCCGTCGAGCATCAGGCGGAACGCGATGTGGTGGATGCCGATCGCCTCGAACTCGCGAAGCTGACGGATGCATTCGTCCGCCGAGCCGGTAATCGTCGTCTCCACCGTGTCGGCGATCGCCTTGTCCGTTTCCTCGGCAAAATCTGCCTGCTCGTGCTCGCCCACCGCGGGCAACGTCCAACCCAGGCCGGCGTACTGAACGTAGCTGGCGCGCACCCAGTCCCGCGCCGCCTCCCGTTCCGCCGGATCCTCGGTGAGCCAGATGTTCCGCAA
>WNFB01004349.1_pt1 | contig 12607 bp, 16 predicted proteins | sample 5400501 | NCBI WGS metagenome assembly WNFB01 (sample SAMN13153341, study PRJNA577476) | soil metagenome | isolation source: 200 cm saprolite under Douglas fir tree site 2 hole 1 | place: USA:California | collected 2015-04-18 | reverse complement strand
ACTCGCAAAATACAGTGGTTCGCCATTGCCTTGCTGTGCATTGCGGTGGTGGTGCTTATCGCACGCGTTTTCCGACTCATTCATCCATAGATGAACAGAGACCTCCACTTGGCCCACTATAGATATGAGCCTCAATCGCAACCGACCGTACCGTGTCGACACGGTCCGAAGTAGTGCTGGTGTTCGTTACATGGCTAAATCCAAAGGCGTCTTCAACCTGAAACCGGAAGGCCCATTGCGAGGACGTGGCAAAGGCCTTGTCGGGAGTATAAAACTTGCATGAAGCATACAGATACTCTCCCAATCATTGCGTTTGAAACCCAACAAGACTGGGAAGCATGGCTCGAAGAGCATCATACGAATACAAAGGGTATCTGGCTCAAACTGGCCAAAAAAGACACAGGCATCGCTTCTGTGTCTTATGCCGAAGCTTGAGAGGGTGCCTTATGCTCTGGTTGGATCGATGGACAAAAAGCCTCTTGTGATGAGCAGTACTGGTTACAAAAATTCACGCCGCGTAGCCCCAAGAGCATTTGGTCAAAGGTGAATTGCGGTAAAGTAACGGTGCTGATGGCCGAAGGGAGAATGCAGCCAGCAGGGATGCAGCAGGTGGAGCTAGCAAAGGCTGATGGTCGTTGGGAAGCGGCTTACGAATCGCAGAGTAAGATAACGGTCCCCGCTGATTTTCAAAGTGCGCTGGACAAAAATCAGCATGCCAGGGATTTCTTCAACACATTGAATAGCGTCAACCGCTATGCCATCTTGTTCAGGATTCAAACGGCTAAGAAGCCTGAAACCCGCTCGGCCCGCATACAGAAGTTTATTGAGATGCTGACTAACAAGCAGAAACTGTACCCTTAAAGCTACACGCCCTGACAATAGCCTCCTTCAAACGCCTACGCGAGAGCACTGATGTCAGGGCTGTTCCTTCGCACGTCTCGACGATCATCCGCTTCTCTGACGCTGCGCGTCATCGTGCTTGCCAAGCAGCCAGAGCAAAGAAGCTGAGCTGGAATGACGTGCAGCTCCTGCTCTTCCTACTCTATCCGAGGCACATGAATTGCAGATGAGAACCCGCTCCTTGTTTCATCGCGGTCTTAATCGTGCCGACGCTCTGTGTGATGAGTCGAAGGTAGAAGTGGGCCATGCCACAAGGTCTCCTCCAGACGACGATCAGCGGAGGCACGAACTCGCGTAAAGGCGCTCTTACCTTAGCACGCAAGAGGAGAGGTGTGTGCGAACAGCAGCTTGTCCCCCACCTGTTCGTGCTGCGCAGGTTCCCTCCCCTCTCTCCACGAACGGGAGGACACGGAGTCCTGTTCTCATTTTCGTCTCATTTTTGGCTGCTATAGTAGCCTGCGGAAGGCGCGAGCACCCATCCATCGCTGCTCACCGCTTCCGCAGAGGTTCACAGAACAGAACGGAGAAGACACAGCAGATGATCCAGAATAGTCCAGCAGGCCTCGTGGCGCTGCTCACCACCTACAGCTATTGGGCCATCTTTGCCGGTATTGCCATCGAGAGTACGGGCATCCCCTTTCCCGGCGAGACGATGCTGCTGGTGGCAGCCATCTATGCGGGGAGTACGCACCAGCTCGCGCCCGTATTGGTCATTGCCGCGGCGGAAAGCTTCGCGATCCTGGGGGATAATCTGGGCTTCTGGGTCGGGTGCGAGGGTGGCTCTCGCCTGCTACGCCGAAACGCGCACCTCGTCCGCCTGAATGAGCGCAAGCTCAAGCTGGGCCTCTATCTCTTCCGCAGGCATGGCGGCAAAGTCGTCTTCTTCGGGCGCTTCGTGGCGGTGCTGCGCATGTGGGCGGCATTCCTGGCGGGAACCTATCGCATGGAGTGGAAACGCTTCCTGCTCTTCAATGCTCTGGGAGGCATCATCTGGGCCACGTGCTACGGCCTGGGAGGCTACCTCCTGGGGGATAACCTGCAGCGGCTCACCGGGCCGATTGGCCTTGTCGCGCTCGCACTGGCGGCACTCAGCCTCTTCGCGCTCTTCATCTTCGTGCGCCGCAACCAGCGGCAATTGGAAGCGGAGGCGGAGCGGGCCTTGCCCGGCCCCCTAGAGCATTACTATCCTGGCGCTGGAGCGCAACGCGGCGGGCAGGCGCAAGAGCACACCGATCTGCCCCCGCCTCTCCAGAGGCACACAGCTCAGGAGAGAGGCACGCGCCTCTGGATGCACCGCCCCCTCGTGTCGGCTGGCATGATGGCGCTGGGCGTGCTCGCCTGTGCTTTGGGCGTCTACCTGCACGTTGCCGTCCATTACCACGAACGGGCCTATGCCGTCCTTGCGCTAGGAGTGGTGTTGTTCCTGGCGGGCGTTGTTGGCAGATACCGTAACGTCGCGCTGCCGTCGAGCCTGCGGCTGTCCCGTCCACTGTGCTACGGGATGCTAGCGCTGGGGATGCTCACCGTGCTTGCTGGTCTGTTCGTGGTGTCAGCGCATGATCACACCAGCGTTTTTCGTGTTCTGGCCATTGGGCTGCAGAAGCTAGGTACGCATGGGCCTGAAGTGCTCCTTGCCCTGGTGGCAGTAGGAGCTTTCGGACTGCTTGCCGGAATTGCAGGCCTCTCCCTGGTCAAAGTGATGAAGCAGACACCCTTGCACTAATCGTTGTGCCATCCTCTGTGAGCAACAGAGTGATGCAGATCTCTTTGAGAAAGGAACATACTGTCGATGAACAAGCGAACCCTCTTTTATGGTGCGATTGTCGTTGCGGTCGTCGCCCTGGCTTTAGCCGTCTATTATCTTATTCCAGGGATCTATCACCCGCTCACCACGACGCCTCCGCTGGCTTCGCATCCAACGCATGCGGTGGCCTTTTTCATCCTGGCAGCGATTGCTGTCGTCGCGGCCCTGGTGACCCGACCGAAATCTGCGAGAAGATAGTCGCGCTTTCCCTGCGCAGAGTGGAGGAGAGACGCTCTTCCACCCTGCCTGATGAGCGTGAGAAACAGAAGCAGGCATGCTCGTGTGCCGAAAGCTGTACGTCCCTGCACCTGAGGCGGTTCTTCTCTGGTCTTGCTGTGTGTTGCGCGTGAAGCACATTCGGCTTGCGAGGCCGAGCAGAGCTATCGGGTAGCGACATGACCGTTTCCTCAACACGAAGGGATCTACATGGAAGAGAGGGATGGATGAATCTCACCATCTGGCAAATCATATTTCTCGCACTGCTTCAAGGGGTGACAGAACTGTTCCCGATTAGCAGTCTGGGTCATACCGTGGTCCTCCCGGGGCTGTTTGGCTGGGGCGACTTGGTGCGCAATGACCGTTTTCTGCCGCTCATTGTGGCGCTACATCTTGGCACCAGTCTCACCCTCGTGCTCTATTTCCGGCGCGATTGGCTCCAGGTCGGGCGTACCCTGGTCACCAGTGTCAAAGAAGGTGAAGTTCGCACGGGAACCGAGGAGTGGGTGAGCTGGCTCATCATCATCGGCTGCATTCCAGCAGGGTTACTCGGGGTCTTCTTAGAGAAGCCGCTCAAGCTCTTGTTCGCCTCGCCACTGGTCGCGGCCACCTTCCTGGTCGTCAATGGCTCGCTGCTCTTCCTCGGTGAGCAGATGCGTCGTCGGACGGAAGGAAAGAGCGTGAGCCTTCCAGCAAAAGAGCGGGAAGCGCGGTTTCGCCCCCTTGCCTCCCTCACCTGGAAGGAAGCCGTTCTCGTGGGCCTGGCCCAGTCACTCGCCCTTCTGCCTGGCATCTCGCGTTCGGGCGCGACCATGGTGGCGGGCTTGGGCGTGCGCCTCAACCACGAAGACGCGGCACGCTACTCGTTTTTACTCGGCACGCCGCTCATTGGCGCAGCGGCGCTCCTGGAGGTGCCGCAACTGCTTGGTCAGTCAACCTCAACGCTGCTGCTGGTGGGTGTTGGCATGGTGCTGGCAGGGGTCGCTGCGTATCTGAGCACGCAGTTCCTCATGAAGTACTTCGAGACGGGTCGCCTCGACCCGTTCGCCTACTACTGTTGGGCGGCAGGACTGGTCGCGCTGATCGTTTTGCTCGCGGTGTATGGATTCCCCACATCGTGACCCAGCGCGTGTCAAGACATCGTATCCCAAGCGAGCGGTGTTTCAGCCCCATGTACTCCGCCTGCTAGGGTGACGATGTCCTGGCCCTGACCGGGTGTGTGGATTACCCACATCGTCAGGGGAAGTGGGCCAGGACATCGTAAAGCAGGCAAGCGGTGAGAACTGCATTTCCATGGTTTGACAGACACTGACATGCTTAGCACAGGCGGGTGCAAATCCGTTCCAGACTCCATGCTCTCTTACGGCTTCGTGCCTCCTCATCAGGAGCATTCCAGTTATTCAATCGTGGAGGATCACGTGAGAGGCTTGGAAAGCATGCAATGTGAGATGTGAGATTCAGACGATGGTTGCGTCTATATATAGGTAAGGGACAAGCAATGGAATACACTAGGAGGTACATCGATGAAAGCTCTCAAAGCCCTCGTTCGTCTGGGACTCATTGCCCTGGGTGTCCTCGTCGGCGGCTATCTCAGTTTCGAATATAGCGGCGGACTCTTTCTCGGCGGGGCAGTGCTCGGCGGCGTTCTCGCTGGTCTGCTTTATTACCTGATCAAGCTGGCTGTGTCACGACGGACAAGCGGGTCTCTGCCCTATGATAGTCTGGACGAACGGCACCAGGTCCACAGCCGGGTGGATACCCAGACGCCAGAGGCTCAGATCAGCAGGACGCAGGACGCGCTCATAGGCGAGATCATGCACTGGCCGCCTCATCGCTGATCTGGTCGGCTCCCGCACAGACATTCTTCCTCACTTCCGCAAGTACCAGGGCCACCCTGCGCAAGAGGCGGTGGCGCAGCTCCTTTTCCTTCCACCCCAGGTTGGAATGAATTTACGCCTGCCTGTACTTAGAAAAAAGACGGTACACTATTGAGCAGAAAGTGAAAGACTCTGTTCATGAAAGGAGTGTCCGTCATGCCGATATCGTACTACGCCGCACGAGCAAATCTCTCCTATCTACAACAACAGCATCCTGACTGGTCCCATGTCGAATTGGCTGCTGCCCTGAGCTGTTCCACCAGTTGGGTAGAAAAATGGCTCAAACGCCTGGGAGAAGAACTGGCTGCTGGTCAGCGCCTGGAACAGGTCTTGCAAGGGCACTCGCGGGCCCGCAAGACCCCACCCACTCCCACACACCCACTGGTGGTTGAGCAGGTGCTCTCCATTCGCGATCAGCCTCCGGAAGGCTTGCGCCGCGTGCCTGGTCAAGAGGCGATCCACTATTATCTGGAGCGCGATCCCATGCTGCAGTTCTTCCAGTTGCCCATTCCGTCATGCAAGACCATTTATCGTATTCTCAAAGCCAATCAGCGTATCCCTGAGCGTGGTAAGCCGCTCCATCAGCCCATGGAGCGGCCAGCACCCATGACGTGCTGGCAAATCGATTTCAAAGACGTTTCTAGCGTTCCTGCTGATCCCGAGGGCAAGCGACGACATGTGGTCGAAACGCTCAACATCATCGACACAGGAACCTCCGTGCTCCTCGATGCCCATGTGCGCCCTGATTTCACCACAGAAACGGCTTTAGAAGCCCTGGCCATGACTTTGGTCAAGTATGGTCGCCCCAAGCGCATTACCCTGGACCGCGATGTACGATGGGTAGGCAGCCCACAAGGCAGTGATTTTCCGGCAGCTCTGGTTCGCTTTGGAGCCTGTCTGGGCATTGAGATCCAGATTTGTGAGCCTCATCATCCCCAACAGAACGGCTTTGTCGAAAGGTACAATAAAACCTATCAAGAAGAGTGCCTCGCTTTAGATCGGCCTATCAACCTGGAGCAAGCCAAAGCCGCCACCGAGGCCTTCGTGCGGCACTACAACGTCGAGCGACCACATCAAGGGCTCTCGTGTGGCAACCGCCCTCCGCATACCGCCTTTCCACAGCTTCCCGTGCTACCTTCACTGCCTCCCACTGTGGACCCTGATAGCTGGCTCACGCAGCTCGATGGGCTGCATCTGGAGCGCAAAGTGGATCCACACGGCATGGTCAGCGTTGATCTCAAGCGCTATTACGTCTCTTCCAAGCTCGTGGGCCATCACGTCGTCTTGCAGTTGGATGCCGCAGGCCGCTGTCTGCAGGTCCTCTACGAACTACAGATCATCAAATCCTTGCCTTTGCGAGGACTGGTGGGACATGTGCTCTCTTTTGAGCAGTTTCTCACCCATATGCTTCACCAGGCTCGTGCTCAGGCCCGCTTGCGCTCGCTACAAGAACGCAAGTACCGCACCGCAGCTTTCGCCGCTCCCTAGCTACACGATGTGCTGACCTACACCCCCTGACGATGTGGGTAATCCACACAATATCCATCGTGGTTCTCCTCTCACAAACGCTCACACCGTTCTATTCAATTGAGCAGGCTCTTTTGTGACAAGATCGTCAACATTGAGCGGAACATAGTGCGGCCCGGCCAGCTCCTCTTTTTCCATCGGGGGAAAAACGCTGTTACCAAACGCTCATCATCCTGTTACCAAACACTGCCCCTCCATCGTCAGAATGTTTGGTAACAGGATGGGACTGCATCGTCAGATGTTTGGTAACAGAATGATGAGCACATGCAGCAGCAGATAAGATATCGCGTCAGCTGGAACGAGCACAAGGGCAGCTATGAGATTCAGCACTTCAGGCCCCGGGTTATTGGTTGGCTGGGCATGAAACCTGATTCAGCGGACTGGTTCATCTTACTCAAGCAGATTCCCTCATTTGCGTTTCAAGCCAGGAATGGTGGACACTTCACTGCTCGCAAGGAAACCAGGGCACGAGGGGGCGCCTACTGGATTGCCTACCGGCACAGTGGTGGCCAGCTCATTAAAAAGTACATCGGTTCACAGGCGAACGTCACCATTGCCCGTCTTGAGGAGATCGCCGGAGAGATGGAGAGGAGAACTCGCCCCCCTAGCGTAAAAATCCCTGCAAATCTGCCGCAAAATGTTGGAATCCAGACGCAAAAATCATCTCTGGAGATAAGACGGATGAAAGGGCTCCTGCTTTGCCCTAATGGTTCTTTGTATCAGAAAGAACGTTACTGGTCTTGAGAAGCTTCCGCCTTCAAGTCTCGTAATAGTCGCTGAAATACCTGCTGGTAGGCATCATGCTCTTTCCACTTCATAAAATCCCCGATGTTCCGGTTGTGCCGAATTTCCGTGGCCCAATTGAGAGGGCTCTCCAAGACGGCCTTGTCTAACCGCACAGGAAAGAGCACGATGGACCGCTCTTTACGTTCCCTGGCTAGCGCTATCTTCACTTCGCGTTCGACCCAGCCGCTAGCCACAGAGTACTTGGACAGTATCAGCAGCAGTTTGTCATGGAGGCTAATGGCTTCGTCGATGCCTCGGTGAATGCGTTCTCCCCACTTGAGGTCCTCGGGAGCAAACCAGCATCGAACGTTATTGGCTTGCAGATCTGCGTATAGCCGCCGGGCAAAGCTCTCATCTTTACTGGAGTAGCTAATGAAGCAGGAGAAGTATTGGATAGGCTGCTGGAAGAAGGCATGAGCATAAGCAATGGCTTCGTCAGAAGCACCAACTCCTCGTAAAAAGGCTTCGGAGACCTGACCTTTTGACTTGGCCAGAGTGTGCAAGTCTACGTAAGAAGGGCCTCTGTGCTCTATCAAGTTCAAGCCCTTCACCTGCCGTAAGTCAACATCTCCAAATACCGTTTCCCATGCAGAAGCCTCACTGAGATCTGTATCGAGAAACACAGTTCCTTCGAAGATCGTTCTCCAGAGATCAGTTCTCGTAAGGCGCGTTCCTTTCAGGTAGGTTTGTCCCAGGTCAGCTCCCATAAGGTCAGCTCTATGAAGATTGGCTTCTAGAAGATAAGCTCCTCTCAGGTTAGCGCCATTCAACTTAGCTTCTCTAAGATCGGCTCCTGTAAAGTCAACTTTTGTAAGGAGGACTTCCTCAAGGTGAGCTCGCCTCAGATTCGTCTCCGAAAAGTCTGCTCCTCTGAAGTCTGCTCTCGTAAGGGAGACATTCATGAGATCAGCTTTTGTGAGATCAGGTTGTACATCCGGATTCTCCTCTCGCCACACATTCCAGACTTCCACGCCTTGCTTCAGGATCTTCACGTGCTTCTCGTTAGCCATTCATAACCTCCTCCTTGCCCCTTTTAGGGGATTTCGTTGCTTCGTTGTTCCTGCTGAGCATATCTCTCTAAAGATAGCAGAAAGAACAGGAAAATGCGATCAGTATTCCAACCGTTTTTATCGTTCTTTCAGAGGACGGGTGATCTCCAGAGATACATTGTGCGTCCGAGACAATTGGTCATGAAGTCGCCTCACATCTAGGATTTGGGGTAGGCTCTACTAGGAGTAAGATAGGTCTATCATGTCGAATATTACCACCCTACATTTTGGGCACCAGGTTCCCCGGATGCCTCACAGTACCCACTTCCCAGCGGCAAACTTTCCCATTGTGCGATGCAAAAATGGCATCGGACCAGATTGGGCATAATCCCGCTCTACACCTCAGAAATTGGGGTTGGCTCTTCTAGGATCAAGGTATGATCATGTACCGTGATTGATCTACCACCTGAATTCAATCGTGGTTCTCCTGGAACATCCGCCCACACCGTTCTCCTCAATTGAGCGGCGTCTTTTGTGACAGGCTCACAGATCGAGAGCAAAGATGGTACAATAAGAGGATGAGAGTGACCCATCCACCAACCAGGAGATGAGCAAGGAGCAGAGACCATGGTAGCCGATAGAGCAGCCATCAGCAATGGGCTGTATATGACAGAGGAGCAGTATCTCGCCCTGGATGAGGCGACGGACGGCAAGTACGAACGCCTGAACGGCATGGTCACGATGCTGCGCCCGCCCTCCAGTCTGTACGGGACCGATGAGGCTATACTCGACATGGCGGGCGGCTCAGATGCCCACGCGGCTCTCTGCATTCGCTTGGGTACGCTCCTGAGCAACCAACTGGAGGACACGCCGTGTCTGGTCTATTCCAGTGATCGGCGGCTGAAACTCCCGCAAGGGAAGGCTCTCCATCCTGTAGGGGGAAAGTGGCAAAAAACCATGAAGCCACCGCCAGTAGAATGCGCAGTCGCAGGTTGCGTCGATTGCGGTAGCCATATGCTTGACGCATCACCGCTTTGGTGCGATTATTCTTGCCTTCCACAAAGCCATTACTCAAGCGCGTCGGCAGAAAGTCAAAAAAGGCCAGAATTGCTGGCCGCCAGTTGCGAAAGGCAGACAAGGCGGTGCGCATTTCCTTGGGCCCATGCCTTTTGACGCTGGCTATCCAACGATCCAAGTCGTGTGCAGCCGTAGAAGCTGAGGTGGTCGCATCCCAGGTGCGTAAGGCTTCTTTGAGCTGCCACGCCATGGCGATTTCAGGAAAGGCCAGAGCTAAGGCAGCTCGCGAGTGTTCTTCTTCGCTCGACAAATCTTGCTGGTTGCGTAAAAAGAGATGCCGCTGGCCTTCAAGGGCTTGCTTGCCCGCCTCCTTTTTGGCATGCCGACCGATCACCTTCTTCAAGGCTTTGCCCACATGCTGGATCACATGAAAGTGAGCGGCCACGATGCGAGCATGTGGCAGCACCAATTGCACCGCCTCGCGAACCGTCGTACTCATATCCATGCTGACTGCTTGCACCCCATCACAGGTACTTAGACGTTCGAGCAGATGACAGACCTCGTCTTTGGTTCGTCCTGCACTCACCTCAAGCACCTTGCGCCCATCCAGGTCGCACAGAATGGTGTCAGAGCGGTGCCCTTTGCGTCGAGCAAACTCGTCAATGCCCACATACCGTGGGGTGGGCAAAGGGGCCGTCTCATCTAAGCTCAGGTGGTGTTTGGCCAGTTCCACCTGGGCGACTTCTTCCAGGCAGGTTTGTACCAAGCGTGGCCCCACCTGCATCTCGGCGGCCACATGACTGACCGGGCGACTGCACGCTTGCTTGCCGATGTGCTCACGTAAGCGTTTGGTGGTGCGTCGTCGCTTGCCACACGCCTGATCCGGTTCGGTGAAACTGCGTCGACACGTCAGACACCGGAACCGCCGCTTGAGCAGCACCAGCACAATACGGTGTCCTCGCAGTGAAATATCGCGCTTGGGTCGTGGGCGCGTATCATGCACTTTGACACACACGCGCTGGCAGTGCGGGCATCGGGCTCGGTCCGTCTTGGCGATCACCTCGACTTCGATACTGCCATCCTCTTGCAGGTGTTGCTTGAGAAGACGAAATTCGCCCAATTCTCATGCCACCACAATCCCTTCCTGTGCTGCATGCCCTCTCGGTTCTCCTTGGGTCTCACTTTGCTCTATGCTATGCTGTAACAACATCGCTTGTCCTTCCATTGACTGGTAGGTTTGGTTTCTATCAAGTTCAACGAAGGACATGCTCTCTCTTCAGTTTTCCCCCAGTTTCCCCCTACAGGATGGAGAGCCCAAGGGAATCACCTCTTTCCCGACCTGACGGTTGCCTGTAGTGAGGAAACCGGCTCGCAAGCTCCGGACCCGACCGTGATTCTTGAAGTCCTCTCCCCGGCCACCGAGAAGCGCGATCGGGGCGCGAAGCTCACCATTTATAAGACGCTGCCCTCCCTTATGGAGTATGTGTTGATTGGCAGCTAGGTCAAGGAGATGATCGCTTACCGCCGTGAGAGTAACTGGCGTCCCTACCACTACCAGAGCGGCGACGTGGTCGAACTCAAAAGCGTCGACGTGAGCTTCCCCTTTGAGGCGGTCTATCGCCGCATCCCCATGTAGTCTCCCACTCCCCCCTGAATACGCCGGTGTCACTTGTAATTTCCATCCGTTCTGAGGGAGGGCTCAACATGCGCCAGAGCATACAACCGGCGTTCTTGTTCGGGATGCAATAGCCTGACTGGGGCGGGTTTCCACCTGGGCACCCGCTTTCTGTTACGATTGATTAGGTGTAGAATAAACACGGAGGGCACAGATGCGACCTGTGCCCTCCCAAGCTATTTACTTCAGTATTATGGTGCCCCAGAGCTATCTGGAAGCTTCTGTAAGACACTTCCTTCAGCAATGGAATATGCAGTGAGAAGCATAACTGCATTGCCTGAATGAAAGAACTCGTAGAGGCAGGCTCCTGCTATGATCCAACGGAAGGTACTTCGAGAGTCCCGAGGAAGCATACGGAGGAATGCCTCTGTAATGCTTCTTGGCTCCTGGTTGCCCCCTGGCTCCTGCTTAACCTCCTGTTGCACCGCTAATACTTGAGATTGATGGCTTGTTGTGCTGAGTGTGAATCCCGAAAAAGGCTTAACTTTCATTTTTTCCTTTCCCGAGGGGGTAACACACTTCGATCATTGTAACATACTCTACAATACACATGTCCAAATAGACCTCCAGATTTAGCCTTGTGTCGCCGACATCTTTTCGAAGGGACCGCCGACGACACGCCGCGCCGTTGATGATGCATTGCTTGTTTTTTGTTTGCCTTTCAGGAGATTCACACCCACAAAGATGACCTAATCCTAACAGACAACAGGGATAGATTCACCACAGGGTTTATGCGTTCTAAACAAGAGACAAAGACAAGACCTCCAAAGCCGCTTCAGGATGAACGCTGTTGTAGCGCATGCGAGCAGCAATCGTATGAAATCCAGCACGACGAAGCAAACTGACGACGGTATTGCGTAAAGCCGCCATGATTTTGGGTCCATTGTCCTTATGGACGGTACTGTGATCTTCTCCCATCGTGACATCTTTGACGTAATGCAAGCAATTTTCAATGGTACAATCACAAATGACAAATTTTGCATGAGCCGGATAGGACAGTTGCTGCCCTTATCCGCTCGCAAGTTGGTCACGCAAGAGGTAAACTTTCCTTCTGAGGTAAGCGAAGTCAAGTGTTCCCCTCAGGAGGAGATACATGAAACAACAGCAGTGGAGCGTTCGGCGTTGCACCATCAAGACAACTGACGCTCATTCTTCGTCTTGGTATCAGCAAGCACGTTTTTCGTCTCGTTGCCTGTCTGCTCAACATGCCCTTGAGTGAGAACGATTCCCGTCTGATGTTCTACTATACTGACCGCATGTATCGGATAGGCTTCTTCCTGTTCAAACTTCAATCTTCCTCGTTGTGCTTTTCCATCAATCGAGACCGCACAGGCTCCTCGTTCCTGCTTGTCCTTCTCAAAGATTTGAAGAAACATACTGCCAAAAGCGGCTTCTACCTCTTCAGCACTCAATCTGCGAAAGAGACGTTGAATGGTGCTTTGATGGGGTGTGACGCCTTTCTGAAATCCTAAAGCCTTTTTCACCTCCTGACTTTGGGTGTCCCCCCACTGGGCTATGGCCAATTCGGAGACATGATTTGACAGGATCGAGGCTCTGGCTACTAACAAGATCGAGAGGATAGTGTACCGTTGCCCTTGTTTTCTCCGGGGATCTTTCACTTGCGCGAAAGCGCTCTGCCAATCTACTGGCGTTGAGGGCTCCTGATCCATTCCCGTTGCACCATCCACGACGGACTCTGTATACTGCATAGGCCTCTTCTTTTCTGGATAGATCGGTTTTTGTTTAGAACACCATCCTACCAGAGAAGAGGAGGTTTGTCTCCTTTCCCTCGCCTTTTTTTAGAACGCATAAGCCC
>WNFB01004348.1_pt1 | contig 12608 bp, 7 predicted proteins | sample 5400501 | NCBI WGS metagenome assembly WNFB01 (sample SAMN13153341, study PRJNA577476) | soil metagenome | isolation source: 200 cm saprolite under Douglas fir tree site 2 hole 1 | place: USA:California | collected 2015-04-18 | reverse complement strand
CCGAGCCCGCCACGCTGCGCTCGCGACTGACGATCGTCGCAATGGCGACCACATGGTCGGCGTCGGTCGCATGCCGCATCCCGAGGAAGAAGCCGAGAAACAGGAAGGACACGACGTTCAGGGCGGTTCCGGTCATTGCGCATGCGCCAAGGTGGTTATCCCCGGCCGTATTATGCAGCGTTTCGACCCAACGCCAATTCCCATATGCGTGCGCCCCGTGGCACGGCTGCGGTGCGGGGCCGATCGGCAGCTTCCCGCCGCCCCCTCATGCGCTGCCCCCGCCGATGCCCTCTTCACCAACGGAATCACGGATTGCGAGTCGCCTCAACAGGAGTTTTGCAACATAATCGTGGGTAAAGCGGACATCGCGATCCCCAACGCGTTTTCGAGCGAAAGCCTGCCCCGGACTTGATCCGGGGTGGAAACCGGTTCGCGTCAAGAAAACGCGTCAAATCAAGAATCTAGAGCCCCGTTTCGGCTCTATCGAAACGGAAAGTACTCTAGGGATTAAAGGCGCAGCGAGGAAGAACGACGAATGAGATCTCGATTCAATCCGGCGTTCAGCGCCGCTTTGACGTGCGCTTTGCAACTGGCGCTGAGCTTTGCCGCTGAACGAAGCTACGCGCAAACCCGAAAACCCACCGCGCATGAAATCGCGGCGATCCGGGATTGCGCGACCAAGAACAGGGATAATCTGGATGAGGGCGAACGGCAGTGCCTGTTCAATCTTGTCGCGGACCCCTGCATCAACAAGCCATCGGGTGATGCCAACAAACCGACTGAGGCCGACTGCTACCGCATAGAAGATTCGATCTGGGACGGATTGCTCAACGAAAATTACAAGAGCCTGCTGGATACGCTCGATGATGGCCAGACGGCCAAAGCGCATGCCATGCAGCGCGCGTGGATGGCATATCGGGACACCACGTGTCAGTTTTACGACGACAAAATTCAAGGTTCGATGGCGACCGCGATGCACGCCGCTTGCGTTACGCGCGAGTCCGCACGACGGGCGATGCTGCTCAAGTTCTTCACCGGATTGTAAGCGGCAATCAAGCAACGTCGATCCAGACAGGATGCGATGGCTGGCGGTAGCCAGGGCCACAATGACGACGGCCGGCGTAAAATCGGGTGATGCGTCAACGCCGGTGAAGAATGTCTGTATTTCGGTGGGCGGCATATTCCATGCGCACGCGTCATAGACCAAAGGTCGCAGGATTTTCAGAGGCTTGCTATTGGCAAAAGCAATCGGGAAGGGCTACGCTCCCGGCCTATCAAGGCATCGAAGAATGCCTGCCATCAAGATGCGTCACTAGGTCTCGGAGGACAGCATGGTTACTTCGCAACGATCCTGGCCGGTCGATCGGCGGACTATTCTAAAGACCAGCGCCGCGCTTGCTGCGGTGCAATTTTCATCCCCCTTCATCATCAAGGCCCGTGGCGAAACGCCGGTGCGGATCGGAATGGTCGATCCGCTGACAGGCGTTTATGCCGCGATCGCCCAGGGCGAGGTGGTGGGGGCAAAATTCGCCGTCGAGGAGATCAACAAGAAGGGCGGCATTCTGGGCCGGCCGGTCGAGCTCTTGATTGAAGATTCGGCCAACGATGTCGGCACCGGCGTGCAGAAGACACGGAAGCTGATCGAGCGCGATCAGGTGAGCTTCATTGTCGGTGACGTGAATTCCGGTATTGCCATCGCGATGGCACAGGTCACCAGCGAAAAGAAGGTGCTCCACATCGTCTCAGGCGGACACACCGATCCCATCACCGGCGCCAACTGTTCGTGGAATGTGTTCCGGGTCTGCAATTCCACCACCATGGACGCCAATGCCATCGCCACCACGCTGATCGAAAAGTTCGGCAAGAAGTGGTACTTCCTGACCCCGGACTACGCCTATGGCCACTCGGTCCAGGCCGGCTTTGAAAAGGTCCTGAAGGCCGCGGGCGGCACCTCCGCCGGCTCCCTCGTCCCGTTGGGCACGCCGGATTATTCGGCTTACCTGATTCAGGCCAAGGCCTACGGCCCGCAAGTGCTCATCAATGTCATGGGCGGCGGCGATCAGGTCTCGAGCCTGAAACAATTTGTTCAATTCGGCCTCGACAAACAAATGGCCGTCGGCGGCGCCCTGTTCGAACTGGAAAGCATTCGCGCCGTGCCCGACGGCGCGCGGGTCGGATGGTGGACCATGGAATGGTGGTGGGATCAGCCGGGCGTGCCGCATGTCGCGGAATTCAATGCCTCGATCAAGAAAATTACCGGTGGCGCGGCCACGGCGCGGAACTGGTTCGGCTATGTGTCGATCCAGACATTGGCGGTGCTTGCCAATCAGGAGAAGACGCTCGAGGCCCCAAGACTGGCGCGCGCGCTTTCGGGATTCAAGCTGCCACCGGAGATCGCCCTGCAACCTGGTACGCCGGAGTATCGCGCCGGCGACCACGAATTGATGAGCACCGTGTTTGTCGGCGAAGCGCATCCGCCCCAGCGCGATCCGGACAATATGTTCACGATACGCAACCCCGTGCCCGGCGAAAAAGCCGCCGGACCGGTAGAGGGCACCGGCTGCAAGATTCAGTGGCCGGCCTGACACAGGACGATACGTCGCCTGGTGACTCAAACGGCACCGGGCGGGGTAAAACTTCTCAAGAAGAAACGCAACAAACCCAGAGAGGGAACCCATGACATCGCAAATTTCCAATCCGAAATTCGACCGTCGCACGCTGATCAAGGGTGCCGCCGCGCTGGGCGCCTTTCAGGTGGCATCGCCCTTCATCATCCAGGCGCGCGGCGAGACCGCGATCCGGATCGGCATGGTCGATCCCTTAACCGGCGTCTACGCGGCCCCTGCCGGCAACGAGGTGATGGGAGCCAAGCTCGCCGTCGAGCAGGTCAACGCCAAAGGCGGCATTCTCGGACGCCAGGTCGAATTGCTGGTGGAAGATTCCGCCAATGACGTCGGCACCGGCGTGCAAAAAGCCCGCAAGCTGATCGAGCGCGATCAGGTCAGCTTCATGATCGGCGACGTCAATTCCGGCATTGCCGCCGCGATCGCGCAAGTCACCAGCGAAAAGAAAATCCTGCACATCGTTTCCGGCGGCCATACCGATTCGATTACCGGCAAGGATTGCAAGTGGAATGTGTTCCGCGTCTGCAACACCACGCGGATGGAAGCCAATTCGGTATCCAGCGTGCTATACAACAAGTATGGCAAGAAATGGCACTTCATCACCCCGGACTACGCCTTCGGTCATACGCTTTATGACGCCTGCACCGATGATTTGAAGAAGCTCGGCGGCACCGTCACCGGCAACGAGCTGACGCCGCTCGGCACCACGGATTTTTCCGCCTATCTGATCAAGGCGCGGGCGGCGAACCCGGACGTGCTGATCCTGCTGGTGCAGGGCTCCGACATGATCAATTGCCTGAAGCAGGTCGTGCAGTTTGGCCTCAACAAGCAGATCCACGTAGCGGGAACGCAGCAGGAGCTGGAATCGCTCGCCGCGCTGCCGCCGGAAGCACGGATCGGCGTCTGGATGTTCGAATGGTACTGGAAACAGCCGGGCGTTCCCGGTGTCGAAAAATTCGTCGCCGATATTCGCAAGGTCAACAACGGCAATGTACCGACCGCGCGCCACTGGTTCGGCTATGCGTCGGCCATGAGCTTTGCCCTGGTCGCGAACCAGGAGAAGGCGCTCGAGGCGGTCAAGCTTGCCGGCGCGCTCGAAAACTTCGAGCTGCCCGATGATGTCAAGCTGCAGCCGAACAAGGTCTACTACCGCAAGGGCGATCATCAATTGATGACGTCGGCCTTTGTCGGCGAGGCCCAGTCAAAGGGCAAGGACGATCCGGAAGATCTGTACCGTGTGGACGAAGTCGTGCCGGGCGACAAGACGGCGCCTGCTGTCAGCGAGACCGGCTGCATCGTTCAGTGGCCGGCTTAGCATGAGGTCGGCGATTTCTGAGGTCCGGGAGGCCACGCCTCCCGGATCAGACGTGTGCTCCTCTCATCCGGTGGTCTATGACGCAACTGCTCCTGTTTAACGTCACCAATGGGCTCATCATCGGCGCCTTCTACGTGCTGATGGCGCTCGGCCTCTCTCTCATTCTCAACCTGAGCAACGTCATCAATTTCGCGCATGGCGGATTTCTCGTCATCGGCGGCTACATCGCCTACACCATCACGCCCTATATCGGTTTCTGGGGCGCGCTGCTGCTGGCGCCGCCGCTGACTGCCGTCATCGGACTAGCCGTCGAACGCGTGCTGATCCGCCCGCTCTATGGACGCGATCCGCTCTATAGCCTGCTGCTCACCTTCGGTCTCGCCTTCATGATCGAGGATGGCACGCGCTTCATCTGGGGTCCGCAGGGCAAGCCGGTCACCATTCCCGCATTTCTGGCGCAGCCTTTGAGCAACGATCTGTTTTTCATCACCGGCTATCGCCTGTTCATGGTGGCGGTGGTGATGATCGCGGTGGCATTATTGTTCCTGCTCTTACGCTACACCCGGTTGGGCATTCGCATCCGGGCCGGCACGCTTGACCTCGAGACCGTCGCGGCGCTCGGAATCAACGTGCAGATGCTGCGCTCGCTCAATTTCGCGGTCGGGATTTTTCTGGCCGGCCTCAGCGGGGTTCTCGCGGCCGGACAACTCGGTCTTGAACCGACCATGGGCACCGGCCTTTTGATGCCGAGCTTCATTGCCATCATCGTCGGCGGCATCGGCAGCCTGCCGGGAACGCTGGTCGGCGGCCTGCTGATCGGGGTGGCGTCGGGATTGACAGCGGTATTTCTCCCGGCCGCCAGCGAGGCGGTGATCTACGTCATGATGGCGGTGGTCCTGCTGTTGCGACCGCGCGGACTGTTCGGCGAAGAAGGAATGATGAGTTGAACGCCGAACAGACGCGTAAAGTGATCGTCCTTGCGGCGATCTGGACCACGCTTGTGCTCGCTCCCTATTGGATGGTGCCGCTCGGCGGTTACACCGCGCTCGCCACCCGGGTCCTGGTACTTGGACTGGCAGCGATGTCGGTGAATTTCCTGCTGGGATTTACCGGCGTTCTGTCGTTCGGTCACGCCGCCTATTTCGGTCTCGGTGCCTACGGCGCCGGTTTGACGCTCAAATTCCTGGCCCTGAGCACGCCGCTGGCGCTGATCGCGGGAACGCTGCTTGGCGGCCTGTGCGGCGCCATCCTCGGCACGCTGATCGTGCGGCGGCGCGGCGTCTATTTCGCCATGGTGACGATCGCGTTCGGCCAGGTGTTTTACTATATCGCCTTTCAGTGGAGTTCGCTGACGGGCGGCGACGATGGCTTGCGCGGCTTCTCACGCCAGCCGCTCGACTTTGGCCTGTTCAAGCTCGACATTCTCTCCAGCGCCAACAACTTCTACTTTTTCGTGCTGTTCTGTTTTGCCCTGGTGGTCGGCGCCATGGGATTCATTTTGCGCTCGCCGTTCGGCCGCACCATGATCGCGATCCGCGAGAACGAGCGCCGCTCGCGCTTCCTCGGCATCCCGGTGGAACGACACATCTGGATCGCCTTCACCCTGTCCTGCTTCTTCATGGGATTTGCCGGCGCGCTCTATGCGCTGGTCAACAATTTTGCCGATCCGAGGGGCCTGCATTACAGCCAATCCGGCGATTTCGTCATGATGGCGGTGATGGGCGGCATGCGCAGTTTTTGGGGCCCGCTGCTCGGCGCCGCCGTGTTCGTGGTGCTGCAGGACTACCTGTCGAGCATCACCGTCAACTGGATGTCGTTCGTCGGACTGCTGTTCGTCCTCGTCGTCCTGTTTTTCCCGCGTGGCCTGCTCGGCTTCATTCAACGGAGCAAGGCATGAACGTTCTCGAAATCAACAATGTCACCAAGCGGTTCGGAAATCTGGTGGCGGTGCGTGACGTCTCGCTCCGCGTCGCGAGGGGAGAATTGTGCGCGATCATCGGACCGAACGGCGCGGGCAAGACGACCTTCTTCAACCTGATCTCCGGGTTTTTTCCGCCGACCTCCGGCGCCATCATCTTCGATGGCCGCGACATCACCAGACTTTCAACCCATCAGCGCGTCACGCTCGGCATGGCCCGGACGTTCCAGATCACCGAGATCTTTCCGGAACTCACCGTGTTCGAGAACGTCCGCATTGCCGCGGAAGTGGCCGGCGGATATCGGTTGCGGCCCTGGATCAACCGGTCGGAACAGGCAAGGATCCATGCCCGCGTCGAGGAGACGCTGAAACTGGTATCGCTGGAGACCAAGACCGATCGACTGGTCGGCGAACTCGCGCACGGCGATCAGCGCGCCGCCGAGATCGCGATGGCGCTGGCATTAAGACCGCATCTGCTGCTGCTGGACGAGCCGACCGCCGGAATGGGCGACCAGGAGACTTACCAGATCACCCAGCTGATCCGCCGGCTGCACCGCGACAGCAACTACACCATCGTGCTGATCGAACACGACATGCGCGTGGTATTTCATCTCGCCGACCGCATCTGCGTGCTCGACCAGGGCAAGATGCTGGCGCAGGGCACGCCCACGGAGATCGCCGCCAACGAGACCGTGCAGGCCGCCTATCTGGGCAACGCCGCATGACCGCAGCACTGACGGCCGAGGGCCTCCACACTTACTACGGCAAGAGCCATATCCTGCATGGCGTCAGCCTCGAGGTCGCCGAGGGCAAGATCACCGCGCTGCTTGGACGCAACGGCGCGGGCAAGACCACGACGCTGCGAAGCCTGATGGGCCTGACGCCGGCGCGGGAAGGCAAGATTACCATCTTCGGCGAGGACACCACGCATTGGCCGACCTTCCGGATCGCAGCCCAGGGCGGCGTCGGCTATGTGCCCGAGGGCCGGCGCATCTTCGCCAATCTCAGCGTCGAGGAAAATCTGAAAGTTCCGCTCGAGCGTGGCGGCCCCTGGACGGTCGAGCGGATCTACCAGCTGTTCCCTCGCCTGGAGGAGCGCAAGCTCAATCGCGGCCGGCAACTTTCCGGTGGCGAGCAGGAGATGCTGTCGATCGGCCGCGCGCTACTGTTGAACCCGCGGCTGTTGATACTCGACGAGCCTTCGCAAGGATTGGCGCCGCTGATCGTACGCGAAGTGTTTCGCATCGTCCAGCAAATGAAGACCGAGGGCATTTCAGTTCTGCTGGTCGAACAGAATGCGCGGATGAGTCTGGAGATCGCCGACGACGCCTATGTGCTGGATGACGGCATCGTCGTCTATTCAGGACCGGCCCGGGAACTCGCCGCCGATGAGGCGCGGGTCCGGGCGCTCGCTGGCGCCAGCGCCGAAGAATGGACGTTGACTTGAAGTTGCCAAAGACCAGCGATACCTAATCGCTCGTCCGATGTATGATTGCGCATGATTCGGTCATTGTTGGCCGCTCGCATTCTGTCAGCCGACGGACATATGGCTGCACACGGAACCTGCAGCCGGTCGGATGAATTCTGAACCGGCTGGAAACATCATCGCGTCAGCGTCGACAGCCGACCTTTCCGGTGCCGGCTCGGTACACCTTTAGAATTTTTCGGACCAGCCGGAACAAATAGCCGGCTTCGGAATTAGCGCCATTCGGCCGAATTTTTGCGGAGCTGCAATTTTTGGATGTACCCGATCTTCCTGTTGATTTGGCAATTTGCAGGCGCTTCTATGGCGTAAAATCGCTGCGGGTTCGGATTCTGCCGCATGCTTTCCTTGAGAGGGATACCATGAGTGATCTCGATCCCGGCGCCTCATCGACCCTTCGTGGGGTCGCCAAGCGCAAACCAGCTCCTAACGGGCAACCTGACCCGTTGCAGGATCTGTTGCACGCGCTTCAGGCGATGCGAGGCGGGGATTTTTCGGTGCGAATGACCGGCGATCACTTGGGCATCGAGGGCAAAATCGCCGACACATTTAATGAAATCGTCGCGGCCAATCAGAGAATGGCGCAGCAACTGGAGCGCGTCGGCCAGGTCGTCGGCCGCGAAGGAAAAACCCGGCAACGCGTCAAGTTCGATCTGTCCAGCGGATCATGGGCGGACATGGAGGGTTCGGTAAACACCCTGATCGACGACTTGCTGTGGCCCACCCGTGAAGTGACCCGCGCCGTTGCCGCCGTCGCCCAGGGCAACTTGTTGCAGACCGTAAAACTGGATGTCGATGGCCGCCCATTGGGCGGCGAATTTCTGCAGTCGGCGAATATCGTCAACACCATGATCAAGCAGCTCAGCGTGTTCACCTCCGAGGTGACGCGCGTCGCGCGCGAAGTGGGAACCGAGGGCAAACTCGGAGGTCAGGCGCAGGTTCCCGAGGTGACAGGTGTCTGGAAAGACCTCACCGAGAGCGTGAACTCGATGGCCAACAACCTCACCGGCCAGGTTCGAAACATCGCCGAAGTGACCATCGCGGTGGCCAACGGCGATCTGTCCAAAAAGATCACCGTCGACGTGCGCGGCGAAATTCTGCAGTTGAAGGAAGCCATCAACACCATGGTGGACCAGCTGCGCTCGTTCGCCTCCGAAGTTACCCGCGTCGCCCGTGAAGTCGGCACCGACGGCAAGCTCGGCGGCCAGGCCATCGTGCCCGGCGTCGCCGGAACCTGGAAGGATCTCACCGACTCCGTGAACGCGATGTGCGGCAACCTGACCGCGCAGGTTCGCAACATCGCCAACGTCACGACCGCGGTCGCGCGCGGCGACCTCTCGCGCAAAATCACCGTGGACGTACGCGGCGAAATTCTGGAGTTGAAGGACACCATCAACACGATGGTCGACCAGCTCAATTCCTTTGCCTCCGAGGTGACGCGGGTCGCGCGCGAGGTCGGCACCGAGGGCAAGCTCGGCGGTCAGGCGCAAGTCCCCGGCGTCGCCGGAACCTGGAAAGATCTCACCGACAACGTCAACTTCATGGCCAGCAACCTCACCGCCCAGGTGCGCAACATCGCCGACGTCGCCACCGCGATCGCGGGCGGCGACCTTTCCAAGAAGATTACCGTGAACGTGTCGGGCGAAATCCTGCAGCTCAAGGAAACGCTCAATACCATGGTCGACCAGCTCAACGCCTTCGCCGGCGAGGTGACGCGCGTCGCCCGCGAAGTCGGCACCGAGGGCAGGCTCGGCGGTCAGGCCAACGTGCTGGGCGTGGCCGGCACCTGGAAGGATCTGACCGAGAGCGTCAACTCGATGGCGAGCAATTTGACGGCGCAGGTTCGCAATATCGCCGAAGTGACGACCGCGGTGGCCAATGGCGACCTGTCCAAGAAAATCACGGTGGACGTCCGCGGCGAGATTCTGGAACTGAAAGACACCATCAACACCATGGTCGATCAGCTCAACGCGTTTGCCGGCGAGGTGACGCGCGTGGCCCGCGAGGTCGGCACCGAGGGCAAGCTCGGCGGCCAGGCGCTGGTGCGCGGTGTCGCCGGCACCTGGAAGGATCTGACCGACAGCGTCAATTCGATGGCGAGCAATCTGACCGGCCAGGTCAGGAATATCGCCGAAGTCGCCACCGCGGTCGCCAAGGGCAATCTATCGAAAAAAATCACCGTGAATGTTTCGGGCGAAATTCTTCAGTTGAAGGAAACGCTCAACACCATGGTCGATCAGCTCAACGCCTTCGCCGGCGAGGTGACGCGCGTCGCCCGCGAAGTCGGAACCGACGGCAAGCTCGGCGGTCAGGCCGAGGTGCCCGGCGTGGCCGGCACCTGGAAGGACCTGACCGACAGCGTCAACTCGATGGCGGGTAATCTGACCGCGCAGGTTCGCAACATCGCCGAGGTGGCAACCGCCATCGCCGGCGGCGACCTGTCGCGCAAGATCACCGTCGACGTGCGCGGCGAAATCCTGCAGCTGAAAGAAACCCTCAATACCATGGTGGACCAGCTCAACCGCTTCGCCGGCGAGGTGACGCGGGTGGCGCGCGAGGTCGGCACCGAAGGCCGGTTAGGCGGTCAGGCCAACGTGCCGGGCGTCGCCGGCACCTGGAAGGATCTGACCGACAGCGTGAACTCGATGGCGGGCAATCTGACCGCGCAGGTTCGCAACATCGCCGAAGTGACCACCGCGGTCGCGCGCGGCGACCTGTCGCGCAAGATCACCGTGGACGTCAAAGGTGAAATCCTCGAACTCAAGAACACCATCAATACGATGGTCGACCAGCTTAACGCCTTCGCCTCCGAAGTGACGCGCGTCGCGCGCGAAGTCGGCACCGAAGGCAAGCTCGGCGGTCAGGCCGAGGTGCCGGAAGTCGCCGGCACCTGGAAAGACCTCACCGACAACGTCAACTTCATGGCGTCGAACCTGACCGCGCAGGTCCGCAACATCGCCGAGGTCGCGACCGCGATCGCCGGCGGCGACCTGTCAAAAAAGATCACGGTCGACGTGCGCGGCGAGATCCTGCTGCTCAAGGATACCCTGAACACCATGGTCGAGCAGCTGCGCTCGTTTGCCGCGGAAGTGACGCGGGTGGCGCGCGAAGTCGGCACCGAGGGACGCCTCGGCGGCCAGGCCGTGGTGCCCGGCGTCGGCGGCACCTGGAAGGATCTCACCGACAACGTCAACCTGTTGGCCGCCAATCTGACTACGCAAGTCCGCAACATCGCCGAAGTCACCACCGCGGTGGCGCGCGGCGACCTGTCGCGCAAGATCACCGTCGACGTGAAGGGCGAGATTCTCGAACTGAAAAACACCATCAACACCATGGTCGACCAGCTGAACGCGTTTGCGGGCGAAGTGACGCGGGTGGCGCGCGAGGTCGGCACCGAGGGCAAGCTCGGTGGACAGGCGCAAGTCCCCGGCGTGGCCGGCACCTGGAAGGATCTGACCGACACCGTCAACTTCATGGCGGCCAACCTGACCGAGCAGGTGCGCGGCATCGTCAAGGTGGTGACGGCCGTCGCCAACGGCGACCTGAAGCAGAACCTGACCGTGAAATCGAAAGGCGAAGTCGCAGCCCTTGCCGAAACCATCAACAACATGACCGACACCCTGGCGACCTTTGCCGATCAGGTCACCAGCGTGGCGCGCGAGGTCGGCGTCGAAGGCCGGCTGGGCGGTCAGGCCAACGTGCCGGGTGCCGCCGGCACCTGGAAAGATCTCACCGGCAACGTCAACCTGCTGGCCGCCAACCTTACCTCTCAAGTGCGCGCCATCGCCGAGGTTGCCACCGCCGTCACCAAGGGCGACCTCACCCGCTCGATTCAGGTCGATGCGCGCGGCGAAGTGGCCGAGCTCAAAGACAACATCAACACCATGATCGGCAATCTGCGTCTGACCACCGACGTGAACACCGAACAGGACTGGCTGAAGACCAACCTGGCCAAGTTTACCAACATGCTGCAGGGCCAGCGCGACCTCACCACCGTGGGCCGGCTGCTCCTGACCGAGCTGACGCCGCTGGTGAATGCCCATATGGGCGTGATCTACCAGGTCGAAAATGAAGACAATCCGCAACTGCGTCTGCTGTCGGCCTATGCGGGCGACGGAACCAACCCTCACCCGCAACTCGTGCAATTTGGCGAGGGCCTGGTCGGGCAAAGTGCCATGGACAAACGTCAGCGGCTGATCTCGGACATCCCGACAGATGCGGTTTCGATCAATTCGGCGCTGCTGCGCGTCAGACCGAAGAATCTCGTGGTGCTTCCGGTGTTGTTCGAGAACCAGGTCAAAGCCGTCATCGAGCTCTCTTCCGTCAGTTCGTTCACGACTTCGCAGATGACCTTTCTCGAACAGCTCACCGACAGCATCGGTATCGTGCTCAACAGTATCGAGGCGACGATGCAGACCGAAGGTCTGTTGAAGCAATCGCAACAGCTCGCCGGCGAATTGCAGACCCAGCAGAAGGAACTGCAGCAGACCAACGAACAGCTTGAGCAAAAGGCGCAACAGCTGGCCGAACGCAACGTCGAGGTGGAGAGGAAGAACCAGGAAATCGAGCAGGCCCGGCGCGCGCTGGAAGAGAAGGCCACGGAACTTTCCCTGACCTCGAAGTACAAGTCGGAATTCCTGGCCAACATGTCGCATGAGCTGCGTACGCCGCTCAACAGCATTCTGATTCTCGGCCAGCAACTCACCGAGAATCCGGACGGCAATCTGTCGGCGAAGCAGGTCGAGTTTGCCCGAACCATCCATGGCGCCGGCACCGACCTGCTCAACCTGATCAGCGATATTCTCGATCTGTCGAAAATCGAATCGGGAACCGTGACGGTCGATGCGGAAGAGATCCTTACCTCAAATCTGCTTGAGACGGTCGGAAGGCCGTTCCGGCACGAGGCGGAAAACCGCCAGCTGTCGTTCAACATCACTCTCGATCCAAATTTGGGCCGCAGTATCGTCACCGATTCGAAGCGGCTGCAGCAGGTGCTGAAGAACCTGCTGTCGAACGCGTTCAAATTTACCGCCGAGGGCGGCGTGCGGCTGAACGTTTCGGCGGCTGTCGGGGGCTGGAGCCGCGAGCATCCGATCCTGAATCAAGCTCCAGCGGTTGTCGCCTTAGAAGTTTCCGACACGGGCATAGGTATTCCCTCGGAAAAACAGAAGCTGATCTTTGAGGCATTCCAGCAAGCGGACGCAGGCACCAGCCGGAAATACGGCGGCACCGGCCTCGGCCTCGCCATCAGCCGGGAGCTCGCAAATC
>WNFB01004347.1_pt1 | contig 12609 bp, 12 predicted proteins | sample 5400501 | NCBI WGS metagenome assembly WNFB01 (sample SAMN13153341, study PRJNA577476) | soil metagenome | isolation source: 200 cm saprolite under Douglas fir tree site 2 hole 1 | place: USA:California | collected 2015-04-18 | reverse complement strand
ACGGGTGGCGGCGATGCATCTCGTCAGTGCGGTAGGTGGCGAGGATCAGCACCCGCGCGTCGCGCAACTCGCGGGCGAGGTGCTGGAGCAGCGCTAGGCTCGTCTCGTCCGCCCAGTGCAGGTCCTCGAGGATCACGATCACCGGCGTCTCTCGCGCGAACGCGCGGAACAGGTGTTGGAACGCGACGGTGAGCCGGTGACGCTCGAGGCCGGTCGGCGCGACCGCGCGCTCGATGCGCCCGAGCTCCGGGAAGAGCTCCGCCAGGTCCGGCGCGCTCCGCTGCAGGACGCGGCCAAGCTCATCGCGATCGAGGCCGTGGAAACCCGAGCGGATCGCCGAGACGAACGGCGCGTAGGGAAGCGCCGAGTCGGACTGATGGGTGAGGCCGACGAGGACGCGGGCCCCGTTCGCCGTCGCGCGTGCCTGCGCTTCGCGCACGAACTTTGACTTGCCGACGCCCGCCTCGCCGCCGAGCACGACGGTCTGGCCGGCGCCCGCGAGCGCAGCCGTTAGAGCGATGTGGAACGTCGCGGTCTCGGCCGCTCTGCCGACGACGACCGGGCAGAGCAGCTGACCGGTGGCGGGTGCGCTCGCCGGTGCCGACGCGATCGCCGGCGGCGGGGTCGGCGTCGTCTCCTGCTGCGCCTCACGCCACTTCACGCTCCATGCGCGGATCGGCTCGGCGACGCCCTTCAGCTCGAGCGGACCGCGATCGGTCATCGCGAGCTTGGTGCTCGTGCGCACCAGACCCCGAAGGGTGTCGCTGATGACGAGCTCCATTTCGCCGGCCTTCCCCGCGAGGCGGCTCGCGATGTTCACGGCCGAGCCGACGAACTGGTCGTCGTACTCGACCGTCTCGCCCGCGTGTAGCCCGACGCCGATCCGGAGTGGCATCGAGGGATCGCGGCCGTTCTGCGCATCGGCGGCCCGAAGGATGGAGACCGCGCAGTCCAGTGCGACCGAGGCACTGTCGAAGACGACATAGAAGGAGTCGCCCTCGGTCTTCACCTCGGCGCCGTCGTGACGCGCGACCTCACGGCGGACGAGCGTCCGGTACTCCCGTAACAGTCGTGCCGCCGCGGCGTCGCCCTTCGCCTCGACGTAGCTGGTGTAGTCGCGAAGATCGGAGAACAGGAACGCACGAGCTGCTGTCGACGGCTTGCGGCGTGGCTGAGTCGCACGAGTGCGCGGCATGATGCGGCGATACTAGGTCGGCGCGATGCGGATCAGCCGATGTGGACGACCGCGCTCGCGCTCCCACCGCCGCCAAGGACGGTGATCGTGTAGTCGCCCGCCGGCGCGGTGCCGCCGAATATCGCGCTGTACGCGCCGTCGCGATCGGCGGTGGCCTCGAAGTCCAGCTGATAGCCCGTGCCGGTGATGTTGACCTTGAGATTCGCCGACGGCGGCACGCCCGACACGATCCAGCGGACCTTGTCGCCCGTGGGCGTCTGCGCGATCTGCACGCCGGTCTGATGCGCCGCCAGACGCGCGGGGAACGAGAGCGAGAAATCCGACGTGGACCCGCCCGTCGCCTCGCCGAACGCGGTCGCGAAGCCAATGTCGTGCGCGCGCGCCAGCAGCTTCTGGAGCCCTCCGGGGCCGAGGCTCTCCTGCAGCACGGACACACCGGCAGCAGCGAAGGTGTAGGCGCGCCCGTCGAGGGTCGCGTTGCGCATGGTCCAGTCACGCGAGGCGAAGAGCTCCTGCAGCGAGGTCTGCCCACTGCGCACGAGGTTCATCGTGGCCGATGCGTCGCGCGCGTCGCGGGCCGCATCCGGCGCGACCTGCCGCTCGGCCAGCGTGGCGACGCCCTCGTCGAACCACGCCGGGAGCTCGGTGTCCACGCCCTCGAGCTGATGCATGAGGACGTGCGTCAATTCATGCCGAACGATCGCGACGTTCGTGTCGCCGCGGACGTTCTCCCAGTTCACGACGATCGCGTTCTGGCCGGGGAAGGCGACGCCGCCGTTCGCGGTCGCGAGCGCGGCCGCGTCCGTCGCGCGCTGGCCGAACCCGCGCTGGAGCGCGAACGCGAAGCTCCCGCGCGTCGCGAACACGTACACCTGCGGCGCCTTCTCGAAGGACGCGCCGAGCCACTTCTCGGACGCGGCGACGTCGCGCGTCACGGCGTCGGCGATGCGCGTGGTATCGCCGTCCGACATTCCCGCCTCGACGTGCAACGCGGCGCCGTCCAGCCGCACGTCGCGCATCGCGAGGCCCAGATCCCGGACGCCGGTCTCCGCCTTCAGCGAGCAGCAGGTGTCGCCACCACCCGGCGCGGTCGCGTTCGCCGTCGCGCCGTTCTGGCCCTCGCCCGGCGTGCTGGACGCGGCGACGGCGACCTTAGCCAGTCCCGCGAAGGCCACCGCGGCGGTCGTCCCCCCGAGCACGGCTCGTGCGAGCCAGCCGTGCCAGCGCGCGACCTCGGTCGCCGCGACCGGACGGCTCATCCAGAAACCCTGGCCGAGATCGCACCCCAATGAGCTGACGAGCCGGTAGGTCGCCTCGTCCTCGACACCCACCGCGACTGTCGCCAGACCGAGGTCGGTCGCGGTCTGGATCAACCGGCGCAGGGTCATCGCGGCCGCCGGATCGGCGACCGCTCGGAGCACGACGGCACGTGCGATCTTCAGCTCGTCGATCTCGACGGCGCGGGCGCGTGACGGCGCATCGGCCGGCGAGACGTTGTCGATGGAGAGTCGCGCACCCGCGCTCGCGAGAGCGCGCAGGCCGTCGCGCATGCGGACGTCGCTCGCTGCGAAGACCGCGGAGGGCACCTCGAAGGTGATGGCGCTGGCGGCCGTTCCCGTTGCGCGCAGGGTCGCGAGCAGATCTCGGGGGCCAGTGCCGGTCAGCTCCGGCCCCGTGAGGTTCAACCCGACGCGGAGCACCAGGCCGTCCCGCAGCCACGCTGCATGCTGACGTCCGGCCTCGCGTGCCGCCCAGATCGCCAGCGTCGTGGCGAGTCCGGTAGCCTCGGCGAGCCGCACGAGATCGCGCGCATCAACCGCGCCGACACGCCCATGTGTCCAGCGGACGAGCGCCTCAACACTTTCGCACCGTCCGGTACGCATCTGGACGATCGGTTGGAAGTGAAGCGAGAGCTCACCACGCTCCATCGCTTGTGGAAGGTCGGACGCGATCGCATCGACATCAGCGCGATCCCGCGACTGGGGTCGTGCGCTCAGATCGCGTCTCGCGATGCGCTCGAGCTCGTGCTTCGCGCTCGGCGGTCTCACCGGCCGAACGCGAACAGCTGGTCGTTGACGCGATCGACGGTGCCGTCGTCAACGAGGTGGATGAGCGCCCGGGTCACGTCCGCGTCCCACTGAGTTCCGGCACCACGATTCAGCTCCTGCAGGGCCTGATCGCGCGGCATGCCCGCGCGGTACGGACGGTCGCTGGTCATCGCGTCCCACGCGTCGGCGCCCGCGACGATGCGCGCCCCGAGCGGGATGTCGTCGCCCCGCAGGCGGTCGGGGTAGCCCTCGCCGTCCATGCGCTCGTGGTGGTGTCGGATGATCGGGAGGTAATGCGCGACGCTGCGCAGCGACAGGCAGATGCGCTCGCCCTCGACCGAATGCACGCGCATCAACGCGCGCTCCTCGTCGTTGAGCGGTCCCGGCTTCAGCAGGATCGCGTCGGCGACGGCGATCTTGCCGAGGTCGTGAAGCACCCCGCCCTGATAGAGGATCGTCTCGTCCTCCTCGCCCAGTCCCAGCAGCTTGCCGACCTGCTGCGCGAAGCGCCCGACCCGCTCGGCGTGATGGATCGTGTACCGGTCGCGCGCTTCGACTGCGCGAGCCAGCGCGTACAGGACGTCCTCGGTCGCGTCGAGCCGCGCGTTCAGCTCCCGCTCGCGCAGCAGGACGCGTGTGCGGATGAGCAGCTCCTGCGCGTCGAACGGCTTGCTCAGGTAGTCGTCGGCGCCGGCCGCGATGCCGCGCAGGCGCGTGGCCTTGTCGTTCGACGCCGTGAGGATGACGATCGGGATGAGGCGGCGCACCGGATGCGCCTTGAGCCGCTCGCAGACCGCGATGCCGTCGAGCCGCGGCATGTCGACATCCAGCAGGATGAGGTCGGGCTCGAGCTCGTCGACGGCTTCGAGCGCCTCGATGCCGTCCTTCGCCTCGCGCACGTCGTATCCGAGCTGCTCGAGGTGCGCGAGCAGAAGCTCGCGGTTCGCCGCGATGTCGTCGACCACCAGGATGGAGGGGATCCTCCGCGCGACGAGCGTCATGCCGCGGGTCTCGCGTGCTGCCGCACCGCCGCGCGGAGGGATTCGGGTGAGATGGGTTTTGTCAGGTAAGCGTCGAAGCCCGCGCCCCCAGCGCGCGCGATGTCGTCCGGCATCGCCGCCGCGGTGAGCGCGACGATCGGCGTGCGAACGCCCTTGTCGCGGAGTGCGCGGCAGACCTCGTCGCCGCGCATGAGGGGCATCTGGACATCCAGGAGGATCAGCGCGAAGGGCTCGCTCAGTGCGCGCGCGAGCGCCGCGGCGCCGTCTCGTTCGACGACCACGTCGTGCTGCGCGAGCGCGGCGGTGAAGAGGTCGACGTTCATCTCGTTGTCGTCAGCGAGCAGCAGCCGCACTTGCCATTCCCTCGGAACGCGGTCGACGGGCACGGGCGGCGACCTGCCGGAGCCATCCGACCAGTCGCGCGTGGTCGATCGGCTTCGTCAGGTGATCGTCGGCGCCGTTGACGCGCGAGGCGCCCTCGTCGTCCTCGACCGTCACGACGATCGTCGGCATCAACCGCGCCGGCGCGAGGTTCTTTAGCTCGTCCATCACCGTCTCGCCGCGCCCGTCGGGCAGGCGCAGATCGAGGACGATCGCGAGTGGCATCCCGCGCCGTATCGCGGCGATGGCGCTGGCCACGCTCGCCGCGACTTCGGTCTGGAATCCCTCGCGCGCCGCGAGGGCGGCGATGAGCTGCGCGTCGCGCGGCTCGTCTTCGACGATGAGGATGCGCGCATCGACCAGCGGGACCACGACCTGCGGCAGCCGGATCGTGAAGCGCGTGCCCGCACCCTCCTGGGTGTGGAAGTCGATGCTGCCGCCGTGCAGCTCCACCAGCTGCTTCGTGAGCGCCAGCCCGAGCCCGGTGCCCTCTGCCGTGTAGCGGCCTTCATGGAAGCGCTCGAAGGTCGTGAAGACGCGGTCGACCTTGTCTGCGGGGATGCCGATCCCCGTGTCCGCGACTTCGAAGCTCAGCGTTTCGTCGGTCACCGCCGCGCGCAGCGTCACGGTGCCGCCGGCGGGCGTGAACTTCACCGCGTTGCTCAGGAGATTGAGGAGGATCTGCCGCACGCGCAGGGGGTCGAGGTGGACCGCCAGACCGCCGGCGACTTCGGCGTCGAAGCGCAGCCCGCGCTTCTCGGCCTCGATCGCGGCGGTCTGGCGTACGGGGGAGAGGAGGTGCTCGAGGGTGACGGTCTCGCGGTGCAGCTCGATCTTGCGGGCCTCGACCTTCGACAGGTCCAGCACGTCGTTGATGAGCTGAAGGAGATGCGTGCCCGCGTCGTGGATGTTCTTCAGGTAGCGGTTCTGCCGGTCGTTGAGGACCGACGCGAGCTGGTCGCCGAGCAGATCGGAGAACCCGAGGATCGAGTTCAGCGGCGTCCGCAGCTCGTGGCTCATGTTCGCGAGGAACTCGCTCTTCGCGCGGGTCGCGTCGTTCGCTGCCTTGTTCGCGGCCTCGAGCTCGGCGTTCTGCGTGCGCACCACGCCGATCGCGTCCGCCGCCCGCAGGATCACCGCGGCCTGCACCGCGACGAGCTCCAGGATCTCGAGCGCGGCGTCGACGAACATCGGCCGCTTCGACATCTGGACGACAATCGCGCCGAGGTCGTCCGCGCCGAGCCGGATGGGCGTAGCCAGCACGTTCCCGTTGGCGACGACACTCCGGCCCCGGGCCTGCGCGTCACGTGCAGCCGTTTCGAGCGCGTCGGGATCCGCCGACGCCGCGTTCGCGCGGAACACGCGCGCCGACTGCGAGCCCGTCGTGTCGCGCGCCATCGCCTCGAGCTGCCCGGTGATCTGCGCGGGATCGCGCAGCGCGAGGACCTTGCCGCTGTACTCGACCAGCGAGCGCACGACCGGCTCGCTCCACGCCTGGCGCACGAAGCGCGGCGGCGTGAACGCGGCGACGAACGCGAGCGCGGACGCCAGAGCGAGCACGCGCGTGGCGATGTCGGCGACGTCGGCGCTCACCGGGCGCAGCAGCGCCGCGAGCAGCGTGAGTCCGAAGAGGAACGCCCCGGCGGCCGCAGCGCGCACGCGCTGCTGCGATGGGCCCGAGCGAGCTCGCGCGACGCGCAGCAGCGCGACCGCGGCGTATGTGCCGATCACGAAGAAGTAGCCGATGATCACGACCCCGATGACCGGCGGCGGCGTCTCGAACGCCAGGATGCCGAGGGTGGAGAGGACGAAGCCGGCGGCGGCGACGATCTCGGCCAGTCGGCTGACGTGCGCGTGCGCCGCGACCAGCCGGACCTCGAGCCACGGGAGCGCGAACAGCACGACCGCCGAAGCGAGCGCCCATTCCTTCGAAAGGGTCACGCCCAGGAGCGCAGCGGCCTGACTCTCGACCAAGAGGACGGCGAGACCACCGAAGAACCCGAGTGCGGCGAAGTCCTCAGCGCGCCGATCGCGGATGGTGCGCACGAGTACAGCGAACGCGACGAGCAGGAAGGCCCCGCTCGACAGCCATCGAACGAGATCAAGAGCGCTCATCCACACCCGTTCCGCCCGTACCAGGGGCTAGAGATCACGTTGTAGGGGTTGTCGAGTTCTGCCGAACCTAGACAGTCGTATAGTTACGAACGCATACCTACGAAAGCAGAGACCGTACGGAGTGAACCGCCCCAGTTCAGGTTCGTACCCAGCATTTCCCCCGTTTTATGCGGTCGCCCGGACACCCGAGTCCGCTCTTCGGTACACCTCTAGCCGGGCAGCTCCGCCAGCACCTCGAGGAATCCGGCCACCGGACCGATGGGTTGACCGGCATCCCTACGCCGCAGGGCGACTATCGGACGGCGGACCGCGGGGGCGCCCACCAATTTGACCGGGCGCAGCGACCGCGCCTTCAGCTCCGCCGCGAGGGCCATACGTGGCAGAAGTGCCACTCCCAGGCCCTGCTGGACCATCTTCTTGGCGGCCTCGACGTTGTCCAGCTCCAGGGTGGAGGCCGGCACGACCCCGGCCTGGCGGAACAGCGAACTCGTGAGCTCGTGGTAGCTGGAGGTGCGGTCGAAGAGGATCAGCCGCTCCGCGGCCAGCTCGTCCATGCGCACTTTTCCGCGTGCCGCGAACGGATGCCGCGCCGCGACGACGAGGAGCATCTCGTCTTCGAGGACCGGGATGAGCTCGATCTCCGGGTGGCGGATCGGCCGGCCAATGCCGACGTGCGCCTCGCCGCGCAGCACCATCTCCAGCACTTCCTCGGTGTGCCCGGTGCGTACGCCCAGGCGCACGTTCGGATACGACGCGCGGAAGACGCGGAGGATCCCCGGCAGCACGTAGGTGGACACGGCCGGCGCGGCGGCGATGAGCAGCGCGCCGATATTGCCCTGCCGCAGATTCGCGACGACCTGCCGTCCTTCGTCGGCCGTGGCAAGCGTGCGCTCGGCGTAGGGAAGGAAGGCTCGGCCGGCGTCAGAGAGCTTCATCCCGCGCCCGGTGCGCACGAAGAGCTCCACCCCGAGACCGCCCTCGAGCGACTTGAGGCGCGCGGTGATCGCGGGCTGGGTGAGGAAGAGCGCCTCGGCCGCGCGGCTCACGTTCCCGCGCCGCGCGACCTCGACGAAGCTCTCCAGATGCGCGAAAAGCATGGGGTCCTGGGGCATATCAGTCTGCTTTATAGCACTCATCAGGACAAACGATTTGCCTGATAGGCCGCCTGGCACCGAGAGTGCCATATCTCAGCGGCATGCGTACGGCGGAGGTGAACGACATGATCGAGCTCGACGAGCGCATCGAGAACGAGAAGGAACAGTCCAGGCTTCTGCAGAAGCAGATGGAGTGCGAGTGTCCGGACAACTCGTGCCCGGTGGCGCACGAGTCATGACCACCGAGGTCGCGCCAACGCCTCTCCGCGCCGCCTCTTCGATAAAGCTCGTCCCGACGCCGCTCCTGCCCGAGGGCTACACCGTGCCGGCGTCGCGGTTCGAGGATCCCTCGACGCGCATGCGCCGATTGCTTGACACCGAGCCGTTCGTCTTTGGCCCGGGCGTGTACGACCCGCACGGGGCGGAGCTCTGCATGTACTACGGCTTCAAGTCCGTCTACTTCAGCGGGTATAGCTTCGCCATCGGCCACCTCGGCACGACCGACATGGACTTGTACACGGGTCCCGAGATCGCCGACGGCGCGCGCCGCACCGTGACCGCCCTCCGCAAGTTCCAGCTCACGATGGCGCTCGGCGATCCCGAGAAGGGCGTCGCGCCGAAGCACCTCGAGATCCCGCCGGTCGTCGTCGACATGGACGGCGGGTACGGCAACCTGTTCAACGTCCAGCGCACCACGGATCTCTTCGTGAACGCGGGCGTCGCCGCGGCGCACATCGAGGACCAGGTCCTCCCAAAGCGCTGCGGTCACATCGCCGGCAAGGCCCTCATCAGCGCCGACGAGATGGTCGGCAAGCTGTCGATGATGCGGGCGGTCGCCGACGATCTCGGCCGCAAGGACTTCATCATCATCGCGCGCACCGACGCGGTCTCCGCGGTCGACGCGCCGGAGACGACGCGCGGCATCGACCTCGCGATCGAGCGCGCGCTGCGCTATCTCGACTCGGGCATGCCCGACCTGGTGTGGTGCGAGTTCCCGACCTCGGACCGCGGCCCGACCGAGAAGTTCGCGACCGAAGTGCGCAAGCGCTTCCCGGACGCGCGCTTCGCGTTCAACTGGTCGAGCTCCTTTAAGTGGTTCAACGATCCCGACCCGATCACCTTCGCGCAGCTCGGCGAGCTCGGCTACAAGTTCCTGTTCATCACGCTCGCCGCGCAGCACGCCTACGGCTACGCATTCTCGGAGCTGCTGCAGGGCCTCAGGGACGAGGAGCAGCAGGCCTACGTCGAGCTGCAGAAGAAGGAGTGGGACGCGAAGGACGACATCCCGACGCGCAGCCACCACCTCTTCACCGGTGTGCCGTACCACCAACTCATGGGCGAGGTGATGGGCGCGTCGCGGCTCGGCGCGAAGTTCGACGAGAAGCTGGGAGAGAAGGCGCTCTAGGACCTTCCTGGTCGAGGGCGCCACGCGGCCGTCTCAGCAAGGCACCGCCGTTCTCGTCAGGTGGTGCCCAGGCTCCATCGTGAACACGGCTACCGATTTCTCTTCCGCGCGAGTGACCGCGACGAGCCGGCTCACGTGCATGTGGTGGGGAATGCTGGCCGTGCGAAGTTGTGGCTCGAGCCAGCGGTCAGATTCGCTAAGGGTCGGGGCTACAGTAGGAGGCAAGTTGGCGAAATCACCGACATCACGACGACGCATCGGCTCGACTGGATCGCCGCGTGGCATCGGTTCTTCGGGTAAGAAGCTCGGGCTTGCACGGTCCGTACGCTGCGATGACAGGCTCATCTATGTCACCCTCACGGACGGCCGCGTGATGTCCGCACCGCTGACACCGCGCCTACAAGCGGCGACCCAACGCCAGCGTGATCAGGGCGTCGTCGAGGACTTCGGCACGGGGCTGCACTGGGAAGAGATCGACGAGGACGTGGGCGTCAACTACGTTCTGGGAGTCCCCGAAGACGAGCTCGAGGCATTCGCGGGCTTCTCCGACCAGTTGCCGAAGCGCTGAGCCTCGCGACTACATCCCCGAGTCGGGCGGCTCCTCGAACTCCTCGTCCCAGCCTTCAGCATCCTCGAGATCCTCGACGTAGCGCTCCGGCTCGAGGCCGAGCGACTCGATCACGGCGATGAGGCTGTTGCGCTGCTCCGGCGGCGTGATGCGGATCCAGCCGCGCATCGTCTCATCGACGTCGACCTCCGAGCCACCGGCCTCGCGGACGATGCTCTCTGCCTCGTCGCGGGCGGACAGGCTCGCGAGCTGGCGTAGCGTCTCAGGGACCATGCGCGCGAGCTGCTCGATGAGGCTCTCGGCCTCCTCGGTCCATTCCATCGGTGCGACCCAGCCTACCGGGTAGGCACGCTACTCGGTGCGACGCGTCACCTCGGCGAGATCGACGCGCTTCTCGCGCTTTTCGCCCGCCGCGCCTAGCAGCGGCGAGGTGATGACCATATCCGCGGTGCGCCGGTTGCAGGCGATCGCGACGCCATGGAGCACCGCGAGGCGGATGAGCGACTGCACGTCGGCGGCGTGCGCCTGCGTCGCGAGCGGGTCCCAGAAGAACACGACCACGTCGAGCTCGCGGCGCGCGATCATCGCGCCGACCTGCGCGTCACCGCCGAGCGGACCACTGAGGAGCAGCTCGACCTTGAGGCCGGTGGCCTCCATCACGAGCTCGCCGGTGTGCTGGGTCGCGTAGATGTCGAGCCGTGAGAGCAGCTCCTTGTTCCAGACGGCCCACTCGCGCATGTCGGTCTTCTTGCCGTCGTGCGAGATGAGGGCGATGCGGACGCGTTTCTTCACCAAGACATTGTCGCGGTCACGCGCTCACCAATCCAGTTGCGGAACGGTGGCCGCGCGGTGAACGCTCGGTGCTATCCGATCGCGTCGATGCCCGTCGTGAAGCGGCCGATGATGAGCTTCTGGATCTGCGTCGTGCCCTCGTAAAGGCGATTCACGCGCGCGTCGCGCCAGAAGCGCTCGACCGGGAACTCGTCGCTGAAGCCGTAGCCACCGTGGATCTGGATCGCGTTGTCGGTGACGCGCTGCGCCATCTCGCTCGCGTACAGCTTCGCGATGCTCGTCTCGCGTGTGTTGGGCCTGCCCTTGTTCTTCAGGTCACCGGCACGCCACACCAGGAGCCGCGCGGCCTCGGTCTCCACGACCATGTCCGCGATGAGCTCCTGCACGAGCTGGTGTCCCGCGATCGGCTTGCCGAACGACTTGCGCTGCGTCGCGTACGCGACCGACGCGTCGATCGCGGCCTGCGCGGTGCCGACCGCGCCCGACGCGACGGAATAACGGCCTGAGTCGAGCGCGGACATCGCGACCTTGAAGCCGTCGCCGATCTCACCGAGCCGCATGCTGTCGGGGACGCGCACGTCGTCGAGGATCAGCTCGCTCGAGTCCGATGAGCGCAGCCCGAGCTTGCCGTGCAGCGCTTGCGAGCCGTACGGGCTCTTCTCGCGGTCGATGAGGAACGCGGTGATGCCCTTGTGACCCTTGCTCGGGTCGACCGTCGCGAAGACCAGCGCGAGCTTCGACACGCTGCCGTTGCTGATCCACGTCTTGCGGCCGTTGAGGATCCAGTCATTGCCGTCGCGCTTCGCGGCCGTCTGGAGCTTCGTCGCGTCGCTGCCCACCGCGGGCTCGGTGAGGCCGAAGCACGCGATGACCTCGCCCTTGCAGAGTCGGGGGAGCCAGGTGCGTTTCTGCTCCTCGGTGCCCCATTTGAGGATCGTGAGCTCGACCAGCGAGATCTGGACGCTGAGCGTCGTGCGCACCGACGAGTCGGTGCGGCCGATCTCTTCGGTGATGAGCGAATGGCTCACGTAGTCGACGCCCATGCCGCCGTATTGCTCCGGCACCGGCCCGCCCAGGAGTCCAACGGGCGCCATCTTCTTGAGGACGTCGCCGGGGAACGTCTCGTTGCGGTCGCGCTCGCGCGCGCCGGGCGCGATCTCGCGATCGGCGAAGTCGTGCGCGAGCTTGCGGATCGCTTGCTGTTCGGGAGTCAGGTCGAAGTCCATCGCGGTCGAGCCTAGCAAGCCGACCGCGTCAGAGTCTCACCGATACGGCCGGCGGATCGCCATCCAGCCCTCCGGCTCGGCCAGTGGCGCGAAGCCGTACTTCGCGTAGAGCCCGTGCGCGTCGCGTGTCGCGAGCACGACGTTCCGCAGGCCCTGCAGATCGGGATGCGCCATGACGGCGTCGAGCAGCAGCCGCGACACGCCTCTTCCACGATGCGCGGACACGACAAAGACGTCACAAAGCCAGGCGAACGTCGCTTTGTCGGTGACGACGCGTGCATACCCCACGACGTCGTCACCGGCATACGCAACGAATGACAAGCTGTTCTCGACAGCGCGCTCGAATACGTCGCGGGGTATTCCTGCGGACCAGTACGTTTCCGTGAATAGGAATTGGTAGACCGCGTCGCGATGCTCCGGCCGCAGGTCGCCGACGGTGTAGGTCGTCACGCTGCTGGTGATGCGAGCGCGCGCTGTACCGACTCGGCCGTGGCGTTGCCGCCGCTGACCCAGCAGACCACCGTGCGTCCCGCGAAGCGCTCCCTGAACTTGCGCGCCGCCGCGACCGGGGCGGCGCCCGCGCCCTCCGCGACGATGTGGCCCTCGACGAGCAGAAGGCGCATCGCCGCGTAGAGGTCGTCGTCGGTGACGAGGACGAAGTCGTCGAGCAGCTCGCGCATCATCCGCTGCGGCAGCTCGAACGCCGTGCGCGTCGCCAGACCCTCGGCAAAGGTGTTGATGCGCTCGGTCTCGCGCGGCGCGCGATCGCGCCAGGACTGGTACG
>WNFB01004346.1_pt1 | contig 12612 bp, 10 predicted proteins | sample 5400501 | NCBI WGS metagenome assembly WNFB01 (sample SAMN13153341, study PRJNA577476) | soil metagenome | isolation source: 200 cm saprolite under Douglas fir tree site 2 hole 1 | place: USA:California | collected 2015-04-18 | reverse complement strand
AGTCGGAGTTGAGGTCCGGCACGCCGCACTGGATCTGCTTCCAGATCCTGTCGGGGACCAGGCCCGACATCACGCCGGGCATCTCGATCTGCGGCGCCTGTCCGAAGCCGTAGGCCCGCGCGTATCGCGCGAGCGTCACGTCGCCGACCATCGCGGCGACCTGATAGAAGAAGGTGTCGCACGACGTCGCGAGCGCGGTGGCGATGTTCATCCGCCCGAGGCTGTAGCTCGCCCAGTTGTGATAGATCCAGCCATTGAGGTTGATGTAGGGCGGGCAGTTGAGGAGCGTCTGGGGCGTGATCTTCCCCTCCTGCAGCCCGGCGGTAGCGGTGACCATCTTGAAGGTGGAGCCCGGTGCGTACTGTCCCGCGATGGCGCGGTTGAGAAGCGGGCGGTCAGGGTCGTGCAGCAGGCCGTTGAAGGCGGCCTGCGAGATGCCATGCGTGAACAGGTTCGTGTCGTAAGCCGGCAGGCTGACCATCGCCAGAACCTCGCCCGTCCTCGGATCGACGACGACCGACGCGCCGGCCGTCTTCCCGTCGCGCGCGAGTCCCGAGGCAAGAGAGCTCGCCGTGGCGCGCTGCAGCGAGGTATCGATCGTGAGGTAGACGGCGTCGCCCGGCACCGGCTCTTGCGATGCGAGCACCCTGATCGCCTGGCCTCGCGCGTCGACCTGCACGTCCTCCCACCCGTCGCGCCCGCGAAGCAGCGCTTCGAGACCTGCCTCGACGCCGACCTTACCGATCATCTCGTCTGGTTGATAGCCCGCGTCGCGAAGACGCTTCGCATCCGCCGTGTCGATCGGACCGACGTAACCGAGCACGTGTCCGAAGACGAGCGGCTCCCGATACGTCCGCACCGAGTGCTGGACGAGCGAGACGCCCGCGAGCTCGGGCAGCCTTTCGTTGATCGCCAGCTCCTGGGCCGGCGTGAGGCCGGTCGTCACGTCGACGGGCGTGAACGGATCGGCGGTGAACAGCGAGTCCGCGAGCTTGGGCTCGGCGATCCCCGCAAGGCGCGACAGCGTCACCAGCTCTTGCGCGCGAGATGAGGCATCCGACGCCAGGCCGGCCGGCACGACGACAAGGGTCCAGACGGGGCTGTTCTCGACGAGCGGCGCGCCGTGCCGGTCGTAGATGATCCCGCGGTCCGCCTCGAGGATCACCCGATGCACCGTGTTCGATTCCGCGAGGGCCGCGAGTCGCGAACCGTCGGTCATCTGCAGCTGGGCGAGCTTCACGGCGAGCAGACCCATGACGACAACGACGGCGGTCGCGGCGGCGACCAGGCGCAGCGACCATCGTGGTCGCGGCGAAACCCCGCCGAGCTCTATACGGGGCCCCCACGAAGTCACTGCCTTGCCTCTGACTTCGTGGGGTTTTGGATCAAATCGGTTGAGGTGCCGTCCGCATCGCGCCGTGCAGCCCTCTGGCGACCTCGAACGCGAACGGCGCGAGCACGCCGTTGTAGGCGGCGGCCGCGAGGGTCAGCCGGAACGCCACGCCGAGCGGAGCGACGGGGAGACCAAGCAGGTCATCCGCCAGGACCAGGACCGCGGAGTAAAGACACGTGGCAACCACGGCGCTCGCCGCCACGCGCAGGGCGGTGACGCGCTCGAGGTTGCGAATCCATAGACCGATCACGTACACGCCGACGAGAAGCGCCAGCGCGTGCGGGCCGACCGGACCTGATGAGGTCAGGTCGCAGAGCACCCCACCGACGCATGCCCAGGCCAACGCCGACCGCACGCCGAGCGTCCAGGTGATGGACACGACCGCGATGAGGACGAGGTTCGGGTACGCGCCCGCGACCTCGAGCCGCGGGGCCCAGGTCACCTGGACCAGCTCGGCCGCGACCATCACCAGCACGCCGGCTGCCCGTCTCATGAGGGCGTGAAGTCCGTGATCACGAGCAGGAAGCTGATGCTGGTCGGGTCGTTCACCCAGGCGATGCCGGCGAGGTCTGTGGTCGACGCGTCGCGCCGCGTCACGGTCGCGACCTCACCGACCAGCAGGCCACGTGGAAAGCTCCCGCCCACGCCGCTGGTGATCGCCCACTCGCCGGTCGAGGGCGTCACGCCAAGCGTGTGCTGGATCTCCAGGTCGAGCACCGTGGGGCCGCCGGATACGGTCCCCTGCAGACCCGAGGTGGAAAGGTAGACGTTGACGCGGCTCTGCGGGTCGGCAAGCGTCTGGACGATCGCGGCGTGCGGCCCCGACTCGCGAACGCGGCCGAGCAATCCCGCGCCGGTCGCCACCACCATGCCGGGCCGGACACCGTCCGCGGTGCCGCGATCGATCTCCAGGGTCCGGCTGAAGCCGTCGGGGCCGAGTCCGATGATCTGCGCGGCGAGCATGCGGTGACCCGAGGCGCGTTCGAAGTCCAGCGCCTTGCGCAGCGAGGCGTTCTCTTTCGCCGAAGCATTGAGCTCGACCAGCTGGCGTCGCAGCTCCTCGTCCGCGGCGCGCAGACGCTGGTTCTCGGCGCGCAGGCGCGACACGTCGCCGAACACCGACACGAGCCGGTCGAACTGCCTGGAGGCGGATGTCATGACCTCTTCGACTGGCGCCAGCGCGCTCTTCGCCATGCCCCGCGGCCCGGCCGCCCATGGCTGCTGGCTGAGCATGGCGAGCAGCAGCATCGCGGCGCACAGGGTCAGGAATAGACCGGTCGAGCGCGACTGGCCCCTGGCGCTGTGCACGCGGTCAGACCCGCAGGGCCCGTGCGCGACGAGTCCGCAGCAGGACCCGGTTCAAGCTCTCCATCTCTTCGAGGACGATGCCGGTACCCCGGACGACGCAGGTCATCGGGTCTTCGGCGATGCGCACCGGCATGAGCGTCTCGTGCGCGAGCAGCTGGTCGAACCCCGCGAGCAGGGCGCCACCGCCGCATACGACGATGCCGCGTTCCATGACGTCCTCGACCAGCTCGGGCGGTGTCGCATCGAGGGTCGAGCGGACGGCGCGGACGATGTCGATCAGCACGCCTGACAGCGCCTCGCGCACGTGCCCGCCGGTCATCTCTACGGTCTTGGGAAGGCCCGAGATCAGGTCGCGGCCGCGGACGAGGAACGATTTCTCATCCGGCCTCGGGAACGCCGATCCCATCGCGATCTTGATGTCCTCGGCGGTCCGCTCGCCGATGAGCAAGCCCATGCTCCGCCTGACGTACTGGATGATCGCGTCGTCCATCTCGTCGCCTCCGACGCGCACCGATGTCGCGGCGACCACGCCACCGAGCGAGATCACGGCGACCTCGGTGGTGCCTCCGCCGATGTCGACGATCATCGAACCGCCGGCGGCCTGAATCGGAAGCCCCGCGCCGATGGCGGCGGCCATCGGTTCTTCGATCAGGTGCGCCTCGCGCGCCCCGGCAGTCGTGGCTGCGTCTATGACCGCTCGCTTCTCGACCTCGGTCACGCCCGAGGGCACGCCGAGCACGACGCGCGGATGGCTGACGTGCCACGCGCGATTGTGGGCGCGAGCGATGAAGTGCCGAATCATCTGCTCGGTGTGCTCGAAGTCCGCTATCACACCGTTGCGCAGGGGGCGCGTCGCGACGATGTCGGCAGGGGTGCGGCCCAGCATTCGCCGCGCTTCACTTCCCACCGCGAGCACCTGGCCCGTGCGCTTGCTCACCGCGACGACGGACGGTTCGTTGAGCACGATGCCCCGTCCGCGGACGTGGATCAGCGTGTTGGCGGTCCCGAGGTCGATGCCGACGTCGGCGGACCAGATCCCCAACACGGAAGTCAGTAGGTTCAAAACGCGTGGAAGACGTTGGTCAAATTGTGGTCGGGTCGCGGTGGATGATACACCGCGGGTACCGCGGAACCTACCGCATAAGGATTGACGTCCCGATCACGATCAGCAGCACCAGGCCCGCATAGGGTGCGACGGCGCGCGTGTAAAGACCTCGCACAATTGCCGGTCCGCGGCGCTGCATCATCACCCCGATCGCGATCACAACCGCAACGACGGCAAACGTGACTGCGAAAAATCGCAGCAATCCCGTCAGGTCATCGGACGACGGCGTGATGAAGAGGGTGGTGAACAGCCCGCAGTACGGGAACCAGCACAGCATGCGTGCGATGTCGAGCCGCGGCTTGCCGCGCCGATCGCTCGGTGGTCCAAGCGGCCACAGGCGCAGCAACGCGGGCATGCACAAGAGATAAAGGAAGGCGCACGCGATCTTGGCCGGCAGCAGCGCCGGCACCAGCACGTTGCCGAGGACCTGCGGACGCAGGCTCTCCGGCTGCACCGCGGGGCCGAGCACCGCGAGCAGCCACAGGACCTGGATCACGAGAAGCAGCCCGGGCGCGGGGACGAACTCGACCGTCAGCGCAAGCTCGGCCCACGCGGTGAACGCAAGCGCGACCGCCGCGAGCACGACGCTGCGCTCGTCGCCTGGCACCGGGCTGAGCGGGGCCGCGAGCTGCACCGCGGCAAGCGACGCGCACAGCGCGATGGTGGCCACCACGGGCGTCGGGCGGCGCCGCGGCATCTCGGGCCGGCCTCGATCGCTCTTGGTCAGACGCATCCAGGCAACCTCGACCAGAGCCCCGAACAATCCGATCAGCACCAGGCCCGGGTAAAGGACCAGCGCCACTGCGTGCGTCGCGATGCCGGCGAGGACCTGGATCAAAGATTTGCCGCCGAGAACAACGGCAGTGGGTAGAGGCCGGCGAGGACGTTGATAGCGACCACGATCACGACGCCGATGGCCTGGCGGCCGCGCGGCCGGCCGAGGCTGCGGCCCAGCCTCAGCGAGCCGGGCAGCCACAGCAGCATCCCGAGCACGAGCACCAGCGCGAGCGGCCAGTAGAGCTGCGTTGCGCCGCGAAGCAGCAGGACGCGCGCGGCGAAACCGGCGGACGGCGCCGCACCCGCCAGCACCGCGCCCACGATCAGGTTGACCGGCCGCTCAGTACCGATCTTCTCGCGTAGAGCCTGGCGCGACCCCAGATAGAGAGGAAGCCGTCCGAGAACGATCGTGAACAGGACCAGGAGCGCGGCTCGCTGGCCGTCGGCGATCGTCAGCCCGAAGCCGCAGAGCACGAGACCCCAGTCCGCCACGAACGAATAGCGCCACGCGACGACGGTGTTCTCCGTGAGCCAGGCGCCGAGGCTGCCCCACGCCATGTTGATCAGGCCAAGTCCGATCAGCATCGCGCCGAAGGCCGACCCCGCATCGGCCGACAGGAGTCCGTGTGCCCGCCAGACGAGCACGGTCGCGAGGACCGGCCCGACGAAGGCGATCCATACGATCGGCGAAGAGCTCGCGCCTTCCTCGGGATCGAATGGGTGCAGGTACGGCACCACGCCCACCGCCGCGGCGACGCCGGCCGCCAGGCCGACCGCGGCAAATCGCTCGAGCGCGTTCGGTCCGGCGAAACGCGAAAACGCCAGCGCCAGAGCGAGCAGCGCAACAGCGAGCGCGGGCAGGCGCAGACGGATCGCGAACGGTCTCTTCCCGCCGGCCGCGGCGTCGAGCAAAGCGAGTCCGAGCAGGACGAGGACCGCCAGGTCGACCGTGGGCACCGCCACGATCGCCGCTGTGCCGAGCAGGCCGGTCCCTCCCTTGACGAGCAGGTGGCGCCGCGGGCCCGCCGGCGAAAAGACCAACGCCATCGCGAACACGGCGGCGACGATGAGGAGCAGCTCGATCGCCTCAGGCAGCACTTGCCGTCCTCGGCCTGAGCCACGCCGAGCCGCCCGCGATCACAGCTGCCGCGGCGTACGGCCAGGGCCCGGGCGGGGCGCCTCCCAGGGCGGCCGCCGCCGCCGCCGCGAGAGCGAGAGACCCGACTGCGGCCAGCAGCACGGGCGAGCTGTCGCTCGACAGGATCCGCGCCCCGGACAGCCCGGCGACGCTCATCACGGCGAAGCGGAGCGCAGCGCCGCCACCTGTCGTGATGGACGCGGCGATCCACAGGGCCAAAAGACCGACCGCGATGGACAGGACGAGGCGGGGCGTCGAGCCGGCGGGCATAAGACCCCAGCCTTCGCCGGAGCGCAGGCCCGGGATGGTTGCGACCGCCCCTCCCACAGCAACGATGGCGGCATCGACCGGACCGGAGCCCTGGAGCACGAGGATGGCTATCCCGAGGCTGCTGACGGCTGTGCCGGCCGCCAGGCCACGCCGTCCGTCGGACAGCACCACGAGGGCCGCGCCAAGCCACGCGACGAATCCCGCCAGTCCCTCGATCAAATCAGCGGGTGACCGCGAACGCCAGCGCCACGAGCGCGCCGAGCCACAGCAGCGGCTGACCCGCGGCGGCCGCGGTCTCCAGCTCGCGCAGGCTCAGGAGCGAGCGGTACTGCTCGGGCACGGTCGCGGCGCGGACCGCCGCCCGCGCCTGCTCCAGGACCCCCGCCGCCGGCAGCTTGAAGAGCGCGGGCCGCGCCTGGGTCCTGATCGCAGCCGCCCCGCTCGCGGCAAAGACGAACAGCAGGAGCGCCAGCAGCGGAACGAAGAGGGTGAGCACCGGCAGGTCGCTCGACACCGTAACAACCGACGTCAGGCCGCCGGCCACGATTCCGGCCGCCGCGGGCATGACCTCCAGCGCGACGGGGTTGGCATAGGCGAACTGGACCAGGGCCAGCGCCGGGCCGGCGACCAGGGTGGCCGCGGCGATGAGGAGGGCGACGCGCGGGAACGTCTCGGACGCGGGGCGGCCCCGACCCGCCGCCAGCCCGATCGCGCGAGCGCCGCCCACCATCCACACCGCCCACGTGGCGGCCGCCGCGAGACCGATCAGGCCGAGGAAGTCACCGGCTTCGAACGTCGCCTCGATCCCGACCACGCGGGCGCCGAAGGCGAGGCTCGGCGGCAGGCCCACGGCGGCGGCGATCGCGACCAGCGAGGCCAGCCCGGCGCGGTCGGGCAGCAGCGCCAGGCAGGCGACGAAGGCTGACGCCGTCGCGAGCATGACGAGGCCCGCGACCAGGCCCAGCGGGGTGCCGATGGCGATCGCCATGAGCGCGAAGCCACCCAGGCCCGGAATGACCTCGCCTAGGAACTCGCGCCTCGTCTCCGCGGCCTGAGCTCGCAGTCCCGCGGCGAAGGCCGCAAGGATGCCGAGAATCGCGACGACCACGTTGAAGACCGGCTGGGGGTACCGCCCGTTGCCGAGCTCGTATGCGCGGACAAGGACGTAGAAACCGAGCGGGAAGAGTGTCGCGATCACGATCGGTGCAGCACGGAGTGAGGGTCGCGACCACAGCTGCGCCGGCCAGGTGCGCCACGGAAACAGGCACGAGGCGAGCAGGGCCGCGACGGCCAGCAGGGAGAACACCGCGGAGGTCACGGTCGCGACCGGCACGGCGGAGTAGACCGCCGTCCCCCCACGCACCTGGAGCAGGACGCCCGCCCAGCTCAGCGCGAGCCAGCCCGCCAGGAGCAGCGCCCAGCTCGGGCGGGGTGCGCGGGGATCTTCCGTGTCGAGCAGGACAAGCGCGAGCGTGGCCGCGGTGCCGCCCGCGATCGCGGTCAGCACGACGCCTCCGGCCTCGATCGCCGCCAGCGATGCGGACACGCCAAGCGCCGAGAGCGCCGCCTCCTGCCAGGTGCGCGGCTGCAGCGTGAGCAGCACGGCGGCGGGAAGCACGACCATCAGGCCGAACGCAAACGCGACCGCGTCGATGCGCAAGTCGAACGACGACCCATAACCGAGAGGGCCGAGGGCGAGCTCCACCGAGGAGCGAACGGGGAGCCAGACGGCGAAGAGCGCGGCCGCAGCCCCCCACATCCCGACCGCCGCACCGGCGCGTCCGAGGTTGAAACCGAGCAATCCGAAGACGGCGATCACGCCTGCGGCGATCAGCGGTAGGACGACCGGCGCGAGGACGGCGACAGACGGCATATGTGCCGCTTAGTCTTGCAGCCTCAGTCTGTCGATCGCCGCGCGCGTGGCGTCGGCGCGCTCCTCCAGGTTCTTGACGACGTCGGCCGGCGCCTTTTCGCGGAACGCGGGATTGGCCAGCTTCGCCTCGTCCTTCGCGAGGTCCGCCTCCAGGCGCTTCAACTCGCGCTCGCGCTTTGCGTCCCCAGCACCGGCGGGGAATTTCACCCGACCCGGCACCATGGCGAGCGCCGTTCCGCCTTCCAGCTCCTCCACGAGCTCGACCTGAGCCAGGCGGGCCGCGAGCTCGGCCACGTCTCGATCGACGCTCTCGAGCTGGAGCTGTCCTCCGCGCGGTCCGCCCGCCGCCTGGCGGTGGCCTCGGACCTCGTCCACGATCGCCATGACCTCGTCGAACGTCTCCTCCGCGCTGGGATCGGCGAACCTGTCCTGGAGGTCAGGCCACCCCGCGCGCATCACGTAGCCGCGATCGCCCGGCAGGCGTGACCACAGCTCCTCGGTGACGAAGGGCATGAAGGGATGCAGCATGCGGAACAGGTTGTCCAGGCAGAAGTACGCGACGTCTTGCGCCGCCGCGTCACCGGCGCGAAGGCGATCCTTCACGGCCTCGAGGTACCAGTCGCACAGCTCGTTCCACGCGAACGAATACGCGGCGTTGATCGAATCCTGAAAGATGAAGTTGTCGATCCCCGCCGTGATGTCGGTCCACGCGTCGGTGAGCCGGGAGAGGATCCAGCGATCCTCCAGGTGCTCCCTGGCTTCGAAGAAGCCCGGCGTATCGACCGACGGCGCGCCCGGAGAGCTCAGCACCAGGCGCGTCGCGTTCCACAGCTTGTTGCAGAACCGCCGGTAGCCCTCGACCCGGCTCTCGTCGAACCGCACGTCCTGGCTCGACATCGCGACCGACGTCGCCCACGCGCGCAGCGCGTCGGTGCCGTACTTTTCGATCAATCTGCGCGGGTCGAGTCCGGTACCGAGCGATTTCGACATCCGGCGCCCGTCCGCCGCTTGCACGACGCAGTGGATCGCCACGTCGGAGAACGGGACGTCCTCCATGAACTCCAGGCCGGTCATGATCATCCGGCTGACCCACAGCCTGATGATCTCCCGCGCCGTGCAGTTGATGTCGGTGGGGTAGAACGCTTCCAGGTCGTCCGTCTCGTCGGGCCAGCCGAGCGTGGCGAACGGCCACAGCGCAGATGAAAACCACGTGTCGAGCACATCGGGGTCCTGCGTGAGCTCCGTGCTTCCGCACTCAGGACACGCGCTCGGTTTCTCGACCGCGACGGTGGTGTGCTCGTTCGCGCAGTAGTAGACGGGCACGCGGTGGCCGAGCCACAGCTGCCGTCCGATGTTCCAGTCGCGAAGCCCGCGCAGCCAATCGAGGTACGTGCGCTCGTAGCGCTCGGGGTGCCACCGCACCTGTCCTGCCTCGGACGCGGCGAGGGCCTTGTCGCGCATCGCCTCCATGCGCAGCCACCACTGCTCGCTGATCAGCGGCTCGATCACGGTGTGGCAGCGGTCGCAGTGCCCGACCTCGTGCGTGTACGGCTCCTCGCCAACGAGAAAGCCCTGCGCCTTCAGATCCTCGATCACGCGCTTGCGCGCCTCGAGCGCCGGCAGCCCGTCGTAAGGGAGTCCCGGCACGTTCATGGAGCCGTCGGGATGCATCGCGTTGACGATCTCGAGGCTGTGCCTCTGGCCGATGTCGTAGTCCATCGGGTCATGGCCGGGCGTGACCTTGAGCGCGCCTGTGCCGAAATCCTTCTCCACCGCGTCGTCGCCGACAATCGGTAGCTTGCGGCCGACCAGCGGAAGCACCGCGGTTTTGCCGATGAGGCTCTTGTAGCGGTCGTCCGACGGGTTCACCGCGACGCCGGTGTCGGCAAGCATCGTTTCGGGGCGCACCGTTGCGATCACCACGTCCCCGCCGCCCTCAATCGGATAGCGGATGCGGTAGAGGACGTCGTGGTGCTCTTCCCACTTGACCTCGAGGTCGGAGATGGCGGAGCGGTCGTGGGGACACCAGTTCACGATCCGCGGCGCGCGATAGATCCAGCCGCGCTCGTAGAACGCGACAAACGCCGTCATGACCGAGCGGTAGTACCGCGAGTCCATCGTGAAGCGCAGCCGGCTCCAGTCCATCGACGCCCCGAGGACGCGCAGCTGGTTGATGATCGTTGCGCCCACCTGCTCGTACCAGGCTTCGACGCGCGCGTCGAACTGTTCGCGGCCCAGCTGCTCCTTGGTCAGACCCTCGCGCGCGAGCTGGTTTTCGATCACGTTTTGCGTCGCGATCGCGGCGTGGTCGTAGCCCGGCAGGAACAGCACCTCATAGCCGGTCATCCGCTTGTAGCGCGCGATCAGGTCGTACACGGCCGTCTGCAGGGCGTGGCCCATGTGCAGCTCGCCGGTGATGTTGGGCGGCGGGAAGCACATCGAGAACTTCGGCAGGTCGCTCGACGCGTCGGCGAGGAAGAGCTTGTCCTCCTCCCAGCGCGCGTACCAGCCGGCCTCGACGGCCTGTGGATCGAACTGCTTGGGCATGTCGTGCAACGTCTTGTTCTGGATCATTGGGCGTGCTTCATCGTTTGAGGTGGCTCGGTGTCGCCGGCGCGGAGGTCGCGGTTAGCGCGACTGAGCCGGCGAGGATACGGCTACGACGTACTCGGCTCGGCTCATCGTGGGAAGGATCTTACAGCCGCGGCACCTCAGCAGGCGGTGTCGTAGTCGACGCCGCCGCTCATGGTCTGTGTAAGCCAGACGGTTGTGCTGGGCATGAACGGAGACGAGCACGAGCCGCCTGCGACCCAGTCGTACACCACGACACTCGGTGGCGTGAAGCTGCCCCCGGTGATCGTGTTCCACATCGAGGCGGTCGAGTAGACGCCAACCGGAAGGCCGGTCTGTGCGAAGCGGTTGATCACCCCCTCGATGGTGTACTGATTCAGCACCAGGTTGCTGGACGACCAGCTGTTGCCGGTCTCGACGTCGAGCCACCACATGGACGCGGCCCGCTGCGCGTACTGGATCGATGTGTCGGCCTCGCTGCAGCCGATCGCCCAGGCTTGCTTCTGCGCGCTGCTGCCTGTCACCGTCCCCGACTGGCTCGAGCAAGCTGAGTTGATGTTCTTCCTGTATGCGCCGGAATATCCGGTATTGATATAGAGCGACGGGACGGGTGACTGCGGAGCCGCGGCGTATTCGGCCTGGAAGCAACCATTGGTGCTGAACGGCCGTCCGCCATTGACACCTACGATCGCGAACGCACCGGACGGCGTCACTCCGCAATTCGGATACGAGACGTCATAGCCCGTCGTGCCGCTAGTGTAAGGACCGTTTGCGTAGGCGTTGACGGTTCCGGCAATGATCGCGATCGCGACCACTTCAAACGCCAACGCGACTCTTCCGTTCATGACTGTCTCCCCGTGACCGAGGAAATCGAGTATTAGGCCGACTCTCCGACGGCGCGGGCCGTGCCTTCCGTTTCGTCGGCGACCTCGAACTCCGGCTCCAGCGCGTCGCGGATGGAGCGCTCCGAGATGATGCAGCGTTTGATCTCCGGCCGCGAGGGGATCTCGAACATCGAGTTGAGCAAGGCCTCCTCGATGATCGACTTCAAAGCGCGCGCACCAGTGCCTCGAAGAAGAGCCAGCTCCGCTATCGCGTCGAGCGAACCCTTCTGGAACACGAGCTCGACGTTGTCCAGGGAGAAGAACTTCTGGTACTGCTTGACGAGCGCGTTCTTCGGCTCGGTGAGGATGCGCACGATGTCCTGCTGGTCGAGATGGTGCAGCGTGACGATGATCGGCAGGCGGCCGATGAACTCGGGGATGAACCCGTACTTCAACAGGTCTTGCGGCTGGAGGTGCTTCAGCGTCTCGGAGACGACCTTCTTCTCGGTCCGGTTGTTCGGGGCGCCGAAACCAATCGCCCGCCGCCCGATGCGCTGCTCGACAACTTTCTCCAGCCCGTCGAATGCCCCGCCGCAGATGAAGAGGATGTTGGTGGTGTTGATCTGGATGAAATCCTGGTGCGGGTGCTTCCGCCCACCTTGCGGCGGAACGTTCGCCACCGTGCCTTCCAGGATCTTCAGCAGGGCCTGCTGGACGCCCTCGCCGCTGACGTCGCGCGTGATCGACGGGTTGTCCGACTTGCGCGCGATCTTGTCGATCTCGTCGATGTAGATGATTCCCCGCTCGGCACGGCTGATGTCGAAGTCAGCGGCCTGGATGAGGCGAAGGAGGATGTTCTCCACGTCCTCGCCGACGTAACCGGCCTCGGTCAGGCTGGTCGCGTCCGCGATGGCGAATGGCACGTCGAGAATCTTGGCCAGCGTCTGCGCGAGATACGTTTTGCCGCAGCCCGTCGGCCCGACGAGGAGGACGTTCGACTTCGTGAGCTCGACGTCGCCGACCGACTTCGACGCGCTGATGCGCTTGTAGTGGTTGTAGACCTGGACTGAGAGCACCTTCTTCGCGCGCTCCTGTCCGATCACGTACTGGTCCAGCGCCGCGCAGATGGTCTTGGGGTTCGGGATGAAGCCGGTCTTCTGTTTCTTCGTGCCGGCCGACCGGTTGTCGTCCTCGAGGACCTCCTGGCAGAGGTCGATGCACTGGTCGCAGATGAACACGCCGGGGCCGGCGACCAGCTTGCGGACCTGGTCCTGGCCCTTGCCGCAGAAGCTGCAGCGGGTGTAGCGGCGGCGGTCCTCTCGTTCGTTCATCGGTTCCTATGTGACATTACGG
>WNFB01007346.1_pt1 | contig 12615 bp, 10 predicted proteins | sample 5400501 | NCBI WGS metagenome assembly WNFB01 (sample SAMN13153341, study PRJNA577476) | soil metagenome | isolation source: 200 cm saprolite under Douglas fir tree site 2 hole 1 | place: USA:California | collected 2015-04-18 | reverse complement strand
ACACCACTGGCCTATTATCGCCGAAGCGCAGCAGCGCGGAGCGAAGGTCGTGGTCATTGACCCAGTACGCAACCGTACAGCTCAAAATGCTGATTGGCACATCCCTATCCGGCCTGGCACCGATGGCGCGTTGGCACTTGGCATGATGCACGTCATCATTGCCGAGAATCTTGTCGATATGGACTACGTCGAGAAATATACGGTTGGTTATGTGGAGCTGAAAGAGCGCGCCAGCACTTATACTCCTGAGCGCGTCTCCGAAATTACAGGCGTTCCTGTGGAGGATATCCGTAAACTTGCTCGTGAGTATGCAACGATCCAACCTTCAGTCATTCGCATTGGAGTTGCCGTCGAGCGTCATAGTGGTGGCGGACAGTGTGTACGGGCACTCACCTGTCTTCCAGCGCTAGTAGGAGCCTGGCGCAAACCGGGCGGTGGTATTTTGCAACTGCCTATATGGACTTTTCCGGTGAAGTGGGAGACACTGATGCGACCGGATTTTATTAAGCCAGGAACACGCGTTATCAATCAGTTCAAACTCGGGCCGGCTTTGAGCGGAGAGCTTGGCCTTGATCCCCCTATTAAAGCCCTGGTCGTCTACAACTCTAACCCGGTAGTCGTTGTTCCCGAACAGGACAAAGTGGTGAAGGGGTTATCGCGTGAAGACCTTTTCACCGTTGTGAGTGAGCAATTTTTGACCGACACGGCTGATTTTGCGGATATCGTTCTGCCTGCTACTACCCAGCTTGAGCAGTTTGATCTGATGTTTTCGTGGGGACATCTATATCTCACGCTCAACCAACCAGCGATTGTACCGTTAGGTGAAGCAGTCCCCAATACCGAGTTATTCCGGCGCTTGGCTGCTAGTATGGGTTTAGAGGATGAGTGCTTCAGGCGTTCCGACGAGCAGATAGCGCTGGAAGCAATGGATTGGACAGCTCCGGCGTTACAAGGCATCGATATGGGACTCTTACAGCGAGAGGGTTATGCTCGCTTGAAACTGGGTACACCGGATACCTATGCTCCTCACGCTGAAGGAAATTTTCCGACACCTTCGGGAAAGTGTGAATTCGTTGCTTCCATGGCAGCGGGTGGCAACTTTGTTTTGCCGTTATTCCGCCAGGGGTCCACCGAGTTTCAACCCGGGGAGCCTGTTGACCCGGTGCCTCACTACATTCCACCCCGTGAGTCACCACAAACAAACCCTGCCAAAGCGATGCACTACCCGCTCAACTTGCTTTCTCCGAAGTCGCACGCGTTTCTCAATTCCGGCTATGGGAATCTATCAGCTCAACAAAGAGTAGCAGGTGAGCAACATCTCACCATCCATCCGGAAGATGCAAATAAGCGAAGGATCACCGACGGTCATCTTGTCCGTATCTTTAATGACCGGGGTTCATTCCAGGCGGTGGCGCGTGTAAGTGAAAGAACGATGCCAGGAGTAGTAGTAGCTCCACTTGGCTACTGGCGTAAGCTGAGTCGTTCTGCCAGCACGGTCAATATGGTAAACTCTTCCACCCTTGCCGACCTGGGGAATGCCCCTACTTTCTCCGATACTCTGGTGGAAGTGGCTATAGTTGAGTAGCTCTTATCAGAACACTGAGAGAAATGTCCCCACTACGCCGCTTATCGAAAATTTTAAAAGCTATTTGTAGGAGCGCGACGAAGTTATATCCTTTTCTTTCTGTAATGCATGAAGGAGTTGACAGCATGCCTATCATCAGTGTGAATGGGGCAGCGCTCTATTACGAGGAGCATGGCACCGGCCCTGAAATCATAGTCTTTGCCCATGGCCTGTTGTGGAGTTGTCGCATGTACGATGCCCAGGTCGCGCTGCTCAAGGAGCGCTACCGCTGCGTAGCCTTCGACTTCCGAGGCCAGGGTCAGAGCGAGGTGACACGCAGCGGCTACGATATGGAAACACTCTACGAGGACGCGGTAGCGCTTATCAATCAACTAGGCTGTGCGCCCTGCCACTTTCTTGGCCTTTCGATGGGAGGCTTTATTGGCTTGCGTCTCGCTGCCAGGCACCCCGAGCTTATGCGGTCGTTGATCCTGCTGGAGACTTCCGCTGATCCGGAGCCCGGCGAAAATGTTGCAAAGTACAGACAACTCACGTTCGTGGCCCGCTGGTTTGGACTGGGCCTGGTGGTCGATCGGGTGATGCCGGTTATGTTCGGACGTACCTTTCTCACCGACCCGGTACGGGCTCAAGAGCGCCATGAGTGGCGAGGCCGTATGAGTGGAAATCATCGGCTTGGTGTGACACGGGCCACTACTGGCGTCATCACCCGCCAGGGGGTATACGACGAGATCGACAGGATTCGGGTTCCGACACTGATTCTTGTCGGAGACGAAGATGTTGCTGTTCCGCCAGTCCACTCGCAACGTCTGCATGAGCGTATCCCTGGCTCGCGGCTAGAGATCATTCCTCGCGCTGGTCATACCTCGACCGTCGAGGAGCCGGAAGCGGTGAACGCTGCGATCACAAACTTTCTTGGCACTCTCGCATGAATGCATGAGATTAAAGAAAGGAGCTTCGCAACACCTCCCACATCCCTTCGACTTACTCCCTCTGGCAGTCATGTCAGGTTTGGGGAGAACAGAACCTACCGTTCTCTTAGCGAACAGAATTTGGAGTAAGCTCTCATCTTGTGTGTTAATCAGTTCATGGAGCAGCAAATGAGCGAGCAGTCCATTTTTCAGGTCAGTAATCATCATCAGAACAGATATACCAAATAGCCACCACAACCCCGAGGCATTTATGCAGAGAATAGGCTCGAGCAGGGTTCCCCAAAATAGGGGAACTGCTCCTCTAAAATGGGGGGCTGTTCCCTTAAACAGAGGAACTTTTCGCCAGTATTTGAGCTAGCAATCAGCTACACTTCTCTCTAGTTAAGGTACAATTCACACGGTTATAGGACTGTTATAGGTCGCGTGTTTCCCAAAAAGTACGACGATTATGAACTCAACTACACGGGCAACCAGGAGAACATCAGAGAACGCACATATCCCATCTGCCCGCGTAAGTACATGTGATGCAGGGTGGTCGGCTGAGTAAGAGCCACCTCCAATGAAGGAGATTGATAGCGCTTTTTCTGAAACTCCTCATGGCTCAAGCCAGAGGGTTCTTGCTGTCGTTCCAACTCTCCCTCCCCTGCGAGAGGGCCTCGTTGGAGACCAACAAGACTTTGAGGCCGACGAACTCTGACGCACAGGATGTGTACGTTTCGGAGCACAGTGCTCGTCTTTCGATCGTTGCTACTCTTGCTTCCGACCTGCGCCCGTTTCCAAACGCTGCTCGGCATGCCGAGCGAAGCAAGAGAATAGAGAATGAGTATGCATTTGAGAGGATACGCTATTGTTTTTACCCGTCGAAGCGACTTACGACGGAACCCAGCGAAACACTATTTGGTTGTCAAATGTACTGGAACGAGTGTACCATGTGATGGCGCGCTTGTCAAGTGTCCATTCGCCTGTCGAGCGGATGGAGTAGGGCAAGGTGTACTCCACTCATGCCCCGAACAAGGAATGCGCTTTTCATCCCCATGGATGAATCGCAGAGGCTTTCAGGCGCGGCATTTGGTAAGCTCGCTACTGGTAAGGAGTCTTTGAATAGCGACCCACCATAAGGAGGATTAATGATGTCATTAGAAAAGAATAAAGCAATTGCTCGTCGCTATCAGGAAGAGGTTTGGGGAAAAGGAGACCTCGCTCTGATTGACGAACTGGTTACTGCTGATTTCGTTGACCATAGTTTACCTGCGGGGATGGACCCGAGTTTTGCTGGTGCCAAGCGAGCTGTAAAAGGAGCTCTTGACGCCTTCCCCGACGGACAGTGGACGGTCGAGGACCTGATCGCCGAGGGGGATAAGGTGGTCATTCGCTGGAAGATGCAAGCCACTCACGAGCACGAGTTCAGGGGCATCGCTCCAGCTGGGAAACCGGTGACGGTGACGGGCATCACCATCCTCCGCATCGCAGGTGGCAAGATCGTGGAACGCTGGGTCAACTGGGATTCAATGGCCCTCCGGCAACCATCCGAAGCTGTGAACCTTGGAGCAGTTTAGAGACTTCTCTCATATAGAGAGGCAGGGCAAAGAAGCATGGGAGGGGGGAGAACATGAAGCGTAACAAGATCATTGCTGTCGACGAAGCGGTGCGCGTCATTCTGAATAATGACACAGTGGCGATCTCAGGGTTCGGGGGAACCGGCGTTCCTGAGGAGCTGGCTATGGCTATAGAAACGCGGTTTCTCACCACGGGGGTTCCCCGCGACCTGACCCTGATCTATGCGGCTGGCATAGGCGACGGCAAAACCAGGGGGATCAATCACTTTGCCCACGATGGCATGGTCAAACGCGTCATTGGCGGATACTGGGGGCTGGCACCATCACTTGCGGCACTTGCCCTGGAAAACAAGGTCGAAGCCTACTGCTTTCCCCAGGGGGTCATCAGTCACTTTTTCCGCGACATCGCTGCTGGCAAGCCGGGCACGATCACCTCGGTCGGGCTCGATACTTTTGTCGATCCGCGTCTGGAGGGAGGCCGTTTGAATGACGTCACTACGGAGGACCTCGTCGAGCTAATCCACGTGCATGGACGGGACTATCTGTTCTTTCCGGCCTTTCCCATCCAGATCGGCCTCCTGCGCGGAACGACCGCTGACGAGGAAGGCAACATCACCATGGAGAAGGAAGCGCTTACCCTGGAAGTGCTCTCGATCGCCCAGGCGGTGAAAAACTCGGGTGGCATCGTGATGGTGCAGGTGGAAAGGGTCACCACCGAACGCATCTTGAGCCCGAAAGCGGTGCGCATTCCGGGCATTCTCGTCGATTGCGTGGTGGTCGCTCGCCCCGAACACCACATGCAGACCTTCGCCGAGAGCTACAACCCAGCCTACACGGGCGAGATCAGGATCCCCACGAGCACTATCAAACCGATGTCCTTCGATGTCCGCAAAATCATTGCCAGGCGGGCCACCATGTTCCTGAAGATCAATGCGGTCGTTAATCTGGGGGTTGGCATGCCCGAGGGCGTGGCCTCGGTAGCCAACGAAGAGAACATCCTCGACATGATCACCCTGACCGTGGATACAGGAGGCATCGGCGGCATACCCGTCGGTGGCCAGAGCTTCGGTGCGGTCGCCAATGCCCAGGCGATCATCGACCAGCCCTACCAGTTCGACTACTATGACGGCGGTGGACTCGATCAGGCCTTCCTTGGGCTGGCGGAAGTGGACGAAGAGGGCAATGTGAACGTGAGTCGGTTCGGTTCCAGGTTTACAGGGGCAGGCGCGTTCATCAACATCAGCCAGAACGCCAAGGCTGTGTACTTCATGGGCGCCTTCACGGCTGGCGGCAAAATGGCCATCGAGAACGGGAGGCTACACATTGTAGAGCAGGGGGAAGGAAAAAAGTTCGTCCGCCGGGTGCAGCAGATCACCTTCAGCAGTCTCAAAGCTCTCCAGCGTCAGCAAACCGTTTATTACATCACGGAACGCTGTGTCTTCCGCTTGACCGCTGGTGGTCTGGAGTTGGTGGAAATTGCGCCCGGCGTCGATCTTGAACGGGATATCCTGGCGCACATGGAGTTTGTGCCACTGGTTGCAAGCAGCGTTCGCGAGATGGATCCCGCGATCTTCCATGACGCGTTGATGGGGCTCCAGCAACGTACGCCCCTGAGCCTGGAAGAACGCTTGCATTACAATGAGGCCGACAATGTGCTCTACATAAACCTTGAAGGACTGAGCATTGAGACGGTGGAGGATGCCCAGAAACTGGCGGACTTCTTCGATAGAAAACTAGCAAGTTTGGGCAAAAAAGTCAATGCGATCACCAACTACGATAATTTCAATCTGAACCCGATCGCCTCGGAGAGGTTCTTTGCCATGGTACAGCATAATCATGAGCAGTATTTTCTGTCTTACACGCGCTATTCCACCAACGCCTTTTTCCGCCACCAGTTCGGCAAGCAGTTCACGCAGGCCAGTCTCGAGAACAACATTTACAAGAGCTTCGAAGAGGCAAAGGAACATCTTTAGGGACTATTGCCAACGTAAGTCCTGAAACGAAGTGGAGTGCTGAACCATCATCTCAAGGTACCGCTTCGTTTCCTTTAAGCCGAATCCCTGCCGTTCTCTCCTGCCTCGTACAGTTCCGTTGAATGGGACACGTAGCGTGGGCTGGTTCGGTACGCATCGTATGTGCGCAGTTTGTGCTCACGAAACCTCTGTTCGATCTCGTCCTGTGATGCATGCCGCTCGATCATATCAAGTAAGTGAGTGTGTTCCTCGATGGAGACCCAGCTACGCTGCGGGATGTAGCTAAAGTCGGTGTGTCCCCTCACCTCTAAGCGATCCCACGTTTCGCGCAACAGGTCAACCAGGTAGCTATTCTGGCATCGGTCGTAGATGAAAAAGTGGAACTCTCTATTCAAACGACTGAAAGCGGGTATATCAGCAGATTGTAGCGCATGGTGCATGCTGGCATTGATCTCTCGCAGGTGTTTCACATCCGCTGTATCCAGATGTGTTGACGCAAGCGCAGTTGCATAGCCTTCCAGAAGAGCAAGCACAGACATCTCTTCGTCATACTTACTCGCATCTACCGCGGCCACTTGCGCACCAGCATTAGGACGATATTCCACCCAACCTTCTGCTTCTAGTCGCCGGATCGCCTCTCGAATCGGAACCGGACTGATACCTAACTCTCGAGCGAGCGCATCGATTACAAGGCGGTATCCCGGTACATAGGTACCGTTGAAGATACGTTCACGCATAATGCTGTAAGCTTGCTCGTGTTTATTTCTTTTATTCGTTTGTTTTACGTTCATCTGAATCTCCTTTTCTCTCACAGTGAACACCCTACCTTTGCTCTATACTATCATATAGCATAACATATATGTTTTCTTTGCGCAATTTATCTCCAATGCCCTTGACAAATGTGAAATCATATATTATATTTATATTTAAGATCATATATGATTTGGAGCCTGAGCGAAGCTTATTGTTAAGCATAGGTGTCGTTAGATGATTTGCTCGGCATCCAGGCTCAATAAAGCACATGCGGCTTCGGATGCGACAGATAACATTCTGAGAGAAGGACGAGAAAAGTCTATGAATAAAGCCATAAACGTACAACGAAGCAGGGTAGATGATCTGTACTTCTTTCCCTTAGAGGGATTGCTACCGGCCGGTCAAGCATTGAGCGTGAATACGACCAACCTGATAATCTCACTTGTCTCCACACATTCAGTGAACGGTAACAACCCCATCCTGCTGCAGCAGTTATTGACTGAAACCGATATGCGTCTGCTGCTCCTCTTGCTGGAATCACCATATTTTTGTCCACAGGAGTTACTGCGCGCCAGTCTCTTCTGTTCCTATTCAGGTTTGCTCGCCGGGCTTCTTTCGTCTGAAACCGCTGTAAAGGCAGAGTGGCAGACCGCCATAGAGAAGCAGCGCCTGCTCCTGCGGCGTGCACATGAACAGGGGACCTGGAAGAAGGATTTGAAGCCGCTCTACAATGCTCTCTCCAGGCTTCGCTCCAAACTCCATCCGTTTAGTTTGCATATTGCTATCTGCGCATCGTCTTCCGCCTATGCGCTCCTTCCTCTTCCCCAACCTCAGCGGCAGGCGAGCAGTAATAGTAATAGTACCCTGCTGTTCCTTAGAAAGGCTTGAGTGGCATGCGGGGAAACTCACTCGTGCCGTTCTTATTCACAGAATAAGCCAGGAGCCTGCTAGCATCAAGCTCGCAAGCTCCTTATAGACTGTGCTCATCTACTCTTCGAAGGTTATATCACCTGCTCTGCGCATTGCCTCATTGTATTATGCCGAACCATTGGTGGGATGGTTCGTTTCCTGGGAAGTTTACACCTCCTGCTTTGCGCATTATCTCCAGCGTCTCCTCGGCGGTAAAGAGCCTGGTGGTCCTGGTTACTCTGAGATGCCCAGGTGCCATGGAGGCCACGATGACGGCGTTGGCGGTGATGTCATCGGGCGCTTCAAACAGCAAAATCCCATCGTAGTCACCAAAGTAGTAGTATAAGCCAAGCACTCGACTCCCTAGCTTCTGTGCTAACTCATTAACCGGTTTGCTGCGGTCTTGTGGGTTTTTCGTCATCGATGTCCACGCTTCCGAAGTGTAAGCAAATTGGCACATATAAAATGCCATGAGATCTACCTCCTTAAACATTCATCAATCGTTCATTGCTCCGGCTCCATGCAGATGGCTGCCTTCCGGCGCCACTTCGCCTCTCAGCCGCATGAGGCGTTTGGTCTGTTACTTCCTCCTAGGAGGATCACCCAGCGATATTTCACAGACCCAGTACAGGTTTAGATTCCAGCTGGATACGGTACACCGGGCCGATGATGAAGATGTACGACAGTACCCCTATCAGGTCCACCACAGTTATGAATATCAGAGCTCCGTTAAACGAGTTGGTGGCAGCGAGAATGAACCCAATCACGAGGGGAGTCACAATTGATGGGACGTTCGCAAAAAAGTTGAAGACACCGCCCGTCAGGCCCTGCAGTTCCCTTGGGGCCATCTCGGTGACCAGCGTCCACGACATATTAGACATCCCCTGACAAAAGAACGCGACGGCCATAATCGCAATCACCACATTGATATCGGCCGCAAAATTAGCCAGCATGATGGTGCTTGCTCCTAGGAGACCCAAAATGACGGGGGTCTTGCGAGCCACACCCACAGAGACACCCCGGCGAATGAGCCCATCCGAGAACACGCCTCCGAACAGGACCCCAAGCATAGCCGAGATATAGGGAATGCTCGCATAGAACCCTGCGTGGAGGATGGACAGATGTCGAGCTTGGACCAGGTAGGAGGGAAACCAGGTCAGGAAGAACCAGAGCGTGACCCCTACCGCAAACTGCCCGATGTAGATGCCCCAGAGCTGACGGTGGCTGAGGAGCTCGAACACATCACTCCATGCGAATCCCCTACTCGCGGCGACAGTCTCAGCCAGACCTCCTCCTTCCCGAATGTAGTTGATTTCAGCTTCATTGACCCTGCGGCTCTGTCTGGGGTCCCGGTATGCCAGGTACCAGAGAACAGCGTAGAGAATCCCTATAGCTCCGCAGATGGCAAACATGAAAGGCCAGCCCCAGTTCGTGAGTATGTAGGCGAGGACGGGTGTGAGTATAGCCAGCCCTCCAAACTCCCCTGCGGTGTAGACCCCAATCGCGAATCCTCGCTCGCGTGAGGGAAACCAGGTTCCCACCACCCGGCTGTTCAGGGGAAAGGCAGGTGCCTCAGTAATGCCGAGAACCACGCGCAGCCCGATCAAGACAGCGGCGCTACGAGCCAGTGCTTGCAGCATGGTAACGATGGACCACGTAGCAAGCGACACCGCAAAGGTCAGGCGCGGTCCGAAGCGGTCGATAATAAGGCCGCCTGGAATCTGCATGAGGACATAAGACCAGCCAAAGGCCGACAAGACCAGCCCTTTTTGAACAGTGCTCAGGTGCAAGTCTACACCCATAACCGGGAGGGCGAGTGCAAGATTCGCGCGGTCGAGATAGTTAATGACGACGCCAAAGAAGAGAAGTGCGAGGATACCATAACGGACGCGTGTGCGAGCTTGCTGTCCTGCTCTCTCGGCAGCGGGACTTATTCTATTGGTAAATCTCGCTTCTTCAAGAGCCGTTGGGTCACGTGGATTTGTTTCCATGCTTCATTGTTCCTTTCAGATCAGAACTCATTTTCCTCTCTTGACGAGCCCGGTTAAGAAAATACTTTGAGAGGAGTCCCACGGATGCTACTAGAGAGAAGTGTAGCTGACTGCAAGCTCAAATACAGGCGAAAAGTTCCTCTTTTTAGGGGAACAGTCCTCTCTTTTAGGGGGGCAGTTCCCCTATTTTGGGGAACCGTGCTCAAGCAAGAAACGGCAGCTTTGTATGTGGCTCGACTTTGGCACTTTTGTAGAAAAAGCTAGGAAGAAGACTGGGATCAGCACATGGCTGCATGCCCATAGCGTTCCTGGCGATGTTTTTGCAACACAACCGCTTCATGATGGACTACTGTATCAGGTTCTCTTTCTTCAAGCTCATCCCGTGTTGAATTTCATACGACACTTCGCGATGCGATCGATAGAGTTCAACGGTGGTGGTGATGACCCCAACGAGCAGTGCACCCGTTCCGATGAGGAAAGCAAGGAGCGCTATGACTGCTGCGAGTGGAGAGTTGGCCGCTGTCGCCAGCGCGATAATAAACATGCTGGTGATAAAGATCGAAATGGCCACGCCAATAGCCACCACAGCATTACGGATCAACTTATGTCGTCGCAGCATATTGGGGAGTTGTGTGTCAATCTCAAGAATCCGTTGGACGATGATGTCGACTGAAACCTCTGCGGTTGTGCTCGTGCCTACTGTCTGTAGGAGTTCAAGACGCTCACGATGCATGGCACGTAGACGAGCAGCGATGGTCTGGTAGTGCCCGAAGAGGCCGTTCAAAAAAATCGCGCAACTCGAAATCATCACCACGGGAGCCAGGATCAGGCTAATCGTGTGGGTAATCGTATCGATGCTCATAGGACAGACCTCCATACTAGCAGCAGATGCCACTGGCGCGGATCTCGCTGGACCTGCGCCACATTGTTGTTACTGCTGAGGCTGCTGGGCCTCTGGAAACTCATCTAACTTCCACCAATTCTCCCACACCAGATACACCGCGCATACCCGCCGCTCCTAGCCCTGCTCGTCGTGAGCGGCCTCCTTTTTTCACCATACTTGGTTTGCAGTTCAGGATACTCCTTTTTCGCTCACTTGCCAACAACTAATTCATACACCTTGCTGGCCGCAGGGGCTTGACAATTTCTATGGCTTCTATTTCATACACCCCGGGGCATCCTTGCGCGATTTTGGTGAGAAGGACACTTGTGTATGATGAACATCCAGGCGAAGCAGCAGTTTCTTTCGCGAGCATGGTTCCCTAAAAAAAGCGAACTGCCCCTTTAAAAGAGAGGACTGTTCCCCTGAATAGAGGAACTTTTCGCCTGTATTAGTTCGTTCAGTCGGCTACACTTCTCTCTAGTTGAGGAACAACATATGCGCCTCTTGGACTGTCGCGGGGAGCTGTTTTGCCCAAAAGTACGATGAAGCAGAGAGGCAGGAGCGTCATACAGGCTCATCGTCTGGCGAATGCGATTGGCGATGCAATCGTGCAGAGTAACTTACAAATGAAAATACAGCAAGGAGAATATAGTTCTAGAGGAGGTACTATTTGAGATTTGGCATCTGTGCTCCCTACCATGAGGTAGCCACATTAGAATCGTATCCTTTCGACTACCTTGAAGAAAACGTACAGCGTTTCTTACTTCCTGAGCGACCACAGCAGGACTTCGAGGAAGCCTGGCTAGAAGCGTGTAAGCTAGCTGTTCCCATCGAAGCCGGCAACAGCCTGCTTCTTGCCGATATGCGATTGGTAGCGACTCCAACTCAATCGGTAGATACAAAGCGCCTGGAACGATACATGAAGACAGCTCTACAACGCGCTGAGCAGGTTGGTATCCGTATCATTGTCTTCGGAAGCGGTTGGGCGAGGGTCTGCCCTCCAGACTACAGTCACATCGACGCTGTGCAACAAATCGGAGCCCATTTTTCTCAATGGAGTGAATGGGCTCAGAACCACGGCGTACAGATCGTCCTTGAGCCCCTGCGTTACGAGGAGACCAATACTCTGAACACCGTCACTGAAGCAGGCGAATTTGTTGCACATATTGACCGTCCCGGGGCCAGGTTGCTAGCCGACTTCTATCACATGGCCTACAATAACGAGTCACCTGAGGATATGCTCCCCTGGTCTTCTCTGCTCTCACACGTCCATGTCGCTGAAAAGCGAGACCGTGCGGCTCCCGGCCGCTATGGGGAAGATTTTCGTCCCTTCTTCGCTGCACTTCATCAGGCTGGCTATGACCGCCGCATCTCTATTGAATGCAACTGGCAAAACCTCGCTGCTGAGGTAAGTCCAGCAATAGAGACGCTCAAAGAACAATGGATGGCAAGTGTTGGATGACGACACTTGAAATGTAGTGGCTGGGCTTGCCCCAGCCAGGCCCCATGCTGACTCAAAAATGGAGAATTCACAGACCCTGTTTTTCTGAAGGACTTTAGGTACTTAAGAAGCCGTTTCTTTCTCGAGCAAAGTTCCCCAAAAAAAGGAGAACAGTTCCTCAAAAATCGAGGACTGTCCGCCTGAACCAATGAACTTTACGCCCATATTTGTTCGTTCAGTCGGCTACACTTCTCTCTAGTAATGGGAAGTTCTGAAGTTTGGAGGAACACCGATGGAATCTGACGACGTAGAAACTCGCACCAAAGGCGGCCTCCCTGGCATGCGTGGTGTCGAACACATTGGTCTGACTGTGCCCAATCTGGAGGAGGCTACGGAGTTTTTCGCGGATGTGCTTGGCTGCGAGGTGGTCTATTCGTTGAACCCGCCCCGGCGCACGGATAACTATCTCGACATCCATCCAGAGACGGACCGCAAGATACGTACATTGAGTTGCCGTAACGGCGCACACTTTGAGCTCTTCGAGTACACGGCGCCGGACCAGAACAAGCATGTGCCCAAATCCAGTGATTATGGC
>WNFB01004345.1_pt1 | contig 12615 bp, 10 predicted proteins | sample 5400501 | NCBI WGS metagenome assembly WNFB01 (sample SAMN13153341, study PRJNA577476) | soil metagenome | isolation source: 200 cm saprolite under Douglas fir tree site 2 hole 1 | place: USA:California | collected 2015-04-18 | reverse complement strand
TTCGGCGGGGCCGGGCTCGGACTCGCGTTCGTCCGGCGCGTCGCCAAGGCGATGGGGGGCGACGCCACGGTCGAAAGCGCGCCCGGGCGCGGCAGCACGTTCCGCCTCGCCGTCGTCGTCGGGCGCGCGGCCGATGCCGACAGCAAGCCGGCGCGCGGACCGGCGGCGCCCGGTGCGCGCGCCAAGGCTCTGCGCATCCTCTGCGCCGAGGACAACCCGTACGGCCGCGTTGTCCTGAACACCATCCTGACCGAGCTCGGCCATCGAGTCGATTTTGCCGCCGGCGGCGAGGCGGCGGTCGAAGCCGTGGCAGCCGGCGGCTACGACATGGTGCTGATGGACGTGACCCTGCCGGGGATCAGCGGGATCGAGGCGGCGCGGCGCATCCGCGCGCTCGCGGGACCTTCGGCGCGCGTGCCGATCATCGGCGTCTCCGGCCGGGCATCGCCCGGCGACGAGACGGCCGCGCGCGCCGCCGGCATGGACGGCTATCTGATGAAGCCGCTGAGCCCGAGCCTGCTGGCCGAGACGATCGCCGCGTGCACGCGGTGAAATTCGCTTGCGCGTCGCGATGCCGAAATCCCGCCTGCTCACCCGCGCCTTCTTCGATCGCAGCGTCCACGCGGTTGCGCCCGACCTGATCGGCGCGACCCTGCTGGTCGACGGCGTCGGCGGCACGATCGTCGAGGTCGAGGCCTACGATCACGAGGATCCGGCCGCGCACGGATTCGGCGGCCGCACGATCCGCAATGCCGCGATGTTCGGCCCGCCCGGCCATGCCTACGTCTACCTGATCTACGGACTGTACTGGTGTCTCAACTTCGTGTGCGAGAGCCAAGGCGTCGCCAGCGCGGTGCTGATCCGCGCGCTCGCGCCCACCACCGGCATTGCCCTCATGCAGGCGCGGCGCGGGATGCACGAGCCGCGCCTGCTGTGCGCGGGCCCCGGCCGGCTGTGCCAGGCGCTCGGCGTCACCCGGGCGCATGACGGGCTCGCGCTCGACGCGCCGCCGTTCCGGCTGCAGGCGCGATCGGGAAAAATTCAGATCGCGGTGGGGCGGCGGATCGGCATCACCAAGGCGGCCGACAAGCCGTGGCGCTACGGGGTCGCGGGATCGCCCTTCCTCAGCCGGCCGTTTCAAGCGTAGCGGCGCGGGTCTCTCACGCCGCCTTCTCGGCCACGCGGTCCACGATGCGAACGATGTCGCTCATGATGCGGTTGAGCTCGAAATCCTTGGGCGTATAGACGGCGGCGACGCCGGCCTGCCGCAGCGCGCTTTCATCCTCCGGCGGGATGATTCCGCCGACCACCAAGGGCACGTCGTCGAGTCCGGCGGCGCGCAGCCGCGCAACCACCTCCTTGACCAGCGGCACATGCGAGCCGGACAGGATCGAGAGGCCGATCACGTGGGCGCGCTCCTTGCGCGCCGCATCGACGATCTCGGCGGGCGTGAGCCGGATTCCCTCGTACACCACCTCCATGCCGGCGTCGCGGGCACGCACCGCGATCTGCTCGGCACCGTTCGAGTGGCCGTCGAGTCCCGGCTTGCCGACCACGAACGTGAGGCGTCGTCCGAGTCGGCGCGACACCCGCTCGACCTCGGCGCGCAGCCCGTCGAGCCCCTGCGCGGCATTGCGCGCCGCGCGCCCGACGCCGGTCGGCGCGCGGTACTCGCCGTAGACCTCGCGCAACGCCGTGCCCCATTCGCCGGTGGTCACCCCGGCCTTCGCGGCCTCGATCGAGGCCGGCATGATGTTGCGGCCATCCCGCGCGGCCGAGCGCAATGCCTTCATGGCGGCCGCGACCGCCTTGGCATCGCGCGCGCCGCGCCACGCCGCGAGCCGCTCGATCTGCTCCGCCTCCACGGCTTCCGGCACCGTGACGACCGCTTCCTCGCCGGCGGAGAGCGGCGACGACTCGGTCTCGATGTATTTGTTGACGCCCACCACGATCCGCTCGCCGCGCTCGATCGCCTCGAGCCGCTCGGTGTTCGACGCGACGAGCTGCTGCTTCATGTATCCCGACTCGACCGCCGTGACCGATCCGCCCATGGCATCGATGTGCGCCAGCTCATCGCGCGCCGCGCGCTTGAGATCGTCGACCTTGGCGGCGATCGCCGGCGACCCGTCGAAAATGTCGCCGTGCTCGAGCAGGTCGGTCTCGTAGGCGAGGATCTGCTGCATGCGCAGCGACCACTGCTGGTCCCACGGCCGCGGCAGCCCGAGCGCCTCGTTCCACGCGGGCAGCTGCACGGCGCGAGCCCGGGCGCCCTTCGACATGGTCACGGCCAGCATCTCGATGAGGATGCGGTAGACGTTGTTCTCGGGCTGCTGCTCGGTCAGCCCGAGCGAATTGACCTGCACGCCGTAGCGAAACAGCCGCTGCTTGGGATCGGTGACGCCGTAGCGCTCGGCCGTGATCTCGTCCCACAGCTCGGCAAACGCGCGCATCTTGCACAGCTCGGTGACGAAGCGCAGCCCGGCATTGACGAAGAACGAGATGCGGCCGACCACCTCGCCGAACGCCCCGGCGGGGACCTCGCCCGAGGCCTTCACCATGTCGAGCACCGCGGTGGCGGTGGCGAGCGCGAAGGCGAGCTCCTGCACCGGCGTCGCGCCCGCTTCCTGCAGATGGTAGGAGCATACGTTGATCGGGTTCCACTTCGGCAGCTCTTTGGTCGTGAACAGGATCACGTCCTTGGTGAGCCGCATCGAGGGCCCCGGCGGGAACACGTAGGTGCCGCGCGAGAGATATTCCTTGATGATGTCGTTCTGAGTGGTGCCCTGCAGGGCGCGGCGCGGCGCGCCCTGTTCGTCGGCGGCGGCGATGTAGAGCGCGAGCAGCCACGCCGCCGTCGCATTGATGGTCATCGAGGTGTTCATCTCGGCGAGCGGAATGCAGTCGAACAGCGCCCGCATGTCGCCGAGATGCGAGATCGGCACGCCGACCTTGCCGACCTCGCCTTTCGCCAACGGATGATCCGAGTCGTAGCCGGTCTGGGTCGGGAGATCGAAGGCGACCGACAAGCCGGTCTGGCCCTTGGCGAGGTTCTTCCGGTAGAGCGCGTTCGACTCCTTGGCGGTCGAATGGCCCGCATAGGTGCGGAAGATCCACGGCTTGTCGCGCATCCAGCCTCCCTACTCTGCCGGCCTGCGGCGCCTAAACCACGCGCCGGATCAATCTGAGGATCAACAGCAGCACCACCGCGCCAATCGTCGCGATGACGATAGAATCGACCCAGAAGTTGTGAAAAATGACCGGCAATTTGAGCAAGCTGAACCAGAGCCAGGAGCCGACGAAGGCACCAATAACGCCGATGATGATATCGCCGATGATCCCAAAGCCGGCTCCCCGCGTGATCTTGCCCGCGAGCCAGCCGGCGATGAGGCCGACTACCAGGATGACGATCAGACTATTTGTTCCGGGCATACCCATTCCCTCCCCTTTGCAGGCCGGCCCGCGCCGGGCCCTGCTGATTTCGCATTGCAGCGTGACCACGATACCGCGTCGTCCGGGCGCTGTCAGCCGGCCGCATTTGGCTTGCGCGCGATCCCGCGTTTTCCCGGTGAAAAGCGGGAACAAAACCCCGCAGCTGCGCATTTCTGTTGCACCGCAGCATGCTTTTGCGGCAAAGTGCGACCCCATCCACGGCGAGGCCCGCCGACGTCAGCAGGAGGACGGGCAATGTCGGTCGTCACTCAGCTCAAGCCGCCACCCCCGGCGTCTCCCAAGGACCTTTACGAGATCGGCGAGATTCCCCCGCTCGGCCATGTGCCGGCGCGCATGTACGCCTGGGCGATCCGCAAGGATCGGCACGGGCCGCCGGAGTCCTCGATGCAGGTCGAGGTCGTGCCGACCTGGCCGGTCGGCGACGACGAGGTCCTGGTCTTCGTGATGGCGGGCGGCGTCAACTACAACGGCATCTGGGCCGCGCTCGGCCAGCCGATCTCCCCGCTCGACGTGCACAAGAACCCGTTCCACGTCGCCGGCTCCGACGCCTCCGGCATCGTGTGGTCGGTCGGCTCCAAGGTACGGCGCTGGAAGGTGGGCGACGAGGTGATCGTCCATTGCAATCAGGACGACGGCGACGACGAGGAATGCAATGGCGGCGACCCGCTGCTCTCGCCGTCCCAGCGCATCTGGGGCTACGAGACGCCGGACGGCTCGTTCGCCCAATTCTGCCGGGTGCAGTCACGGCAATTGATGCCGAAGCCCAGGCACCTCACCTGGGAGGAATCCGCCTGCTACACGCTCACGCTGGCGACCGCCTACCGCATGCTGTTCGGCCACCCGCCGCACACGCTCAAGCCCGGCGACAACGTGCTGGTGTGGGGCTCCTCGGGCGGGCTCGGCGTATTCGGCGTGCAGCTCGCGGCGGCCTCGGGCGCCAACGCGATCGGCGTCATCTCCGACGAAGCGAAGCGCGACTACGTGATGGCGCTCGGCGCCAAGGGGGCCATCAACCGCAAGGATTTCAAGTGCTGGGGCGCGATGCCGAAGGTGGGCGCGCCCGAATACGACGCCTGGGTCAAGGAGGCGCGCCGCTTCGGCAAGGCGATCTGGGACATCACCGGCAAACGCGACGTCGACATCGTGTTCGAGCATCCGGGCGAGCAGACGTTTCCGGTGTCGACGCTGGTGGTCAAGCGCGGCGGCATGGTCGTCTTCTGCGCCGGCACCACCGGCTACAACATCACCTTCGACGCGCGCTATGTGTGGATGCGCCAGAAGCGCGTCCAGGGCTCGCACTTCGCGCACCTGAAGCAGGCGAGCGCCGCCAACCAGTTCGTGCTCGACCGCCGCATCGACCCGTGCATGAGCGAAGTGTTCCCGTGGGACCGCATTGCGCTCGCGCACACCAAGATGTGGAAGAACCAGCATCCGCCCGGCAACATGGCCGTGCTGGTCAACGTGCCGCGCATGGGCCTGCGCAATTTCGACGACGTCGTCGAGGCCGCCGGCCGCGCATAATCCGATCGGCCGCGTTTGTTTGCTCAGGCGGCGGAGCGCTTGCCGATCTCGCGCGCCCGCATGATCGCGGTGTTGAGCTCGCCGCCGTAGATGAAGATCGACGCCGTCACGTAGAGGAAGACGAGCGCGATCATCGCCGAGGCAAGGCCCGCATAGGTCGACACATAGGCGCCGGCGAAATCCGCGAGGTAGCGCGCGAACAGCATGCCGCCGGCGAGCCACAGCGCGAGCGTCGCGATCACCCCCGGCGCGATGTCGCCGAGCCGCCGGCGGCCGGCCGGCAGCCACAGGTGGACGAGCACGAGCGCGACGATCAGCACGAACGAGGCCGCCGCCAGCCGCGCGAAGGTCACGAGCCCCTCGAGCGCGGTGAGCCAGCGCGCGTGGCGCGCCGCGGTGGCGAAGATCAGCGGCCCGAGCACGACGAGGAACGACAGCGCGATCAGCGCGGCCGCGCCGACCAGCACATAGGCGATCGACTCGAGCCGCAGCAGCCACCAGCCGCGCGCCTCCGCCACGTCATAGGCGCGGTTGAGCCCGATGCGCAGGCTTTCGACGCCGCTCGAGGAGAAATAGACCGCGAGCGCCACGCCGATGGTGAGCAGGTCGCCGCGCGTGGTGGTGAGCACGCTGCGGATCTCCGCCGCGATCGGGCCGGCGACGTCCGCCGGCCAGGTTTCGAGCAGAATCCGCGCCGCCTCGTCGGCAAGCTCCCGGGAGCCGAGGAGCCCGGCCAGCGCGGTGAGCACGATCAGGAACGGAAACAGCGCCATCAGGACCGAGAGCGCGATGTGGCTCGCGATCGCCCAGCCGTCGTCGGCAATGAAGCGGCGCAGCGCGTCGAGCGCGATGCGGCAGACGTAGCGGAAGAATCTCACGGCGACCTACCCCCGACGGGAGCATATCAGCCGACCGGGAGCACCGCAGGTTCTAGAGCGGGATGACTTTTCTTCGAATCGTCATCTCGCTCTAGCTTATTGTTTGAGCATGATCTTTTCCGAAAACCGGTACCCACTTTTCGGGATCATGCTCTACCCCTCACGCCGCCCTGACGTCAGCGAGGAACCGGCGTACCTCCGCGTCGAGGCTTTCGGCTTCCGCCGCGAGCGCATCGGCCAGCGCCTTGACCTCGCCGGCGGTCGAGCGCGCATCGGCGCTGGCCGCCGCCACCCGGTCCATCGCCGCGGTCCCCGAGCGCGCCTCCGCGGACGCGCGGCCGACGCCATGGGCGATCGAGGCGACGGCGGCGTTCTGCTCCTCGACGGCGGCGGCGACGCTGGTGGCGATCCCGGCCATTTCCGCGATGATCGTGTTGACCTGCTCGATCGCCTCGCCGGCATCGCCGGCGGAAGATTGGATCGCGCCGATCTGCAGGGCGATGTCCTCGGTCGCCTTGGCGGTCTGGCCGGCCAGCGATTTGACCTCCGCGGCGACCACGGCAAAACCGCGGCCCGCCTCGCCCGCGCGCGCGGCCTCGATGGTCGCGTTGAGCGCCAGCAGGTTGGTCTGCGCGGCAACCGCCTGGATCAGCCCGAGCACCTCGCCGATGCGGGTCGCGGTCGTCCCGAGCTCCGCCATGGTCTTGACCGTCTCCTGAACCTCGGAGACCGCGCGTTGCGCCACCTCGGTCGCCGTTGCGGCCTGCGCGGCGATCTCTCCGATCGACGCGGTGAGCTCCTCGGTGGAGCCCGCCGCGTGGGCGACGTTCTCGGATGCGGTGCCGACGCGCTCGCGCGCGGCGCCCGCCTCGGCCGAGACCGAATCGGCGGCGCCGTTGACCGCGGAGGCGGCCATCTCCAGCCGTTGCGCCGCGTCGCGCAGCTTGGCGAGCGCCCGGTCCACCTGCTGCTCGAAGCGTCCGATCGTGGCGGCGATGGCCTCGGCGCGCCGCTCCCGGTCTTGGCTCGCGTGCGCCTGCGTCTGCGCCAGCCGCTCGCGCTCGAGCGCGTTGTCGCGAAACACGATGACCGTGCGGGCCATCTCGCCGATTTCGTCCCGGGCATCGGTTGCCGGGATGTCGACGGTGGTGTTTCCCTGCGCGAGCCGGCCCATCGCACCGGCCAGACGATGCAGCGGCCGGGTGATGCCGCGGCCGATGAGGAAGCTCAGGACCAGGCCGAGGCCCACCACCGCGATTCCCACCCCGATGATCATGCCCTTGGTTTGCGCCTGCGAGCCCGCGAGGGCTGCAGTCGCCGCCCCGGCGTCCTGGCGGGCCGACGCGATGATGCGGTCCGCCCCCGGCAGCATTTCCTGAATGTCCGCATCAAGCAGCGCCAGCAGCGGGCCGACGCGATCGGCGCTGTCGGACCACGCGGCGGCCGCTTCCGCATAGGCCTTCACCTGCCGGGCCAGCTCGGCCTTCGCGGCCGCATCGCCCGGGGTCTTCTCGATCACCTCGGTGAACGCTTCGACCTCGTCGATGAAAAGCTGCTGCATGAACTGCAGTCGGCTCAGGCGGAACTCGGCGTCGTAGCGGCGCATCTTCAACAATGATGCGGCAAGCGCGCCGGCGTCGGCCGGCGCGACAAACGGCAAGCCGTCATTGAGGCGGCGGTCGATCGCGGCGCCTTCGTCGCGCAGCCGGCCCTGAATGCCCTCCGACGGACCAAAGCCCAGCTCTTCCTGCTCCTTGGCCAGACTGACGAAGTTCGTCTTCAGCTCGCTCACGCGCTTCGCCAGGACACCGATATAGGTCCGGTTTGTTTGATCGCTCGCGCCTTCGATCTTCGCGAGCGCCGTGAGCGCGACCGCCTGATTGTCCTGGAACGTCTTGACCAGGGGCCGCGACGGCCGCAGCGCCAATTCCCGCGCGCTGGCCCGCATGGCGGCGAGCGCGCCCTTGAACTCGCGGCTCGCATCGGCGAGCGTCCCGGCGCGCTGCACGCTGTCGAGCGCCGCCTCGACATCCCGCTCGCTGGTCACGAAATTGAAGCCGTTGGCCGCAAAGCCGACCACGGGAATGAGCGCCAACACGGCGATACGGGCACGGACCGACAGGTTCATGGAGAGCCGGCGAACGGCCAGCACGGCGCCCAACCGCGGTAGAACCATGTGGTTGCTCTCGCACAGAATTTTGCGGCCGGATCGCAGCGCCCGCGCGCCCAGCCGCGCCCCGGGTGGGTCCCCAGCGCATGCAATCGCGAAATGGTTAATTTCCCGGAAATCGACCATTTGCCAGGGGTTTGGCACGGGTTCGGCCGGGCGGCGGCATCCGGCCTGCCGTTTCGCCGCACGATTCGCTTTTTGTGCAGTGCACGCGTAGTGTTGCGAAACGACCGCTCGGCTCGGGAATTCCCCCTTTGCGGCCGCCCCGACCCGAGCCGCCGGAGGTCTCGCCAATGCCCATCGCCGCATCCCGCGCCGATCCCAGCCGCGACCTCGTGGCAAGCGCCCAGGACGCAGTCTCGGCGGTCGAGGCGCTGCTCGCCGATGCGACCATCGCGGTCCGCCGCCAGGTGTCGACCGACGGGCAGGTGACGAGCCGTCTGGTCGATCGCGAGCAGCGCGCGACCCATGGTTTGGCGTGGCTTGCGACCTACGCGCAGGCGGTGCGCCAGCTCGCCGCCTATGCGGAGCGCATGCGCGCCGGCGGCCGGTTCGGGGCGATCGAGGAGCTCGTGGTGCGCATCGGGCTCGGCGAATATCTGGCGCAGATTCTCGGCGGCATTCCCATGAGCCAGGGCGAGATCGTGCGGCCGGCCGATCTCGGGCTCTCGCTCGACCAGGTCGCCGCGCGAGTCACGCCGGCGATCGAGACGCTGATCGCCTCCGGCAACGACGCTGACACCCGCGCACGGCTCGTCGCGCTGCTGCGCGACCATCACGGCATCACGGTCGGCGATTGCGGGCTCGACGACACTCTCGATGCGGTCCGCGAGGAGATGCACAAATTCGCCGAGAGCGAGGTCAAGCCGCACGCGCACGAATGGCACCTCGCCAACGACTACATCCCGCTCGACATCATCGCCCATATGGCGGAGCTCGGCGTGTTCGGCCTGACCATCCCGGAGGCCTATGGCGGAATGGGACTGGGCAAGGAATCCATGTGCGTCGTGTCCGAGGAGCTGTCGCGCGGCTATATCGGCGTCGGCTCCCTGGGCACGCGCTCGGAGATCGCCGCCGAGCTGATCCTGGGCGGCGGCACCGACGAGCAGAGAACGTATTGGCTGCCGCGCATCGCGTCCGGCGAAGTGCTGCCGACCGCGGTGTTCACCGAGCCCAACACCGGCTCCGACCTCGCCGCGCTGAAGACACGCGCCGAGCGCATGGGTGCGGTCTACCGCGTCTACGGCAACAAGACGTGGATCACCCATCCGGTGCGCGCCGACCTGATGACGCTGCTGGTGCGCACCAATCCGCGCGAGGCCGGCTATCGCGGCCTCTCCATGCTGCTGGCCGAGAAACCGCGCGGCACCGACGACAATCCGTTCCCCGCGCGCGGCATGTCCGGCAGCGAGATCGAGGTGATCGGCTATCGCGGCATGAAGGAGTTCGAGATCGCCTTCGACGGCTTCGAGGTCAAGGCCGGAAATCTCTTGGGCGGAGCCGAGGGCCAGGGCTTCAAGCAGCTGATGCAGACGTTCGAATCGGCGCGCATCCAGACGGCGGCGCGCGCCGTCGGCGTCGCGCAATCCGCCATGGAGCTGGCGCTACGCTACGCGCAGGAGCGCGTCCAGTTCGGCGAGCCGCTGATCGCCTTCCCGCGCGTGGCCGACAAGATCGCCATGATGGCGGCCGAGATCATGATCGCGCGCCAGATCACCTATTTCGCCGCGCGCGAAAAGGATTCCGGGCGGCGCTGCGATCTCGAGGCCGGCATGGCCAAGCTGCTGGCGGCGCGCGTCGCCTGGGCGGCGGCCGACAACGCGGTGCAGATCCACGGCGGCAACGGCTTTGCCCTCGAATACCCGGTCTCGCGCGTGCTGTGCGACGCGCGCATCCTCAGCATTTTCGAGGGCGCGGCTGAGATTCAGGCGCAGGTCATTGCGCGACGACTGCTCGACGGCTCGAATTGAGCGCTTGAGCCCCTGACCTCACTCATTCGCCCCGCGCAACGCGCGGTCGAGGTCGGCATGGAGGTCCTCGGGATCCTCGAGGCCGACCGACAGGCGTAAGAGGTCGGGCGGGCAGGGCGAGGTCGGACCTTCGACCGAGGCACGATGCTCGATCAGGCTCTCGACCCCGCCGAGCGAGGTGGCGCGCTTCCACACGTTGACGCGCGCGGCCGTGCCGATCGCCGCCTGCTCGCCGCCCTTGACCCGGATCGACAGCATGCCGCCGAACCCGCCTTTCATCTGGCGGGCCGCCACCGCATGGCCGGGATGCTGCACAAGCCCGGGATAGAGCACCTCGGCGACGTGGCGGTGCTGCGCGAGCCGGATCGCGAGCCCCATCGCCGCCTGCGCCTGGGTACGGACGCGCACGTCGAGCGTGCGCATCCCACGCAGCAGCAGCCACGCCTCGAACGGCCCGAGAATGGCGCCTTGGCCGGTGCGGATGGTCTTGATGCGCGCCCACAGCGGGTCCGCGCGCGCGGTCGCCAGCGCGCCGGCCATCACGTCGGAATGGCCGTTGAGATATTTGGTCGCCGAATGCATGACGATGTCGGCACCGAGCGCGAGCGGCCGGGTGAGGATGGGCGTCGCCGCCGTGGAGTCGACCGCGAGCGTCGCACCCGCCGCATGCGCGATGTCGGCGACCGCCGCCACGTCGGTGACGGTCCACAGCGGATTCGCCGGCGTCTCGATCCACACGAGCCTGGTCTCGCCCGGCTTCACCGCCGCGCGCACCGCAGCGAGGTCGGACATGTCGACCAGGGTGACGCGATAGCCGTAGCGGGACGCCTCGTTGAGGAGCCAATGGCGCAGCGCCCAGTACATCACCGCCGGCGCGACGATGTGCGCATGCGCCTCCATCGCCAGCACGACCGAAGTCGCGGCGGCCATGCCGGCGCCGAACACCATCGCCTCTTCGGCTTGTTCCAGCGCCGCGATCACCGCCTCGGCCTGGCGCACCGTCGCATTGTCGGGACGGCCGTAGCCGAAGCCCGAGCGGTACTGATTGTCCGGGTCGCGGATGAAAGTGGTCGCCACGTGCACCGGCGGCACGATCGCCTTGGTGGCCGGCTCGATGGCGCCGAGCGCCTGGGCGGCCAGCGTGCGCGGCTGCAGGCTCGGTCGGGATCGCTCGTCCATGACGGCCTCCTGGCGCGGATCACATCAGAGCTGTGGGGCGTTGTCGACCGGAGCCGAATGGCCACCCCTGCCGGCCGGTGCTAGAGCCTGTCCCGTTCCTTCGGAGCCGGGACAGGCTCTAGAATCTTTGCGGGGCGCATGTTCTTGTCGGCGAACCGGTATCCACTTCGCCGGAACATGCGCTAAGAGGGCGCCATGACGGACGCGCTGTCCTATCTCATCGTCCCGATCGCGATCGGCGCCGTCGCGGTGGTGCTGCTGTTCGGGCTCGCCAACATGATGCGCGGCGGCTCGCCCAACACGTCACAGCGGCTGATGCGGCTGCGCGTGCTGCTGCAGTTCATCGCGATCGTGATCGTCATGGCGACGATCTGGGTGCTGCAGCGCTAGAAATTCTTGGAGCCCATCATGGTCGTGCTCAACCGCATCTATACGCGCACTGGCGACGACGGCACCACCGCGCTCGGCAGCGGCGAGCGCCGGCCCAAATACGATCTGCGCATCGCCGCCTACGGCACGATCGACGAAGCCAACGCGGCGATCGGCCTCGCCCGGCTGCACACCGGCGCCGACCCGCGAGTCGATGCGATGCTGGCGCGCATCCAGAACGACCTGTTCGATCTCGGCGCCGATCTGTGTTCGCCCGACAAGGGCAGGGGACCGGGCGGCGAGCGCCTCGCCGTCGTCGACGCGCAGGTCGCCCGCCTGGAGCAGGAAATCGACGCGCTCAACGGCGAATTGACCCCGCTGCGCTCGTTCGTGCTGCCCGGCGGGACACCGGCGGCGGCGGCCCTGCATCTCGCCCGCACCATCTGCCGGCGCGCGGAACGGATGATCGTCGAGCTGAGCACGCGGCCGGGCGAGAGCGTGTCGACGGCCGTGACGAAATACGTCAATCGGCTGTCCGACTTCCTGTTCGTCGCAAGCCGCTATCTGAACGACAAGGGCGCCCGCGATGTGCTGTGGGTGCCGGGGAAGAACAGATGACGGATGTCAGATGCCAGAGATCAGAGGACAGAGAACGAAGGGTAACTCTGATCTCTGATCTCTGACATCTGACATCTGACATCCGTCCTCCGTTGACTTTGCAACCGCGCGGCCATTAGGGTGCCGCCCCTTGCGCGCCGGGCTTTCAACCACTCCCGGCCGCGCCTATTCGACGAGCTGAACGCATGAAAATCCTGGTCCCGGTCAAGCGGGTGGTCGATTTCAACGTCAAGATTCGCGTGAAGGCGGACGGCTCCGGCGTCGAGCTCGCCAACGTGAAAATGTCCATGAACCCGTTCGACGAGATCGCCGTCGAGGAAGCGATCCGCTTGAAGGAGCAGGGCAAGGCGACCGAGATCGTGTGCGTGTCGATCGGCCCGCAGCAGGCCTCCGAGACGATCCGCACGGCCCTCGCCATGGGGGCCGATCGCGGCATCCTGGTCAAGACCGACCCCGGCCT
>WNFB01004636.1_pt1 | contig 12622 bp, 12 predicted proteins | sample 5400501 | NCBI WGS metagenome assembly WNFB01 (sample SAMN13153341, study PRJNA577476) | soil metagenome | isolation source: 200 cm saprolite under Douglas fir tree site 2 hole 1 | place: USA:California | collected 2015-04-18 | reverse complement strand
ACGACTTCGTCGTCGCCCCGGGCGCGAATCCGCGGGCGATCGAGCTCGTCTTCCAGGGCATGGACTCGCTGGTGCTTGATCGGGAAGGAAATCTGGTCCTCCGGATCAGCGGCAAGGAGCTGATCCAGAAGCGACCGTACGCGTATCAGACCATCGATGGAGCAAAGCGAGAGGTAACGAGCCGGTATGAGCTTTCAGGCCTGGACCGCGTCGCGCTTAGGGTAGGGCCCTACGATGCGAGCCGCGCATTGGTGATCGACCCCCTGCTTGCGTATTCAACCTACTTCGGAGGAACTGGCGCCGACCAGGCGCTCGCGGTGGCCGTCGACGCGTGGGGAAATACCTACGTGGCCGGTTACACCTCCTCGACTGACCTGCAGACCACTCCCAACGCCTTCGACCGGGTGCCGGCCGGCAGTTACGACGTATTTGTCACCAAGCTCAATGCCTCTGGATCGGCAATCATCTATTCGACCTACCTTGGCGGCTCGGGCGACGAGTTCGCTTATGGGCTGGCTGTGGACTCCCAGGGTAATGCCTATGTCGTAGGCGACACCAACTCGACCAACTTCCCCACCGTCAATGCAGTGCAAGCGACCCTTGGGGGCGGCGTCGACGCGTTCGTGAGCAAGCTCAACCCCAACGGCAGCGCGTTGGTCTATTCAACCTACCTAGGCGGGAGTGGAATCGATGACGGATTGGCGATCGCCGTCGATGAACAGGGCAGCGCATACGTCGCCGGAGACACCAACTCTTCGAACTTTCCACGGCAGAATCCAATCCAGCCGGCGTTGGGAGGGGGCTTCGATGCCTACTTCGCCAAGCTCACGCCGGCGGGAACGGCGCTGGTGTACAGCACCTACCTGGGTGGAGCGAGCGACGACTACGCTTACGGAGTGGCCGTCGATTCTTCCGGCAATGCCTATGTCGCGGGACTGACCGGCTCCTCGAACTTTCCCACCTCCAACGCTCTTCAGGGGAGCCTGGGTGGCCGAAATGACGCTTTTCTTACCAAGGTAAATGCTTCTGGTTCCGCGCTCGTGTACTCCACTTATCTCGGCGGGGCGGCCGATGATTGGGCCAATGGAATCGCAGTGGATTCATCCGGCAACGTCTATCTGACCGGCCAAACCAGCTCTACCAACTTCCCGACCCTGAACCCATTTCAAGCCAGCCTTGCCGGGCCAATTGATGCCTTTGTGACCAAGTTGAACCCTGCCGGGTCAGCGCTGGTCTACTCGAGCTTCCTGGGCGGCGCGAACAGCGATATCGCGATGTCGATCGCGGTCGATGATCTCGGCAGCGCATACTTGGCGGGCTATACGAATTCCACCGACTTTCCTCTGGTCGGCGCGACCCAGTCCTCGGCGGGCGGCGGCTATGACGCCTTCGTGGCAAAGCTGAATGCCTCGGGTTCGGCCCTCGCCTTCTCCACGTACCTCGGAGGCAACAATGACGACTTCGGGTCTCAAATTGCGTGCGATGGCTCAGGCAACATCTATGTTGTCGGCTCCACCTCTTCAGCGAATCTGCCGACGGTCAACGCCCTCCAGCCGACCTACGGCGGCGCTTCCGACGCCTTCATCGCCAAGTTTGGGTCCTCGGCGGTCCAGTTGAGAAGTGTCAGTCCGGCGTCGCAAGTGAGCGCCGCGGGCATTCGCGTCACCCTCACTGGGTTGAACTTCGCGCCAGGGGCGACGGTCACCTTCGGCGATGTGCCGGCGACTGACGTCAACGTACCAAGCGGCACTACCTTGTCGGCGCTGACCCCGCCCCACGCCGCAGGCGTGGTCGATGTCGCGGTGACGAACCCCAATGGACAGAGTGGCCGGCTGGTTGGCGGATTCACCTACGTGGCTCACCCCGCACTGACGTCGATCGACCTGCCAACCGGCTCCTCCGCTGGCGGGGTTTCGGTGACTCTCACTGGGACCAATCTCGCTGCCGGTGCTACCGTGACTTTCGGCGGAAACCCGGCAACCAACGTTGTGGTGACCAGTGCAACCTCGATCACCGCGGTCACTCCTGCCCACAATGTCGGCGGCGTGGACGTCACGGTAACCAATCCCGACGGCCAGCAGGCAGTCCTGTCGGGTGGATATACCTTCGTCGACTCTGTAGCTTCGAACCCTTCACCCAGCGCTGTCCCGGCTCAGGGCTGCAACGCCACGGCGGCGGGGCCGAGCGCAATCGCGCTGGCGTTTGCACTGGGTGGGCTGCTGCTTCTGTCGAGGCGAATGCAGCAACCGCGGCGCTCCTCGAAACAATCACGCCGAGGCAATTAATGACTGACTACCCAATGGGTAGGAGCACCCCGATGTTTTCTAGGACAACGCGCCGACTGATGATCGTCGACGATGAAGCAAAGATCTGTAGCGCTCTACGCTTCAGTCTGCGTTCGGAAGGTTACCAGCTCAGGTTCGCCAACTCGGCGCAGGAGGCCCTCGTGCGCCTCAAGGAAGAGCCGGCGGACGTGGTGCTCTCCGATCATCTGATGCCGAACATGAGTGGACTCACCTTCCTGAAACTGCTGCGCGATCGCCATCCCGATACCGTCCGAATCCTGTTCACCGGCCATGCGGACATGCTCACCGCGATTGAAGCGGTAAACCAGGGAGAAATCTATCGCTTCCTTAGCAAGCCCTGGGACGACGGCGAGCTGAAAGCGATCCTCCACCTCGCCTTCCAGACAGTTGATCTGGAACGAGAAAACCGGTGGTTGCTGGCGGAGGTCCGCAATCAGCAAAGGCTGCTGCTCGAGATGGGTCGATCGATCCCGCTGCCGGCGCCGCCGCGCGATGAGCGGGGCGCCATTCTGATCGACGACTACGCCGAATTGGAAGCCTGCTGATTTCCGGTTGCAATTGACAAGCCCGAGGCGTCCTCATTAACTCCCCGCGCACGGAGGTCCGCGTGACGAAGCCGGATATTTTGCCCGAAGGAGAGTCGCTGCGCCGTGCAGTCCGCTGGATGAGCGACCATTACCGCGACAACCCGAACGCGGGCTTCAGCAAGCTGATCGACGAGGCCGCGATCCGATTTGACCTGTCCCCGCTCGAGGTCGAATTTCTGAGGAAGAATTGGGGCAAGCCGGGGATTCTCCCCCAGGATTGACCTCAGTCCGGGGGAAGATACTTGCTCAGCAGGGGCGCCAGTCGCCTTCGCAGCTCCATGGGCACAGCCTTCCGGTCCGACCAGATTGCCAGCTCGAGCGCTGATTGGCAGGTGCAAGCCTCCTGGCCGTGCTCTGCCACCTTGGGCAAAGCCCTCCGGATCAGATCCAATGCGTGGTGGGTCGCCGACTGCAGGTTTCCGATGATTTCTTGAAGCAGTGCGGCTTTGCCGAGCTCGGTAGGATGAGGTTTCCAGCAGTCGTAGTCGGTGGGCAGCGCGACGAGCGCGTAGCAGATTTCCGCTTCGCGGGCGAGCTTGGCCTCCGGCAGGGCGGTCATTCCGATCAGCTCTGCTCCCCAGGAACGATGCAGGTCGGATTCCGCGCGCGATGAAAACTGGGGGCCTTCCATACAGACATAGGTCCCGCGCGGATGGACTACCGTGGAAGCAGATTGGCCGGCGTTCAGCAGCAGGGTGCGCAGCAAGGAACAGAAGGGCGCAGCGAACTCGACGTGCACCGCGAGCTCTTCAAAGAAGGTTCTCGGACGGTCGGACGTCTTGTCAATCACCTGGTCGGGTATCACCAGATGGCCGGGCGCGATTTCCTCGCGCAGGCTTCCGACCGCGGCGCTGGCGAGGATGTGAGTCACTCCAATGGACTTCAAGGCGAAGATGTTGGCCCGGTAGGGAACTCTCGAGGGATTGAGCAAGTGCCCTTCTCCGTGGCGCGAAAGCAGTGCCACCGGCACACCCTGGACCTCGGAGCGGACGATCGGGCCGGAGGGAGCTCCGAATGGGGTGTCCACGGTCAGGCTCTCGCCTTGGCCGAGGTCGCCGAGCATCTGACCCAACCCCGAGCCTCCGATCACCCCGATCAATACCGTCTTCATTTTCAACCTTTCAGCCGTTGCGCCGCCCAATAGATTTGCACTTCCACCCGCGCTGGCGATAGGGAGGAAATCCCATGGACAAGGTGCGCGCAACAATTCGTGACGTCCCAGACTTTCCAAAAAAGGGAATTATCTTCAAGGACATCACTCCCGTCCTCGCGGACGGCGAGTTGCTGCGGAGCGTGATTGACGCGTTCGTCGACCACTGGAAGTTGGAGCCGATCGACAAGGTCTTGGGCATCGAGTCTCGGGGCTTTATCATTGGCGCGCCGCTCGCCTACGCACTCGGCTTGGGTTTGGTGGTGGTTCGCAAGCTTGGAAAGCTTCCGCCTCAGACGTTGCAGGAGAGCTATTCGTTGGAGTACGGCACCAGCGCTCTGGAAATCCGCGCCGACGCGATTGCACGCGGTGAACGAGTGCTGGTGATGGATGATTTGCTCGCGACCGGAGGAACCGCCGAGGCCGCTGGAAAGCTGGTCCGACGTCAGCAGGGGGTGCTGGTGGGGTACTCGTTTCTGGTGGAGTTGGCCTCTCTCAATGGGGCGCGCCGTCTTGGGCCGGATAAGGTGCACGCGCTGATTCGGTATACCTGATGAATTCCGAAAAAATTGAGCTCAGCCCGATGGCGTGGGAGGGGGACGCGCGCACCGGCGTGCTGCGATTGTTGGACCAACGCCAGCTGCCTCACGAGGAGCAGTGGCTGGTGCTTCGGACGGCGGAGGAAGTCGCGGCGGCGATTCGCGAGATGGTGGTCCGCGGAGCCCCGGCAATTGGGATTACCGCGGCATACGGAATGGTGCTCGCGGCGCGGCAGGCTCAATCGGGTGGGCCTAGCCTGGATGACGCACGAGCGGCACTGAGCGCGACCCGTCCTACTGCTGTCAATTTGTTTTGGGCACTCGAGCGCTGCCGCAAATTGTGCGAGCGAGATCCCTCTCCCGATGCAATGCTGCGACTGGCGACATCGATTCATCGGCAGGACATCGAAGGAAACCGGCGAATGGCGGAAATCGGCGCCGAGCGACTACGAAACGGCACCGGCGTCCTCACCCACTGCAATGCCGGAGCTCTGGCCACCGGAGGAGTTGGGACGGCGCTCGGGGTCCTCGCGGCCGCTCACCGACAAGGGAAAAGGATTCATGTTTTCGTCGACGAAACGAGGCCGCGCCTGCAGGGCGCGAAATTGACCGCTTGGGAGCTTTCGCGGTTGGGCGTCCCGCATACCCTGATTTGCGATGGGATGGCGGCAGCACTGATGGCCAAAGGCTTGATTCAGGCCTGCGTGGTGGGGGCGGATCGGATTGCGGCCAACGGCGATGTCGCAAACAAGGTGGGAACCTATGCCGCCGCGGTGAATGCGAAGCACCATCGTCTTCCTTTTTACGTTGCTGCGCCCCTGTCCACCTTCGATCTCTCGCTTGCGGATGGAAGCGGGATTCCAATCGAGGAGCGCGCGCCAGCGGAGGTCACCGGCATTGGCGAAGAGCGGATCTGCCCCGAAGCAACGGTCGCGTACAACCCAGCGTTTGACGTAACGCCAGCCGAATTGATCGACGGCATTTTCACCGATGCGGGAGAGGTTGCGCCGGTCAACGCTGGCCGGATCGCGGCTTTGGTAAAGCCTCGCTGAGGCGCAGACCCTTGGGGACGAGAGCCGGTTCGACCAGTTCGAAGAGAGCCTGTACCCCAAGAGCGAGCACCGCGGCGGGCACGGCACCCTCGAGGATCAGGGCCAGGTTGTCCAGGCGGATTCCGGTGAGAATCGGTTGGCCATAGCCACCCGCCCCGATCAGCGCCCCCAGCGTCGCCGTTCCAACGTTGATGACGGCTGAGGTCTTAATTCCGGCGAGAATGCTGGGTGAGGCGATAGGCAGTTCGATCAACCGCAGCCGTGCCCCGGACGGCAGTCCGAGCGCTTCGGCGGATTCGCGAACCTCAGCGGCGATCCCGGTCAGCCCCGAGTAGGTGTTTCGTACAATCGGGAGCAGGCTATAGAGAAAAAGTGCCACGATCGCCGGAAGCGGTCCGATTCCCAGCAGAGGAATCATGAAAACCAGCAGTGCCAGCGATGGGACCGTCTGGATCGTACCCGCGATGGCAAGGATCACCTGCCCCACCCGGCGCCTCCTCGCGGCGACGATGCCCAGCGGAATTGATACCAGGATTGCCGAACCGAGCGAAACGACTACCAGAAACAGGTGCTCGCCGGTGTGCTGCCGCAGGCGCGTGGCCATTCCCTCTCGCCGCGGCGAAGATTCCACGCCCAACTTTCGTCGAAGGAACTCCGCGGCCACCTCGGTTTCCGGTACCCGATCGGCTTTGGCTCGTGCGTTCATCCGGATCATTTCCGTCCTGGAGACCTGACTCTCGAGGCGCCTCAGGGTTCGAGGGAGCTCCGGCATTTGCTGTTCGAGCACCGTTCGGTAGAGAAGCACCGCTTGATATTGAGGAAAGTGTTTGAGGTCGTCTTCGAGCAGAACCAGATCGTACTGGAGGATCTCCGGATCGGTGGAGTAAAGATCTGTCGCCTGAATGGAGTTGGTGGCCAACGCTCGGTAGGCGACTTCATGGTCCAGCCCGCGCACCTCGCTTTGCGGAAGATGGTAACGATTCCGCAGCGAAGGCCAGCCTTCTGCGCGGTCCATGAATTCGTGGCTAAAGCCGAGCTTCAATTCCGGGTGCCGCGCCAGATCGGAAAGACTTCGGATGCCGAGCCGAGCGGCGACGTCTCGCCTCATTCCGATCGCGTAGCTATCGTCGAACCCGAAAGAGGGGCCGATCCGGATGCCGCTCCGCTCCAAAGCCCGTTCCAAGCCGGCGAGATCATCGGTCTGCGGTGCGGCCAGAAGCTCCTGGGCGATGGTTCCGGTGTACTCCGGATAGACGTCGATCTCTCCTTTGATCAGCGCATTCCACAGAACCCGGGTCCCTCCGAGCTCACGGCGGTGGACCGCGCGAACACCGCTGGCCTGCAACAATTGCGTCGTTATCTCTCCGAGCAGCACCGATTCGGTGAAGGCCTTGGAACCCACCCTGATCGAAGGTCGGACCGGCTGGCATCGGCTCGAGAGCAGCAGCGCGACACAGCCGGAAAAGAGCAAGCGCAAATTCGCCCTGCCGCTCATTGGCCGTGGGACGTGAGCGCCAACGGCGGGCGCTGGGCATTGATGAAGTGAGTCACGAACGAGTCCGCGGGAGAGCGCACCAGTTCGTCCAGGGGTCCGCGTTGTACGACGCGCCCGGCGCGCAGCAGCACGATTTGGTCGGCGAAAAAGGCCGCCTCGGTGAGATCGTGGGTGACCAACACCACTGTCTTGCGCAGCTGCCCGAAGATCCGTCGAAGGTCCGTTTGCAGCTCGAAGCGGGTCATTGGATCGAGAGCCCCGAGCGGCTCGTCCAACAGCAGGACGTCTGGATCCAACATCAGCGCTCGAATCAGGCTCACTCGCTGCCGCTCGCCTCCGGAAAGCTCGATCGGATATTTGCTCAAGCGATCCACGGGAAGTCGGGTGAGTTCGACCAGGAGATCGAGCCGCCCCTGGATGCGACTCCGTTCCCAATCGAGGTATCGGGCCATGATTGTCGCGTTCTCATGGGCACTGAGGTGCGGAAAGAGTCCGCCCCCCTGCACGACGAAGCCCATTCGTCGCCGAAGCGCCTGTGCATCCTCGGGCGTCAGCTCCATCCCAGCGAAGCGGACCTCTCCGGTGTCCGGGCGTAGGAGCCCGACCATCATGCGAAGGAGGGTGGACTTTCCCGAGCCGCTGGGCCCAATCAGCACCATGGTCTGTCCGGGTGGGACGAACAGATCGGTCGGGGCCAGCGCGAGGAGGTCCCCAAATCGCTTCGATACGCCGCGCAGCTCGAACATCCCAGCTAGCTACACCGGTCCGCTCGTCGAATCGAGCACCTCGCGAATCTTATGACTTAGCGCGTACGGCGTGAGTGGCTTGGCAATCAGCGCCAGCCCCGGTTCCGGGGTAGCGCGCTCCGAGAGCGCATCATCGCCGTAACCCGACATCAGCAGCACCTTCATCAACGGTCGGGCGGAGCGGATCCGATTCGCCAGTTGCCGACCGCTCATCTGCGGCATCACCACATCCGTCAAGAGCAGTTGAACGTCGCCAGGATATTGTTCGCTGGTCAGGAGAGCTTCTCCCGCGCTACGCGCACCCAACACGCGATAGCCGTTTCGCTGGAGAATCTCCTGCGCCAGGCTGCGAACCTGATCCTCGTCCTCCACCAACAGAATGGTTTCGGACCCCCGAAGGGCGGCCTCGGGGACCGAGCGGACCGCCTCCAGCGCTAGCGCCTTCTGCGCTTCTGGCAGGTAAATCCGAAAGACCGATCCCTGGCCCGGCTCGCTGTCGACCCAAATGCTTCCGCCGCACTGCTGAACGATTCCGGAAACGGTGGACAGCCCAAGTCCGGTTCCCTTTCCATTTCCCTTGGTGGTGAAGAAGGGCTCGAAAATCCGAGCGCGCGTAGTGCTGTCCATTCCCAGGCCGCTATCGGCGATGCTGAGCAGCACGAAAGAGCCAGGGTTGATGCCAAGGTGTTCGCGGGCAAAGACGGAATCCAGTTCCACCCGAGCGGTTTCAATCGTGATGCGGCCTCCATCGAGGATCGCATCTCGAGCATTGAGCACCAGATTCATCACAATCTGCTCGAGCTGGCCTCGGTCTGCCCAGATCGTGCCGAGATTGGCGCCTGGCATCGTGATCAGCTCGACGTCCTCGCGGATCAGACGCCGTAGCATCCGGTCCATTCCTGCGATGACGTGATTCAAATCCAACGTCTCTGGCTGAACTACCTCCTGGCGGCTGAAGGTCAGCAGTTGACGAGTGAGATTGCGGGCGCGCTCGCCGGCTGTCTGGATTTCTTCCAGGTCCGCGCGGATCGGGTCTCCAGGGCTTAGGTCGGCAATCAACAGGCTGCTGTAGCTCATCACTACCGAGAGCAGGTTGTTGAAGTCGTGGGCGATCCCGCCCGCCAGTCGCCCAATCGCTTCGATTTTCTGAGTGTGCCGAAACCGCTCCTCCAGGTGCTTTCGATCGCTAATCGCCGCCTCGCCTCTCTGTTGAGCTTTCTCCAACTCCGCTCGCGTCTGCTCCAGGTCTCGGCGGCACTTGGCCAACTCGGACTCGGCACTAAGCCTGGCGGCGCGCTCCGCTTCCAATCGCTGCCGAAGCTCCTGTCCGTCAGCCCGAGGCTGAGGAGTGGCGATTGCGTGCGGTGAGGGAGTTTGCATCTCTAGGCCGACTGGCATTCGAGGCACCCGCAAGTTCTAGCACGAAACGCGTAACCTGCATCTAAATGGCCGCCGGGCGTTCGAGGTGGGCCTTCAGCGACGGGGTCGGCGAAGTATTCTGCGCGAAGTACAGCCGGACGGACGGCACGCGTTCGAGAAGTCGCGAAGCATTGCGGAACAGCTTCGCGCGGCCGGAGGCGGACAGATCAGGCATCACCGCATTGGCCAGCATCAGTCGCAACAATGGACCCGGTTCGATGGTTTGCAGCGTGGCTTGCCGTGCAAATGCCAAATCTCCCACCAGCTTGAGCATTGCCGAGGTAGGCGCACCGACGTTCCACGGAGTCCCGTCGCACAGATAGGTGTCGCCAGTCGGACGTACCGCCACCAGTTCGTCGCCGAGAAGTTGCCAGCCCGCCGCAGCGCACAGCGCCCCCAAGGTGCTCTTTCCAGCGCCCGACGGACCGGTGAAGAGACAAGCCCGGTCGGAGAAGCTCACCGCCACCGAATGGAGTAACAGTCCTCCCTGGTCGATTAGCCAATCAGCGATCAGCAGCTTGACCACATTCTCGATGTCGAGACGCTGCGGGGAACCGCTGCAAACAACCGAGCGACGATCCGGGGTTGCCTCGGCGGCAAACTCCGGTCCCCGAATGCGCAGGGTTCCGTCCGCAAGCCGCTCCGATGTGGGGAACACCCACGGAGGGGTTCGGGCAGCTTCCTCCTGCGAGCATTGCGCGTCGATGTCGATCGAAGAATCTGCGTCCACCGCGAAGGATTTCCACGACGACGAAAGCGCGGCAGCCAACGCGCCATCGGGAAGAATCACTCGGAAGCGCAGACCGCCTTCGCAATATCGCTGTGAGACAGTGACAGCCATTGGCTCCTGCTTGAACACGCCCGGGTGTTCACGCGGGCTTTAGGGCGTGCACCTTGGATCCGAACCTGGAATGCAAATCGGTTGTGAAATCTGCGCAAACGCGACGAATTCTTCTTCCCAAAGAATTGTCGGCGGCACGTAGCTTGATTTCGGATCGGCCCGCGGGACGCACTCAGGGGAGGGGCAGTTGAAACGCGCAGAGGCGTCCATCCATACCTCCCACTGTCAACCGATTCGCCGTGGTGTCGATCGTCGGTGTGCCGAGCTGCTGGGTGGAAACGGTGACCTGCTTCTGGTCCACCCCGGTCGCGATGTCGATCTGGTGAACCTTTCCATCGGAGCTGCCCACGAAAACCTTTTGGTTGACGTAGTCAATCCGAATTCCGGTTGGCCCCGAAATCGAAACCGGCGTCGCCCATACGGGCGTAACTTGTCCGTTCGATGGATTCACCGCGTACCACTGAACTTGGCCGGGAGGACCTTTGATGCTTGCGATGAATCCGTTGCCAGTTGGAAAAATATAGGCGTTCAAAACACCCGTGTTGAAGCTCCACCTCTGCGCCATGGAGTTCAGATCGTAACCATAAGCCATCCCGGCATTCGTGGTCACATACGCCTGATTTGATTGGGAATCCCGATTAATCGGGAGATCAATGTCTCCAAGCTGAAAGGTCGTAACCGGGGCGCCGGTGAGGCTGTTGATCACATGCAACGAGGGCTGGTTCACGCCGCCGGCGCGCACCCCGAGCCAGATCCGGTTATTGGCATAGTCGACCAGAACCCCTCCGCTGGCGATGTCCATTGCCGCTGGGGCATAAGTCCAGACCACGCTGCCATCGACGCTCGAGAGCGCGTAGAGCTTGTTATTGGTCGAACTGCTGTTTCGAGTCGCAACCAGTACCAAATCGCGATTTGGGTTGGCGGTTCGGAAGGCGGCGTTTGCATACGCGTACAGTTGCACACCGACTTGGGCTTGGATCGCACTGCCCAGCGCCGTACCTCCATTACCCGTCCAGAACGTCGAGCCCGTCGACGAGTCGAGCGCGTAGGCCTTTCCAGCTTGATCTCCGACCAGGATGTAATTGCCGGTTTGGCCCTGGAGGGGGACTACCGGAAATCTCCCCTGAGCCGCTCCAGAGAGGATCCTGGGTCGCCAGCGCTCCTGTCCATCCAAGGACACGGTACCGGAGGTCAAGTTCGCGGAGACGCCATAGGAGTTGCTGGCGCTGTAGACGGCGGTGTTCAGCTCGGTGACCGGCTGGATCAGCGTCGGAAAACCAACGCTGTAACAGTACAGGGGCGCCGGAGCGACCCGGCTGGTCGGCTCGGAAAACACTCCCGAGGAGGAGGGAACATTCCCCGCCGAATAGATGAAGTATTTGTCGTGATTAAAGACTCGATAGTAGTACCGGGTGCCGTTGGTGAGCCCCTGATCGGTCATTCGGGGCGCGAAGCTCTGCATGTCATTGTAAACGACCGTTGCGTTTCCGAGGACCGCTCCAATCGAGTAATTGACGCCGTTGCTCGGAGCGGTGTTCGGCACCCCAGCAGTGGAGCGAAGCACCAGAGCGCCGTCATGCACCACGGGGTTGTTCCACAGCAAGGTATTGGTGTTTGGGCCCGAGACCGCCGTCAACACCCCGGCCTCCACCAGCGCGGTGGGCGCAAAGGTGATCGTGCCGGAAGCAGGGACTAATCCGCTGAGTCCAGGCACGGGCGTCTCGTTGAGCGAGACGAGCACGTCTTCCGCGACGGTATCGCTGATCTGGAGGGTGATTTGAGGCGTTCGGTTTGGAATCAGAAGGGAGAGGGGGGTTGTGGTAGCCGTACTGCTCGACAGAGCGACATTCGCGGTGAAGGTCGCGTGGTTGCTGACCAGATTCCCGGCGTGCCCGGTGACTTGGAAGCCTGCGGGCCTCCACCGTAAGCACCGCGATTGATCCGGGGACCCGTGGGAGGCCCGTTGGGCGTCGGCTCGCTGCCGACCGAGTCCGCTGGATTTCCGGTATCGACCGCCGGGCTCAACACGGAATCCACCACGTATCCGGCGGCGGTCCAATGACCTCCGGTGCTCTGCTCATGGAGATCAGGCGGATTGGCGCCGGCCGCAACGAAAAGCGGGTCGGCCCTTGTTGATCCGGTGGTATCGGCCCCGGTGTTGGACTGCCACGACCCGTTGCCTCCGCAGTTTCCGCTAGCCGGGCTCCAACAGCTGCAGAGCCCGGCGACGGAAAAATTATCACCGCAGCTTGGACAATTGGGAAACCCGGTGCAGACATTCGGGTACCAAAAGATGTTGTACTGCGAGCTGCTCGACAGGCTCGCCCCACTGTCGACCCGGATGCTCCGCTTGTTCGCGGAGCTGGTCAGGCTGGTGAAGATGTTGTTCTTGATCTGAACCGTCGATGACGTCGTGATTCGAAGGTCCGGTGTTGCCGTCGGATCCGCCGAAGCAACCGAGTTGTTGTAGAAGGTGTTGTTTACGAT
>WNFB01004340.1_pt1 | contig 12625 bp, 10 predicted proteins | sample 5400501 | NCBI WGS metagenome assembly WNFB01 (sample SAMN13153341, study PRJNA577476) | soil metagenome | isolation source: 200 cm saprolite under Douglas fir tree site 2 hole 1 | place: USA:California | collected 2015-04-18 | reverse complement strand
ATATAAGCCCATCGATCTTCGAAGTAAAACAGCAGGAGAACAATGACCAGATAAATCAGTGATTGGTACAGGTGCAGCAGGAAAAACTCCGGTTCGAAGTGGCTCAACAGCAGGAAACAAATCAGCAGCGCACTGGCCAAGGTGGCGATTCCTCGGTGAGCCGTCATCGCGTCCTTCCTGGGCCCATACGATAGCCCCTTCGACGGTAGGACGGCAAGCTGTGAACCTAACTCAAGCGAAGCCGGACCAGTTTCAAAGAAGGTTGGTAGGGGCGGTGGGGATCGAAACGACAAGCACTTAAATAAGGCTTGTGCCCTCAACGCGTTGCAGCCACCTGCCCCAGCCAACCGGAACAAACGGAACAAGATGGCTGACCTCCTGGTCGAAGTAAAACAATCTAATGCGTTGAATCGGCGTCGGATAACTGTGCAACTTCCTCCCTTACTCGGGCTACTCAGTGGGCTGCGATGTCTGACACTGGGCAACGAAACATCTTCATCGAAAATACGGAGGCCCGGACTCCCATTTCCGAGTCTAGGCTTCTGTGTTTTCTCTCTCTTAGAACCGATTGTCTTGGGCGTGGGGTTCGACTCCCCGCCTCCACCAACTTATTGCAGCCAAATGACTTACGGCTGCATAGGTCAGCAAAACGCGTCCAGGTCAGCAATTGAATTCCGCTGATGTGTTCTGGTGTGGGATTCGAGTTCATTCTGTGGAGGTTACACCAAGTCAGCAATCCATGCCACGATTCAAATTGCTCACCACACAGTTAATTGGCCCCAATTCCTGGTTCCAAACGATTCTGATAATCTCCACACGCGCAGTCACCGCCACACATTCAAGAGCTTTTCTGGTGGAAATTCTGCAAAGGAGATACGAGCCACAACATGGAAACCTGGGATCGCGAGGAGCCTTACGCTGAAGTTTGGGAACAGCCGTTAGTGAAGATAGCACTAAGATATGGGATCTCCGCTGTTGCGCTTGGAAAGGTCTGTGGCAAACTTCAGATTCCCCTGCCGGGCCGCGGATATTGGACCAAGAAAGAGTTTGGCAAAACGGTTGAGCGCCTCCCGCTGCCTCAGGCGAAAGACTTACCAATCGTCCGTCGGTTCAAGTTTCCTACTTCAGAGCAATCGCCGAGTTCGCTTCCTGCCGCTCCCGAAGAGGCACCGACTGACCCAGAGTTTCTACGAATCATCGACCTCGAATCTCGCAACATCGTCATAGACCCCGATGCCCGCCGACACAAACTGGTGACCGCAACGGAGAAGGCGATGAAACGGGCTCAGCCCGACGAGAAAGGTATTCTCCACTCCCGTTACGACGAGCCTTGTCTCGAACTTCGTGTTTCCAAGGGAGCCCTGGAGCGGGCACTATCATTAGTCAACGCGGTGATTCTCTACCTCGAAGCCGACGGATCCCCGTTACTGTGCAGCAAGGAAAGCACGGAACACGAGCTAAGATATTCGGCTATCGGATCCCGTTCGCTATTGTTGAGAAGATCCGTGAGAAAGGACGACGACAAGTACAGGAATATTTACGGACTAGAACAATCATTGAATATGAGCCCAAAGGAGACCTCGAGTTTCGCATTGGCGACTATACATGTGGCCGAGAGTGCCGCGATGGGAAGACGCAACGATTGGAAGATCAACTGTCGACCTGCGTGGGAGCATTCTTGCGTGAGGGGCGTGCAAGCCTCATCTCGGCCAAACTGGGGGTGCAACGTAATCTGGAGCGTCAGGCAAAGGAACGAGAGAGGGCACAATTAGCCCGACAAATTGCCGAGGAAGAGAATAAAGTACAAGATCTGGAAACCTGGGTCTCGAATTGGGCACGCGCTCGCCAGATGCGCGATTTCATCGCCGCGCTGGAAAAAGTTTGGGCACAGCAGGGGCACGATCTCTCACCCGGAGCACAAAAAGGACAGCGATCTAGCTCCGGCTTTTGAGCCATCAACGCTTCTACTTCCGATCGTGGAGGCATCTGTATCTCGGATGGCCAGCCTCTTGGGGGTTCGCTGGCCCGCCACTTGGGTCGATATTCCCATGCATCCGGGAATGATCTGGGTCCCCCGTATGAGTGGTACTCCTCCGAGTCGAACTCGCAAGAACGCGATTAGCTCGGCTCCGAAGGGAGGATTCCGGGGGTCTGGCGCTATACAGAATAGAATACCATTCAACAGAAATATACGGATGACCATAGACGGCCGGAACTTCTTGACAACGTTCCTGCGCGGTCTGGGTAATAGTCGCAAACCACTGACGGATCCCAATCCGGGTCCGATAAGGTGCCAGAAGCCTTCCCCCATATCCCGCCACCGATCAACCACCCCGACGCGAGCGTCAGAATCAGAAGTAGTCTCGACACGCGTGTTTTGGATGAAGGTGATGAGGGTAGCGCGTTCCTTTGCCACTTCGACGGAGGCCGGGGAAAATGACGAAGAGACCATTATGAAGTCACGCTTGGCACCGCGGCTCGTGCACCATACAGCCACCAGCGTTGTCAGACCTACAACGTACAACAAGAACGGATGGACGCGACTCATCATCAGGAGCCTCCTTCTTGACTCCGAAAACGGCGACCATTGAACGCCTGCTTCATGCTCCAACGGGGTATTTTGCAACTCAGGCGAGCAAATTGGCCCGCCCGACGGTGGGTTCTTGGCTCTTAGCTTTTCGCAAGGCATAACCATTACTTCGCCAAGATGTGGGACCAAAAATCATGAGGCGGTGAGTAATCCAGGCTGATTGGGGCCAACCAGCGTCACTTTTCCCGTGCTGGCTAACAATGCCGATTTGCGGGGTGTTAATGGCATTAGATCTTAGGAACGGAAGCCTGTGGATAATTATTTAAATATTAGTTGACGCGGAGGGAACGAACCTGTACCAACATAATATATTTTTGGTCGGGCTGACTTTTCATATTCGACTTCGCCGAAAGCGTGGTCAATGCGCATATCAGCGACCAGGGAAGCCCGCAGTCGGAACAGACCCCGACCGAACCGAAGGGACCCCTCGAGGAGACCAACGGTGATCGAGAAGAGACGGAGGGTGAATAAGGATAATCTTGGGGTCATAGAAGCGCGATTCTATAATCAGATGTGCCGTGGGAGGACCTCGATTAGAAGCAAATCTGTATGGAAACACCGAATGTACTCAAGGGTTGATCCTTGAGAGACATACGAGAGCCAATGAGGTTCTTGCGCACCACAGTCGAGAAAACCCGGCCGGATAGACTTTTTTGGTGCGGGCAGGGGTATGGTTCCCAAATAGGAATTTAGCCTTACAGACTGATATCTCAAAATTTACTTAGCGAAGATCGTGACGGATCACCGGCTTACCTACGCTATCTGACATCGCCATTTCCTGATCAGGCCTGAGCCGCGGAGTTCCGGGACTTCTCGTTTCACGCGGGGACGGCGCATCGGGTAAGACGGACTTAGCGGACAGCACGTGTGCTATGAACGGTGCAACACAGTCAGTGAATTACAGGGTCTTTTGGTTCGACCTGAGACAGCAGGGCGCGGAAGATGATCTGTGTTCTATCCTCCCCGAGAGTTACTGTACACGCCGGCTGAGACATGCAGACGACCTCCATGTGGAGATGAAGCGGTCACCTGCGGAGCTGATGTGCTTCGACTATGATTATCCCGACCTCGGCGGGCTCAAGGCTTTGCAGGAAGCAAAGCTGCATTATCCTTCCACTCCGATCATCATGCTGACCGAGCAGCACTCTGAAGCCTTGGCCGTCTGGGCGTTGAGGACTCGGGTGTGGGATTACCTGGTCAAGCCGTTGCCGGTCCAGCAGCTCTGCAACAGCATCGCCTCGATCCTCCGCCGCCAAGAGCCTGAACGGGCGGATCAGCCGCCGACGCCTCCGTGGACGCATGCTTTGCCTACGCCTTTCCTGCCTGAGTTGCGCGTGGGAGCCGCGCACAGACATACTGCCACGCGGGCCATCTTTTACGTCGAAAATAATTATCCGGCAAAAATCCCCTTGCAGACTATGGCCAAACTCTGCGGGCTGGGAACCTTCCAGTTCAGCCGGACCTTCAAGCGGGAAAATGGAATTCCCTTCCGCGAATTCCTTTTGCAATATCGCATCAGCCGGGCGGCCGACTTGTTCAAGAATCCGCGGGCGTCGGTGACAGACGTAGCTTTTACCGTTGGATTCAATGACCTATCCTACTTTGCCCGCATGTTCCGCCGCTATACCGGAAGCTTGCCTTCAGAGTTTCGCATGAACCAACAACCGGCTTCGTCCAATGGAAAGAAAGACGCATAGGGTTGTCGGCAGTCTTCCTTCTGCAAAATACTCCTAATAACCTGCAAGAAAATCCTAGCCGGCCGGCGCAAGAAGAGTATTCATATTCTCTTAGTCGATTTCCCATCATTGGTTCGGCGAGTGCTTGCGTTCTGAGCATCAGAAAGGGGAAGCAGCATGCCCGTAACACCCACTTACCCAGGCGTATATATCGAGGAAATTCCGAGCGGGGTACATACCATCACCGGAGTTGCCACCTCGATCGGTGCGTTCATCGATTATTTCACCCGTGGCCCTCTCAATACCGCGGTGGAAGTCCTCAACATGGGGGATTTCGGGCGGGAGTTCGGAGGTCTCGATACCCTGAGCGAAGCCAGCTATGGTATTCAGCAGTTTTTCCTGAACGGCGGAAGCCAGGCTTGGGTGATTCGCGTGGGTCAAGAAACCGGGGGCACGGAATACACCGCCAACACGGCTTTGACCGATGAAGCAAACAACCCCATGCTCGACGTGCGCGCCGGTCAACTCATCAGGGGGCTCTCTGTCGATAACCCGGGTGAATGGGGAAACAACCTTTGGATCGATGTTGACTACAACACTTCTGATCCGGCCGATCCGAGCCTGTTCAACCTCTTCATCAGCGAGATTGTGGCGCAAGGCGGCCGCTTCACCGTGGTTACCACGGAAAGCTTCCGCAATCTCACCATGCAAGTGGGCGCCAGCAATAACGCGATTGAAATCGTGAACGAGGGTTCCAGTCTGGTTCAGTTAAACCTTCATTCCGGCTTTACGGTGAACGCCAGCGCGCCTTTCCAGCGTCCACCCATCACAGGCGCAGCCGGTACTATTGCTGTACCGCTGCCTGTCGTGCCCGCGAGCGGCAGCTTGTTTGACCTACGTGTTGATCCTGGAGGCGTGGCTGGCGGCGCGTGGAAGACAGCCACCCTGACTTACCCCGGTGTCCTTGATTTCCCGGGCTTGGTACCTTTCTTGCAAAGCGCCATTCGCGCCGCCGATCCTGCTGATCCCCGGCTCACGGGCGCTAGCGTGCAAGTGTTTGGCCATGGCACCCTCGCGGCACCATATTTTTACCGGATACTCCTGGGCAAGAGCGCCCCGAATTTCAATCCTGGAGATACTCTGGAATTTCAAAATCACTTGCTGGATACAACCGCTGCCACACTTGGTCTTAACGCACATGCGCTTTCGCAGTTCTATCAGCTTACGCATGGGTTGAATCCCGGGCTGCCAGGCGCAACTGAAATCATGGGCTTGCGCGCACCCAAGACCGGCCTGTACGCGCTGGAAGATGTGGATCTTTTCAACATCCTCTGCATTCCGCGGGCTGCTCAACTGGGCGACACCCTGGGGGCTGTATATTCCGCAGCCGAAACGTATTGTGACGAGAGAAGAGCGTTTCTGATCGTTGACATGCCGCCGGCCGTCGTGACGCTGCAAGGAGCCAAAGACTGGCTTGACCAGCATTCGACTCTGCGCGACGCGAACGCGGCGCTCTATACTCCTCATCCTCGGATTCCCGATCCTTTGAACAATTTCCGGTTGCGCAGCGTAGGAGCGAGCGGGACCATTGCCGGTCTCTATGCGCGTACCGATAGCAATCGCGGAGTGTGGAAGGCGCCCGCAGGCGTCGAAGCCACGCTGCACAACGTACAAGAGCTCGATTTCAACATGAGCGATCCGGGAAACGGGTTGTTGAATCCGCTGGGCTTGAACTGCCTGCGCACCTTCCCTGTCTACGGCGAAGTCTGCTGGGGGGCAAGGACACTTGAAGGTGCGGACCAGCTTGCTTCTGAGTGGAAGTACATTCCGGTGCGCCGGCTTGCCCTGTTCCTGGAAGAATCTCTCTTCCGCGGAACCAAGTGGGTGGTGTTCGAGCCGAATGATGAGCCCCTGTGGGCGCAGATACGGCTTAACGTCGGTGCTTTCATGCACAACCTATTCCGGCAAGGTGCTTTCCAAGGGCAGACTCCGCGGGCAGCCTACTTCGTGAAGTGCGACAAAGAAACGACCACGCAGAACGACATCGATCTAGGTATCGTCAATATTGTCGTCGGCTTTGCACCACTGAAGCCTGCGGAGTTCATCATCCTGAAGATCCAGCAGATTGCCGGACAAATCGAGACCTAAGGTCAGGGCAAGGAGAAAGCTATGGCGCAATTCACCGTGAATGCTAGTCGTTTCGATCCCTACAAGAACTTCAAGTTCCGCGTGAAGTGGGACGGTCGCTACGTGGCGGGCGTGAGCAAAGTCGGCTCATTGAAACGAACCACCGACCCGGTCGAGCACCGCGAAGGCGGCGATCCCAGCACCAATCGTCGGTCGCCGGGCAGGACCAAGTAGGAAGCCATTACCTTGGAGCGCGGCGTTACCCACGATCTGGAGTTTGAACAGTGGGCCAACAAAGTGTGGAACTTTGGCGCCGGTCTTGGGGCGGAGGTGTCGCTGGCAGATTTTCGCAAAGACATCATCATCGATCTCTTTAACGAAGCCGGCCAGAAGGTGCTCTCGTACAAGGTCTATCGCTGCTGGGTTTCCGAGTATCAAGCCCTTCCTGACCTGGATGCGAACGCGAATGCCATCGCGATTCAGCACCTCAAACTCGAAAACGAAGGCTGGGAGCGCGATCTGGATACGGTTGAACCGAAGGAGCCAAGCTTCACCGTTCCTCCCGCTTAAGAGCGGGTCCGCTGCAAGCGTGGGTAGTCACGGCGGCTGATTGAGATAGCTGTGGATCGCCCGGAGCGAAGGGAATACTCGTTATGCAGACTCCAGTCGCCGCAAATCTGCCCGGTGGGTTTTGGAACGAAGGCGTTCGCTATCGCCAAGCCGAACTTCGTCCGCTCAATGGACACGACGAGTCTCTCCTGGTTGAAGTCCGCAAGTCAGCGCCGCCCGCGCAGCTTGCGACTTTCTTGCTCTCCCGTTGTGTCAGCCGCTTGGGCAACCTCTCCCCAGTGCGTGCGGAGCACATGCGCGACCTGGCCGTGGGTGATCGCGAAGCTCTGCTTTTGCAGCTTCGCGGGGCGACCCTGGGGGAGCGTATGCAGTGCGTTGTGCAATGCCCGGCCGCGGAATGCGGAGAAAAGATGGACCTCGAGCTCAGAGTCTCGGATCTGCTGGTGCCGGCTTACGAGCAGTGGCAACAAGAGTACGAGTCGGTTGTGGACAGCAAAGAAGGTCCATATCGCGTTCAATTTCGACTACCTACGGGAAGGGATGTGGAGGCCGCGGTGCCCTTGGCGCACCAGGACGTGGAAGCTGCAGAAGAGTTCGTGCTGCGCCGTTGCATCACGCGACTATCTCAGGAATGCCCAGCCGACAACAGCGCATCGCTTTCCGGGCCACTGCCAAAGGAGATCAAGCAGACCCTTGCTGGTTTGATGGAAAAGCTGGACCCCCAAGCTGAGTTGATGTTCTCGCTTGTGTGTCCCTCGTGCCGCGCTAATTTTCAGATCTGCTTCGACCCCGCGAGCTATTTGCTGCACGAAATCATGGCGGAGAAAGAGCAATTGTACCGGCAGGTTCACCTGCTGGGATTTCACTACCACTGGAGCGAACCGGACATCATGGCAATGACCCCGTCCAAGCGGAAACTCTATCTCCGCCTGCTGGCCGAGGAACTGGCAGCCAGGAGGAGAAATTGAGCAGCTTTGTTGCCAACCTGGTAAGGCGGGCAGTGGGACTGCCCGGTGTCGCGATCAAGCCGTCAGCTTCTCGAGAGGCTGGGCCGGTTGCCCCGGGGGCCGATGTCACAAGCCTCTCTACGGACCATTCCACAATTTCGCTTGATGGCGGCCTGGAAAGCGTGTCGACGGAGTTAACTTGCCCGGACCGCAGTGCGCGTCCTTCCCTCCCCGACGGGATGCAGCTTGCAGCCTCAGTGCCGGCAAGGCACGAAAAAGCGGATCGCGATGGGTCGAACTCAACCGGTGATGCAATGGTTGGAAGCAACCAGACTGCAACAGAGGCGATTGCCCCTGCTTTGGGGACTGCCCGTCCCGTGAGCAGAGAGGGCCGAGACCTAGCGAGTCGGATGGCCCCACGACCAAAACGGGGGGAAGATGTTATCAGCGAACGTGAGCAGTCTTTGCCGTCTGTCCGCAAGCCTGAAGTGCTCTCGAAACAGACGGCTGAGGCATCCGATCACCCTCCACAGCCGACGCTCGTTGCGGCCCGAGGGGCTGAAGCCATTCTGCCTTTGACGAAGCCTGGGAGCCGCGTAGCTTCGAGCGCAAAGCCCGTTTACAAAAATATTCCGCCGGCCGGCATCGATGCCGCAGAGCCTGAGGCGCACTCAGCGTACGCCGAGCCCGGCCTCATGGAGATTCCAACACCGCCGCTGGACGACGAACTGAACTATGACCTTCGGCGCCCAGACAGGGGCATGGTCCTTCCCAGAATCGCGGAGACATCCGCCCAGAGTATTGCCGTGATTGCGGCCCAAGCCGCAGGAGAACACTCCTCAGTATCGGGCATTCACGTGCGCATTGGCCAGGTGGAAGTCCAAGTGAACCGAGCCCAACAACCGCGACCGCCGGTCCGGCTCACTTCGGGGAGGCCCCGCGGAGGCTTCCAGAAATTCTTTCGGACACGAAATTATTTGAGGTAACACGAGTTGCAGTTTAGCAAACCATGAGCGATTACAGAGCTATTGCCGGAGTGAGCGGTACGCTGCAGACATTGCTGGTGGACTTCATGACGACGCCCCCCGATGTTACTCTCGCGCCTCCGGATGTTCCTGTCGACGGCAAGACCGGAAAGAGAATCAACCTCTACCTTTACCTGGTCGCCGAGAATGCGTACCTAAAAAATCAAGAGATTCCCGGTGAAGGTTATCCGGGTGACTACGGGCACCCTCCGCTAAGCCTCAACCTGCACTACTTGCTCACGGCTTACGGCGAAAAGGAGACAGCCGAAGACTCGGATCTCTTTGCCCAGCAACTCCTGGGTGATGCGATGCGTGTGATGCATGATTTCGCCATCATCACGCCTGACATGGGTATTCTCGATCCGAGTCTGGTGGGAGAGTTCGAACGCATAAAGATCACGCTGCACCCAAGCAGCGTGGAGGAACTGGCCAAGATATGGACGGCGCTTCCCAAAGCGAATTTCCGGCGTTCCGCGGCGTACGAAGTTTCTGTTGTGCAGATCGAGAGCGCGTTGCCACGGCGCCGCCCGCTGCCCGTGAAGAAACGCCGCCTGCGTATGTCCATCCAGCGGCGGCCCCAGATCACCAGCATATACCGCACGCCTTCGGTTCCCGACGATCCTGTGGGTGATGCGCAAGCGGCAGTTACGCAATCCCTAACCATCGAAGGGTCAGCATTGCGGGGTAAGAAAACGTGGGTGAAACTGGGCGGCCTGGAACCCATCGGCGTGACGCCCCTCTCTGGCACCAAGATCCAAATCGCCGTTCCGGATGATCAGTATCCCATCGATCCAGACCACATTGCGCCACGTCCGATTCCCGCCGCCGATCAACTCCAGCCGGGACCGCAGCTCGTGCAGGTAATAACCGAATGGGATGGAGAACGTGTCGAGGGTGGCTTGGATAACGGCAAATCAGTGTCCGACCAGACCCAGCTTAACTCAAACCAAGGGGTGTTCATGCTGGTTCCATCGGTCACCGCGATCAACCCTCTCAGTGGGAAATCCACGGCGATTCTTGCCGTGACCGGCACCCGGCTTTATCACCAGCCTCTGAAGAGCTACGTACTGCTGGGAGACGTGAGCATTCAGATTCGGGTTCCGGCCGGGGGCGATCCCTGGGCTCCTCCAACTCCCACGCAGGTCCAGGTTCCACTAACCGCGTTAGCAACGGCGACTCCCCAGCTTTCAGTCGGACCGCATCCCGTTCGCGTACTGATCAATGGTGCGCTCAGCCTGGATGAAAAATCGTTTGGAGTCCTATGAGCACGGCTCAAGCACAAAACGGTCCGAGCCTTAACGGCGATTGGCTGGTGGCGAACCGCGAGTATGTGGAGGCGGAGCTTCACCGCCTGCGCCTGCTTCTCCGCCGCCGCGTGCTCTGGTTGCGTCGGGTATGGAACCATGATCCGCTGCAAAGCTACCAGGGGCTGGTGATCACTGAGAGCCAGGCCGCGAGCTTGCTCGCCGGCGAGGATGTGCGTGCGGAGCGCGGCTTTTATGAAACCAACCCTGAAGCCGTCCACGTCACTGAGGAACTCCGCGCTCATCTTCACGAAATCGAAAGTCGTCGCCAAGCTACCATCAAATGCGGCGAGGCGCCGGCGCTGGATATTCTGACTCAACTTTTTCGCTTAAGCCGATTTGACCGCGAAGTGCTGTTGTTTTGCCTGGCACCAGAGGTGGATCCTTCGTTTGAGAGACTCTACGCTTACGTGCAGGACGACGCTACCCGCAAGTACCCGACTGCGCAGCTGGCGCTTCAGCTCTTAGGCGCGCAGTTGTCTCGTGATGGCGCACCCGCATGGCAGACAGGGTATGACACTTTCATTCCCAGCTTTCCGCTAAGAAGGTATCGGCTGATCCACGTTGAGCCGGTGCCGGGCGCCTCGCAGGCCGCTGAGGGGCTGCGTGTGGACCGCCGCGTTGTCAGCTATCTCCTCGGAATCAACCGCTTTGATGAGCAGGTTGCTGCGGTATTGCGTCCCATGGAGAGTGCGGAGCTTTTGACCGAAGAGCAAGCAGACGTCATTCGCCATTTTGAGTCGTTCCTGCGGTCTTGGAATGAGAACGACAGGATGCCCGCTTTGAACTTGATCGCCGGACCAGGCACCGGGCGTCAAGCTGTGGCACGCAGGCTATGCAATCAGTTGGGGATCGCTTTGTCTGCGATCGATCTTTCGCTGATGCCGCCTCCGAGCCGTGAGCGCCAGGAGTTGCAGCGCGCTCTGGAGCGCGAAGCGCTACTTATACCTACTGCATATTACCTCGATGCGACTGAACTTAATTCGCATAACCGTAACGACGGATCACTGGTCAACGAGCTGATCGAAAAAGTGAGTGTCTTTTGGATCGTGGCCAGCCGCGAGCCATGGCAAAGCAATCGCACTTTGACCTCCGTTGTGGTGCCCAAGCCAAGTGCAGTCGCGCAAGTTTCCATGTGGAAGGCTTCCGTGCCGGCGGATGCTGTCACGGCGGATCTACTGGAAGAGGCCTTGCCGCAATTGGCCCAGCAGTTTGATTTTGGACCTCAGCAAATACAGCAGGCGGCCTCGGCAGCAATAGGTTTCGCGAGAGTCCGTGACGGCGGCAAAGGCGAAATTACCGTGCAGGATTTGTGGAATGGAGCCAAGCAAATGGCGGCACGTTCTTTACAGCAGATGGCGCAGCAAATTCCACCGAACTACACCTTTGCCGATCTTGTGTTGCCAGCCGATGTCATGGAGCAACTCCACGAGATTGCAAGCCAGGTCGCGCATCGGGCTCAGGTCTACGAAGAGTGGGGATGGGGAGTGAAGCTGAGCCGCGGGCGCGGCGTCGCAGCGCTCTTTTCTGGTCCCAGCGGTACCGGCAAGACCATGGCCGCGGAGGTGCTGGCCAATTATCTCGAATTGGACCTCTACCGTATCGACCTTGCACAAGTCATCAGCAAGTACATAGGCGAAACGGAGAAGAACCTGCGCAAGGTCTTTGACGCAGCTGAGCAGAGCGGCGCCATCCTGTTCTTCGACGAAGCGGATGCCCTCTTCGGCAAACGCAGTGAAGTGCGGGACAGCCATGATCGATACGCCAACATCGAGGTGAACTATCTGCTGCAACGGATGGAAGACTATCGCGGTCTTGCCATCCTGGCTACCAATATGAAGTCCCTGCTTGACCAGGCTTTCTTGCGCAGGCTGCGCTTCCTGGTGAATTTCCCGTTTCCTGATGCCGAACAGCGGATGCGCATCTGGCAGCAGGTCTTTCCGCCGCAAGCCCCCAAAGACAATCTGGACTTCGGCTTTCTCGCGCGCCTGGAGATTGCCGGCGGCAACATCAGGAATATTGCGCTGAACGCAGCTTTTCTGGCGGCGCGGGAGAAGACGCCGATTCGCACCGATCATGTCTTGCATGCCGCGCGACGAGAGTATTCGAAGATCGACAAACTGGTACGCGAGGCAGAATTCGGGCGCTATTTCCAGGTGGTGACACGATGAGCAAAGTCTTTCTTGAGATTGACCGCCTGGTGCTGCGAGGGGGCGGGCTTTCCACATCGGGGCCGGCGTTTTCCCGTCTGCTGGAGCGTGAAATCGCGCGGATTCTTGCCGAACAAACAGTGCTTAAAGGAATCCAATCGGCGGAAGCGACGCACACGGCGGCGAGCATCAACGTGGCTAGACACACTCACGACGCGGGGATTGCGCGCTCCGTT
>WNFB01004338.1_pt1 | contig 12626 bp, 16 predicted proteins | sample 5400501 | NCBI WGS metagenome assembly WNFB01 (sample SAMN13153341, study PRJNA577476) | soil metagenome | isolation source: 200 cm saprolite under Douglas fir tree site 2 hole 1 | place: USA:California | collected 2015-04-18 | reverse complement strand
CAACACCGCCTACCCGGTCGAAGTGATGGCGATGGAGCCAGGCAGAAAAGTCCACGACTACCTGATCGGCCGCGTCTGCTACGTGGGAATTGAAACTTAGCCGTTGGTCGTTGGTCGTTGGCCATTGGTCATTGGTCATTGGTCATTGGCCAAAACCCATTGACGATGACTTTTGCACTTCCCAAATGTGTTTGTCACTCCCGTTGTGCCGTTGGCCAACGACCAATGGCCAACGACCAACGACAAACGACCAACCACCGTTTGGAGACTGACACTATGACCGCTGCAACCACACCCATCGCGATCTCCCAACTCGGACAGATCGCAATCAACGTTCACGACGTCAACCGCGCCAAAGCATTCTACCGGGATATCCTCGGCCTGCCGTTGCTATTTACCGCCGGCAGCCTCGCCTTCTTCGACTGCGGCGGTGTTCGACTCATGCTCACCCATCCCGAGAAGCCCGAGTTCGATCACCCGAGCTCAGTTCTGTACTTTGCCGTGCCCGACATCGCCGCCGCACACCGGCAGATGCTAAGCAGCAGCGTGCGCTTCGAAGATGAACCTCATCTGATCGCAAAAATGCCCGACCACGATTTGTGGATGGCCTTTTTCCGCGACTCGGAAGAAAACTTGCTGGCCCTGATGTGCGAAATGGCGACGTGCGAAATTCCGAAAACAGGATAGGGCCGGCACCGGGATTCAAATCTGGCCGGGAAGGGCGCAACTTTCAGTCAGGCCTTCATCGTCTAGAAACCAGCGTGTCTAAGAAACGACCGCCTCTAGACAATTGCTCGGCACGCCTGAAACGCCGCGTCCTCCCCGATTCAAACGCATCGAGGCAATTCCCCTAGAACCTGAAGACCAATCCGACTGTGGGTTCTGCCATGTGTCCCCAACTTCCAGTCGAGAAACCAGGCACGTTGAAGTTGGGCGCCTTGTAGACGAGACCGCGATACTGCGCGCGCAGTGCGACCCCGCCGAACAGCGTGTAGTCCGCGCCGGCTCCGTAAAGAAACGCTCCCTGGGCCTGTGTTTCCGCCCCGACGAAAGAGTTGTTGAAGGTATTGGTGGGACTGAAAATCAGCGCGCCACCCCCGGCCAAAACAAACGGACTGAGCCGGGACGACCTAAACGGAGTAAACACATAGGCGGCAGTAGCTTCGTGCACATTACTCTGAATACTTGCCGTGTCAAACGGATTGCTGAAGAGGTAGTTCTGATCATTTCTGGTGTATCCGTAGTTCAGATCCACCGCGCTTCTTGATCCAAAGAAGAAGCGGTAGTTGGCAAGGAATCCACCTGATTGCGTTGGCATCTGCGTAACATCCTGGCCATCCGACTCTCTGCTGAAGTTTCCGGTGACGCTGGCGCTTACTTCCGAGCGGCTGGTCTGGGCTAACGATTGGGTGAACGACAAAGACGCGAACAACAAAGCAGCTACAACGAGGCCGACTTTCCTGAACCTGACTTTCCTAAGCATTGGTCTCCTCACAGCAATGATTTGTAAGTCCGCCGCACTGCATTGCGTCGCACTTCAGCAACGCAGTGCATGGCGAAATTACGGCGATGCGAGTGTGATGCCGGGGCTGTGGGAGGATGCGGTAAAGATTGCGTCAACCGCTCGTAAAATTCTGTATTTGTGGAGATGGAAAAAAAGGGGGGCCTCTGAACTTGGCGCCTTCTTGCAAGCGACGCAAAAGAAGTTAGCCAAGCCCAGAGGCTGGGGAGAAACAAAATCTCAAGGCGCCTGTAGAGACGTAGCAAGCTACGTCTCTACGCCCGGGGGTCTGAGGTCTGACGTCCGAAGTCCGACGCCCGGTCTTACTGATTGTCTCCGGCCGGAGGAGCGCCTTCGCCGCCCTTGCGCCAATTCTTCATGTGATCGTGTTGCTCTTCGCGCATCTTGTCGAAACTCTTTTGCTGGTCTTCGTTCAGCACGCTCCTGATCTCAGTGTCCGAGCTTTGCCGAAGCGCCTGCATTTTGCTGAACCGGTCCTCGCGTGACAGCGACGAGTCGTTGTGGATCGCGTCCATCTGTTTGCGCTGGTCCTCGAGGATGGGCTTCAGCTTCGCCTGCTGGTCGGCGCTCAGGTTCAGCTTTTTGGTCAGGTGTTTGATCTGATCGTCCACGCTAGGCATCATGCGGCGGCCACCCATGTGTCCGCCCATGCCCTGTTCTGACGGTTGTCCGGACGGTTGACCCGACTGCTGATCGGGGGGCGGCGGTGGCGGTGCGTTCTGATCATCCTGGGCAAGGGCAGCGACTCCGAGACTCAGGAAGGCAGCCAGAAAGGCTGTGGCTACCAAAGATCTGCGTGCGGCTCGTCCGCGAGACGGTCCGTGGGGGATTAGTGAATTCATATGTACTCTCCATTCATGTTACGTATGACCTATCGGAAGCTTTTGGCTCCCGGTAAGAATCTGTCTGCTAGTTAGAACACTTCGCTACGCGCAACAGAGTAAAGACTTGGTAAAGTCAGGTAAAAATTCGTAAAGCAGGCGTCAGAAAACAGTCGTCGGTCGTCAGTCATCAGTCGTCAGCCAGACCCACGATCACTGACGACTGATGACTGACGACCGACGACTGTTTTACAAGACTTTACCTCTCTTGACGCACTCTTTACGCTCACCTAGCAACTCTGCAGCGAAGGCCTGGCATCAGTCGAAGTCTAGTGCCGTAGTTCCAACTCTCAAAACTCAAGGGGTGAATAGTGGGCCGACTTGTGCGCTTGGTGGGGTTGTGTGCCGCGAAGATTTGTGCAGTGACCATCCTTCTGGTTCTCATTGCAGGATGTGGCGGAGGAGGAGGCAAAACCCGCTTCCGCTTGATGAACGCGGTTCCAGACGAATCCAACCTGGAAGTGCTAGTGAACGGCACCTCGGTAGCCAGCAACGTTGCCTACGGCACCAGCACCGGATATCAATCCGTAAAATCCGGATCCCAGCAGGTTGTGATTGAGGCTTCGGGAACGTCCACTGCGCTTCTGACCCAATCCATCAGCTTTTCTTCCGGTGCCGACACCACGGTGATTGCTTCCGCCTTTTCTTCCAACATTGCCGCGCTGATGCTCACCGATGACAACTCGGCGCCGGCCTCTGGCGATTTCAAGATTCGGATCGTGAACTCTGCCCCCGGCCTGGGACCAGCCGACGTTTACATTGTCGCTCCGGCAACTGACCTGAACACGGTCAGTCCCACGGTGAGCAATCTTGGTTTTGATTCTGCTTCTGGCTACCAGTCGCTCGCCGCGGGCAGCTATAAGGTCGTGCTCACCCTGCCAGGCCAGAAATTCCCCGCGGTCGACACCGGGTCACTCAGCTTTAGTTCGGGGCAGGTACGTACGTTTGTGGGTTTGAACAGCCAGGCGGGAGGCTTTTCCTACACCATGCTGAAAGACGTGAACTGAACCACAGTCGTCGGCCGTCGGTCTCCGAACGCCAATGACTGAAGACTGACGACCGACGACTGTTTTGAGGTAGCGGAGGAGGCGGATCGCGGGATCCGCCTCCTCCATTCGCCTCTGGTAGGCGTCGGCCAGGTAAAGTCTGTCGCCGAGGGCTATTTCGAATGAAGACTTACTTCGAGTCGCCGTCGTGATCCACGTCGCTGGTGCGGCTCAACGTGACTGAATCCTGCACGGGCTGCGGCTTGACGGATGGTTTCTGCGCTGCTTTTGCCGGAGCCTGATTAAGGACATTCTCCGCCTGATTGGGCGTGCCCGGATGCTGTACTGGGCTGACCATAGAAAAATTTCCCCTCACTGGACTCATCGGCATCTCGGACAGGAACTTTAGAAGGCACTTCATCAATAAGCAGCGCCAAAGATTCATAACCATGTGTTCTAATGCAAGCGGTTACAGCCATTTCCCGGCCGGGGAGCGCCAGAATGTCTGCCAGCAACAGATGGATCAGATCGACAACCGCCGCATTGACCACAATGGCTTTGCTCGCCGGCACCGCGTCGGCGCGGGATCACCTTACCGCTCGTGAGGTGATTGCCCGCATTCAGCAGCAGGTCGGAGTTCCATGGCAGAGCGATACTGTGGATACCTTCAAAGCCGGTGATCCCGACGTCCCGGTAACCGGGATTGCGGTCACCATGATGGCCACGTTCGATGTGCTTCAGCGTGCCGCAGCCGCCGGCGACAATCTGATCATCACTCACGAACCAACGTTCTTCGATCACCTGGACAAAGCCGACCAGTTGCCGGAGAAAGACAACGACCCAGTGCTGGCGGAAAAGCGACTATTCATCAAACAACATGCCTGGTGATCTGGCGATTCCACGACCACTGGCACGCTCGCAATCCGGACGGCATCGAGGCCGGCATGGTCCACGCCCTGGGATGGGAGAAGTTTCAGGATGCGCACAATCAGTATTTGTTCGATATTCCGGAAACCCCGCTGGAAAAACTGGCGTCCGATATCAAGCGCCAGCTTGGAATACACATCGTCCGGGTGGTCGGAGACCCTGGTCTACGCGTAACCAAAGTGGCGATGGCTCCCGGCGCCGCCGGATTTGCCAATCACGCCAAGGCACTGGAAATGCCTGGTGTGCAGGTTCTTGTGATTGGTGAAGCGCAGGAGTGGGAAAGCGTCGAATATGTAGCGGACGCGGCCAGCGAGGGCAAACAGAAATCCCTGATTATCCTCAGCCACATCCCTTCCGAACAGGCTGGCATGGAAGAGTGTACGCGATGGTTAAAGACCTTCGTGACGGAGGTTCCAATTCAATTCATTCCGGCGCGCGAGCCCTTCTGGAGTCCGAAACCGTAATTCTGTTACCGATGGGAAAATAGTGCGACCAACGGGCGTCAGCCCCCTAGCACTCCGGGGTAGAGACGTAGCTTTGCTACGTCTTGCTTGCAGCGTGGGAGATCTAGGAAAGCTCGTCTCTGACAATGCGAGGCTCGGCGGCGAAGCCTTCTGTTATCATCGGCTTTTCGTCAGACTTAGTATTCTCTTATTTGCCGGGAACACTACCCAGGGAGGCGTCCATGGACGAAACACCTGCCGCAGCGTCGGGACTGCGCCGCAACGAAGACATCGCGCTGGATCTCATGAAATTTGTCGCTATGACTACGGGCTACGGCCGGACCAGTTCGTCGGGAGTCGGCTTTCAGGGTAGCGGCGCCGCGGCCAAGCCCGAGGAGTATGCGGCCCATCTGCTCGAGCTTTATGGGAAATGTCTGCAGGCGGTTGCGGGAAAGAAGTAGCGGCAGAAAATTTTCTTTGCGCCCTTTGCGTCAAAAGCTCTTACCGCAAAGGCCGCCAAGAAACTCCGCAAAGTGCGCAGAGAAGTTCTTCCCGTTTCGTGCCACTCTTGCGTCCATCCCCTCTGGGTATCGAGGAATACCTCATCTTCTTCCGCATTGCGCAAATCGCGTCTTAGGCGCAGAATGTCGCCGTCCTGAAACTCGACTGAGGAGGCGCACATGGCTTCGCAATCTCCGGTTTCGTTTTTACGCAAGGCTTCCGGCTGGTCTATTGCCTGGGGCTTTCTGCTTGTTGTCCTCGGTATTCTGGCTGTCGGCCAGCCGCTCCTGGCGGGAATCGCGGTCAACGCTCTGATCGCCTGGTTGATCGTTCTCGGCGGCCTCGTTCACCTGGTGTTGGCCTTTCACGCACGCGGCGCGGGCAGCGTCATCTGGAGGCTTCTGGTAGGCCTGGCTTACATCGCCTTCGGAGGATATTTACTCATGCACCCGCTGCTGGGGGTGGCGTCACTGACGCTGCTGCTGGCATCGTTGTTCCTGATCGAGGGTGTGCTGGACATCGTGTCGTACACGCGACTGCGCCCGGCGAAGGGGGCAGGCTGGCTGCTGTTTGATGGGCTGGTGACTTTGCTGCTCTCGCTGCTCATCTGGGTCCACTGGCCGTCAAGTTCGGCCTGGGCGATTGGCACACTGGTGGGCGTGAGCTTGATCATGAGCGGAGTGGCGCGGGTGATGATGTCGGTGGCGGCGCGGCGGCTGACTGCGACCACGACGTTGCCGAAGGCAGCGTAACGACATAGCCGAGTGCTCTACCTTTGGGTTCTTTGCAAGGTGGGATGTCAAAGCTCGATCAGTTGAGCATTCCGGCCCAACCTGGCTTCGCCGAGAGTGGGGCACCCCGCCACTGTGGCAGTGCCCCACTTTGAGATTACTTTGCGACGATTCGCTAGCGGCGACGACCCTTTCGGGCAGCTTTCTTAGCTTTGCGAGCCGGCTTTTTCTTGGCGACTTTTTTCTTCGCTGCCGGCTTGCGCGCTGGTTTCTTTTTCTTGGCCGGCTTCTTGCGGACGACTTTACGCACTGGCTTCTTTTTGGCCGCCTTTTTCGCCGCAGGTTTGCGCGGGGGCTTGGGTGAGCCTCCACCACCCGCAGGTTTCGGTGCGACCGGAGCTGGAGCCACCGGCTGGGGTTGCGACTCGATGATGGCCGGCACTTCCGCCGCTTCTTCTTCCTCTTCTTCCTCGAAATCTTCTTCCAGCGAATCGCCGTAGGCGCCGCTGTCACCGAATTCATCCATCTCGTCATCGCGTGCGTAGAGGGTCTCGTCGAAAGTCATTCTTCCTCCTGGTTTTGGGCGGCGCCGTGACTCGGGGGCGCTGCGGGTGCTTGGGAAATAAAAAGAAAGCTGAAAAGACTGCATTGGCTGAACGGCGCGCGATTATAGCACGGCTCTTCGCGCGTCATGAGACGGCCACCGCCATCTGCAGGTTGCATATTACACCGAGAGGTCAAAGTCGAGTAGAAGTCACAGAGTATTTTGCGCCGGTTGGGTGCTGGACGCTTCAGTGGGGGAAGGGATTGCGGGAAGGGGCACGGCTTCAGCCGTGCCTCCAGTCGCGGCAAACACGCCCGGCTTTAGCCGCTGTGGTTTGCTGTTGCGGCCCGTGGCGCTTTTCCGCAGTCCGTTCAGGCGTCTAATAATTAATGGAGGCTTTCGCCCCTGAAGACTGCGCCGAGAAGCGTACTTCAGCGGCTGAAGCCACCAAATGCGACATTCGTGGCGGCACGCCTGAAGCCGCGCCCTTCCCGGATTTCTCTGCGGCCTTGAAGAGTATCCAGAACCGGAAGCTGGAATCCAAAGGGCGAGACAATGAGATTAGGGTCCAGGAGCTGGAAGCCAGCAGCTAGAAGCTAAAGTTACTGCACTTCGCGAATCACCAGAATCATTCCCGGCCGCAGCGTCGCCAGGCTGCCATTGTCCCGCTTCAAGGCGGCGACGGTGGTGTGGTGGGTGGTGGCAATTGAGACCAGAGTCTCGCCCGGCTGCACTTTGTGGTGCTGCACCGGCTTTTCGATGGTTGGGCGTAAGCTATTCTTGGGCTTGGATTTACGTTCTGTGGGCTGGTCGCTTGACAGGGCGTTTGGGGTCACCGGCAGGTGAACATATACGATGCGGCGCCCGCGCAAGCTATCGCCGCGCAGGTGATTCCAACGGCGAATCATGATCGGGGGAAGGCTGAAATTGTCGGCAACCGTCTGCACCGTGTCCCCCCGCCGGACCTTGTAACGGGTGGTGTGGCGGGCGTAGCTGGCGCCATCTTCCGTGGCCGCGTGTTTGCCCGGTGGGATCGGAATGATGAGCTTGCTATCAGCCTTCAGGTCATCCGTGTCTTGGAGGTGGTTTTCCTTTTCGATGGCTGCCGGGCTGGTGCGATAGGTGCGAGCGATCGAGGCCAGTGTGTCGCCCTCGGCCACCGCGTGATACCGCCACCATACCCGCATCTGCACCGGGATGGGCTCGATGGCGGCGAGATAGTGTTCTTTGGTTCCGGCTGGTAAGTGAAGGTCGAACGCCTGATCCTTTGGAGTGCTCAAGCGCAGCAGACTGGGATTCAGATCCTGCAGAGTCGCCGGCGAGACGTCGACGCACTGAGCGACCAGGCGGATGTCCACCGGATAATCGATCTTGACCGTGTCATACGGTACCGGCTGCTGAGGGACGATGTTATCCAACCCATACTGCGCGGGGTTCTTGACCATGATGGTCATGGCCAGAATGATGGGCACGTAGTTGCGCGTTTCCTTGGGCAGCACGTTGCGCTTGTAGAGCTCCCAGAAATCGGCGTAACCAGTGCGCTTCACCGCGCTTTGCACGCCACCCGGTCCGGAATTATAGGCCGCCATAGCCAGATACCAGTCGCCGAACTGGTTGCAGAGGTCTTTCAGGTGATGGGCGGCGGCGCGCGTCGCCTTCTCCGGGTCTTGCCGATCGTCCACCCACAAGTTGTGCTGCAAGCCGTAGCCCCGGGCACGGCTGGACATGAACTGCCACATGCCCCGAGCTCCCACCCGCGACAGCGCCAGGGGATGGAATCCCGACTCTGCCTGTGCCAGATAGATCAGCTCCTGCGGAACGCCCTGTTCCCTCAGCGTGCTCTCGATCATTTCGCGGTAGCGGCCGCCGCGTTCGAGCGCGTTTTGCAGGATCTCGTGTCCTCGAGGGGTGGAAAAATAGTTGATGTAGGCGGCCACCGGGTCGGTGAGCATCAGCGGCAGCTCGGAACGCGTGGCCTTAACCTCAACTTCGGCCTGGGCCTTGACGTTGGGATCGACCGGGGGCGTGATCTCGTTGGTCTCATCAATTGGAGCGGGTTCAGCTTTTTGTTTGGCGGCTGGGGTGTCCGATTGCAGGGCCGCCAGTTCCGGACGGTTCACGCTTTCGAGGACGCGCTCCAGCTCGTGCTGCACGCGCTCGTCGGCGCGGATCTCCGGAGGGCTTTGCAAAAGCTGATCCACCGCACGATCAAAACCCCGCTTGGCGGCTTCCAGGTCGCCAGCCTTAAATTTCTCCTCCGCGGCCTGATATTCCTTTTCGGCGTTGGCAATCAGATCACCAGCGGGATCCTGGCTTGCCTGGGTCTTTTGGGTCGAAACTGGTTCGTCAGTTATGGTTTGGGGAAGGACGGCCAGGACCGGGACCAGGGCCGGAGCGTTGGCTTGGCGGGCAGGCAGGCTGGCCTGATGATGCTTGTCGCTGTGGCAGGCCGTGCCGGCGGAAACTAGAAACAGCGCCGACAAGAGCGCAACCGGCAGGTTGGGCTTCCTGATTCCCATTTTTTCTGTTACTTACGAGTATTTACGAGCTTACATATCGACTTTTCCTGCCTCACCCGTCAGGCTCACATGGGCGGCGCAGTCTATGAATCCTATCCCCATCAATTTGCAGGGTCAATCCGCAAAGGGGGTACCTCTCGTTACTTTAGGGACAGGGCGGGGATGATACTTCGTGGCATTCCCGCCTTGCAATAGGTTTGAAGCCGTGACTTCGGTGCGAGGTTGGCCGGTACCGTTGATGGTTTTACGCTATGGACAGCAGGTTTATACTCATGCCAGATCATAGGGAGCCTTGGTGGACACTTGTCCGCAGCTGTTTCGCTGTCATCCCAATCTCGACGACGAAGTGAATCGCAACATTGTCGCTTCCGAAATCGAAGGTGGAGCCTTTCTCGACGATCTTCCCGCCCGGACCACGCTGCAGATACAGACCCAGCACCGCCGCTACACCGTGGTGCATTGCGGACAAGGCGAAGCCTGGATTTGGGGACATCCTACTTTTTGTCCCGAGCCGCTGCTGGTGCGAATTGAAGGTTCGTCGTGGGGCGGCTCCATGTTGAAGATACGTTTTGTGGGCCGCGGCATGCATCTGGAATTCCGCCATCCGGCGTATCGCACGCCGATTGTGACTTCGCGCATCGTAGAAATCCGGCAGTGCGAAGACAGCGGCGTTCCCGAAAGAACCACCGCCTCGTTCGAAACCCGCCCGGCAAATTGAAAATTCAGAAAAGCTAGTCAGGACACCCCACTGACTTTCGTCGGCCTGAAAACTTTGCTAGTCAACGCATAGCACAAGCCAGACAAGATCTAACCGGAAGACGAAGGAACGTACCCGCTGGTCGATTCCGGGCTAGTGGCTGCTGTTCATGGCCGAAAGGTGTTGACGAACATCACCCGCTACATTTAGAACCGCGCCACCGAAGAAGACAGGCATGGACGTGCCCCAATGGATGTCTCTCGGGTAGAGCGCAGCGGCATCCCAGATAATGCCATTGCGCTGGCAACATATTTGAGAGCTAGAAAGCTGCTGCCGCAATTCTTTGGCGACGAGATGGTCTTTGTCCCAGAACTGCACGACCCTGGAGTCAGAGATTCGAGATTGCACCATCCCGCTCGGCTTTGACCAGTCAGTTGGGAGCATGGGTTCCCAGACGACAAGAACACGGACGGCTGCTGACTGATTCTCCTTCAATACTCCTTCGATGGCGGAAGACCCCCGCAGACAATAGGCTCAAGTTGGTGAGAGCAATAGCACCAAACGATTACGGTCAGCCGCTTCGTTGAACTCTCGTTTGAAATGGTCGAGATTACTGGGCGCAAGTGATACGAGCGGTGGCTGGCCGCGTGGCGTGCGGCTCGAACCCCAGAAATACCAGAAGACTGAAAATGCAAGAGCAACGCCAACAAACGAGAGTCCGTATTTCAGATTTGTTCGCATGATCATGCCTCAGCCAGCTACCAAGCTCGCGATGACTTGGGGAAATAGAACAATCAAAAAGACTACAGCTGCGGCGACCCAGAACAGCGCTATGCTTAGCGCGCTGCGCTTCTTGCATTGATTGCGAGCCCGATACAGTTGAAGGAAACCCACAACGAGTAGCCCGAAAGCGCCGACGAGCAGCCAAGGTCGCGCTGCCTGTAGTCTGACACTTGCTCCTGCCAGCCCAATTGCGCCAAGAAAGCCGAACGGCAAGCAGCACGCCATTGTTGACAGCGCAGCGATTACGGCAGCAACAGGAGTTGCTCGTTCTCCGACTGTCATGAGCTTTCACTCCTCTTGCTTAGCTCTTGACAGAACAAGCCTAAGCATTTCCTCTGACGGGACACCGCTGCTGTTCGCGTAGAGCCGACAAGCCAGGCCGGTTACATTCGTCCGGTTTGGTTCGACATCAGTTCCATTGATCCGAATGGTCGGCGAATCAGGAAACTGTAAAGCCGCAGCTTCGGCGTCGCTGTTGATAGGAACTCTTTCAATGTCCGTCAGCAACGATTCCGACACCAGCAGCTTCTGTACGCGTTCGACAGCGGGCAGGTAGTTGGGACAACCCGGAAGATAAAGAACTTGAATTTTCATTTCGTGATTACCTGTTCGAGCACAGGGCAAGCGGAAGGTGCGTGTCGCTGCCGACGCTTCAGTTCTTTGTTGCACTTCCGCAAGTCAGCCCTTAGTTCGGATTCCAACTTCTGAAGCTCGCGCACCCTGGCTCGGACGTCTGCGACTTTATGTTTGAGCAGTTCTCTTACTGATTCGCAGGCAGCTATTTTCCGCATACGAAGGTCAATCAATTCTCCGATTTCTCGCAGGGAGAAGCCCAGCTCGTGCATCTGTCGAATAAAGTGCACCTGCTCAATGTCGTCCGCGGTGTACAACCGAAATCCACCTGGGCTGCGGATCGCCTTCGGCAGCAGATGACGCCGCTCGTAGAAGCGAATAGCATCGACGCTTAGAGCCGTTCGCTTTGCAACTTCGCCAATTTGTATTGCCCCGGCTCCCATAGGCAAGAGCATACACTCTGGAGCACCGTCCAGAGTCAACTGGCGATGCGATTCGGGGGCACGGAACAATTGTTATTTGTGATATTGGAAAAGTACTATCGTCGGCCTTTGTAGATTTGTGTTTTCCTTGACGGAACTGGGCCTCCTGTTTAAGCTAGCCCGTTTGCGTGCCAATGATCCTGCGCTGGTCTACGCCTCGCCTTCTTTTGGAAATCGATTGGAGAAAGTTATGAATCGTAAATTTGTCGGGCTACTGTTTCCTTTGGTACTCGCGTGCATTCCCTCTGTTGCCCAAGGGCAAACGCTGACGCCCGGCGCTTCCAGCTTCCTGGCGGGCACGGCGGAATCTTTCCTGGCTTCCTGCCGCAGCGATCTTGAAGATACCAAGAAACGAATCGCCGCGATCAAGGCCAGCCCGTCGCCGCGCGATGCCATGGCCACCCTGCAGGCTTTCGATACGGCGCTGCTCGTCGCGGGCGACACCGAAGCCCGCGCCGGTCTGGCCGAGCAAGTGCATCCCGCCAAGCCGTTTCGCGATGCCGCCCAGGTCTGCGAACAGGAGGGCAGCAGCGTGCTCACTGACATCTCGCTCGACAAAGAGATGTACAACGCGCTGGCGTCCCTCGACGGCTCCAAGCTCGACCCTGCCGGCACATACTTTTTTAAGACTACGCTGCGCGACTACCGTCGTGCCGGCGTTGACCGTGATGATCCGACCAGGGCAAAGATAAAGGAATTGCAGGACGAACTGGTAAAAATCGGACAGCAATTCGATATGAATATCGCCGCCGATGTCCGCAAGATGCAGGTCAATGCTTCCGACCTGGATGGACTTCCGGAAGATTTCAAGCGCTCGCATACCCCCGATGCTTCCGGCAAGGTCACGCTGGCTACTGATAACACCGACTATTTCCCGTTCATGGACTACGCCAGCAGCGAGCCAGCCCGGAAGGCTTTCTATGTGCTCTACCGGCAGCGCGTGTATCCCAAGAACATCGATGTAATGGCGCAGTTGCTTCAGAAGCGCCACGAACTGGCCAATGTGCTGGGTTACCCGGACTGGGCGGCTTACATCA